>Ga0272441_10003783_pt1 | contig 28295 bp, 13 predicted proteins | sample SSMProp6N_FD_193582 | JGI IMG/M metagenome (GOLD analysis project Ga0272441, IMG submission 193582) | Marine sediment archaeal communities from Little Sippewissett salt marsh, Falmouth, MA, United States - SSM-Prop-6N | ecosystem: Environmental > Aquatic > Marine > Wetlands > Sediment ... | reverse complement strand
CGTGATTGTTATCCTTCATCGGGTGCTCGAAATCTGCGTATGGAATTTTCGGCCACCGTGCCTCCTGCATCATCTTGCCGCGCACAAAGATCTGCTGTGCCATCAGGACTTCGTTGCCTGTAGCAGCGGGATCGTGGCTGATGAACTCGACGGGCGGAAGATTCACGGTCGTTTCGTAGATGGGAGAGGCGGGGTTCAAGTTGGCGTGGCTGGCCGGTTGCCAGTTCGTCGTCACCAGGTTAGCCCCGCTGATCACGGGCTCAGCGCCGGCATCTGCCTCGAATACGATCGGGTTCTCTTCTGTGCCGCTGTTGGCCGGCACCACGGTCTCGCGGTAGATGCCATCGCGGATCTTCACCACGTCTCCTGGCTGCGCCACGTTGGCGGCCTTCTGGATCGTCGCGAAGGGCTTGGACGCCGTGCCCGGGTTCTCGTCAGACGCGTTCGGGCCGCCTACGAAGAATGTGGCACGCACCTCCCGGGTGGAACGGTGTTGCAAGGCACCGCAGCCTGACAGCAGGCCAATGATAAGGCTGCAAGCCAGTGAGACTGTGATCGTCTGGCGAACTAACTGGTCTTGGTTTGGCATGGTAACTCTCTTTCTTGAACTGCTATACTCGCTGCGTGCCGTTTCCGGGCTTCTGACGGCGGGTCCGCTTTGCCGTTTGCAGCTCCCTTGACAACATACCTGGCGCGGCCCCTCTGCAAAAGTTGAGGCCGGCCACGATCGCCAGGCCGATGCAGCAGGCCCGTCCAAGGCCTGTGGTCCACCGGGAGGGAATTCTCCCACTATTCATCGGAACGGAATTCAGCTTCATGGGCGGGCTTTCTTCCTATTCAGGTTCATTTCGTTGCAGTCTAACCCCCACCTCACAGATCACTTCCTTTCCGCCGGAGGTGTCCTGGCCGGTAAGCGTGACCGCGCCCCAATGAGTGCCGGTCTCTAAGCCGTCCGGCTTGACCGTGACGGAGAGCGCCTCGCTGGCCTGGCCAGGCGCCAATTCCGGCTGCAATTCCCCGGCTTGAATCCAGGGGTGGCTGACCTGGGTGACCTGCCACCGCAGGTTAGCACTGCCAGTATTGGCCAGCACGACGCCTTGCGCAACTGGCGGCTGGCCGGCTTCAAGCTCGAAACGGGCGACGCGCGTCAGCGGAATCAAGTGGGCTGCCGTCCCTTCGAAAGCCGTGCTGGCGCCGGTCCAAGTGTTGTCGTGAAGCAGGAGGCCTGAGGAGGTTCTGGCGCCGATCATCGGTCCGTTTCTCTTCGCATCCAACGCCAGCGTGTGATGGTTGTGGCGGTAGAGCGCCCGCGCCTCGTGGGAGGCGATCACACCGTGCTGGGATCCTCGGGACACCAGGCCCTCCAGCACCAATCCACCGCCGTGCGCCGTGCCTTCCAGGTGGGCGGTTTCCTGTCGGTAGAGCGATCGGCTTTGTTGCGCGGTGTTGAAGCTGAACTCGCAACCATGCCACGTGTTGCCCAGCGTCTGCGCGCCGACCTTGGTGGAATCGAGCATTTCACCCCGAATTACAAAAATACCGCCCACGTAGAGGTCAAACGCCCGCTCGTTGCGCCATTGATTCCACATGTTCGGCGCCGTGGCGAAACCGTAGGCCGTCAGTCCGGCTCCCGCCCGGTGAGACACATTGCCTTCGGAGACACAATGCCAGCACTGCCCGCCGAACTGCACTCCGGTGCTCGCCGAGGAACCACCCTTGAGGTCGTAGCCCTCGGGAAACGCATTCAGTTCGTTTTGATAGACCACATTATTGGCCCAGAGGGTCGTGATGGCAATGACGCTGTCAGGACCGGGCGCGACGCGCCAGGGGCGGTCCACTTCCAGTTCGGTGGTTGTGTGCCGGGGGATTTTGCGCGCCTGCCCGCGGCCCGTGCCCGCGATGATCACCACATCGCGTCCCTGACAAGGCGGTAACTGGGAAACCGGTTTCAGCTTGTTCTCAACGGTCGGCGAGGCGCCATGAACCAAGCCGTCGGTGCGAATGCGCGTGAGCGTGGGCGTGGACTCCGCCACCTGGCAGTAGGGGTTGCTGTGGCGTTCGTGGTAGAGAATCATCTCGCCCTTGTTCATGTCGTTGTTACCGGGCGCGACATCCTTCGTGGTGTTGTGTCCCCAGTAGTGCAGGGAACCGCCCCCGGCGTAAATCCCGGTGCAGAAGTTGAGACGCGCGTATTCCGGCTCGCTCAGGAAGTCTTTGTAGTTGCGGGATCCCCCCGGGCCGGTGGGCCAGGCCGGCGTGGCGAAGTGACACCGCTCGACCACCAGGCGTTGCGTGGGAAACAGATGGAAAATGCCCGCCTCGGAATCGCGATGCCGCGTGCCGTAGAAGGTCGAATCGTGAATCCAAAGTCCCTCGGCACCCTCGATGTAGATCGTGCGCCAGAACTCGCATTCGGACACTTCGCCATGTTGCAGCACTGGCATCTGGGAACCGCTGGTGACCTCGGGCGCGCTGGTCACGCGCACCCGGATCAGCCGGACATAATCCTGGGGTCGACGGGGCCGAATCAGCCTTGAGTCAAAACGGGCCATGCGGACGTATTCCAGCGTCAGGTTCTCGATCTGCGTGTTGTCCTCGACTTCGATGGCGACCGTCTGTGAGTTGCCCCCGGTGGCGATGCGGATCACGGTGTTGGTCTTGTCCTCGCCCAGCAGACGCACGTTGGTAAGCAGCCGCAGGCTGGCCCCATCGGGATTGCTCAACTGATACGTTCCCGGGGATAGGCGAACGGTGCCGCCATCCGGCTCTTGGCTGGCGGCCAAGATGGCGGACTGGAGACTCTCGGTATCATTGGTGCCGCTGGGGGAAACCTTGATCACCGTCTCGCCCCGCACGAACCGGGCCTCGGCCACGGAGAGATCGAGGGGATGGCTCCACCCGTAGCGTCCACCATGTCCACTGTGAACATAGACTCGGTAATCGCCGGGCTTGTCCGGCGCCTTGAAGTTGATGGCGCAGGGTTCGACGCTCAGGACTTGAGCCGCGCTGTAGGCTCCTTCCTCCTTTGCCTGGAGGAAAACGTGCGACGTTTTTGTGCCGTGACCCCGGCTCAGGTTCCGACCGAATACCCGCTTGATGGCCCCGGGCGTCGCGCGGTTGTCGACCGGCCCGATCCAGGTGATTTCCGGGCGGTTCAGGCAGATTGGCGTGCCGGCACCGGCGTCATTCTCGACCCAGACCAGATACATTCCGAACGGCACGCCGGCGGGCACGGTGGCGGTCAGCAGCGAATCTTCGACGTGCCAAACCGGGCACTTGTGGAGCAAACCACCTCGCGGGGTGTCCGCCCACAGCCAGACGGTCGTGTCAGTTCCCTGGCTGCTGCCTGCACGGCGGGTGAATCGCGTGCCGGCCAGCGTGAAGCTCTCGTCGGGTGTAACGGTCCGGTTCCACTCTGCGATTACGGGCGCCTGATCGTCCTGCGGTCCGGCGCTGGATGGAAGTCGGAAGGCATCGCCGGGGGCGAGGGGCGCATTCGTCGGACTTTCCCATTCCGTCGGAGGCGGGAGGGGTGAGACGGCAGAAGGAGCCGGTTGAGGCCTGGTAGCGGGTCGTTCGGAGACGTTGCCCTCGTAGATATTCTGGTTGCGATAGGAATCCGGCACTGGCCGCGCCCGCGGGTCACGAAATCGGTTATTTCGCAGCACATTGTTGAAGAACATCAGGTCCGGCCGGTTGCTGCTCGTGCCCCGCTCAAGCACCTCGGAGTAGGCGCCGTGCTCGAAGACGTTGTCCGCGATGAACAGCCCATTGATGGTGCCATACTCGCCGAATTCCTGGTCGTCGTGAATGGCCCGGACGGCCATCGCGGTTTTCACTTTGGCGACGTGATTGCCGGCGAAGACGATGTTGCGACCTCCGCTCCAGAGACTGAAGGCGGTGCTGGCGGTGTTGGCGGTGATCAGCCGGTCGTCGCCCTCGATGTGGTTCCCGTAAACGGTGATTTGGCTGGGGAGGACCATCAGAACGATCTTGCTGGTCGTGTCCGGAATAACCGTCCAAGGTTCCGCGAGCGTGGCGGTCCTGGAGACGGGATCGTAGGCGCTGATTTTCCGATACTGGCCTCTTCCGGTGCCACTGACGATGGCCAGCCACTCGCGATCGCGACCCGATCGCTTTGCCTGATTCGGGCCGGAGCCTCCCGGCAGGATCTCAGTCGTGAAGGTCACCTGCCGGGCACTCGCCGCACTGGGAGGTCCCATTCTCTGGGAGGCCCATGCCTCCCAGAGAATGATCTCGCCGGCATTCTGCTCGGCGCTGTCCGGATGGGGCCCCGCATGAGTGATGTGATTGCCTCCCATGTAGATGTTCCGGTCCGCACCCCAGGATAATTGGCCCACGTAGAAACGGTGAAGAGTATCGATGTAGGTCGTGTGACGGTTCTTGTCCGTGGCCACGCAGTTGCGGATGCTCATCTCCTGGTTGTTGCGCGACATGATGGCGGAGACCGACGCCCCGTAACCGCCATCGCCGCAGCCGATGAAGCGGCAGCCGTCCCAAAACACCTGCCGGCTGTGACCGACGACGCCCCCGGCGTAGTCCCCCTGAAGGTCGCAATCTTTGAGGTAAATGTAGCTACAATGGACGATCCCTCCGACATAACGAGTCCCATAGTTGGGGTCTGTGGTATCGCCCCACATCTCGCCTCCCAGCGGGACGGTGTGTTCGTCGCCCAGAAGCTCGAGCCCGATAAGCCGGACATTCGAGGCGCCTTCGAGACTGATGATGCCGCCGGGACAAGTGCCCATCTTGCCCGGCGGAAACAAGGCCCGCCCCACCGCCGTATAATCCAGCGTCATGTCCTGCAGTTCGATGAAATCGCAACCTCGGGCATCCACCATCGTCAGCTTGGGCTGGCCGTTGACGCGCGGCAATTCGGCCTGGGGCAGACGAAGCGAAAGCACGGTCATCCCCTTGCCTTCTCCCTTGAGCCGGAGCCGTGGTGAAAGCCGCAGGGTGGAGTCTATGCGGTAGAAGCCGGCGGGAAAGACCACCGTGGCGCCGGCCTTGCCAGCGGCAGCGTGGAGGGCCTCCTGGATGGGACGCGTGTCATCAGCGATCCGATCGCCGCGCGCGCCAAAATCCCTGATGTTGAAAACCGGACCGTCCCACTTCGGTTCCGGATCCACCCGCAAGGGATTGGGGCAAAGACTCCAGCCCAAGGATCCTCCACGACCATTGTGCACCCAAACGTGGTAACTCCCCTCTTTCAAGTCCTGCGGCACTTCGAACTCCACCCGATACGAATTCACCGAGCGCACCTTGGCCCACTGACCTGGAGCATTGCCGGCCTGAAGGTAGATCCAGGCCGCTTCCTTATCCTTCTGCTGGGAAAGGTTGACGCCGTGAACTGCCGTCAACTGACCTGGGGACTGCCGGTCCGGACCCAGCCACCAAGCCTCAGCCCGGTTGATCAGGACGGGCTGGCTGGCTCCCGATCGGTTGGTCGCCCACAGCACGTAAAGCGAGGAAGCCGGCAGCGCCGGAGGTAGTCTGATGATGAGCTCGTCGCCATCCCGGGCGCGAATCTCCGCGGGCAGGACCACCCCGTTGTTCGGCGCTGACTGACCGTAGACGACAAATTGGACCTCGTCGGCGAAACGAGCCCCCATGACGAACACGGATTCTCCAGGCTCCGCCGTCTTGGTCCAGTCGAAGACAATGGGTGCCTGGGCGTTGACCGCGGCATCGGCGCGGACGACCTCGAACGCATGCCCTGGAGTAGGAGGCGCCCCTTCGGGCGAGCTCCACTCGACGGGGGTTGGCAAAGTGACGACCGCCGCCCGACCCGAGGGCGGCAACGACTCGGCCTGCTTCGCCTGGCTGAACCAGTCGGTGTTCGGGTTGTTGATTTCCGCACGGCCGGGCAAGGCCAGCGCGACCAAGACGCCGGTAAGCGCGGTGAACAAAGTGGTTTGTCGTGTGCTCATAACAGATTTCCTTCCAGTTTGATGGAGTGCTTCGTTGTCCTTTCATTAAACCGCCAGTTCAGTTGACGTCACGTCTTCTCGCCCAGGAACACGGCGTTCGCACGCCGCAGCCGCTCGGGGTACTCCTGCCAGACCGGGTCGGTCGGTCCGGAATTCGTGCGGGCCACGGCACCCCATAGCCCGTGCTCACGGTACGCGCGGGCGGCGTGTTCAACCACTTCCCAGTAGGCATCCGATCGCTCTTCCCAGCGGAACCGGTGATCCGCGCAGTAGCTGGCACCTTCGCCCAGCATCAGCGGAACCCCGGGAAGCAGTTCGTCGCGCAGCTTCACCGCATGCTTCACCGCCTCTGTCGCTTTCTGCTTGAACTCGTCGATGTTCTTTTCCAGATGCTCCTGCAGCATGCGTTCCAGTTCCGGCATGGCGTTCGGATCGAGGTTGCGGTACAGCCAGATGCGACGAAACCAGTTTTGTGCGATCGGAGGACGCCCCTCGCGGCTGTCAAGGATCGCTTGAAACGAAACGAGATCCCGGCGCAAAAAAGGGCGGACGGGGGCGTAAACCGGGGGATCGTTTAGGTCCGTGTCGCCAAACACCAGGCCCTGCTCGAAAATACTGTAGACACCCCACAGGTAGTAACTGTGGAACGTCCACACCTGCGCGTTGCGGGGCACAATCTCGGGATCGATAAACGCGCTGGCAGTATCCAGGGAAAACCGAATATCCGGGTGGCGCGTTTGCAGGAAGTCCAGAGCCTCGGCATGTAGTCGCCCGGAGTCGCCTACTTCGTTAAAGATTTCCGCGTTGGCAATGGTGTCTGCCAGACCCCTTTGTTTCAACTCCCCGAGGATGCGGTCCAGCCCACGGGCGAAGTACATGAAGCGTCCCTCCAGGGGCAGGCCCAGCAACTCGGCCGTCACGTTCTTGTCGGTAAACCAGAACGTGTGCAGGTAGTACCAGCTCGACAGGATCAGCTTCACGTTGTAGCGTTTGGCGACTCTGCACAATTCGATCAGGCGTTTGAGCAGATCGACGCGACCGCCCCTGACGTGCTGCAGTTCGCGGGTGAAATGATCGTGGCCCGGGAGGACTGGGTAGAACTCCAGTTCTCCGCGCGGGCGGCCCTCGGCGTCATGCGTGATTCCCGTACCGCACTCGGTGCGGATGCAGTTGAAGCCACGCTGGACCGTCTCGGCCATGTGCGTTTCCAGGGCGTGAAAGAGACTGTTGGGCCCCGTGCTCAACAGCCCGAAGTTCCAGAACGAAATGGCCAAGCGTTCTTGTTTGGTCGGGTCCGCCGTCTGAGTGTCGTCCTGTGCCCGCGTGCCAGTCGCCGAAACCGCTGAGCTCAGGAGTGTTCCGAGTCCGATGTGCAGTGCGTCGCGGCGGGTAAGGCTGATGGCCCCTTGCTTGTCACCATTCATGTTGATGTCCCCTATTCCTTGATGTCATATACGTTCAGAGTGTCGTCCCAGCGTAGATAGAGTTTCCCGTCGCTGATCACCGGGGGTGTCCAGCACCGGCCTTCCCCCTTGGGCAGATCAAACATGCTGACCATTTTGAACTCATTCGGGTTTGCCTCGATGAGTGCCATTTTCCCGTTTTCTCCCAAGCAGTAAAGCATGCCATCGGCGTAGATGACCGACCCTTTGCCCGGTCCTCTCCCGGACCAGCGCTCCGTGCCGGTCTTCAGCTCCACGCACTGCCAACCGACGCCGCCTGAGATGTAAATAGACCCATCAACAACGACATAGCCGCCAAGCTCGCAGTTGAGCCTGCGGCTTTCCCAGATCGGCTCGGCTTTTATCCCGGAGGCCGTTTTCCGGATGGCGACAGCGCTGCCCCCGCGGGTCTGATAGGCGGTCGACTCGAAAACATAGCCATCCGCATAGACCGGCGAATTGCAGTGCGCAGTGCCGCTCTCGGAAGTTGGCATGCCGGCGAATCTGTTGTGGTGCCACAAGAGCGCCCCCGTCTCCGGAGATACCGCCACCAACCCACCGCGGGTCATATTGACAATCTGCCGCACCTGCTCGAACTCAATCAGAATAGGGGAGGCGTACTCGGCACGCTCCGTCACTCCCTTGCTCTGCCACAAAAGGCGGCCGCCCTTTTTATCCAGTGCGGCAAACGTGCCGGTCTTTTGACCGCCGGGGGTGCAGATGACCTTATCGCCATCAACTAAAACCGATTCTGCATAACCCCAGGGCGGGATACGACCGCCCAGGTCGCGGACGAGATCTACAGACCACATCTGCTTACCATCGCTAATCCGGTAAGCTGCCAGTCGCCCCAGTCCCCCGAGGAGATAGAGCATGTCTTCATGGATGGTCGGAGCGCTACGGGCGCCGCGGTGGGGTGAATGCGGTGCGGTCTCGCCGTTGTATGCCCGGCCGTGCGTTGTTTCCCAGATTTTGTTTCCCGATAAGTCGAAGCAAAACATCTTCAGTTCATCGCCCACCTTGCCCGTGATGAAAATCCTCCCTCCGGCAAGCGACGGAGACGAGAAGCCTTCGCCCACGCCACTGATCGTGCGCACCAGCCGCGGTCCACCTTCAGGCCAATTCTTCAGCAGTCCCGTCTCCGGCGACTTGCCATCGCGATTCGGTCCGCGGAATTGCGGCCAGTCGCCTCCGTCCCCGGCAAAGGCCACCCCCAAACATGCCGCCACTAAGAATCCAGCGCGAATACCGACGAACGCCTTGCTTCTCATCTATCGCTCCATTCCAGCCGAATCGAAACAACTGCTCATCAGCCACAGCCAGTCGCTCGACGAATGCACCCATATCTCCTTGGGGTTATGCCAGTTATCCGACGGCCAATACGGGACATCCCGATTGAACTTGGTGTGAATACCGCACGGAACAGCTCCAACAATATCGCCGCTTAACGGGCTGTAGAGGGCCTGGTACCGATATCCTTCTCCCCACATGATACTCTGGTTGAAGGGGTTCAAGCCCAAGAGCCAATCCAACTGCCGGTACGCGATGTGTAACAACTCCTGGTCATCGAGGTATCTGGCTATCGCGGCCAAGCCGATTGCCTTGGACAGGATCACGCTCGTATTCCCGCGGCCGGTCGTCCACACAGGAAAGCACTTGATATAGAAGCGATCATCCAATTGAATCCCATTTTTGATTTTCGCTTTCTCAATCTCGTCCTCTGCCACATTCAAGTCGCATAGGCCTGCGGGGAGCATGAAATACGGGTCCGTATAGGCTGCCATGGCTTTGTGGTAGCCGGCATACAAACGAATGGCCGCTTCCCACGCTTCGACATGTTCACTATCCGGGAACGCTTGCAGCAGTCCGACCAAACCGGTCACGGTGTATTTCTCGGAACTCGAAATACTCCGTGGCAGCGGAATCCTCTCGCGTTTGGCATTCTCGAAGAAGAACCCTTTCAACGGAACGCTATGGCTCAAATCGTCTCGTTGCTGACACCGGAGTATGTAGTCTCCATAGGAGATCGCTGCACTTCTGTATTTGTCATCCTTGGTTGCTTCATAGAGCGCGAGCGATGCATTCAATGCGATCCCCGCCTTTACCATATCCAACTCCTGGATACTCTTTACGGCGAAGTTCCAGTCCTCTTCCGCGCATCTGAGCGCGTAGTCCGCCATAATGGGGTCTGTTTTCGATAACAGAATAGCTGCCTTGGCTTCTGCTCGTGCCGCATGCAGATTGACCGTCACGTAAGTGTGGAGGGGACTTTGCGTATTGCTGAGCGTCGTGATGACATCGTCAACGGTGCCGAATATGCCATCCGTCCAGAAATCCATTACTCCCCAGTTGACCCTGTAACCATCTCCAAAACGGGTCTTCAGGATCCAATCCAGGCCCCACTTTGCCTCTTCCAGTAGCCGCTCAGATAGTTCCCCATCGGTGTCCTGGAACATCTCGGCCAAAGAGACGAATGCATGTACGGCGCCAGAGGTGTGTTGCGTGCTTTGGGACAGATCTCCTGCATCATGCCAGCCACCGTTGATGACGATATGCTTGTCACCGTGAGAACAGATGAAGTCGCTGTGACACGCAGAGTGACGGCCAGGGATCTCCGTCCCGCAGCGCTGGCAGTAGAAGAAGTTGATCAGCTTGATCAGGTTCCCCCTATACAGATGGCTGAAGCTGCTTATTCGAAATGGCCTCGTCTGGACGTCCCCGGCCTTTAGCGCATAGGTTCCCGGCCTGTCGATCTCACTGAAATCCAGCACCTGAAAACTTCCTTGACGCGTACGCTTCAAAGCGATTGGCTTTTCCAGAACGGCCTTATTCGTATCGACATCGATCAATGTAAAGCTGTTCGCTGAAAGATCAGAACCAAGGGCAGTCTTGGGAAAGCCGGTTGGGTATCCTACGTGATTATGTGCAATGTGACCGGGAGCCACATTCCAGCCCTCATAATGTTCCGGCTGCTCCACCTTCTCGAGATACAACTCGTCGAAGTAGTACTTGACCGTGTCGGTCATTTCGCGTTGATTGCCTTGGAGCCTGTACCGCAGTTCGAGCGCGATCACTTTATCCCTTCTGACATGAGGGATCTCCCAGTAGACCTTGTTCCATTTGTGGTTCTCAAGCAACTGGTAATTCAGGCCGCTGTATAGGTTATAGTAGTAGTATCCATGAGCAGAATCGTAGGGCACAAAAGCATCGTCGTATTGCTTGCTGTCAACAGTCGGGTCTATTGGGTTATCGTTATGCAGCACGAGATTAAACGAGACCGTCCGGAAGCCCGGTAGATCCGGGTACACCCACAACGTGAGTCGATGCCACTCGGTCCAATCTTCATTGTCGACTTGATAGATGGCGCTGGCTGAACCCCATGGTCTGCCCCGAGTCGAGGCGAAGTTCGGTTTTTCGCCTTTCGTGGGGGAAGTCAGCAGAACGGAAGCCCGGCCTTTATAGAACCTATCATTCGACAGGGAAATCGTCCCGAATGCCCTGGGATCGACCCAGGGCTCCCAGTTTTCAAGACTTTCCATGCCGGACAGTCTTCTCGATGCGATGGCCGGTTTCTTAGATACCTCATAGGCAAGAGAATTCTCCGGTGGCGCTGTCATGGGCATGTCCGGGAGACCGTTTTTAGTCACCGGCGCTTTGTCGGCTCCGTCTTGCGCGGCGGCGAAGCCCGGCAGCAGGCCAAGGATGAGGCCACTAGTGAGCAAGATTGCGGCGAACTGAAAAACAAACTGGCGTTGGTTTTTCATGGTGATTCTCCTTTTCTGTAAACGGGTGCATGGTCCGATGACTTTCTCTGCGCGGGCGGCTCGCCCGGGGTGGTATTCACCCGCTGTTGCTCCTCCAGAAATCGCTGGGTCATCATCCCCAGGAGAGCCGCCGCTTCGGGATCCTTGGCCAGATTGCGGGTCTCGAGGGGGTCCTTGGCCAAATCGTAGAGCTCTACCCAATCGTGCCCTGGGTAGACGATGAACTTGGCCGTTTCCGTCCGCAACGCCTGGACTCTGGGAACAGCCGGGAACTGGCGATCCGTGTGATACTCGTAATAAAACTGCCGGCGCCACTTCGGATTGGATTCCGTCCATAACGGTTTCCAACTCTTGCCCTGCATGGACGACGGAATGGGAATCCCCGCCAGATCCAAAACGGTGGTGGCAAAATCAATATTCAGAACCATCTGATCGGCGATCTTCGCAAGCGTTGTCCACTTGGGATATCGCACCAACAGCGGAATCCGCAGGCTTTCCTCGTAGGCATAGCGTTTATCGCCCAGGTCATGTTCGCCCATGAAATACCCATTGTCGGATGTAAAAACGACCAGTGTATTTTCTCGTAAGCCCAATTCATCGATCGTGTCCAGTAAACGCCCCAGATTGTGGTCCGCGCCATTCAGGGTTTGGAAATACTGCCGGTCATAGTCATTGATGGGATGTTGCTTGTCATCCGCAGACTTGACCTTTTCGCCGGCGCTTTCGCTGAGCGATTCCTTGAACGGCGGCAGCACATAGCGGTTTCCCGGCACCCGGACCTGAACCCCGTCGTACAGTTCGCGATCTTCCGGCCGTGGCTCGCGCTTCTCATGGACCGCCTTAAAACCGACCACCGCCAGGAAGGGACGCGTGCGGTTCTTGCGGATGAACTCGAGCGCGAAATCGGTCGCGACCGTGTCGACCCAGCCCTGGGTGGGACGCGCGACACCATCGATTTCAAAGGGGCAATCGAAGTACTGGCCCTGCCCGATGTAGCTCGCGGAAGTCGTAAACCCCGGGCGCTTGCCGCTTTGCTGGCCCATGTGCCATTTCCCGAAATACCCAGTCGCATATCCGGCCTTAGTCAATAAGGAGGCATAGGTGGCATTGCCTACCGGGAAGTGACTTACATTGTCGGTAACCCCGTTGTGATGGCCGTATTGGCCAGTGAGAAACGAGGCGCGACTCGGCGAGCAGATCGAATTGACCACGAAGGCATTCCGGAAGCGGACCCCTTCTTGTGCCAGTCGGTCCATGTTCGGGGTCTTGAGCCACGGGAAGCGTGCCTTCTCACCCTGCTCCGCCTGCACCACGCCCATGGCATCCCAACGCTGATCATCGGTGTAGACGAAAAGGATGTTGGGGGCTTTGTGCCCGTCCCGCTCCTCGGCAATGGCATTGGCGGCGAACCCCGGCTGCAGATCAACGATGGGGTAAGCCAGCAAGACTGCGCCTGCCTGGCGAACGAACTGGCGTTGGTTTGACATGGTAAATCCTCTTTGTTAAAGAACGAACCGCTAGGCTTTCGGTTCTTGGCCCCACTGCCGCTCCCATGGCTGGCCCTTGATGAACTCCTGCGGCAGGCTGGTGCCGGGAATCCAGGCGCCGTGAGCGGGATGGCCCGGGTTGTTGTAATACCTGGGAGCGCCGGGCACTTGAGGCCCGCCAAACTCGTAGGCGCCGGCATCCGGGCTGGCGTCGTTGACGGGGTCCTCCACGTAGTCCAATGGTCGGCCGAGGGCATCGGTAAGCAGCTGGCCTCGCAGCTCAACGTGAATATCGTCGTTGGCATAGCGGAGCTGGTTAACTCGCTTACCTTTATTGATGGCCGGAGAGCCTGCCTTCAGCACGAATCCAAGGCCAGAGGCATACTGACCCGGGCCGAAGCCGATTAGCCACGGCTTGCCGTTGGCGGGACTGCTGCTATAGGCGCCTCTCGAGCCTCTGTGATCGAGCCACACGTGATAAGCGTCGTTGTTATTGAGCTGAAGCTCGGTGGAGTTCAGGGTGTAGGGAACCACAAAGCCCGGCATAGCGTTAGCCCGGTAAATGTTGTTGTGCATGGCATGTGGGTGGTCACCGTAGTGCATCACGGTCACACTATTCCTATCAACACCCTTTGCCACACCGTCCTTGCCATTAGCGGGAGTACCGAAAGTGTTGTTGTAGAGCCAGTTCACACCACGCGGGGTGTTTTTGTAGTCGAACCTGCTGTCGCTATAAGTATTCGGAGCCCGCAAATCAATCGCTCTGCAGTTCCATAGAACGTTATGGTGGACGACCGCACCATCGGATGAGCCGTCAAAATAGATCCCGCCGCTGGCTTCGTGGGCGGCATCGAACGTTCGAGAATAGTGACACCAATTGTGATGCCATACACTGCCCTCGAGCCCGAAAGAGTCGCTCAGGTCCGCGTCTGCCGGCCTTTCTTTCCTGCCAAGGAGGTTGTAGCCAAAATACTGTCTGTACATCCCTTCGTTCCAGCGGGCGCCGTGGTTGCTGTTATTCCTGTGCCGCGAGTGTGAGTAAGTCCCACCACCGTCGACGCTAAGATAAGACCACTCCGACCAGTCATTAAACGACACCTCGACGTGATCCTGAAGGTTCCAGAGGTGGGTTCTCCCCGATCTCCAGAAGGTATTTCCGTAGACCTTCAGGCCGGTGGCAACAACCCCCACCCCAATCGAGGAAGACCAGTTACCAATGTAATTAGCGTCCTTGAAATAGTTGTTCTCGATACGACAATTCTTGCCAGTGACCATAAGATGGCTGCCCGAGGATGTGTCAAACACAGAATTGCGAACCATGCAATTGTCGCCGGTCAGTCGGACGCCGCAGCGATGCATGTTCCCATAGTTCGTGTTCGAGTTCCCCTGCTGGAAGCCGGTTTCTGAAAACTCCAGGGCGGGCGGGGAATCGCCTGGCATTGCCACCATAAATGTCTGGTGGTTCAGGTACTTGAACCGGCAGTAATCGATCAATATCCCGTTAGCCGGTTGGGGCACTGCTGCTGGGTTGTTCCTGTCAGCCGGGTGGGCGCCGGCAATGAAGCGCTCGGCATCGGCCTTCGCCTGAACCGTTCGGTAGGTCGGCTTAGCGGTCTGTGTATATTGTGCTGGTACGGGCTGCGCGCACTCCCAGTTCTTCGCATTGCTTGGCCACAGCGACTCTCCGTTGGTCGGAATATCGCAGGCAAAGAAATTGAGTCGCTTCAGATGGATGTAAGATTTCCCGGTCAGGTCGAAGCCCCAGTTGCGGGCCTTGTATTCAACATTCTCCGGCACACCGCTGCCGGGGGCCCAAAGATAGAGCTTGTGTTGGCCTTCGTCGTAGTAGAACTCGCCTTCGCTGGTAAGCAGTCCGAGTGCACCGCGAATCCAGTACCGGAACTGCTCCTGATGCCTATCCTTGTACGCCCAGAGGTCGCGTAGTTTGGCAAGGCGCGTCCTCATGGCGCCGGGGGCGTTCGGCATGTCGCCATCGACCACAAACTCTTTCCCGCTCGACGAGAGAACGGCAGCGCAGGCAGGCACATACCAACACAAGACCTGGCAATGGGTACCGGCAAGCCCGCCAGGTACGTTGGGAAGACCGTCGTCGCGGATGACGAGGTTATCATTTGATACGGACGCAGCCCAGGGCCTTCCTTCATCCTCAAATCGCAGTACCCTGGCGTGATTGTTACCCTTCATCGGGTGATCGAAATCAGCGTACGGAATCTTCGGCCAACGTGCCTCCTGCTGCATCTTGCTGCGGACGAATATCTGCTGTGCCATCAAGACTTCGTTGCCTGTCACGGCGGGATCGTGACTGATGTACTCGACGCGTGGTAGATGAATCGTCGTTTCGTAGATGGGAGATGCAGGGTGCAGATTGGCGTGTTTCGCCAATCGCCAGTTTGTCCTCACCAGGTCCGCCCCGCTGATCACCGGCTCAGCGCCGGCATCCGCCTCAAACACGATCGGCTTCTCTTCGGTGCCGCTGTTGGATGGCACCACGGTCTCGCGGTAGATGCCATCGTGGATCTTCACTACGTCTCCTGGCTGCGCTACATCGGCGGCTGCCTGGATCGTGGCAAAGGGCTTTGATGCTGTCCCCGGGTTGTCGTCAGAGGCGTTGATGCCACCCACGAAGAACGTGCCTCGCGCCCCCCGGGCGGGCTGGTCTTGCGCGGCCACGAAATTCGACAGCAGGCCAATGATAAGGCTGCAAGCCAGTGAGACTGTGATCATCTGGCGAACTAGCTGGTCTTGGTTTGGCATGGTAACTCTCTTTCCTGAACTGGCGTACTCGCTGCGTGCCGTTTTTGGGCTTCTGACGGCGGGCCCGCTCTGCCGTTTGCTGCTCCCGTGACAACATACCTCGCGCGGCCCCGGCTCAGAGGTCGGGGCATTCTCGTAACAGAGCACCTCGGCAGTGCCCCCATCATGAATTCGAACAGCTTTCATCATTGATCGCTCCCTATGCAATACAACCGGGAAGAAGTCCGGATCAGAAGTCGGTCACCTGCCACCGCAGGTGTGGCCAGGCACAGCTTTTCGAGCGTGTTCGTGGCCAGGAGCCGGAATGTCGGTCCCGACTGTACGACGTAGGTGTCCCCTTGCTCATTGAGGAAGAACAGGTTGTCCCCGCACATCCAGGGCGAGGCGGTGAAGTGTCCGCGCAGCCGCTCTTCGTAAAGCATCGCGCCGGTGACGGCGTCGTAACAGGAGAGTCGGCCGTTGTCCTGGATCACGTACAGGTACTTGCCGGCTACCAGAAACGACGGGACATAGGGCGCAGCGCGATCTTGCAGCCAGGCGACGTACTGGTTCTGGGTCTCGCCCTCCTTCAGCGAGATATCGCCCGCGGCGCCCGGGCGGATCGCGTAGAGCGGTTTCAGCCGGTCTGCAACGAACCCCGAGCCGACATAGACCATTTCGTTTGCCGCCACCGGGTTGGGCACCGTGATCCGGGACATTCCGTGCAGTTGCCAGAGCGCCTCCCCGTTCAGATCGTAGGACGTGACGCCGCCGGTCGCGGCGACGACCAGTTCCGTGCGCTGCTCGTGCTGCCACACCAGGGGCGTGCTCCAGTTGGTCTCCGGCGGTCGTTGGGTCCGCCAGATCTCCTTCCCGGTCGAAGCATCGAACGCGGCGACGTAGGCGTCTTCCTCGTTATCATGCACCAGATAGACCCGGCCGCCGTGCATCACCGGCGACGCACCGAACCCCCAATTCTCCCTGGATTTGCGTGGCGGTTCCGAAAGGGACCACACCTCGTTGCCGTCCGCTGCGTTCAGGGCTACCAGGAGTCCGAACTCGCCGAACCAGGCATACACCCGCTCACCATCCGTGACGGGGGTGGCGGACGCGTAGCTGCTCTTCAGGTGAGTACGCGGCGGCACCGCCTGGTGAACCTGACGTTCCCAGAGTTTCGCTCCGGTGTTCAGATCGTAGGCGAGCACCAACCAGCGATGTTCGCCCCGGCCGCCGCGGTCCTTGCCCAGGTAGAAGCCGCCCTCCGGCTGCTCGGTACCCTGGGCGTCCACCGCGGTGGTGAGGAAAACGCGGTGGCCCCAGACAATCGGGCTGGACCAGCCCAGGCCCGGCACGTCAATGCGCCATGCTACGTTCTTCGTCGTGTCCCATTCGGTGGGGACTCCACTGCTTTTCGGGTCCTGGGCGATGCCGCTGCCGCCGGGCCCGCGGAACTGCGGCCATTCCCTGCAATCTCCGGATTGGGAATCCCCTTGGGCAGCCAACGCGGCAATCTCGCCGTCCGACAGGACGCGACTATAGATGCGGACATCGTCCACCTTGCCGCTCATCGCCTCCCGGAATCTGTTGTAGTCCGGCCCGGCAATGCCCAGTTTCCAGGTCCTCGTCCCAAACTCCACCGCCCTTGCCCCATGGGTAAAACTCACCGTCGATTCGAGCTTGCCGTTCACGTAGATCTTGACGAATCCACCGCTCTTGCTCACGATGCCGGTCACGTGATACCAGGCCTTCGGCGACTTCTTGGCGGACTTGGCCAGACTGTATCCGGCACTGGAATGGTGCTGCATCTTGAAGAGACCGTCTTCGTCATAGACCAATCCAATGTGCTGGCCTTGTTTTACTATTATGCCGTAGGCCGGGGTCACATCGGTGCCGGGAGGCAGGCGGTTTGGCCACACCCAGGCCGCGACGGTGTAGTCCCCCTCCTGCACATTCTCGAGCGTGGGGCCGTTGGGAATGTCGACATAAATCTTCGTATCGTCGGTGTTGGCGAAATGCAGCGCCCCGCCGATGTGTCCCTCCACCCACGTCGGGCCGTTGATCAGTCTGCCATGGTTCGCGTGACCGCTCGAGTCGGAGGCAGTGGTTCCGCACTTCTCGTCCAACTTCCACCAGCCCACAAGGCTGGTATCCTCCGTCGTGATCTGACTCCCGCTTCCGACCGAACCGGTCTTAGGCTCGATCTTGCCGCCCAGTTCGTCCGATCTCACCGTTAGGGAAATCCCCACGGCGAAGAGCAACATGCACATCGAGCGCGTCATAGCTCGCATTCGCAGCATCTGCCGTCTTCCAACGTTCACGTCTTTCATCTTTCTTCTCCTGGCGTGGAACGCGACCACAATCAAGGTGGTCCATGATCCGTGGGTTGGTTCACCATCATCGCTTTAGCTCCTCCGTCAACGAGATCGTGAGCTCTGCGATGTCAATCAGTGTCCTGTTCATTCTTCCGTTTCTTCATCCTGGGATATCGAGCTTCCAACAGGCCGCGAACGAAAACTGCACTTGCCTCTTCGGGTCCGCGGTATCCTTGGTTACACGACACGATCCGCTCTATGCAACGCACGAAGATCATTCCTCTGATTGCGAAGCGAACGCTTTGGACTGACTGAATTCCGCCAGCCAGTAAGTGGTATGCTGCCGAGCCAAAGCTTCGGCTTCCTCGGGCAATCCCGAGCGTATGGCCTGCAACAACTCCGTGTGCGCCCCGATCGTCATGTCGCGGACGTTGGACGTCTGCACCCGCCGTTCCAGAGATTCATGAAACAGCCGCATCACCAGCGAAAACTGCGACAACAGGTTCTCCCAAGCTCGCATGAGTCGCCGGTTGCCTGCGGCGGCAAAGATCAGACGGTGAAAGTCCAGGTCGAGTCGGGTGACGTCATCGAGGCGGCTGACCGCCTTCAAGGCATGGAGGTTTTCCTTGATCGCGTCGAGACCAGCCTTCGACCGACGTTCGGTGGCAAGGCGACTCGCGGCAGGTTCCAGGACCATGCGCATCAGCCCCAATTCCCGAACGTCTTCCAGGTGAAAATCGCAAACCCGTGCCGTCCCCCGCCGGTCGAACTCGACCAGCCCCTCCCGTTCCAGCAAGGTGAGTGCTTCGCGGATCGGGGCTCGACTGACGCCCAGCATCTCGCCAACTCGCGATTCAGGGAGTGTCTCGCCGGGCTGCACGCTCCCGCGAACAATCTGCTCGCGAAGGTGCTCGGTCGCTACCGTGGTCACAGTGGTCCGAGCAAACGCAATAGCTTTTTCAACACGCATAGTGGGCTCCTTGAGTCTAATGCCCCCTAATTGTATCCCGTCGACGGTATACTGTCATCCTTCTGCCAGGAGTTTTTCTTCCATGATGGGCGTGAAGGGCGAAGTGAACACGTAGCCCTTAACAGGCATGAAGGCATGATGGAAGGCGAGCTGACGCGTTTTCGCCTGTAACGCCATCTACCGGGGCCGCCCATGGCCCTCACGGGTGAGACATTGCCTCTCGGATGCCCCGGCAGACTTCTCTTGTTGCACGTTGAAGTCCCATGCGTGCTGCCACCCAATACCCCCGCAAAGCCGCAGGATGCGTCTCTCGTCTCGTCTCCTGCGACGGCGGCCTTCCCCGTTAGGGTGGCGGGTCGGCTTCCACAGCGTAGTTTTCGGGGCCTGCTCGGTGTTCACTACGCGTTGCGGCCCGCAGGGCCTGCTGACTCCCCAAAGGAGCCTTCTCTTGGAGTGCTTCAGCCCATTCGTCACCTCCTGGTCCGCCCCAAGTGCTTCCGGCTGCGACGAGCATTGCCGGTCGGGATTTCCACCCAAGGATTCAATGTGCCTTTTCAAGGCGCAGTCCGCCAGTACGATACTCCGGTTTGCAAGTGCTTGTCACAAGACGATTGAGAATTGTCGTTACAGGACTTATGACGCGGGCCGAAGCAGAGCCGAAGCCGCGCCGTAGGCGAAACGAATCTGTCTGTGGCGCGCCTGTTGCGCGCTGAGGGCTTGGGTTGGTCTAAGCCCGTGATCAACTGCGGACCGGCGCTCGGGTAGTCCGTCGGGAAATCTGGTAACACGTTTGAGATCTGCGGGACGGCTGCCCTGTAGCGATCTGCCACACTCCCCAGCCGGCAGGACCGTCAGGATAAGGACTATCGCGATGAATCTCTTTCTCATCATGGTATATACAACACCATAACCTGATGCCATCGACTCATTCGCGGGCCCAATCACCCCAGCGGCCGCCGGAAGCCTTGTTCCACTGCTCCGTGGAGAAGGGCGGGATCCATTTCACTGTTCCGTCGGCGTAGAGCACGTTGACACCGCCGCGATGGCCGCTGTAGTGGTTGACCGTCATCCAGTCGTGTGCCGCGACGAAGTCGATGAGCAGCCACGTGTCGGCCTTGAGGTCCGCCAGTTTGCGCCCGCCGACCTTTTCGTTCCAGGCGTAGTTTAGGCCCAAGCACTGTAGCTCCGGGCTGCACGTGGGGCAGATCAATAATGTGGCAGCTTGCGGCCCCAGGAGCACAGACAGGCTGTCTTCACTGCTCGCGGCCCGCGTGGGGAAGAACGCCGCTTTTGGCAGACAGCCTTGCTTTGACTCATATTCCTTCAGGAGCGTGAAGAGCTGCCGGAGGTGCTCCTGGCATCGGGCCTGTCGCTCCGGGCTGTCCACCTCCGTGTAGAGGCAGTAGACGGGTTGGGAGACCAGGGTCTTGAGGGCCAGGACATCATGGAACAACGGCGGCAATTCCTCGGCGGTATCGGCCGTCCAAGCCCGCGGCTGCCACGCGGGCAGGTCGCGGTCGCTGCGACCGTCCGTCAACTTGCCGGATGAATCGCTGCGACCTGCGACGCGATTGCCCTGCGACACGGTGCGGGCCCCGCGGTCGGCGATGGGGTTGTCCACGTGATCGAATTCGTTGTGCAGGAGGAAAGTCTTGCGGGCCGTGTCAGCAACGCTGATCCCGGTGTAGGTAGAAGCCAGGAAGTTGTCGGCGACAATGGTATGGGAGGTACCGGCCCGGCCCGAGCCGCCCCCGACATTGATCCCGGCGTCGGCCCGGGGATTGACGTCGAAGCCCGTGCGATAGGCGTGCGGCTCACGGATGCGGCTACGTACAACGAAGTTACCGAAACTCGGATAGCCGACGTGAGCGTTATTGCCCTTGGCCCCGGGAGTGCCCAACCACAGAGCGGTACCATCCATCCAGTTGTTGACGAAGCAATTGTAGTACGCCGGGAAGAACTTGCTCAGGCCGTGCCCCACGCCCTCTTCATCCACAACACTGCCATCCTCGCCCCAGAGGTCCGCCCCCTTGGCATGGTCGTCGCGGTGCATCTCGACCAAGTTCGCGATGCAGTCGAGCCAGAGGGACAAGCGGCATGGCGTATTGTTCAGGTTGGCGAAGAAGGCATTCTCCACAAACTGGGGCGCGACAACGTATTCGCTCGTCGCATCGGGCGTCACGTTCCAGGCGGGTTGGACCGTCAATGTATCGGCTGTGTTGTCCGTCACACGCCGGTATTGGCCGAAACCCCGGCCCGAGATGATCAGGACCGTGTCATCACGGTGCAGGCCACTCTTCCAGTGCTGCCGAGTGTCCACGAGGGTCATCGGCGCAGCGCCCGTGGCAAGGCCCACAGTCTTGTTGGCCTCGACCCCACCGTGCACGAGGTAGATTTCCTCGGCATTCTCCCAGGTGCCACGGAAGGCCTGGTGGATCTCATTGAAGCGAAGATAGTTGTGCCGCCCCATGCCCAGGACGATTCGTCCCGGCGTATCCACCAGGCGATTGGAATCGATCAGACTCTGAGAGAACGCGCCATTGATCGTCACGACATCATTGACAGCGCCGCCGTGGAAGGTGTTGCCGATGATCTCGGTGCGAACCGCCGGGCCGATGCCCCCTATGCCCCAGTTGGCGGCACCGTAGATCTCGTTGTTCAGCAGCTTGATCCGCCGGGCAGCCGGGCCGGCGTGAAAGGCCGACAGATAGAGCGGCCGGCGAGACAAAGCGTCCTCCTCCGCGGCACGCAAGCAACAGTCGCCGATCGTCACCTCCTGCACTTCACCCCCGATAGGAAAGACGATCTCGTCGGGGATCGCTTCCACCAGGCCATAGCCGCCTTCGCCCTGGAAGGTAGCCCCGCGTACCGTCAATGTCTCCAGGCCGGTGTGGCTGTGCAGCCGGACCACAGAGGTCGGGGGACTGACGCGCTGAAACCAAGCGATGCGCGAGGCAGTGGCCGCGTCGCCCACGCCCTGCAAAATGGCTGCCTCGCGGCTGGCACCCCGCAGCCGCACGCCCGAAGGGACCAGAATGGTCCGGTTCGTGGCGTACACGCCGGGCGGGAACAAGACAACCCCGCCGCCCACCTGATGCGCCGCATCCACGGCGCTCCGGATCGCCTGGTAGTCGTTCGTCAAGCCATCGCCTTTGGCCCCGTAGTCTCCAACGTTGAATGTCTTGGTTCGCTCCAACCCCGAAGGAGTCACCTTCAGGTCGCCGGCCTTGCGCCAGCCCCAGCGGCCACCGTAGGAGTTGTGAAGATAGACACTGTAGCGGTCAGGCGTCGCCTCTTTGGGGATCTCGAAGTAGACCAGGCGGCTGTCGGCCGTGCGTAGGGCGCGGGCCTCGACGATCACGCGAGGAAAGAGCGTCGCCGTGTCGCTTCTTATTGCGACGGTCGTGTGCCGATAAGGAGCCCGCAGGCCAAAGCCGAAGATGTACACCAAGGCCCCGGGGGCCGCTTTCGATTCGCTGATCCACAGTGGTTTGGCGACATTGAACAGGTGAGGCTTGGAGACCCCTTCGGCGGTCTTGACCCACAGGACCGTTCCTGTCAACGACGCAACGATTACCTGTCGTTCCACGTCGAGCGTCTTAATGCGCCGAGCCCCCTCCGGCGGCTGGGCGGGCAGTTCTGGCATGGCGCTGCCCAATTGGCTCGCCGCCTCTTTCTCCATGCCTTCAGGAGCGGACGGCTCCCAAGTCCAAACCTCCACACCAGCGGCGTCGAAGCCCTCCCCGGTGATGATGTGGGGTCCGAAGCCGGGGTAGTCCGGATAGACATTTGAGATCTCGGACGGCGCAGCCACCGCCCCTGCCGTCCATCCGGCTACTACACTCAGAGCTGCCAGCCCTAAACAGAGCAGTGATTTCGCCATGACCAAGTTCCTCCTTGCCAAATGGGTCCATCGTGTTTCTCATAATGACACGCAAAGCGCAACCATGCAACAGGAGATGTCACATGCTAGACCGAAAAAGACCCGGTCGCCTCGGTGTACTCCGCGCGCCTTACATATCCGTAGCCCTCGTGGCCACGGTGTGCCTGGTGTCATCCGTCCAGGCCCAGATGGTTACGGGCCAAGGGATGGAGGACTTCGCCCGGGTATTCGCGCTGGAGGGAGCCAAGGCCAAGGATTGGACTGCCTATGAGACCGCGTGCAGTGTCCCAGCGAATATCCTCTGGCCGGACGACGAGGCGACGTTCACCTTTCGCCTCGAGAACAATGGCGATCCGGTCCAGGGGCCGGCGAAGGTTCACGTGATTCACTATGGCACGCGGGGCCGGCCTGGGGACGTGTGGAAGCCCCAGGTGTTCAAGATCGCCGACCTGGAGTCCGTGACGGTCGAGGTGAATGTCCCCGCCGACGGCGATGAGACAATGCGCGTGACACCGAAGATCCCTGCCACATTCGGCGCGTACGGATTGGTGCTGGACCTGGGGAACCGGGGCAGGGCCTTTGTCGCCACGTGCGTACGCGTGCCCGCGGCCGATCCGGGGCGGGTACAGTTCCCGACGTATGCCCTGGACCTGCCCTGGCCGCACGAGATGAGCATCGAAGTATATCGACTGTTCAAACGGCTGGGCGTTAAGGGCGCCCGCACGGAGGGCGGCTATGGCACGATCGAGAATGCCCACGTGGACTGGGCGATGGAGAACGATCTGACCCTGATGTTAACCGTCGGCTGCGGCAACACCCCGCGCGACCAACAGCCGCTGGGCCGGGGCCGCCCCTGGCTCAACGACGATGATTCGATGAAAGAAGGCGTCAAGGAGGACCTCGCCTGGCTTCCCTCTTTCGACGACAAGTTCCAGCGCTATCTCAAAGACGTGCTAGTACGGTACGGTTGGCCGAAGGGGCCAATCAACGCGGTCGAGCTGTGGAACGAGCCGTGGGAAGGCGTCTCGATCTCGGGCTGGGGCGCCGATTGCCTGCGTTTCCGCGAGATATACTGGCACATGGCCCAGGCGGTGCTGGACGCGCGGAAGGAGGCGGGTGTGCAAGTGCTGATGGGCGGGGCGTGCTCTTCGTCCAACACGCGGGACAAGCTCTTTTGCGACGGGACCGACACCTTTCTGCCGCTCCTCGATTTCGTGAGCATTCACTACCAGCCGTTGGCGGCCGATCCGGCGCTTGAGCCAGAGTGGGTCCATCGTCATAGTGAATACGGGCCGGTGCGCGTCTGGGACACCGAAAGCTGGGTCGCCAATTCAGAGGACCGCATCGCTGCCGTCATTGCGACGATGCGGGCGATGGGACAAAGCCGCACGGCGGGGATCTACCACGGGAACGTGTACGAATCCCAGAAACATCGGATCGACGGTCGGGAAGTCGCGGTCGTGCAGGCCTGGGCCCCGGCGGCTGGGGTAGCGGCGGTCCAGAAGTACATCGGACAGCGGGCCTTTCGCGAACTGCTGTTCAAGAATGGCTTGCCATGGATCATGGTTTTCGACGGCACGAGTGGCCCGGACGATGGAACCGTCGTGGTCGTAGGCGACCTTGGCGGAGCCTATGACAAGAATCGATCGCTGTTCCGATCGGTCCGCGTGGACACAAACGCCAGACTGACACTCTCCGATGGCGGTGGAGTGTTTCGGCTGCTGGATTTCTATGGGAATCCCGTAGCTTCTGTAGACGGAAAGATCGTCGTGCCCCTCAACGGCTTGGGGTACTTCCTGCGGACGGACGGACGCAGCGACTCTTTCGCTCAGCTCCTTGAAGAGCTGGCCCGAGTCCGCATCGAAGGATACGCGCCAGTCGAGATCGTGGCAAGTGATCTGACGGGACCGGTGGAGAACAGACCCACGATGAAGCTGCGGCTCACCAACGTGTTGAACCGGCCCATTGATGGGCAGCTTTTGGCCACACTGGGTGAGTTGAAAATCGAGCCGGCCGAACAGAACATGCATCTCCAACCCAACGAGACAAGAGAGGTTTTCCTGCACATCATCGAAGGACCCGTGGCGGGCGATAACTGCTATCCCTTGTCTGTGGATTTTGACGCCGGTCCGGATGGCAAAGCCCAGCACGGGGAACGGATGCGCGTGAATGTGATGGCAAACCGCACGATTACGGTCGATGGGAACCTGGACGACTGGCAAGGCGTGATTGGCCAGCCGGTCGGCGACGAGCAGCGGATCGGCCGCAGTATAACGGAGGCGGCCTACCTGCCATTCCAGAAGGTCAAACCATCTAAGGGCCCCGGCGCTGCCCAGGCATGGCTCGCGTATAACCGGGACAACTTCTATTTCGCGGCACGCGTCAGCGGCAAGGGTAAAGGAATGGTCCGTTTCGAAACCCGGGACGATGACCGATACTTCTATCCCGAGCGAGTGACGGACAAGGGCAAGGAACTGATCTGGCCGGCGGCGGTGCGACGCTTCTCCTATCGCCGGGACCCCGAGTTGCCCTCGGGTAATGGCCAGTTCAACATTCAGATTGCGTTCAACGTCGTGCCCCCCGAGGCCAAGCCCCTCCTGACGCACCCCGTCGGCACGATGCCGCGTTTCATGTCTTACATGGACACGGACTATGAATTCGCTCTCAACCCGGTGACGGACCAGTACGGCGGCACGGAGATATTCTGTCTGCTCAAGCCCGGGGCTCCCCGCAAACACTTCTACCCGCGCCAGCCGAAGGCCGCTATGGACGGCGGTCCCGTCAAGAGCGGCAGGCTGGTCATTCGCCCGGACGGCGACAGTCGCATCTTCGAGTGCGCGCTGCCCTGGCGCGAGATGCCGCTGGTCAAACAACGGCTGGACACCGGGCAAACGATCAAGTTCTCCTATCGCATCAACAATGGTCCCGCGGCCTACGAGCTGGCGGCGGGTCGGAGCGTCTCCAAGAACAATCCCTTGACGTTCCACAATGACTGGTCCACCCATTGGGCCAATGAGCTGGAGTTCGGGGCCGAGTAAACTGGCGTCACGCTCAAGGCTTCCACCGGTAGAGCAGCACCTTGGCCTTGTAGTCCTCCTCGACAAAGACCAAGTACTCACCGTTGGCTCGGCGATGGACGCTGATGCCTGTGAGGATGTCGATCCAACCGGTATTCTCGACGCCGCCAACAGTGGGGCCCGGATCGAACTGCCCTATCGCCGCGCCGTCGCTCAACCGATTCACGAAGATGCGTCCGCGCTGTTTCCAGCCACCAGTGAAGACATAATCGCCAGCGGCCGCGACACATCCGGCTTCGGAGCTCGCCGCGGATTTGAAGGATACTGTCTCTCGGCTGCCCCCGAGATAACCTCTGCAAATGAAGATGCGGCCGATGTGCCGCATGTCCTGCCCTTCATCCGCAACGATCAGCGTATCCGAATCGTCGAGGTAAACCACCCGCGACACTTTCTTCACACCCTGGGGCGGATCAAGCATGGTGATCTTGTCGCCGCGGTAGATTGGATTGCCTTGGGCGTCCAGGCCCTGGAAGTCATAGCGAAAGAACCCGTAGGCCATCCAGATGTTGCCCTTCTGGTCCACCCAGAATGGACCGGGGTGTACACGCTCGGTGTTCGGCATGAATTCCTCCGGTTGATAGTCTCCATCCCCATTGAGGTCGCGCCAGATAGACACCCCTTTCGGTTTGTTCGGCGGCCATCTCTGGTCCGTGCGATAGAGATTGTTGCCCCACTGGAGAATCAAGCCGGAGGGAATGGCCCGCTCGCCCTCGTAGCGGAAAATGTTGATGAAATTGCTCGCGAACATGCCCCCCACGAAGAGGAACCGCCGCCCGTCGAGATAGACCACCTGCGGTGAGGTCAAGCCGTGCTCGCCGTTTTGCTTCACGAAAGTCAGGCCCCGCGGATCGTTTGGATATCTGTGGCGATCCAGTGAATAGCCCACAAGCGTCGCCTCCTGGCCGGCCGGCCGGGAGTAATCCATAGCATAGTGCTCCTGAATCCCCCACACGTCGCGGCCGTCGGTGCGGGGATCGCCACAGACTAGGTCCACGAAGAAGTCGCCACGCAGCTCCCATAGCAGCTTGCCCGTGGGGGTGAACTTGCGGAGCACGGTGCCCATCTCGCTCATGGCTACGTAGAGATTTCCGGCTGCGTCCATGCCGATGCCCCGGATGCCCCAGAACTTCGTGGGCGTCACTTCGCCCGGCGTGCCGGCGGCGATGCCGCCATAGTCACCGAATGCACGTGTTAGCTTCGGCTGCTTCGGGTTGTTGATATCGTAGAACAGCACCTGCTGGCGCGGGCTGGTCTGCGAATCGGCAATCATAAGCTGGCCGTCGTTCGCGAGTGCCAGTGCCATCGGTTCGTAGAGATCGGGAAATGTCACGGCTGCCCCGTCGCAGGTGATGCCCTTGGGCTTGAAATCGTACTCGTGGAACTTCGGCTCGGCGTATTCGAATTCGATGTTCCAGCGGTGACCGGCCTGGTCCGTGGTTTCGAGGCTGTTCGGATTGACGTTCGTATTGCCGATCACGTCGCCATCCTTGTAGACGCCGAACTTCTTGCCGCCCTCGTCCCAATGGCTCCAGGTGTTCACGGTCCCATCGGGCTGAACTCCCATGTGGATGAAGAAGTTCTGCACCCACTTGTCGTTGGCGCCAGAAAAAGAATTGCCGAGCCAGGAGACGGAGTAGTGGAGCTCTCCCGCGGCGACCGAGACTCCAGCACCGCAGAGGCATACCACCGTAAGAATCAAGGTCGCGACAGGATGCCGGCGTAGTACCCGCCAGTGACCATTACTACCGATACACGCAACTATCAGAGTCATGATACAACAATTCCTCCAGAATCGAGTGGGAAGCAGCGATCGCGGTACGATCCAGTCTATGCATCCCCGCCCCCTTTTGTCAAATGCCATGGATGATAAGGCTTGAATTCTCGGCAAGAGTACGACATCTTGGCAGGATCAAAAGGGTGGTTCAGTTGTGCATCACAAGAGAAGGCTGCCCCTGCTAAGGATGCCATGCGGCCACCTGCAACCGGAGGCCGGTCATGAAACGGCACAAAAAATCAGATTGCTATCCTGTGCCGGCGATACTATCCATTCGCCGCAGTTCTCTCCAATGTAAGAGCGACAGTTTTGATGATGAGGGCCAGAAATGAAGCCGAATGTGTTGCACTATGTGGTGGTCTTATCCTGCCTCCTCGCACTGCAGATCCTTGGGGCCGCTAGCGCCGGCCCGCTGGCAGGCAACATGTTTCTGATCACCTCGGTACGAACCGGAGATACGGAGGTATTCTCCGTCGATCCGGACACCGGCGATGCGGTGACCCTCGCCTTCCTGGGTCAATCTTCAAAGGCTCTCGACCAGTCCCGCCCTCGAAAAATGCCTCCAGACACTCCAGGCCCCGCCGCCCGGCGACCCGCCCCCAGATCCTGCCGCCGCAACGACGGAATCGCCCGCCAAGGTCAGGCCGAGCGAAACGGAGAACACAACCTCCGAATCAGCCGATCCCAACGCCGGCTTGACCGAAAACAGAACTACGCCTGTCGGTGATCCGAACGTCCCGAATGAGCCGGATCCCAACGAAGAACTCCGCACCGTTTACACTCGGGCTCGCGCTGAGCCCAACGCTTCAGCGACGGGCAGGCGTTTCGGGGCGTTTCGCTCACTTGTCGACCCGCCGACATCGCCGCTGAAGCGTCGTGAT
>Ga0272441_10003782_pt1 | contig 28296 bp, 23 predicted proteins | sample SSMProp6N_FD_193582 | JGI IMG/M metagenome (GOLD analysis project Ga0272441, IMG submission 193582) | Marine sediment archaeal communities from Little Sippewissett salt marsh, Falmouth, MA, United States - SSM-Prop-6N | ecosystem: Environmental > Aquatic > Marine > Wetlands > Sediment ... | reverse complement strand
AAAACTACAATAGCCCTCATTTTGTGGCACTACATTTCACCAGCCAAAAACGCAAAATCCTCATTCCTGACTCAAGAACAAAGATTTTGGCGGTGGATAACTGCCCTTACTGTAGAAGATGGGTTTGAGAAGAATGCAGGCGGTTCGCGCTGATGAGCGAGTGCATGTTTCTGCGCAGGATGCTGCTGTTGGTGTTGGCCAGCCAGTAGGAGCAGGTCATGAAGGCTCATTACGGGCAGAAGTCCGGGTTGGGCCTGTGGTCCAAGCGATTCGACAAGGCGGTTCTGTCACGGTTCCTGCTGGATGATTGGCATGGCCGGGGGAGTTCCCACGTAGCCTTGGTCGACACAAAACTGGATGATGTCTCGGGCTAGGGGGGCCGCGTCGCTGGAGCCGTGCTGGCCGCCCTCTACGATCACGGCGATGGCGATCTTGGCTCCCTCGTTGTCCTCGGCGAATCCGGCGAACCAGGCGTGGTAGGGCCGTTCGGTCGAGCCGGTCTTGCCGTAGACTTTGACCCCCTGTCGAGACAGCATGCTGGGGGCGAACTCCTTGTGGGCCGTGCCGCGATTTTCATTGACCACCGCGTCCATGCCGTCGTAGACGGTCCGCAGCGTTTCATTGGAAATCTGCAGGTCGATCAGGTCGGTGGCGAACGGTGCGCGGGGTCGCAGGAAGAGACGCGGCGGTTTGTGCTGGCCGCCCCGGGCGATGGTTGCGAACGCATTGGCAACCTGAAGCGGGGTGGCCCACAGCTTGCCCTGGCCGATCCCGACGAGGGGTCTGTCGGCGGGCCGCAGAGGCGGAACGTCCGCCAGTGAGCGGATTTGCCTCGTGGCGATACGCTCGCTGCTGATTTGCCCCGGGGCCTGTCGCAGTCGACGCGGCTCCCGTCCGTTGGATTCGGACGCCGGACAGGCCAGCGGCAGGCGGTGCCCGTACCCGAAATCGAAGAGCCATTGCTGCAGCACCAGTGGATCGAGTCGATTCGCTATCTGGGAAAAGTAAATGTTGCAGCTACCCTTTATCGCGTTGCGGGCGTTGTTTTTCCAGTACCAGTCGTGCCCTGCATGGTGCTGTTTCCATATCCAGCAGTTGGGCCAGCCGTGCTGGGCCGGTTGGGCGGGGCAGGAGATCACCTCGTCGGGGGTGGTCAGCCCCTCCTCGAGGGCTGCCACGAGAATGATCGGTTTGACCGACGACCCGGGCGGGTATTGTTTGTTGATGGCCCGGTTGAACAGGGGGCGGTTCGGATCGTTGAGCAGCTTGCCGTAATCGTACCGGGCCCGGTTCAGGTCGAAGGTGGGCACCGACGCCATCGCGAGGATGTCGCCGGAGCCGATCTGCACGACGACTGCTGCGCTGGGGGCGTCGTAGTTCGAGTTGAGCCGCGGATTGGCCAGGTACTCCTCGATTTGCCGTTGTAGCTCGATATCCAGGGTGAGCGTGACGTCGTCGCCGAAATCGGCTTCGGTGTCGCGGACGAGTTGGCCGTCGATGTCAATCACCATCTCACCGCGCCGGCCGCGCAGGATGGGCTCGCAGACGTATTCGACGCCGTCCTCCCGGCCGCAGAGATCGCCCTTGAGGTACCGGGCCAGGCGGTCGTTTTTGAAGAGCTCCTTGTCGCTCTCCTGCGTGGCCGGGCCGACCCAGCCGATCGTCTGCGCCGCGACGGGCCCGTAGGGGTAGTACCGGTGCCCCTGGGGAAGGATTTCGACCTCGTTGATGTCGATGAACTCCACCTGGGCGCGGAAGATGTCGTCCTCGCTCTGGAGATCCAGCAGCGAGTGCTTCTTGCTCATTTCGGGAAGATCCTCGACCTTGGCGATCCGTTTGTCGCGTTCGGCCTTGTCGGGGAATTGTCGCTCGAAATCGCGGACGGCGCGGGACAGCGGGACGCTGATGAGCCCGCCGTAGTCGGCAACCAGGTTCGGGTCCGGGTGGTTGCGGGCCCAGGCCAGAAACGTCCGCAGGTCCCAGATCCCGTCGTTGACCCTCTCGATGCGGCTTCGTGCCTCCTCGGCGCTGAGGCCGAAACCGGCGCACTCGGCAATGATCTCTTCGAGGTTCTTTCGCTTGGAGTCCACGAGGGCGAGGAAGTCGACCATGGAGGGGTTGGTGGCTTTGGCGACGGCCCTTTCCCACAGGATGTCCAGGACGCGGTCGTCGAGGAAGCGGGTCAGTTGATAGTCGATGCAGATCTGAAAGCGCGGGACATCCAGGGCCAGGATCCGGTCGTTGCGGTCGAGAATGCGACCGCGAATCGTGCGAAGCTGCGTGGAGAGGCTGCGCTGTTCCCGGAGCCGGTCGATCTCCTCTCGCAGCCGCGAGTCGGCCAGCAGTTGCATTTGCACCAGCCTCAGCACGCAGACTACCAGCGGGGCCAGACTGATGCAGATGAATATCTTGACTCTCTTGGTGTACATCCCTGCCTACCACCCCGGTTGTTTCGTTGAGTGCAACTTCGATCCTGTTGCTGCCGGCGTTGGGTCGTTCCTCATTCTAATTCCGAGCCGGGTCTGCCGCGCCAGCGTCCAGTTCTATTCATGCGCATCCACCAGGCCGTTGGCAAGAACAAAAGGGGGCCGAGGGCTGCCGAGTAAAGGGGCTGCCAGAGCATCTCGGCCAGGAGGTTCGGCGCGACCGGTTCGGCCCGGAGAAAGGTCAGCAGGTATCCCAGCAGGGCCGTTAGAAATCCGACTACGAAGATCGTGGCGATCTGGTGCGGGACCCGCCGGATGGACACGATGTTGTGCAGGCCGGAGAGGATGGTTCCGACGACGCCGAAGCTGATGATCTGCGGACCCATCAGACCCATGGTCGGGCCGATCAGATCGGCGGCAAAGCCGATGGTGAACGAGGTGATCACGACGTCGTTCGCACGGCAACGCGTGGCGAAGAAGACCAGCAGGATCAGCAGCAGGTCCGGCCGGATATCCGCGCGCCGCAATGCCATGACATCCACCACGCTGGTCTGCAAAATGGTGGCCACGACGATCAGCACCGCAAAGCGGATCCAGCGCATTCAACGATTCCTCCGCAACGTCGTGCCTCGGCCTTGAAGCATTCTCCCAGTACGCATCGGTCACTTGGGTATTGGCGCCGGCATCACGATGAATACGTTGGCCAGCTTGGTGATGTCGCAGACGGGCTGGACGGTGATATCCCACAGCAGGGGCTCGGCGGCGTCGATTTTGCACTGCGTGACTTCGGCCGCAATCACCGGCACCGCCAGCAGACCCGGCGTCTTCTTCGCATAGACCAAGTCTCCCTTGCGGACCTGGTACGTGGCCGCCGAGACCAGGGGGATGCGGGCGACGTTCCCGCCGCGTCCTTCCATCACGCCCGGCACGTCCCTGGCCCCGATGTGCACCGGGATCTTCGACGTGGGGTCGGTGATCAGCTTGATCTTGCTGGTCTGCGGGTCGGCGTCACTTACCGTTCCGATAATGCTGTTGTCGGCCTGAACGAATTGGCCCGGCGCCACCCCGTCGTCGGTGCCGCGATCGACGAACAGCTCGTTCTGCGCCTGCCCGGTGACGGTAATGATCTCGGCCGGCAGGAAACGCACGCGATTCCATTGCGGCACGATGCGCAGGCGGGCCAGCCGGTCGATCTCTTTGTGGGCCTCCTCCAATTGGGCCTCGAGATTGGCGACGTGGTTGCGGAGCTGTCGCTGGGCCACGAGCACCTTGTGATAGTCCGGGGCGCCCGGCCTGTCGGGCTGGGACAGCGGGCGGGCGGCGATGGTCAGGCCCCGACTTCTCGTCAGCGGCCACCGGAAAAGCCGGGTGTACGCCAACTGGAGCTTGCCGGTCACGCGCGGCGGCGCAAACAGGAAGATCAGTCCGCCCAGCATGAACCAGGTGAACAGCATCCGCCTCGATATTTTGCTTGGCCACTGTACCATAATCGTCGATGCACCGTGCGGGTGGTGAAGACGGCGGCGACCCGCGCCGCAGCGCGGTCCGTCGCAAATCCCCGTGCGACTACTCCCATCCCCGTTCGTTGTGGTCCATCGTGTCCTTCCACAACTCGAGGTTTTCCAGATACACGGCGGTGCCCCGCGCGACGCAACTGAGCGGGTCCTCGACCGCGTGCACTTTCAAGCCGGTGGCGTTGGCCAGCACGGTGTCTATGCTCCGCAGCAGGGAGCCGCCCCCACAGATGTGAATCCCGTTGTCGATCAGATCGGCGGCCAGCTCCGGCTCGGCCTTTTCCAGCGTGCCGGTGACCGCCTCGATGATCGCGGCGATCGGGTCCTTCAACGCCTCGCGGATTTCTTCGCTCGTGATGACGATCTTGCGCGGCAGCCCGGAAATGGTGTCGCGACCGGCGATCTCCATCGTCAGCTCCTCTTCCAGAGGCGCCGCCGAGCCGATCTGAATCTTGACTTTCTCGGACCGTGCTTCGCCGATGAGCAGGTTGTACGTCTTCTTGAGATGGTTGATGATGGCCTCGTCCATGTCGTCGCCACCGATGCGGATCGACTCGGCAGTGGCGATGTCGGCCAGCGACATGATGGCCACTTCCGTGGTTCCGCCGCCGATATCGACGATCATGGAGGCGGTCGGGTCGGTGATGGGCAGGCCGGCGCCGATTCCGGCGGCCATCGGCTCGTCGACCAGATAGACCTTGCGGGCGCCGGCGCGCTCGGCGCTGTCGATGACGGCGCGTCGCTCGACGGCGGTGATTCCGCTGGGGATGGCGATCACGACGCGCGGGCGAACCAGGCCGCCCCGGCCGTGGACTTTGCGGATGAAGTAGTTCAGCATCGCCTCGGTGACTTCAAAGTCGCTGATGACACCGTCCTTCATTGGGCGGATCGCGCTGATCGAGCCGGGCGTCTTGCCCAACATCTCGCGCGCCACGAGACCGACCGCCTCGCCATCGTTAAGAACTTTGTTGGTCCCCTTGCGCACCGCGACCACCGAAGGTTCGTTCAGGACGATACCCTTGTCACGCACACAAACCAGCGTTGTACAGGTACCGAGATCGATACCCATATCCATGCTGAAAAAGCCGAGGACTGAGTCCAATAGCACAATCGACTCCTTTCTCAGATTGCCATTGGCTATTGTGAGTATCGCAAGGCGGTATCGTCAAGAGGAATTTTGGCTACGGCGTGCCAAAAATCGTCGCGTACTGCGTATAGCACTTGAACGCGACGAACGCGGCACTGGCAATGACGACGCCGAGCGCGACGGCGAGAATCGCCGTGTAGAGATTGTTGGCGGGCGATATCTTTCCCCCGCGAGCTTGAGGCATTGGACTCATGTAGGACTAACCTCCTAACCGCACAGCTTGCCGCAGACCGAAGTCGGGACGGGCTTAAAGATTCGTTGTGACGGCGTCGCCGACGCGCGGCTCGATCTGGATCAGGTCCAGGATGCCGACCGCTTTGTCGGGGTAGACTTCAAAGATGAGAATGTCACAGACGAACTGCTCGCCGCGCGTGACATGAAACTTCATATCCTGCCGGACCCCGGCGGCCGCTCCGATCGAGATCTCGGCCAGGCGGTTCTTGGGATCTACGCCGGTGACCTTGCCGTCCAGGTCGATCTTCTTAGCCGCACGCTGCGGGGCCGGCTGCGCCGCGGCGCGGGTCGGTGTCACCGTCTGCGGGCGGGCCGCCACGCGTCCATACTGCTGGAGCATCTGGTTGAGCCGCGTCTCGACCTCCTGCTTGGCTTCGGTGAGCTGCCTGGTCTTTTGTTCGAGCTGGGCGATCACGGCCATCTTTTCCAGGAGGGTCTGCGTGGTCTCGTTGAGTTCCTTGGTGCGCTTGGTCTGCTCGGCCCGCAGAGACTCGATCTCCTGCTGGACGTTCTCGAACAGCCGCGTTTGCTCGGTGGCCGCCTGGTTGGCCAGCTTGACCGCGGCGGTCTGGTTGGCGACCTGCTGCTCCTTGAGGGTGTTGTCCCTCTTGACCGCGTCGAGCCGACCCTGGATCTCGGTCATTGCGACCTTGAGATCGTTGATCTGCTGGTCCAGCTCGGCCTTCAACTGTGCGGCCTGCTGCTTCGCCTGCTCCTCGGACGCGACCGCGGCATCGCGCGCGTTCCGCATGGTCTGGATCTGGCTCCTCTGGCTGTCCGCCGTTGCTCGGTAGTTCTCCGCGTTGGCGACGTAGGTGACGACGATGCCGCAAAGGAATATCGAGAAGACAGTCAGCAGAACGATCAGAACCTTCGTAAGCGTGCTCAAGACAGGCTCCTTTCAGCAATTACGATACTGTTCCAGTAACCAAATACCTTGTTATATGGGACGTTGGGCCTGCATCGCCCTTGCGATCCGCGAGGACCCGATCATGTGAGAAGTCACACGCTGTCGCCCACGTCCCAACACTGTTTCTGCGTACTGTAATTTTACGCTTAGCGGGGCAAAAGGTCAAGTCATTTTTCCTAAACAGCCTAAATAGAACAGTCCGCGTGTGGCTTTACAGGGTCGTCAGTGCGGTTATCGGCCGTTGCCGCCCGATTGCAGCACGGCCTTGGCGGCGGCCAGGCGGACTTGCCGGGACGGATCGGCCAGCAGTTTGCCCAGGTGTTTGGTCAGCGATTTGGAGCCGATCTCGCCGATGGCCAGAGCTGTCAGGACCTTGACGCGCTGGCGGCCTTGAGGGTCCATCTCGGCCAGGTCATGGCTCTTGAAGACGTGCAGGACCTCGGGCTCACCGATGGGCTCGCCGAGCTTGCCGAGCTGGGCCGCGGCCGAGAGGCGCACCTCCAGGACTGGATCGTCGAGCATCGTTACCAGGGCGTTCCTGGCCTCTTCGGTCCCGAGAGCCCCCATCGCTCGTACGCCGAGAACTCGGTCGTCGGCATAAGCGCTGATCAGCCGGCTCCAGAGTTTCGGGTAGATGCGGTCGTCTCCGAGCATGGCGATCGACTCGGCGGCCTGGAGGACGACCTTGTCCTCCGAGGCGTCGTCGCGCAAGGCCCAATACAGAAAACGGACGGCATCCCTGCGCCCGCTTTTGCCCAGCAGCAGGGCCGCGTTGGCCCGCACCGTTTGGTCTTCGCTGGTGATGGCGTCGCGGAAGATCTTGAAAGAGTCCGCATTGCCCAGTTTCATCAGCGCGTAGGCGGCCGCCATTTTGACGTTGGCATCGTTTTCGTTGGCCAGTCGTATGATGTCGTTGCGGGCCAGGGCGTACTCCACGTCGCCGACCGCCACGGCCGCGAGAAATCGCACCGGAGCGGTCGGGTCGCGCAGCAGACGCTGGACCTTGGGCATCAGGAGGACCTCGCGCGTCCGGGCGACCACCTCGATGGCGTTGGTGCGGATGCGCGGGTCGGGATCGGCCAGGCCTTCGATGACGACGCGTAAGGCTTGAGATTCCAGATTGCCCCCATTACTCGCCGGTCGTTCAGAGGGGCGGTCGTTGGCGAGAAAGACCGGGGCGGGTTGCTCGCAGCCGGAGAGCGTGAGCATTGCACAGAGACAGGCGAGCACGCCGGCAAGCCAGGTGATACGAATCATACAGACACCTCTGTGAGGTCTGATCGGGGATTTCTTATCGGGCGTCTTTTTTCTTTGCGTGCCTGCGTCGCCGGCGGATGAGCCCGGCCCCGCCCGGCAAGATCACCACGGCGCCGAAGGCAATCGCACAGCCGGTGTCGAGCCATTGCCCGTGCCGGCTGTAGAACGTCACTCTTGTGTCTATCGGCATTTTGTCGGCGAACCATCCAGCCATACCGGTTCGGTCCATGGCCCGCGCGGGAAAACCGTCGCCGGCGGCGGCGTAGTCGTTGCGAATTTTGCCGGTCGAGTCGATCAGGCAACTGATGCCCGTGTTGACGCTGCGGAGGATCGGCAGCCTGTTTTCCACGGCGCGGAAGGCGCAGATGGCCGCGTGTTGAGGAAGTTCCGTGCTGGGGATGACCCGGGCCGAGCCGTCGAGGAAGCGGACGAACCAGCCGTCGTTGCTGATGTTGACGAGCCAGTTGACGCGTTTGCGGCCCTCCTCGTCGAGGGCGAAATTGCGCGCCACGTATGGCACCGTGTCCTCGTAGCAGATGATGACGCCGAAGCGGCAGGGGGATCTGGGATTGGAGATTGTCGATTGGGGATTGGCGGTGGTGGGGGCCATCTCGAAGATGGTGTAGTTCGTGCCGTGCTCGAGGGAGTAGTCGAAATTGTATTCCTTCGGCGCGAAGTGGCGAAGCTGCCGGTAGAGCCAGTGGAAGCGCTGGCGGAAGGGAATGTACTCGCCGAAGAGGACCAGGTGGATCTTGTCGTAGCGACGCGGGCTTGGCGAGCCGTCGGCGCGATAGAAAAAGGCCGAGTTGTAGTTTCCCAGGTAGGGTTTTCCCTCGAAATCTCTCATGACCTCGGCGCCGTAGCCGCCGACGAGCAGGTTGGTCGTATCTCGGGCATGCTCGCTGAGGGCCTTGTGGAAGGCCTTGTCCTGCTCGAGGTCGGCGTCCAGGTAGGGCCAGAGCTCGGGCTGCAGGATGCCCTGAACCATGGTTTCGGGCCAGACGATCAACTCGGCGCCGGCTTCGGCGGCCGCCTTGCTCCTGGTCATGAGCTCGGAAAACAGCACTTCGCTGGCCTTGAAACTGCGTTTGATGGATTGCGGCACGTTCGATTGCAGGGCGGCCACCAACGGACCCTGTTCGATACATTCATCCCCCTGGCGGATTCGCCACCGGCCGTAGAAGATCGTGCCCAGCACGACCACGCTTGTGACGACGATGCCGAGAAAGGTGATTTTTGCGTTGGGGTGGCATCGGCAAGCTGTGTTTGCCGATGGGGACGCCAGGAGCGGGCTGAGCCACTGCAAGGACGCGGCACTCTTTCGCTGTCTGAGGCTCACGCCCAGAATTATCAAATCGGCGACAAGCCCGTTGACCAGGGCCAGGACGAACGAGACGCCGGCGGCGCCGACGAGGTCGGCGATCTGGATCAGCGTAATGTTGGCATATTGGCTGTGGCCGAGGAACCGCCAGTAGAAGCCGCCCATCGGGAAGCCGAAAAGACGCTCGACGCCGACGAGAAGGATGGGGAAGGCCAGAAACAACGGCACGCCCTTGCGGCGGCAGAAACGCACCGCCAGCGCCAACAGAAGCCAGAACACCGCCATGTAGAGAGCCAGGACGATCCAGCCAAGGATCGTGATCGGCATGATCCAGTACAGATTGGCCAGCCAGTAGAAAAAGCCCACGCCGTAGGCCGTCAGGGCGAGCGTCCGCGTCCTCATTTGCGGCCCGCAGGCGAAAACGAACGGCACAAACGCCACCCAGGCCAGGAACGCCCCCTCCAGCGGCGCCTGAATCACCGTCTGCAAAACGGCGGAAGCGACAAACAGTGATGCTGCGAGAAGGTACGTCTTATTCTTCAAATGCCGCGTCTCCCGGCTGAATGGCGCTCATTTTGTCGAGGGGGCTGAGTTGACTTCCAAGCTGCCTGAGTCGCTTCCCGACCTCTTCAGCGGTATACGGTTCGCTCTTATCCAGCCGGCCGTTGAGCTTTCTCGTAACGAGCGAGAGCAACATGCGATGCTCGCACAGTTGCTTGAGCGTGATTTTGCTCTCACTGTAGAGCCACTTGAGCTCCAGGTCGGCGTGCTCGGGCCATCGCGGCGACCCGTTGCCTTCCACGGGCAGTCCCGTCGCCTCGCGGATGCGGCCGCGCGCCGCCTCCACGTACTCCGCCGACATGTCGATCGTCGTGTACGAGCGCCGGAGCTTGTAAGCGACGGTAGCCGTCGTGCCGGACCCGCAAAAAGGATCGAGAACCCAGTGGCCTTCGTTGGAGCTGGTCCGGATGATCCGCGCCAGCAGGCTCTCGGGCATCTGACACGGGAAACCCGTTCGTTCCTTGAACGTGCCGCAGACGCGCGGATACTCGTTCCAGACGTCGTCGGGCATTTTGCCGTCCGGGTTGGCCCGCTTGTCGCTGTATTTCTTCTGCCGGTCGGAGAGTACCCGGACGAGATTGTCGTTGAAGACGAAGTTCTTCTTGTCTTTGACGAAGTAGAAAATGTGGGCGTGGGCCCGGGCGAATTTGTTGGGCAATTGCTGGCCGAAAGAGTAATGCCAGATGATCCAGTTGCGCATGGCGAGTTTGAGCTTATCGGCGATGACCTTGACGTCGGCGGCGTGCTCGTCCCCGATGGCGACGTAAAACGAACCGTGCGGTTTCAGGACGCGATCGCACTGGGTCATCCATTGCTCGGTCCACTCGTGGTAGTCCTGCTTCTTCTTTTTGTCGTGGTACTTGTCGTATTTGTACCCGATGTTGTACGGCGGGTCCGCAAAGACCAGGTCCGCGAACGGTTCCTCGACCTTTTGCAGCACTTCGATGCAGTCACCCTCGACGATCTTGTTTTTTAGCTCAGTCATGGCGGTATTCTATCGGCTTTCGCGCTGGTGGCAAGTACGAATCGCAGGCAGAGCCGAGTCGCGTCTCGGTAATCTTCCGGGCATCATTGTTTTGGACCCTGGACAGCTACGGGTGGCAGCATCAAGTCCAAAGGACTTGGCGATGGCGCAACGCCCGGGGCTCCTATAGCGTCACACGCAGCAGGCAAAATCCCCCATCGCCAAGCTGCCGCTTGACGCTGCCACCCGCATGTCAGAATACTTTCAGGGACAGCCCGAGCCCCGCGCCGTTGCGGGTTGGCGGGCGAGGCGGTGGGCGTGTATGATGTGAGTGCGTACTTGTGATTGCGATAGGGGGGCGGCCTGGAGGTTCTGGATGGTTGACGGTTCTTCGCGCCCGGATGGTGGATTTGGGCTGGAATATCTGAGCAACGGCTGGCGGGTCGGGCGTTTTGCGGCGTTGGAGGCGTTGGGCGTGGCACACGTAGTGACGACGCGGCAGGGGCCGGACGTGCAGGAGATTCGTCACGACACCGCCGTTGCCGGTCGGCGGATCGCACATGCCCTGGGCCTCGAGGATGCGGCGTTTCTGGAGCAGGTCCACGGAGGGCAGGCCATCGCGTGCGAGACGGCCGGCTGCGCCGGGGAAGCCGACGGCCTGGTGACGACCGCCAGGGGCCTGGCGCTACTGGGCAAGAGCGGCGATTGCCCCATCGTTCTGCTGGCGGACAGGCAGCGGCGCGCGGTGGGTTTTGCGCACGCCTCGTGGCGGGCGACCGTCACGGGAATTGTGCCGGCCGTGATGGCGGAGATGGCTCGCGCCGGCTGTGCCCCGGCCGATGTCGTGGCTTGTGTTTGTCCCTCGGCAGGCCCGGAGTGCTACGAAGTGGGCCCCGAAGTTCGCGAAGCGGCGCTTGGAGGGATCGGTCCTCACGCGGCGGAATTCTTCCGGTCCGGGCCCAACGGCAAGGACCACTTCGACCTGTGGCAGGCGAACGCCGACGCGCTGCTCCGCACGGGCGTGCCGCGTGAGTCCATCCACATCGCCGGTCTCTGCACGCTGTGTCGCAACGACCTGTTTCCGAGCCATCGTTGCGAGGGCGATTCCGCCGGCCGCTTCGCCGCCGTGATCGGACTGTCTTGCGTCGGCAACCCCGGGTGAGGCGGCGCGCTGTAACGAGGCGGTTTCGGCGCAGAACCCGCCTGCGTTTCTGGGGCCGTACGATGAGGCTCGCTACGGTTGGCTGCCGGGCTCGATGACGTGCTGGTTTCTGAGTGTTTTGCCTGTGAGGTAGTCGGTGAAGGTGACCTTGACCGTGAGCGGCTCGCTGAGAATCTCGGCGCCGTCGGGGACGTCGAAGGTGAGCCGGTAGCTGGTGCTGACCAGCGTTTTGGCCCACAGCTTGCGCAGTTCGCTCGGTTGGATTTCCCATTGGCCCAGCAGGGCCTGGTCGGTGGGCTTGTTCAGATTCCAGAGTTGCACGTGGGCGGTTCCTGCGGCTTTGAGGGTGTCGCCCTCGGCGTCGATGGGCTCGACGTAGACGACGAGCTTTTCTTTGCGCCCGTCCTCGTCCTTGTCGTAGAAGTTGGTGTAGCGGGTGATCTTGATGCTTTTGAGCGGGTATGGATTGTCACGTTCGTCTTTCGGCAGGCCGCTCAGCGCCTGAATCTGTTCTTCGAGCTGCTTGATCTCCACCTGGGACTGGTCGAGTTCGGTCTGCAATTCGGCGCGCTGGCGCTCAAGCTTTTCGACTTCCAATTGGAGCTCGGGGTCTCGCGCCGCTCCGATACCGCAGCCGGATAGTGAAATTGCCGCCAACGTCGCCATGGCCACGCCCAACAGCCAACTCTTGCCGTGCCGTTCGCTCATTGCGCGTCTCCCCGCCTTGCTTGCGTTACTCCTGCTGCTGCTCTTCTTGCTGGTCTTCCTTGACGATTTCCGGCGCCTTCTGGAGTATCCGGTCGGCCAGCCCGTAGTTGAGGGACTCTTCGGCGTTGAGCCAGAGGTTGCGGTCGCAGTCCTTTTCAATCTTCTCGGGTGGCTGTCCCGCGTGATTGGCCAGGATGTGGTACAGCCGGCTGCGCAATCGCAGAATTTCTCTGGCCTCGATGTCGAGGTCGGTCGCGGGTCCTTCGAGGACGCCCATCACGTGCGGCTGATGCAGGAGGACCCGGCTGTTGTTGAGCAGGTATCGCTTCCCGGACGCACCGCCGGCCATCAGGACCGCGCCCATACTGGCGGCCTGACCGATGCAATACGTCGCCACGTCACAGCGCAGGAACTGCATCGTATCGTAGATCGCCAGGCCCGCCGTGATCGCACCGCCGGGTGAGTTGATGTAAAAGTGAATATCGCTCTTGCTGTCCTCGTTGCTCAGAAAGAGCATCTGGGCGATGATGAGATTGGCGACCTCGTCGTTGACGCCGCCGCCGAGAAAGACGATCCGGTCCTTCAGGAGCCGCGAATAGATGTCGTACGCCCGTTCGGCACGCCCGCTCTTCTCGATAACGATCGGTACCAGGTTCTGATTCAATGCCATCTGCGTAGTTCCTTGCCTGCCAAAGTCGGCTTGCGTCCTCGCTGCGTGCGGTTAGTTGCTTTCTTGCGAGTCGGTGCTGTCCTTGGTTTCGTCTTTATCCTTGTCCTCGTCCTTGTCTTGCTCGTAGGACTTCTTCTCTTCCTCGTGGAGGACGTCGTCGATGAGTCCGTATTCCTTGGCCTCCTGGGCGCTCATGTACCGGTCCCTTTCGGTCTCCTGGGCGATCGTTTCGAGCGGCTTGCCGGTATGCTTGGCCAGGATTTCGTTGATGGTCGTCTTGGCCTTGAGGATTTCCTCGGCCTGGATCTGGATATCGGAGGCCTGCCCGGTGACGCCGCCCCAGGGCTGGTGCAGCATGATTTTGGCGTGGGGCAGGGCGAACCGGTTGCCCTTGGTGCCCGCCGCCAGGACCAGGGCCGCACCCGACTGGGCCCGTCCGATGCAGTAGGTGGCCACCGGCGAGCCAACGAAGCGGATCGTATCGTAGATCGCCATGGTGTCGTCCACCGTACCGCCCGGCGAGTTGATGTACAGGCTGATCTCCCGGCCTCGCTTCATGTTGTCCAGATACAGCATCTTCATGATGACTTCCGAGGCGCGGGCGTAATCGATGCCGCCGACGAGAAAGACAATACGGTTCTCCAGCAGCATGTCGTCCAGGCTCATCTGGCGAAAGCGCTGATATTGCCCGTACTGGTTGAAAATGTCACGGTTCCACTGGCTGTGTCGCATCTTGTGCTCCATGGACGGTTAACTTGACTTACTGCTCTTGCTTATCGGCGTCTTTCTTGTCCGACTTTTCGGCGGTTTTCTTTTTTGCCTTCTTTTTGGTCTTCTTTTCGGGCTCCGCTTCGGTGATCTGGGCCGATTCCAGCAGCTTGCTGATGCACTTGTTCTGGCGGATCTCCAGGTGGAACTGCGCCAGCGAGCCGTCCCGTTCCATTTGCTCTCTCATCTTTTCGGGACGCTGGCCTCGCTGGATTGCCACCTGGGCGATGTGCCCGTTGATCTCTTCGTCGCTGACCTCGATTTCGAGCTTCGCGGCGACCTTGTCCATGATGAAGAAGGTCTTGAGCTGCTCTTTGGCTTGATCTTCGCTGCCGGCCCGGAGTTGCTCCATCTGCTCCTCAATCTGCTGGCGGCCCAGGCCGCGCTGCAGCAGGCTGATGTACTGTCGCTGCAGAACGCTGCCGGCCTGGCGGCCCACGATGTCCAGCGGCAGATCGAACTCGGTGTTGTCCAGCAGATGCTGGTATACCTGCTCGCTCATCTCGTTGCGGATGCGCGATTCTAGTTGCGTTTGGAGGTTGTCCTGGATTCTTTCGCGCAGCTCCTCTTCGCTGTCGACGTGGTAGCGCTGGAGGAGTTGCTCGTCCACTTCGGCCGGCTTGAGGTACTTGATCTCCTTGATATCGATCTTGACCTCGACCTTGCGGCCCTGGTATTCCTCGCGGAAGTACGTCTTGGGAATCTCGACGGTGGTGGTCTTTGCGTCGCCGGCCTTGGCGCCGATGAGCAGCTCATCGAGCTTTTCGATCGGGACGGCCCCGACAAACCCGTTGGGCCGGACGTGCACCTCGACGTTGTCCAGCTTGCTGTCCAGCTCCAGGTTCTGGCCTTCTTCCGCTTCCTTTTCCTTGTCCTCTTCGATCTCCTGGGCGGCTTTTTCCTTCTCTTCTTCCGTCTGCTCGAATTTCAGGTGGACGTCCGCAATGATCTGGTCGTCCTTTTCGATCTTCTGGTCGTCCTCGCGGGGCGTCCAGATGCCGGCCCAGCGACGCATCTGCTCGACTTCGCGGTCGACCTGCTCGTCGGTGACTGCCAGCTTGGGACGCTTGACAGGGATGCCCTCGAGCGCGGGCAACTCGAATTCCGGTCGAACCTCGACCTCGAACTCGAACTTCAGCGGGCCCGTCTCCGGCAGCTCGATCTTCTCGATGTCGATATTCGGATCGCTCAGGGCGTCCAGCTCGTTGTCCTTCATCGCCGTATCGCTGGCCTCGGCGAGCAACTTGAGCTTGGTCTGCTCGTTGGTCTCCTTGCCGAACCGTTTCTCCAGCAGCCGGCGGGGGGCCCGGCCTTTGCGAAAGCCTGGTACGATCGCCTCATGACGAAGCTCGCGGTACTGCTCGTCCGTCAGCTCCTTGATGCTTTCTTCCGGGATCTCGATGACGACCTTCTTCTTGCAAGGCCCGGCGTCCTCGACGGTTACCGTATTCCTGGCCGTGCGAGCTTTTTCCTTCTGCTCATCGGTCAGCTCCTCGTCGGCGGCGGCAGCGGATTCCTGCGTCTCGGCGGCGTCCTCCGTTACCGGGGCCTCCACCGTTTCTTCCGTCGTCTCCGGGGTCGGATTCTGCTGTTTGTCTTCCTCCATCTCGGCGCTCATGGATATGCTCCTTAACTGCGGCTAAGTTCCGATAAACAAAAAAAGGCATCAGGGAGAAACCTCCCTTAGCCAAATGATTGCAATTTCCGGCCCCGCGACCGGCTGCCGCGAGACTTAGCATATCGACGACCAATGCCAAACTACCCTTAGCCGGTACCTCGTCGATACTATTTGGTTTCCCCATTGCGGAAGGGTGCGAACCTTCCCGTCCGTAGGAAAGCGCCAAAGCGGGCGATGAGATTTGAACTCACGACATTCACGTTGGCAACGTGACGCTCTACCACTGAGCTACGCCCGCAAATACAACCCGGATTATACGCCCCCCAAAAAATCCTGACAACCCCTTTTTTGCAAAAATTCCGGACGTTTTCGCCCGCGAGCCGGCCTAAAACGCGGGAGCCGGCCTGCTGAGAGCCGCGCCCGCCGCCAGCAGCAACAACGCGATCACTATCTTCAGAAGCGAGATTTCCTGCGTTTCCCGTTCCATAAGGACCTCTTGCCAAGCCTGACTGGCCCACAATCCTATCGACCGAAACCCGACCTCTCTGGAGAAGTACGCCAGTCGGGGCCGGGCGATCGCAAGACTTTTCCCTGAGCCGAAATCCGTCCCGCAAAAAAGGGCGCTCGGTAAGGCCAAAATAGTGTTGCATCGGCCTGACTTGGTCGATACGATGAAATGGTAGTCTGTGTGAGTTTTCCGGCTCTTTTTGCAGAAAAAACGCACAAGCGAGCTTTAAATTGCAGGGTGAATCAAATGTTTGTGGAATTTCGAGTAAGGAACTTCCGCTCTTTCCGAGATGAACAAGTCCTCAGCCTTGTAGCGAGTCGAGACAAGACGCTCGACGAGAACTGCGTTCAGGAGGGCGATTTGAGGTTGCTCAGAGCGGTCGGCGTCTACGGGGCCAATGCGTCCGGCAAGAGCAACCTCATCAAGGCTCTGGGCTGGATGCGAGATACTGTTCTGGATTCCGCGGGCTATAAGCCGGGGCAAGAGTTGACGATAACACCGTTTCTGTTGGATGCGCGTTCGTCTCAAGAACCAAGCATGTTTGAAGTGACTTTCTATCACGAAGGCACGCGATATCAATACGGTTTCGAGGCGACCAGCCGTCGCGTTGAAGAGGAGTGGCTTTTCGCCTATCCAAAGGGTGCAGGGCAGAAGTGGTTTTCAAGAGCATTCAATAAGTCCAAGTCTCGGTATGAGTGGAAGTACAGCTCATTTCTAAAGGGAGAAAAAACCAAGCTTGCGGACAAGACAAGGGAGAACGCACTGTTCCTTTCTGTTGCCGCCCAATGGAACCACGCGCAGCTGGGAGCGGTTTATGAATGGTTCAGGAACAGGTTACATGTTGTGGATTCGAAGCATAGCCTAAGACCTGTCACTGCCCAGATGCTACTTCCTTCAGAGAAGGCTGAGGAGAGAGCTCGCTTCTTCTGCGACGTTGTGACAGGATTTCTGAGAGAGGCGGATTTGGGGATTGTGGATATCGCGGTGAAGAAAAAGGAAACGGCTTCGGATGGTAACGGCTTTGCTGATCAAGCGGTTGGTGACGTTCCAACTAAGTTCCTGAAAGAACGTGAGACTGAATTCGATGTGGAGTTGCTCCACAAAAACACTGAGACGGGCGAAAGTATTGGCATTCCGCTGGGCGAAGAGTCCGATGGAACGCAAGAATTCTTCAAACTGACAGGGCCGTGGATGTACGCGTGCGCGTTCGGTCTGACGGTTTTCCTTGATGAGTTGGAGGCGAGTTTGCATCCACTTCTCGCGCGGCTGTTGGTTCAGGTAATTCAAGACCGGAAGATCAATGACAAAGGCGCTCAGTTGGTCTTCACGACGCATGATACGACTTTGCAGGATCCAGAGTTGTTGCGGCGGGACCAGATATGGTTCACCGAAAAGGACGAAGCGGGCGCAACGCGTCTTTGTCCGCTGTCCGACTACAGTCCTCGCAAGGGTGAGGCGATACAGAAGGGATATTTGTCGGGGCGATATGGAGCTATACCGATGCTGGAGAGGTTCAGTCTGAAATGAAGCGACGCGCCCGATCTCGCAAATCGCTGACGCGACGTCCGCCATCGATCAAGCCGCGCGAGTGCGTGCTGATTGTCTGCGAGGGCGCGAAGACGGAACCTCTGTATTTCCGGGCTCTCCGGAGAAAGCTGCGCCTTCACACTGTGGAGGTAGAGGTGGAAGGCGAGGACTGCGGAAGTGCTCCGATCAGTGTCGTCAATTATGCTATTTCCCTGCGGGACACGAGAAAAGAGAGTGCGCCGCGCAGTCCTCTTCTCGTGCCGTACGACGCCGTCTGGTGCGTGATGGACGTCGAGGCTCCTACCCCACACCAATCACTCGCTGCTGCCATTGATAAAGCCGGGGCGAACGGCTTGAAGGTCGCGTTGAGCAATCCTATGTTCGAGTATTGGTACCTGCTGCACTTCGAAAGAACAAGCGGATTGATGCAACGCAACGAAGATGTGATCAAGAGGTTGAGGGAGTATTGTGGTCGTTACAAGAAGAATGACCCCGGCTTCTTCGAGGTTGTGTATCCGTTGACGTCGACGGCCATCGCCAATAGCGAAGCCGTGTTGAAAGAGAAGCACTACGGCGAAGACCTCAGAGACTGCAACCCTTCGACACACGTTCACCGAGTCGTCGTACACCTCCAGCAAATCGCACAGCGCCCTGGATGTGGGGCTACATCGACAAGACGTTCCTGAGTTGACTGGGGGACGCCCAAGGACACGGCCGTTCGCTGCGATCTCGCGGCAAAGCCAATATCCCGCCGGGCCGGTGAGGCCGGGGATCTCGGTTTGGATCATGCAGGCGGAAGGCGGTTCGGCTTGCTGGCGGGAATTGTGTAGACCGGGGAGTTGGCGGGGGGTACAAGAGGGGGGCGTGGCTCGGGTTGTCGGGTGTGTTGGGCTTGCGCGCAGGTCGGGGGCGTGAGGCGTGTTGGGAATGAGACTTTTGGAAACGGAAAGGGCAGCGCGATGGCAGGGAGCACGTACAAGGTAATCGAGTTGGTGGGTACGAGTCCGGAGTCGTGGGAAGCGGCGGCCAAGGCGGCGGTGGAGGCGGCCTCGAAACACCTGCACGACCTTCGGATCGCCGAGGTCGTGGAGTTAGACATGCACCTCGAAGACGGCAAGGTCCAGGCCTACCGGGCCAGGGTGAAGGTCTCCTTCAAGTACCACGGGGGCGAGTGAGCGAATCGCTGCCGTAGCGGCGGACTGAGTCAATCGGCCTGAGCGGCGGCAGTTTTGGAGAGAACGAGCCGTTTCTTGAGTTGCCGGGGCCTTTCCGGTACATTCGATGGCGTGGCGCGTGCGGAGTTCGCCTGCGCCGTCGGTGACAGTGGCGCCGTCGCAGGTGGGCGGTCGGTGCATTTTGCGGAAAGGTGCAGGCTGATGGATCATTCAACACGGCGTATCGCGTTCTTTTTTGGCGTGGTGATTTTCGCGTCGCCCTGGTCGGCCGGGGCGCAAAAGGAGGGTTTCGCCTCCGGCGGCAGGGGGGACCTGTCATCTGTCGGATTCGAGCGTCGCGTGATCCTCGCCCGGGAGGAAGGACGGGCCGGGGCCTATGCGATCCCGAAGATGATCGTGACCCGTGCGGGCACCGCGCTGATCGTCCTCCAGGACCGGATGGGGGGCGACTGGGGCAAGCCCATTACTCCCCTGGTCATGCGAAGCGCGGATCGCGGACGAACCTGGTCGAGACCCGAGCGGATCGGCGCGCCGCTGGACGAGGGGGGCCGCTACCATGTCAAGCCGACAGGGATCGTCGAGGACGCCCGCGCCGGCCGCGTCTTTGTCTTTCTCTCACGTTCGCCGATCAGGAACAAGGCGGGCCAGATCGTCAACGAGCGCTGGTTCTACACGCATCTCCAGCGGACGTGGGAGTGCGGGCGGGCCTGGTTCCTCGCCAGCAGCGACGACGACGGCGTCACGTGGTTGGCGCCGGTTGAGATCACCGACCAGCTCAGGCAGCGGCCGCATTGGCAGGAATGGTCCCCCGTGCACTCGGGCATTCAACTGCAGAGAGGTCCGCACGCCGGCCGGCTCGTCGTGCCCGTTCGCTGCTATTGTCCCGATCGCGATCCCAGCGAGCTGGACTGGACCCGGCAGACGAATTCTCTGATCTACAGCGACGACGCAGGCGCAACCTGGCACGGTGCCGAGCGAACCGTTCCGCAGGTCGGCGAATGTTCGATTGCCGAGCTTTCCGACGGGGCGATTTACGTCAACCAGCGTGCCGCGCCGGGCAGTCCGAAGCAGTGGCGACTCTTCGCTATCAGTCGCGACGGCGGGGTGACGTTCGCCCAGCGCGGGGAGCACGATGGCCTCCGGGACGTCAAATGTCACGCGGGGCTGGCCGCCGCCAGGGACCCGCAGGGCCGCCACGTTCTGCTGTTCTCCAACGTGCCCGGCCCCGGGGGACGCCGGGGTCTGACGATTCGGGCAAGCGCCGCCGACGGACGCACTTGGGGCGAGGCCAAGATCGTGGAGCCCGGCAACGCGGCCTACTCGGATCTGGCCGTTGCGAAAGACGGGACCATTCTCTGCGTCTACGAATCAGGCAAGAACTCCCGCAAGGACATCAGCCTGGCCCGCCTGACCTGGGACTGGCTGTACCGACATTGACCGCGCTGGCAATCGGTCTGGCTCGGTAGCGATCCTGCCGACCGGCTACCGACTGTTTCCGGAAGCACCCGCCGCGGGCATAGGGACCTTGTATCCCACCTCCTGGACCAGCATGGAATCTTTCCTGTTCAACGGGGCGGTGGCGTCATAGACACGAGGCTTGCGACCCTTGGTCCTGCCGGCGACGGTGGCATCCAGGGCTGTCGAGTAGATGTTGTCGTCGTCGATGCCGCACGTGGGACGTTTCTCGAAACTCACATGGCAGTCGAGGAACAGGACATTCTGTCCCCTTCGTTTGTGAGCGTCGGAATTGCCGATTCGGACCCGATTCGGATCGGAGGCGGACGGGTCGAATCGGTCCCAGCCGAGCTTCGGATCATCCACACGTTTCGGGTCCATCCAGGGATTGCGATCGGCCAGGACCGTCATGCCCGGCTCGCATGAAGTTTGTAGCGCGTAACGGCCAAAGGGCATGTGATAGGCGTAGCTGCAGTGCCGACTTGGGTTGTTGACGTCGTCGTATCGGCCTCCGAAGTCCCAGGCTTTGATTAGCTCGAAGCCTTCGGGCAGTTCCTCCGGCACCTTGGCCAGTGAGAAAGGCGTTGTCCCGGGCTCGGCCGGACAGACGAACAGCTTGGGCGTCACCTCGACGTACTTGACCAGCAGGTAGAGACTCGATGTCGTCGTAACTTTGCCCATGCCGGTGGAGTCGCCCGGATTGACGCCACAGGCCTCCCAGCGATTCCTACCTGCCCAGTTGGGCAGCCTCGGGACCCACTGGTTGCCGTTCCGCATGCCCGCCTTCGGCAATTCGTCCTCGTAGTCGTTGGCGTAGATCAGCATCGCCTTGCCCAGCCCGGACAGATTCATTGCGCAGCGCCGCCGCAACGTCAGCTTGCTGCGGGATTTGCTGACAGCCCCGGCGGTCATTACGATCAGGACCACGCACAGAATGCCCACCACCACGTCGTTTCTGGTGTAGCTTGGAGCTTTCATAAGCTCTCTCCTTCCGGCCCGTCGGGCCACTCAAGGTCCTTCCAGTCTCTTGCCCATCAACGGTTCAACGCTGTGCTCAGCGTAACGTATCTTCGTCACAAGTCAATTCTGTCGATAGCGAGCACTTTGAGTCGCGTCTGCGCAGATATCATGGCAATGCCCATTTGGCCACGCACGCTCGTAGGGGCAACCCCCCGTGGTTGCCCTGATTGGCCATGCCCAACACACAATAGCGTTCCACGAGACGGGCAGGCACGGGGGCCTGCCCCTACGGGTATTCGGACGATACCTTCATGTCAATGTGTTTTCACGCACACCGTTGAGTCCGGCCGCCGGCGTTGACTCTTGGCTTCTCCTGCGCCCGGGCAATCCTACCCTTTCTCGGCGGCGTCGGTATCGGTGGGTGCGGACGCCGTGGCCTCGCTGAGGGATTCAGCGCCGATAGCGGGGCGGTTGTCGGGGCGGTTCCAGACGCGCAGCTCGGTGATCTCCACCTCGGGCCGGAGCTCATCGACGAGGCTGACGTCGTGCAGGCGCCGGTCGGAGACGAAATATCGCCGCGATCCCGGCATGATCGGCCCGCGCCATTCGCAGTCGGCGGCAAACGGCGTCGCCGCCCACTCCTGGCCCTCGGAGATGAGGCGGCCGTGTTCGTCGAGAATGATTACCCGCAGCGACAGTAGCGAAACGACCTCTGAGCCGTTGTTGACGATTTCGATGGCTGTGCGCGTGCCGTCGTAGGGACCCGGCGCGGTCGTCAGCTTGGCCGTGATGGCCAGCGCGTTGCTGTAGTCCGGCTGACGGCGGTCGTCCAGCATGTCCGACAGCACCGGCGGCAGCGACTCGGTCAGCATGGGCAGCCCCTGCACGGCGCCCTGGGCCAGAGAGATGACCCGCTCGGACTTCTCGCTGGCTAAGTGGATGCCGTAGACGAGGACGCCGGTGCCGCTGAGGATCAGCGTGACCACGATGGCGCTGAGTCCCATCGCCACACTCGAAAGGAACGTGTGCTTGCGGTACGTGATGCGTGACGGATCGCCCATGATGAAACACTCCTACACATGATTTCCGGTTTCATCCCGGTAGTCGTCGCCTGTGGCGGGAGATTTCACGCTATATCCGCTTTTTTCGCCGCTTTTTCGCGGCCCCGTTTGCCTGCGCCGGCGTTGCGTGGCACACGTTTAGCACCCATGCGGGAGGAGATTGCTTTCCCGGCGCGCCGGGACTTCCCGCAATGACATATAGGAGTTCCCCGTGTTATTGCGAGCCAAGCGAAGCAATCTATCCCCGCACGATTTATGAAACACCGCGCGAGTCAGGCCTCGATCAGGTTCCAGAGGCGCTCCAGGGCCTTGCCGGTCTTCTCCACGGCGGCGGTGTCGTCCATTTGCCGCAACTTCTGGTCGAACGGCTCGCACTCGACAGGACCGTCGTAGCCGATTTTGGCCAGCGCGTTGGCGAATCCCTTCATGTCGATCACACCCGTCGTTACCGGCAGGCAGCGGCGGTTGTCGATCTGCTCATCGACGTCGATGCCTTCGGGAGCGTCGTTGACGTGCACATGGACGATGTCTTTGCCCGACAACGCCAGCAGCTCCTCGACCGTGCCGTGCGAGGTGTACCAGTGCCAGCTATCCATCAGCAGGCCGACGTTGCCCGTGCCGATGGCGTCGGCGAGTTCCATCATGCCGTGCTGGGTGCAGATGAACGGGAAGCGGTTTCGCGCGCGGGAGGTTCGGGGGCCGACGAATTCCAGGCCCAGCCGGATGTCGTGGTCCTTGAGCACCTTGGCCGCTTCGCGCAAGCGCCGCTCGTGCCGTTTGAAGTTCTGCAGATAGGTCAGCTCGTTGTGGCCGGGCAGAATCCAGGTCGCCATGCGCGTCACGCCCAATTGTTGCAATACCTTCGCCTGCCGGGCCAGTCCGGCCAGACCGCTCTCGAAGCGATTCTCGTCTCTGCGAAAATCGACGGGCAGGCCGGCGGCGCCGTACCGCACGCCCTTGTCCTTCATCGTCCCAAGCCAGGCGCGGATTTCGGCTGACGATTTGCCGGCGAACTCGCCCGCGCTGGGAGTGATGCTGTCGAAGCCGAAGCGGACCGCGTAGTCCAGCGCCTGTTGTTGATTGGCTCGCACGCCGATGTGCCCCGGCCCGAGGTTTTTGTAGAACCCGACTTTCTTCTTCGCCCCGGCCGCGGCCGCGACGCCAAGAGGCAACGTCACGCCCGCCGCCAGCGCCGAGCGACAAAACGCACGTCTCGATATTCTGCTGGATGGTTCGCTTCTGAGCTCAGTCATGGTCGTTTCTCCCGTTTCAGCAAGGCATTCGTATGCGGCCTAACATGTCCCTGCACGATACCATATCTCCACACACCGGGCAAGATCGACCCCGCCGGGCGACCCTGGGCCCGAATTGGCTTTGTTTGGCGCGCCCGGGGTCCCGATTGGCTTTGTTTTCCGTTTCCGGTGCGTCTCATATCACGGGGGGTTCGAGCTTCGCGCTTCGGACTTCCCGCCTCTGACGGGCGTCGCAGCCTGGAGGCGGGAGGAACTGGGGCGGATTGGCTCGGTTTTGGCCTCCCGACCCTTGTTTTTCGCCCAAAAACGCTGAAATTGGGTTCGTTTGGCGCGCTGCGGTCCACTGCTGAGTGGCGGGGCGGGTCGGGGCCGGGCCGGCCCTGGCGGGAGCCGTTTCTCGCTGGGACCGACAGTATGCAGCGCAGAGATCCTCTGCCGATAAAGCCACGTGGCGTTCTGTGCCCCGTTTGCCAATGAGCGAGGATGTGCGTTTCGTCGGTCATGGTTTGCTCTTGTCCGCGTCCCATCGCATTCCATCGTACTTCGTTGCGTAACTACCATAACAGGCCGCAGTGCTGCGGTCAAGAAAAAACCGGAAAACGGCGCGCGATGTGTGTGAGAGTTTTGCCGCGACGGGATGGTGTTCTTCGTTGGTTTCCGCCGATGACGCAAAGCCGGAGGGAACCTTCGGTGGCATGAGAGGGGCTCATCCGGTTTCTCCGTACTTTCGTGTTTCTCGGGGGCTCTGCTCCCAGACCCCGGCATGTGCCGCTTTGGAGGATACGGCCTTGGGAGCAAGCGGTCCGGCTTTGACGGCTCAGGAAGGTCAGGGATGGGGCGTTGCCGGTCGGGGGGGCTGTTTTATGACGGCGTCGAGGTAGAAGCCCGGCTGGGTTGGCTGGTTGTAGGCGACGTTTTGCCAGGCGACGCTGAGGCGGTAGATCGGATCGTGCATGAGGGTGCGAAGCCGGCGGTCGGTCGGGATCGTTGTGGTAAAAATGCGGAGTTTCCGCCCGTCTCTCGTTCTCCAGATTACCTCTTCGCGCCAGTCGCCCAGGAGATCGGCACAGAGACACGGATTGGCCTTGGTCCCATTGTTCCGGACGCAATCGTAGTCGTGGGCCGAAAGCAGGCGCGTCGCGGTCTCGCTGGTGTAGTCCCACTTGTCGATGGTCGTGCCGTCGAGGATCTCGCGAAGCAGGTCACCATCCCACCATACGCCCATGTTGCAGGATCGGGGCTTGGCGTCGGAAATCTTCTCACCCTTGCAGTTGTACAGGCCATCCAGGCCCCGGCCGGCGGCCCAGCACTCGTAGCCGCGGTGACGGGGATCGATGTCCAGAGCGACGCCCCGCCCCACGTCAGGCGATTCCAGGCTCCATATCACCTGCCCGGTCGCGGCGTCGCGGAGGTTGGCGCCGTAGGGATGCTCGGGGTGCTCATGGATGGCCCACACTTCCAGGCCCGGCCGGTCCGGGTCGATGTCCGACAGGTGCATGGCGTCTCCATGGCCCAGGCCCGTGGAGTAGAGGCCCGTTCCGTCATCGTCGATCGCGCAGGCGCCGTAGACGATCTCGTCCCGGCCGTCGCGGTCCACGTCGCCGACGCTGAGGCTATGGTTGCCCTGGCCAGCGTAGTCCTGGTTGCCGGCGGTCCCGTCGGCGCTGTCGAACGTCCAGACGTGCGTGAGCCGGCCGGCCCGGAAATTCCACGCCGCCAGTACGGTGCGCGTGTAGTAGCCCCGACACATAATTAGGCTGGGACGCTTGCCGTCGAGGTAGGCAATACAGGCCAGGAACCGGTCCACGCGGTTGCCGTAGTTGTCGCCCCAGTCGGCGACGTTGCCCCGGGGCGGAATATAGTCGGTCGTGACCAACTCGGCGCCGGTTTGGCCGTCAAAGATGGTGAGGAACTCGGGGCCGTCCAGGACATAGCCATTGGCGTTGCGGTAATCGGCGTCGGCGTCGCCGATCACGTGGCCTGCGCCGTCGACGGTCCCGTCGGCCGTCTTGCAGGCCACCTCGGCGCGGCCGTCGCCGTCGAGATCATAAACCATGAACTGCGTATAGTGGGCGCCCTCGCGGATGTTGCGGCCCAGGTTGATTCGCCAGAGAAAGGTGCCTTCCAGCTTGTAGGCTTCCAGGATCGGCGGGTCGGTCGCTCCGCTGCGCGAATTGTCCCGGCCCCGGCCCGCCTGATGCAGGACGATCTCATATTCCCCGTCCCCGTCCAGGTCGCCGACGGAGGCGTCGTTGGGCGCGTACCCGTCGGGCGTTTGCAGAGGGACCGAGAGGTACGGCTGGGCCGGCGCATCTGCTCGTAGCGTGAACGAAGCGGACGTTTCTTGCTCCTTGCCACCGATCACGGGCCTGACGAAGTACGAATGGGACCGCACCCGGTCGGCGGTGGAATCGACGTAATTGGTGCCGGCGGTAAGCGGTTGGTCGTTCAGCTTCACTGGCGCCCCGGCGCCGGAGACGCGATAGAGATTGAAGGCGATCTCGTCCGGGTCGGTGCCCAGCATGCGCCATCCGACGTACACCTCGCCGGCGGCGCGACGGACGGCGACCACTCCGCGCCCCAGAGACTCCATCTGCCGCGACGCCTGTGCCGCAGCGGCAAGGGACAGACTCGCAACGACCAGGAACAACGCCGTGCTCTGTCTTCTCATGTCGCGCTCCTTCCCCGTCGGTGCTGCGGTACGTGCGCCCCGGTTGCGTTATACGATCCGTGCCTCGAAGCCGCAGAGCTGGCAGAAGTCGCGGACCTGCTCTTTGTAGTCTCCGTAGAAGAAGATCTGGTGGAAACCGGGGAAGCTCAGGACCTCCTGGCCACCGTCGAATTTGACCTTGACCGAGACGACGCATCCGCCGCCCGGCGGCACTTCCATATTGTCGATGACGGTGCCGGCCGAGACGAGCACGGTCGAGGGCTTCGTCGCGTTTCCAGGCAGCAGGTCGATGCTGGTGACGCGCTGGCCCTCGCGCCAAATCGTGCGTGGCACGGCGTCCCGGTTGCCGTGATGATGCTTGATGTCGAACGGCTCGGGCGGAGCGTCGTAGCCGTTGAGGCGCGTCGCGCACGAGCAGTGGGCCCCGATGATCGAATCGTCGGCCGTATCGGCGACCGGGTCCTGCTGGAAGCCGGGCCGGTCGAACAGGTAGTGCGTCATGACCAGCGAGGCGACCGCGCCGGTGTCCGCTTCGCAGGCGGCCGGGATGCCGTCGTCGTTCATCCGCGACCACGCGATGCAGGGCAGGCTCACGTCGATTTTGCCCAGCGCCCCGAGGCAGTCCATCGTGATGGCGTCGCCGCCTTCACGCTCCAGGAGCCGGCCGGCGACGCGGTAGCTCTTGAGCCCGTTGATGACGTCCTGGCGGGTCGCGCCGATGCGCTTGCGAGCCCGGCGCATGTAGCTGTCGGCCATCGCGAGAATCTCTTTGCTGTCGGGGGTGCGCCGGTATTCCTCGATGAAATCGCCGGCGGGGATGTAACGCAGCGTGATGCCCGTGTCGGCCAGCGGCACGTCTCTGCGGTTGTTGCCCCGCAGGACCACGCAGCGGGCGCTGCGCATCTTGGCCCTCGCAGAGAGCATCTTCATCCCGTACGCCGCCTGGTCGAAATCGTTGGTCGAATAGACCACGCAACCGGGCGTATCGGTCAGGTGGACCGTGTTCGTGGTGAAGGAGGTCCCCAGCGGGCTGAAGATGATCGAGGGAATCTCGCTCTTGGCCACGCGCTGGGCGGTCGGCCAGGAGTGCTGCTGGCGATCCAGCATGACGAGCATCAGGCCGTCGGTCTTCTGCGCCTCAGCTTGGGCAATCCAGGCTTGTCCTTCCTCCTGGCTGTAAATGGGCTCGGGTCGCAATTCGAGCTTGGCACCGATCTGTGCGGCGGTTTCGGCCATCTTCCCGGCGTACATCGTGCGCGCGGCCTCGCCGTCATAGACCGCCCCGGGCCACCACATACCGTATTCCTCCTTGCGTCGCACGAAAGCGGCGCGAATCGTCGGCGTGCACTGCGACGCCGGACCGCAGGGGCGGATCGGCGCGCCCACGATCTTCTGATTCGAAAAGGAGTTGCAGCCTGCCAACAGAGACGAGCCGGCCAGAAACGCCGTCGAGCCCTTGATAAACGCCCGCCGACTCACCGAACACCCACCGTGACAATGCAATGGACACCGTCCAGACCCCATAACAACCTCCCGTACAAGGACCAATCCAGAATGACAGAAAACACGAGCCAGGCTTTCGGCCCTCGATGTCACCAGGACGCGACAAAGCGGACCACGCAAGCCAGCACGGGCTATCGTACGAGGAGAAGAACGGGAATTCAAGAACTTACGCAGCCGTCCCACGGGCCGCGAACCGCAGCAACTTCAATCGCCCACCGGTGCCGTCAGGGGCCAGAAGACCGCGTCGCCGTTGGCGGGCCACGCCTTGGGTTTGCCGTCGTCGCCAACGCCGGAGCGTCCCCCGTCGTCGACAAAATTCTCGCCGACGCTGTAGAGCAGGAAATCACCCTGCGTTCGCTTATAGACCAACGCTCCATCACTGTACGGGTCCATCGGCACACTTGTCAGATAGCCGGCTTCCACCAGGGTCTGCAAGTCCGGCGGATACGCACCGGTCGCGCCACGCCACCGCATAATCGCCAGAATGGCCACAAGCGCTTCGTGGTCTGCCTTGGCCCGAAATCTCATCTCCGAAACGCGGCGCTCGGCCGGAAGTAATGTGTACACATGACCGTACCGGCACTGCTCCCAAAGCGTGAAGGTCGTGCCCATGTCGTCGAGGTTCCGCGCGTGGCGTTCGTGCGGAGAAAGGCGGACCATCTCCCTCATGCGATCATAGACGCGATCGATCCTGGCGATGGTCTTGTTGCGCCGGGCATGGAACATGCTCAACCCCAGGTCGATGGGCATCATGAGCCATCGGACACGCCGGTTCTCCGGGATATCGGGGATCTCCAACCCAGCGCGGCCTTGCTTCGCTCGGCCGCAACCAAAAAGAGTGAAGGTATCCTCGCAACTTGGTAGGATAGGAAGTTGGTTTCCGACAAGCTTCCTTTCACCACTAAGGCGAGGATACCATGAAT
>Ga0272441_10003781_pt1 | contig 28301 bp, 43 predicted proteins | sample SSMProp6N_FD_193582 | JGI IMG/M metagenome (GOLD analysis project Ga0272441, IMG submission 193582) | Marine sediment archaeal communities from Little Sippewissett salt marsh, Falmouth, MA, United States - SSM-Prop-6N | ecosystem: Environmental > Aquatic > Marine > Wetlands > Sediment ... | reverse complement strand
TATTTTCATATTCCCTTTCTCCCATTATAAATAATAGAATGTAATCTAGGTATTACTTGTGCGTCTGGAAAATATTTTTTCGTATCTTCTATTATTTTTTCTAAAAATTTAAGTTGTTTGATTCTTGTGTTCCCTTCAGGTATCAATATAGAGTTGTTTGGTCTACATATCATTGAAATTGCTTTTGAATTAATAATATCTTCCGTGTTTCTTATTACATATTTAAAATCAGAGTGAAACCCCCACTTCTTTAGAGTTTTAAGATATTTGTTATTAATGTAATCAAGTTTTGGACTTACTACTATTTTCTTAAAACCACCGATAACCCTCTGGTCATATATTGTACCATTTGTTTCTATTGAAAACACATATTTGTCAGTTTTTCTTTTATTTAAATTGGATAATAAAAAATAAAATATATTAAACCAACTTTTTTGTAATAAAGGTTCACCACCTGTAAAAACAATATAGTTACAATCATATCTCTTTATTTCTTTTAATATTTGTTCTTTTGTCAATTTTTTCCCATTTTTTAAAGCATCTTTAGTATCACAAAAATCACAATTAAGATTACACCCTGTCGTTCTAATAAATACAGACGGTTTACCAATATCTCTTCCTTCACCTTGTATACTATAAAATATTTCATTAATCTGGAGTGTATTCAATTCCATTACTTTCAGACTCCCATAAAACAATCTTTTTAACATCTAAATTATATGGTTTTAATTTTCTAAACAATTCTTCAACAATGTTTTCAGCTGTAGGATTAAAGTTATAAATGTCATTTAGATACTTATGGTCTGGTAAAATACTTTTTAAAATCCTTTTTATTTTTTTAAAATCAATACTTATACCATTTGGTTTTATTTCTTTTACTAAAACATATATTTCTATTTCCCAAGTATGACCATGTAAATTTGAACATGCACCATTATATTCATTTAAATGATGAGCGGCTTCAAATTTACTTTTAACTCTTAATATCCTCATTTTTACCACATTTCCCGCTTTTCGTTTTCATCAAATCCATAATATAATATTTCATCTATATCCGGTTCATAATACCAACCAATCATTCTTTATCACCTTGAACTTTTACCTTATCTGTTTACACTTCTTACAATATCTATATTTAGTTTTAATCCAAGAACGTTTATCTTTATTGTTTTTTCTGAAATAAAGAAAAACAAGAAGTGAATTACACTCCTTACATTTCATATTCATCATACTCTAATACATCTTCTCTATCAGTTATTGTCTTTCTATATAAAGGTAAACTCTTATAGTTAATACAATGTATATATTCCTTGCTTCCATCTTTTTTGGTTAATTCAAATTTTACAACCATTTTATCTCCATATATGGTATACCATACTTAGTATATAAACCTTTTGGTATACCATTACATTATGACATTATGTCATTTACCCTATCTTTTTACCTTACCTTTTTAATTTACGAATATTATCTGCAATAGCATTTTCATAACACTCCTTATCATTTGGATGTTCAAGAATATGAATCTGCCAAAGATAAATCTCAGATTTCAACATATGCTCTTTATACCTCTTTCTCAAATCTTCTTTTATATTTTTCACTCTATAACTTCCTGTATTGTTTCAATATCACATTCTTCAATATCAATACCAAGCTCGAACATTTCCTGAAATGAGAGGGTAATTGAAAGTATTAGAGGTAGAGGGGCACCTCTATAAAAGAATATGACTATAAAGAAATTAAAATTTAAGAGATTACCCCCCATATATTTCAATAAAGTTACTGGAGTATCAATGGCAATCGTAGTTATAGGTGCTTGGATGTTTTGGTTATAATAGTCTACATCCGAGCTACCTAAACTACTTTCCCTAAATCGTGATTGAAATAATGATGAATTGCGATACTGTCTAGGATTTCTTTTCGGGTCATTAATTATAGGTGCAATAGTAGCTTTTATCCGTAGTTTAGGAGGATAAACTTTCAATTTATTTCCCTCCGATATATCCATAAAGTTATACTACTGCCAAAAAGACCTGCTGAAATCCAAATAAACATTACAAAAAGATAGAAATTTGCAAATCTAAAATATAAACCAATAATTAGAAAAATAAATGATAGAATAAACGACAGAACAATTTTATTCAATCAACGCACCTCTGAAAATATTTTTTGTGCAAAAATAGGTTATCTCGAATATTTGTGCAAAACCGCTTATCTGTATAAGAGTAACTAACCCCACAACTGGAACCATAAAGAACACCCATATCTTAAACCAATCATATAATTCTATTTCCATTCAATCACCTATCTCCATTGCTTCCATTCATTCCACTCATCCTCTATAAGTTTTAACAACATATATGTAACCCAACTACCCATTGCTAGGAGGAGTATGAGTGCTAATATTTCCCCAAAACCAGCTAACATTCCTACACAAACAATAAGTAAAAATACAATATAAATACATGAAACAATCATTTCTTTCATTCTATCTTCCATTCAATCACATCTCCAATCTAGCCTTGCTTTACATCTTGGACATGATTTAGGATTCTTAATTCTTGGTTCCCATTCATATCCACACTTATCACATTTCATAATAATAGTAATAATAATAGTAGTATTTAAATGTTGTGTTTATAAATAATACTTCATCCTTGTAATCTTACCTTAACTCTTTTAATTTACCATTTTCGTTTCTTAACAAAGGTTTGAACGCCATATCTAAAAGCACCACTATTCTTGTTTTCTCTCATAATGAAAGAACCAAGTTGCTTCTTAGACATCTTATCAATCTTTTCACGTTCTTCTTTTGATATTTGTCTACCTCTTGCCATATTTTTTTCACCTCCATTATATTACATCTACTTCCATTTACTTAAACTTTTAATTTACTACTAACTTAATTTGATTTTTATCATTCATAGCACGATATGTTCTATCTTCTTGTAAACGTCTTTCTTCAGATTTTAAAATTTCTCTATTCAAATCTATTATTTCATTTATCAATTCATCTTTTTCAATTTGTAATGGAGAAAGTTCTTCTTCAATATCGTCTATTTGAATTTGAATATCGCCAAGTTTTTCTTTTAATTCATTACGATATTTTTTAATATCCTCAATATCTTCCATCTTTTATTTCTCCTTTGCTTTTTACCTTATTAATATCGCTATCACAACTCATTTTAAAATACCTCCCTGCTAATCCTGAAACGTCTAACCACATCATAAGTCAAACAAAAAATACCAACACATATCAACACCAACTCTATATAATGTTCACCCCGAAGATTAGTATAAACCATAACACTATAATTATTACTATAAAAAGTAACATAAAGAAAAGTAAACAACAACGTAATAATACTAGCAAAAGCAACAGCATAACCCATAACACATAAAACAATACTAAACCTATCTTTTACCATCAAGTTCTCTCCAAAAACGGATATAAGCACAAAACAGATCCAACATACACATACCAAAGAACCCTAATAAAAAACCCACGATAAACCAAGTAATCAACGACTATCACCACCATAATAAAGAGAACGTTCAATACGTCTGTTTTCCATAACAGTACGACTAACATCATCAAGAACCTTTCTAAAATATACAACATCACAAATAGGATTGCTACTACAACGAACAAAATAACACATCATATGACCTAATACCTCTCTATCAAAACCATCGTCATTCATAGCCACGTAATACCTCCAGGTTTTTTTTATGATAATAATCTTCTACAACAGGCCTAGTAACTATCAAACAATCACGTAAAATATCTATTTCCTTATATAATCTTTCCAGTTCTTTTTTTACTTCTTCCTCCAATTTATACCACCTTCATTAAAAAATATATTACACTACTATAATAGCAACCCTGAATCCAACCATATATTATGAAATATATTAGATGATGTTTTCTAATTCTATTATTCCTCCTATTTTTTTATATAGTTCTTTTAACTCGTTATATGGTATATTTACTCGTTCTCCACCGTTTTCTACATCGATTATGTCAATTCCGTTGTGTGCTGGGTCTATACGAAATGATAGAGTGTTTTTCATACTGTTGACCTCCTAACCGCAAGATATTTAAAAGGATTAAGTATATAGGTTGTTTCTTCTTTTTTGTTTTTAGACGATACTATATTGTTCCATATGAAATAGAATAGTTTTACTATATCTATTCTAAATCTCCACACGAAATAAGGGGGTGGGGGTGTCCTATATTTATAAAAAAAAGAAATAATAATAAAATAAAAAAAAGTAAAAAAAAGTTTTATTTCCCCCATGGGGGAAATCGCCCTGACACGTTTTATCATGGTATTTTCCAGCACATCACCGTCCTTTTTGTAATACGATCCTGTTTATAATTGCTGAATACTACAAGACCTAGTTCACGGAGTTCTTTAACACGTGGTACTACACGGTTTATCTCCATATTTTTGTATCTTGCTATATCATGGTTGCTCATACCAGGGTTCTCGACTATTACATCATATATCTCTTGTTGTAGCCGTCCAAGTTCTGGTTGAAGTACCTTATATGCATCAAGGCTTGTGTTCTGTATCATTCCATACCTCCTCTGCATAGTTATAACGATTCATGGGTTGACCACAACATGGACAGATTTTAGGCCGATATACCTTCATTTTACGGTTAATAGCACGATTCATACGATCCAACCTATGTTGTTGTAGACAATACAGATGAAAAAGATGCCATATCTTCCGTGTCATAACAACCTTCCACAGTTGATACAATAACGATCATGTTCCTGGTTAGTAGCATGACAATACGGACACATCATCTATTTTTCACCTTCAACATTTTTTCCATTTTATCCCATCCTTCTTTCAAAAGATCTAAACCAACAATTATATCAGAACATGTAAGAATAATTTCACCACGCCATATACCACTACTTGTCTGATGTACACCAAGTTTTACTTCACCTATTCCAAGTATTATTTCATCTTTCATATCTTATATCCTCCAACAAAACATAGGGTTAGTGGTAGGGAGAAGAACGTGGAGAGAGATTCCTTTATCTGAGAGAGAAAAATATAGTAGCACAAAACAAGTTTTATCTAATAAAGGAGTGAGGAATGGATGTTTTGCACAAAAAAATTTTTTAAACTTCTCCCTACCATAATGTTTCATTTTTTCTTTCCTCTCTTGTCATGATATAAATCTGTCTGTTTTCGTATATCTTCATCTTTAGGTGATTCTGCATTATCTACAGCATCAAAATATCGTTGAAGTCTGTTAAATAGGTTTCTTTTATCTAATTTATTATCAGACATTTTTTATCTCCATCAAAATATCCATTGTTGTTAGAGAGGAGATATACTGCATCCTGTACTGTTACCAAGCTGTAATTAACTTGTAACATTGTTTCTCCTCTCTTTATCCCAGTATGGTGATTTACATTTTGGACATATGCGTGGAAGGGAATCGGATCTTGGAATCCATCTATGTCCGCATCGTTTGCATTTGTGTCTCGGTAACATATACATAGGTATAGTGTATTGGTATATAAATTTTGTGTTATTTTCAAAAATAGGGTTATGATAAAAGCTAATTAGTATTATTATATATATGTCACGAAGTCTATAGATATAGATGATAATCTAGAATATTGTATAATATCAATGAAAAAGACTTAAAAATGTTTTAATCATTATCTGCTAATGCTATTTCTTTTATTGCTTGTCTTACAAAACTGTTACGGTATTTTTCATATGGATTATATAGACCATGTGGGCAATGATGCAGATAGAAGTTTTCATCTATTTTGTTTTCTTCTCCTTTACGTGTTTTATCTGGAGATTTCCATCTTGTAAAAAGTCTTGCTAGTCTACGATCTGGTTCTTTATGGCTACTGTTTTTCATTATCTGAACTAGTATACGATTGTTCATATTTCGTATACGTGATACTATATCCTCTGCATCTACACAAGTTAATAATATACATGCCCATTGAGGACGAGCTACCTGAAAATATTTACATGTTTCCACTACACGTTTTTTTTGATAGTCTTGACTATGTAACCAGTTTCCTGCATCATCCCATACAAGTAATGGGCTTTTACTTCTTTTATGTTTAATGCTATAAAGAAATTCATCTGGTCGATATACATAATATTTTTTTAAAAGATTCCAGTTGTTTGTCTCATATATCTCAGATGCTACAAGTAGACTATATACACTTTTTCCTACACCCTGATAACCTTCTACTATGACTATGCGTAGTTCGTTGTCTTTATGCCATTTGCGGATAGCTTCCACTAATCCATCTTTAAGTTCATCATAGAAATCAAAATCATAATCCTGATCCATCTTGATACCCTTTACGATCAATGGTTTTTATATCTCGTCCCTGTCCTAGTCCTATACCGCTATCTTGTATAAGCTGCATAATTTTACGGTATCTCATATAGTTGAAATCCATTTTTATATTTTCAAATTCCTGGATCTTGTTCTCCTCTATGCGACTTTCAAAAGGGTTATTCTGCATCCATATCAATAATTTACCCTTACAGAAAGGCATCCATTCGTTTTTCTCCCAGTTATCATAATTACTGCGTATAGCTTTAAGTCCATCAGGTTTAATATCAATTACGCTATCTCGGAAATCATCAACAATATGTACACGTTCAGATTTACTTATACTACCAAGATACCTTAATGCACATACATTCCAAAGGTTCTGAAGTGCAAGGTAATCTCTATTATATTTATTCATCTTCTACAACAATAGTATCTTCTATGTTTTTGATATTACGGATTACTTCTCCAATTATTGTCTCCCAATAGTTAGCTTCATTTTCACCAAGTTTTGCTACAATATCGTTACGTTTTTTATCTACATCTAAATATTCTGTATTGAGCTTGGTTTTACGTTTAATATATTCATCATCAATTATTTTGATTTTGTTTTTAAAATCATCATCTAATAGTTTAGTTATAAATATTTTACTAGCTTCAAGTTGGTTAACATTTCCTGTTCTAAAATCTTCTCTCAGGCTTTCTACAACCTGTGGGAGATGTGCTTTTATATCATATAACATATTTTTTTTACCTCCTATTTTTATAATGCTGCACCTAACCTAGGTAACAAAAACAAGACCACAAGTATAACAACTACTACACCAATCATTATCATAATTATCCATAACATATTAAGTGGTATAGCTCGTTTTTTACGTTCATATTTTTTAAGCTGTTCAAGTGTCATGCTGAGAAACATGCGACATAGTTTATCTGTAGTAAATATACTACGATCCCATAGGTTGTCTTTTAAGATAGCGTTAAGATTAACGTTTTTGACACCAAATACTTTAACGTTTTCGTTATCAGGATGTACTCTTTTATTGCTGATACGTTTTTTGAAACGTCTGTTGTTTTTAACCTGTTTAAGAGCTTCAGGTCTGTCTTTTAAAATATTATCTATACTATCATCGATGTTATATTCAGTCATGTATAGGTCTCCTTTTTTGTTCTTCTCTTTTTTGTTCTTCAGTAATATCTACCATAGGTAGTTTATCGATAATTTCTTCAATGTTGTCTCCTTCTAGTTTATCTAATGCTTCTGCTTTATGCAGGTCGATGTTTTTATCATAGGATTCATGTCCTACGAAACCATGATTTCCGTTTATGAAACGTACTTGGTATCGTCCATCGTTGATAACTGTTGCTTCTTTTTTATATTTTACAAACTGTCTTGTGCCTAATGCACCTTTTGTGGTTCTGATGAAATCGATATGTCCTCCGAAATCGAATAGTACACATATCTCCTGGTTAGGTGGACATGGGTCTAGTATTACATCAAGATGGTTATGTTTGATTTGGTATCCTATTAGTATATCACCGAATATTATCATACCTATACTGGCGAATAGTAGAAAACCAAAAATCATATCTACTAGTAATATCTGACTTAATACTATCGCTATAAAAGCCATAGAAATAATGCTTAGAAGGATTTTAACCTCAAGCCACATAGATACTATACCCCTCCCTCGATTGGTGGCCTACCACCGAATAAACCACGTTTACGTTCAGCTGGATGCTGATATTCGTGTAATGTCTGTGTCTGTGTGTATTCCATTTTGTTGCTGAATATGTTACCGACTACTAATCCTTCTTTACTCATGCTAAGTTTAAGCTCAGCAGTCATAGTGGTCATAACTAATAGCCCAAGGTCGTCCTGGCCATTGGCGAACATCTCCTGCGCTGTTTTAACCTGTAAGATAAAACTAAATATATCTTCTCGTTCAAGGTTAGCTACACTAAGTTCAGGGCCAATAACAGGTCTTATAGGGCCATAGTAATCAAGTTGGTCATCAGCGAGTGTAGGATCTAAAAAACGTTTATACTGATCTAAACGTTTACGTTGTATATTTTCTTCAAACATCCTTTTCTGTTCATCATCTAACATAACATACCATCCTTTATTATATCACTAATAAAATAACAAGAGATAACATAGCAAGTATCAGCAATAGAATAACTGTCAATATTTGATTAAAAGAGATTTTGGTTTTATTTATATCTTTTTCAATTAGATATTGTATATAACGACTACGTTCTTTAAAACCTATGTTCATAGCTCTTTTATCAACATCATCCCAACTGAGTTCACTTGCTAAAAGACTAATGGTTTTAGTATGTTCTTGCATATAGACTATGTGGTTTTTATTTATATATATAAACTATGTACATACTTTTTAGATTTAATAATATAAAAAAAAGAGAGATAAGGAATATATTTTTTCCTTATCTTTTTTTATCTTCCACGTAGCATCAACAGAGCAGAAATAGCTATCGCCAGGATAAAGATTGTGATTGCTACCAATAACAGGTTTACCGCACTGTCAAAACCAGTGGTAATGTTTTCAATGCTTGTGTTTACTCTAGCACTTGTATCTGTTGTAACAAGTTGAGCTTGTATCTCCCATATAATATAGGCTATTACCATTAATGCTGCAAAGGCTAATACTATCATTAATATTAGGCTTAGATCAACAACACCATATATTGACTCTTTTAATGAACGCATTTTTTATCTCCCTCTGAGCATTAATAAGGCACTTATAGCTATCGCTAGGATAAATATCGTGATTGCTACCAATAACAGGTTTATTGCATCATCAAAACCAGTGGTGACATTTGCTATACTCTTAGCTGCACTACCTGTTGCACCAAGTTGGTCGTTAAGAGTCCATATAATATATGCACCTACCATAAGTGCAGCAAATGCTATCCCTATCATGAGGACTACACCAAGATCAACCATTGCATGTAAATTTTCTTTTAGTTTTCTCATAGGTTACCTCCATCTATTTATTATAGGCCCAGTAGACCTTATATTCAACTTTTATAGTATCTTAATTTAGTTTTTATATTATATATAAACTATGTACTAACAAAAATTAATAAACAACAGGAGTCGAAATTTGTTTTGTATCTATAGAATTTTAAATCGTTTGAAATGGAAGTTTAATCCACGTTGCCCTGGTTTAGGTATTATTGCTACATCAGGTGGTGTGATAAACCATGTTTTGTTTTCACGTCTGTTACGTGTTGTAGCAATATCTAGAAAGTTGTTGTTTATTATTTCTTTACATTTCATACCAAATTCACGTGATATTCTACGGTTGTTTGTGATATATGCACGTCCTGAATAACTTAACTGTCGTAATATTTTTTCAGATTCGTTATTCCAAGGTTTAATGTAGATGTATTAATACCTCCTATTATATTTTTTTTTCTTTTTTATAAAAATAAGAGAAACAAGTGATATTATACCTAAAGCTGCAATGATCCAGGGTATGTTGCTAGTGGGTTGTGTTATATATGGTGTACCATATCCTGTTCTAAAATCATATGTTACGTTTTTATAATTAGTTCCATCGTTTGCTGTTATTCTCCAGTAGTATCGTATACCGTAATCGCTTCCGTTGTTGAAGCTATGGTAGACTGTGTTGTTTGTAATGTTTATGGTATGTGCAAACTGATGGTTTATATTGTTTGATGTATTCCAGTATAGTGTATAGTTCATTTGTTTACCATTTGTTGAATTGATTGTGAAATATATACTTGGATATATGTGGTTGATTAAACTATTGTTGGTGGGGTGTATATTTGATATTTTAATGTATATGTTTGTACTTGTATTAGAGTATGTGCCGTTGATGGTGGATATAATTGTCTGCCATGTGATAGTATCATTAGAATATGTGCCGTTGATAGTGGATATTATAGATGTCCAGTGGGTGATGTTATGGTAGCTTCCGTTAACAGTAGAGATAATGGACATCCAGTTGGTGCTGTTGCTATAAGACCCGTTTATTGTTGTGATAACATTTGTCCAAGTGGTACTGTTACTGTAAGACCCGTTGACTGTATCTATAACAGTATTCCAAGTGGTCACTGAGCTATATGTACCGTTAATGGTATCATCTATCATCTTCCAACTGGTACTATTACTGTAAGACCCGTTGACTGTATCTATAATAGATACCCAACTGGTGATGCTACTCCAACTACCGTTAATGGTATCATCAACTACATTCCAACTAGTAATACTGGAATAAGATCCGTTAATATTATCAATAACCATTATCCAACTAGTGCTGTTACTGTAAGACCCGTTTATTGTTGTGATAACATTTGTCCAAGTGGTACTGTTACTGTAAGACCCGTTGACTGTATCTATAACTGTAGTCCATATAGTATCTGAACTATATGACCCGTTGATGGTGGATATAACATTCTGCCAACTAGTTGAATTACTGTAAGATCCGTTGATGGTGGATATTACAGATACCCAACTAGTAGTATTACTATAGCTACCATTAACTGTATCAATAACAGTATTCCATATCAACTCAGAATAGACAAAGTTTAAATCAACATCTGAATAGTTCGCAGAACCACTATATCCACTACTAGGACTAACAGTAATATTAAGCAGACGGTCTATATCCACACTAGAACCTACGTTATCAAAATCAGCCCAAAGATACAAACAGAAACTATCACCACTTACAAGGTTGGTTTTTACTGTAGAAGAATCAGTTGTTATCTCATCATCGCAACTGTAAGAAATAGGTGAAGATGTATAATTGTGATAATAGTTAGTAGAAGAACCATTAAAATTATATATAAAACCAATAGTTCCATTAGATGCAATACCTATTTCACTATGAACATATTGGTTAGCTAGTTTCAAAGTTTCATTAGTCCAAATACCATCTTCTTTTTTAAACACAATAAGCCTGTCATCGTTATCATCAAAATCAGCACCATCTGCACCACCAACAGCAAATATAACCCCTGTAGAGTTATATATATGAGTTGGATGGTCGCAATCAGAGTTGATTAGCTGTTCTTTATTCCAAGAGCTACCATTATAATATAAAAACTCTGTTTTATCTGGTGCAGGGAACGCATAATCTGCATGTATCAATATAGATGGTAAATCGTTATATATAACAATATTTGTGTCTGTCCCTGAATGGACGGGTATGTTTAACTCATCACTGAGATTAACCAATACCCAAGAACCTCCATTCCAATATCTATAAAACACATCTTGATGTGGACTATGGATGTCAGCATATGCTATATGTGGATAATCATTACTATCTAATGCCATTGAAGGATAACTAGGATACAGACCAATAGAAGGGATTGTGTCAGGGTGTGTAGTGTTTTCTTGCCCACGCCATACACCATTACTATCTTTATATGTATAGTTTACATAATATGTACCATCTATTTTAACATGATATAATATATGTGGCCTATCGTTACTATCTAGATAAAACTGTCTTGTACCATAACTACCATATGCTATATGGTTATCGACTATTTCTTTATCCCAAGATGATGCTGTCGAGTTCCATACGGTATATAATACTTCTTCTCCACTATGATAGACGATATGTGGTATGCCACTACTGTCTATATCGATCCCATATGACCCATCTGGTGTATCGCTGATTTTTATTATATCAGGGTGTGTAGTGTTTTCTTGCCCACGCCATGTTCCATTATCTGCTCTGTATGCATATAGTCCATTTTGACCAGCTATATGTGGTCTATTGTTGGAGTCATATACTATTTTTAATCTATCAAGGTCTGAGTTGTTTGCTATTTCTTCTTCCCATCCGTTATATGATCCATCTCCTCCACCGTCAAGTGTATGGCCTGGTGGATTAAAAGTTGTATTATATTTAAGATGGATATTGTCTCCTATGCTTTCGTTGAGTTTAACTGCTATATCTATTGGTTTGTCTCCATTGTTTGTGATGTTTATTGCACATGTACCAAATGTTTGTCCAGTTGCATTAATGTTATATGATGGGTCTGTTTTTGTGCTAAATTCTACAGGGTTGCTAGATAGGGTTTTTGAGAAAGGGCATGTATTGTTATAATATGTTCCATTTGTAGTGGTAATTACACTGATCCATGTGGTAATATTACTGTAACTTCCGTTGATTGTATCTATGATATTTGTCCAACTGGTGCTGTTAGAGTAACTACCGTTAATTGTACTGATTATATCCGTCCAAACTGTACCGTTGCTATACGATCCATTAACTGTATCAATAACTATTAACCATCTTGTAATGTTAGAATAACTACCATTTATTGTATCTATAACAGATGACCAACTAGTAGTATTGCTATAGGATCCATTGATTGTAGATATAATACTATTCCAAGTAGTACTGTTACTGTAAGACCCGTTGACTGTATCTATAACAACATTCCAGGTGGTATCTGAGCTATATGTACCGTTAATGGTATCATCTATCATCTTCCAACTGGTACTATTACTGTAAGACCCGTTGACTGTATCAATAACTGTCTGCCAACTGGTAGCATTGGAGTATGTACCATTAATAGTAGTAATAACATTATTCCAATCTATTACACTTATATTACTATAACTACCGTTTATAGTTGATATTACACTACTCCAACTAGTAGTGTTACTATATGATCCATTTATTGTAGATATTACAGATAGCCAACTGGTGATGTTGGAGTATGATCCATTGATAGTAGATATAACATTATTCCAGCTAGTAGTGTTGCTATATGATCCGTTGATAGTGTCTATAACGGTGTACCATGATGTAATATTGCTATAAGACCCATTAATAGTAGAAATAACAGACATCCAACTGGTGCTATTACTATAAGATCCGTTGATGGTGGATGTTACAGTGTTCCAAGTAAGTTCTTCTCCTGCTTCAGTCCATGTCACATTCCAGCTACTCATAGAAAGAGTTGCGTTGAACTCCCCAAATATCTGTATAGTAGCATTGGTGACACTGCTTATATCATCCCCGTTACCAGTAAGACCACTTAATTGTGTAGTACCATTTTCATCAAGTATGTTGAATGTGCTGTTATCAGTATTGTTGATATGTACATTAAGTGTATTCCAAGTAGTACCATCTTCTTTTGTGATATTCACAGATGTGATATTAGCAGAAGTTGTACCTACCGTAGTGCCTGATATATTACAATATATACTGGCACGATAACCACTATAACTAGCATCTTTTGAAAATGTAGCAGGAAAACTACCATCATATGCTTCACCATGTAGATGTAAATAAACACCACCAGAACTAGAATAATAACAAGATACAACACTATCAGCCCATACTACAATCAAATAATCAACACCTGATTTAACATTTGGTGGTGTATCAAAATCAAAATCAAACCAACTTCCATCTCCACCACCTGTAGTTCTTTCCTCAGTAGATGCAATAAAAGTATCATTGCTATCCCAATATAAAGCACATTTAACTTTTTCACCATTATCCCATCCAGTAAGTCTAACACTGATAAAATTAGCTTGACCATCCATAGTTGGAGTATTCTCATTAGCAACCATAGCATCGTTAATATTATATGTTGAACCCATATCACCTGTTTCCCCAAAGTTTTCATAAGTTGTAACGGGTGCTACATATGAAAAATTAGCATAACCGTTTATATCGAAATCTATATTGTTTTCTTCTAGTACATAATTAACAGAGTTTTCAAAGCTATCATTCCAATAATCACTATTGTTATTATATGGAGTAGTTACAAACCAATATGTTTCATTAGTCCAATCTTCATCATCGGATACGTTGAAACTAACCCAATATTTTTTTGCATAGCTATCTATCCAGCTAGTATTATGACCAGTATATGTACTATTTGTGATACCACTAGCTGTAGTGTTAACATCACTCCAACTACCAGATGCATTAGTACGAATAGTGACATTCATATTATCTGCATCTGTATCATTTACAGTCACATTGAAACAAGTAGGATTCAACTGTACATATGTAGCGTTAAGACTTTTCTCCGTGCTTGTGTCACTACCCCAGATTTTATGATTACTCATGGTAGGAGCAACATTACCTCCTATAGGAGTGTATGATGCATATAAATAATATCTCCAAGTAGTTGATGTTTCACCACCTAATGGATTATCAAAATTACCACTAGCCCCACTACTCCAATAAATTCCTTCGCCACCAGAAGATAAACCCTGTAGCAACCAAGTTTTAGAATTACCTGAGTTTGTATAGGGTTTTACAACTAGATAATATTTTGTATCAGCAGTAATTTCAGGCTTAGGTTCATTAAATTCAAAAGTATAATAGCCATTACTACTTACGCTTATTTTCTCAGTATCACCCAATAGTTCTCCAGCATACGTACTACTATGGTCTACATATTCATAAAGAGCACAATGAAACTGTAGAGTTGGTGGAGTTCCATCTTTAAGAAGATAAGTAGTCATATTATCAACTACACCAGATGCCGAAGGGGTAGCTGAATATCCATGTAACCTTTCTGAACCCCAATAATAAATAGCATTAGTAGACCCCCAAGATTCTCCACCGAAAACAGGGTCAATGGTATAACTATTACCCACACTAAGATTCTGATTAGCTGTAATTATAAACCAGAAAACATCACCATCGCCTATATTTTTAACACCATGACTAACACTAAGCATACCATTCTGAACCAAAGGTTTAATATCAGACCAGTTAAAAAACACAGTATAATCCTCAGTCTCGTTAGCAGGATAAGTAAGCACATACTCATAATTACTAGACTTATTCACATACTGCTTAACACGAGCATCTATACCAAATTTAAAACGAAAACGAGCAGGAACAGGTGCATTATTAGTAACCGTGAGATTAATCTTCTCACTACTATTATCAAAACTACGAGTCTTATCTATATCCAACCAGTTGTTAAGATTCTCACCATTATAACTATCCACCCATTGTTCCTGAACAGGATGCCATGCCTCCAACTGCCAAGCACTATGAGTTTTAAACAAACTCCAGAAATAAGACCAATTAACAGTCTTAATATCACCACTACCGAAACTATTACTAGGTGCATAATGATAAATATATGCCTCAACATCAGATGCAGGTGGTTGTTCACCACTTTCCTCTATAACCAGGTTTTTATTAGAACCCATCTCATCTATTAAATCCTGGAAGTTATCACGATGAACCAATGGTAATACTAGACCTACCACTAAACAAAAACTAACAAGAAATCCGAAAAGGAAATAAAATAAAAGAACAGGTCTAGTCACAATCTAAAAACCCAGTCCTTAATATTTAGCTTCTATCGTTATACTCCAAGTCAAAGACCCATCATCGGTGATACGATAACCATCGCTGTTGTCATCCCACCAGAAGTTGATATAGATATAATCAGTACCATTCTGGCTGACTGTACCTCCACCGTTGTTATCAGTTCCGTCATCATCTCCAGCCTGTGTTACACCACCTATGGTTTCATCACCAGATACAGTCAATGTACATCGACAACGACTACCGATGAAATCAGCACCATCCTTAACAGTAGAGTTGAAACGACAACGTACCACGAAATAGAACGGATCCTCAGATGCTAGATCAGTATCTGTATCATCAGTATCTACATAACCAGATACATTACCCCAACCATCATATGCACCATTAGTAGCATTAGATGCCAGACAAGTACCAGGGGTCTCAGCATAATCCAAACAAAAAGTAGCTAACCAACCACTAGTACCAGCACCAGGGTCATTTTCACCAAGTGGATCAAGACTGCTTATACGAGCTATCTCATGCCACTCCAACGGTTCAGTATTGTTTATCACACCGAAATTAGCAGTTATCACCAATAATGCTACTGCTGCCACTGTTGCACCTGCTATCACACCTGCCTGTCTTATCTTATTGTTTTTTTCTTTTTCCATAATATTTTACCTCCATCTATTATCTTTTGTTCTATAATTCATTTCACCCTGAGTCTGTAACGCTTCACGCCACATATTAAAACCAGTGCGAAAAAATAGAACCATGAAAATAAAAAAGAATAATACAAAGATATAGCTATAAGGGTCACCATATACAGTAGTGGTATAAATACTAGTGTTTGTAAGGCCACTAGATGCATTATAGTTTACATATAGAACTTCTACATCCCATAGACCATATGCTACAAGAATTGTGAAAATCATACCAAGCATGATAAAAGGCATACCCATAATTGGTTTTTCTTCCATTAAATATATACTTAAAATAAAGAATATTATACTTAGTATAATGAATAACATTAATATATCCATGAACATGTTTTTTTATCTCCTATATTTAGTTATAAACAATAATGTAAGCCCCATGAAACTAAATGCTACCAGTACATAGATTAGATTAAGCCAAGGGTCGACACCTAATAATTCATTACCGAATACCGCTATAAAAATAAGTATGGCTATAGCCCAAGCTGTTGCGCTTTGTTGTTTTAGATATACGTAGACACTGATAGTAGTAAAAATAATAGGCCAAAAAAGAAAACCCAACAGAGCGGTATATCCTTGTAGACTCCATTCCATAAAATTTTCAATTATATAAGTAAAGTTATGCACTATGTATCACTCCTACCTGCAAACATATCACTGATACTAAAAATAAAGTAGATACCGATAATAAGTGTCATAATACTCAATAGTGCATATACTAGAGAGTAATCATCACATAGGCTATTGAATATTCTCATAGTACCCATATATAATGATGCTATTAATGCGATAATGATGCTTATGCCAATGCTGAGAGGGACGTTATGGCTGCCTGATAGGGCTAGACTGACGACAAGGCCTATACTAAAAATAGCACTAAAAACTATTAATACACTAGGATCGGTGAATATATTAAGGATAATGCTGTCAAGTCCTATATTAGCATTATAGCTGCTACCATATTCTGATGTTACATTAACAGCATTGCCACTAATCATCTCTTGGTTGGGGAAAAAAGGGGTTAATAGAAATATAAAGGCATTAAAAAGTACCATTGCTAATACTAATTTGATAAAAAATCTCATATTTTTTCCTCCGCATTTCCTTTAGTAAAGAAATAGAGTATACCGATAGCTATGCAGAATGTACCTAAAAGAATTAATAAAGGATTGAAAGAGTTGATGAAGAATATACCGAAAAGAGCTTGAGACAGACCTATACCTATACCTGCGCCTATGATACCCACACCTGTATTGTATGGGCCGAATAGAATGAGTAGTATCATAGCTAATGTTATAGATATGACACTAGCCCAGTTGCCTATTGGTGCTGGGCCTATAACATTGTTTATCATCTGGTTTATGTCAATACCTGTGATGTTAGTACCATGTGTTTTATTGATATGGTATATTGTTATAAGATATGGTGGTGTTATATCAAAGGTTGCTGTGTTGTTCCAATAAAGTTTAGCTATATATGACCTGGATGTATTGATGTTGTGGTTCCACCAGCTGAAAGTATTATTAGATGTTAAAGATGATGTGTTAACATATGTTAATGTATTGTTGTATAGTTCATATAGATAGATTTGAGTGTTGATAGTGCTTGAATTACTATCATTATAGATTATTTGTATTGAACTGTTTTCATACATAATACCTTGGAAAGTTATAATATCTTTGAATATATCAACAGGTGGAATATCAGATGTGCTATGGAATATAATGAATTGTTTATATGCATCTTCGACATAGCTAATGACACTAGGTGACCAGAAAGAGGTCATATTGTCAAAACCTGATTTGTTTATTTTTATATGATATATGGTATCTGGTATAAGATCCACTTCGATTTGACCACTGCTATCTGTAAGGTCACTTATGATGGTGCTATATGTATCTGTAGAGTTGATATATCTACTTATGATGACATATGCATTTTCAACATAGTTGTTGAAATCATCTCTAACTGTTATGATATAATGGCTGCTATATTCTACACCATCATCGCAATAATATAAAACTTTAATCATACTACTGTTTTTATCTAATGCATCACTATCAACTGTTAATATGTTACCATTTAAGGTATATTCGTCATCAGCTATCTCTACCCATCCTATACTAGTATTGTATATATATATTTCTTCAATTTCACCTGGGCTGCATTCTAATGTTTCAATTTCATCAGTTGTATAGTCATCTACTATAAATATATCTGTGATTAGAACATCAGATGGTGGTATATACCAGGGTTCATCTTGTTCATCATCAGGGCTACCGCTACTATCTGGTGGTAGATAAAATGTGAAATTATATTTTTCATATTCTGATGTATCTTCAACTTTTGAACGTGTCTTGTATCCCTCTTTACTGATCTGAATAACTGTATTATCACCATAGGGTATATCATCGACATCTATATTGGTTGGATTATTTGTATCTGTCTCATAGTATGTATCAGATGCATCGCTATTGGATATAAAAACAGTATAGTTGCCGATAGCTATCCAGGGTTCATTTTCTTTATATACGTAGAGTACTAGTACACCCCATTCACCATCGATACCTGAGCTGTAGAAACCACTGGTGCTGTTATATGTATAGAGTGTAAAATAATCAGTGAGGTTAAAACTTGTCTTTGAATATTCAGGGTTGGTATCATTATATATAACTGTACCATCGGTTTCACCTGTGGGATAGCTGTTTGCTTTCTGTACAATAAGTGTTGTATCACATCCTGTACCATTAGTCCATGTGAAGTTTAGATATGTGTTATCAACTTTTATATCTGTGATAGATGGATTATCTGGATATGTCCAGTTATATCCACTGCTGTTAGATATGTTATAGGTATTGTAAGTGTTGTTGTAGCTCCAGAAACGATATGTGAAATTAGTGGACATACCGATACCTGTATCAGTATAACTTGTTCCACTGTTGTTATATATTTCTGTGCCATCTCCACGTGTCCAAACTGTGCCAGTGGTGGATGTATTACGTTCTATATATGTAGTATCAGCGTAGTTGTTAACAGTCCAACTGAGAGCTATACTACTTGCATCAACAGATGTAACAGTTATACCTGTGGGTAGTTCTGGTTCAGGATATGTAGTATCATAGTCTGAGTCGTTATCATCAGAATATTGATAGAGTCCTCCATCGTCTACATAGCTCCATGCTTGATAATAATATGTAGTATTATGGCTAAGGTCTGTGTCGCTATAGCTTGTACCTGTATTGTTATATATCTCAGTACCAGATGTCCTAGCCCAAACAGATACTGTGTTACGTTCAATATATGTCTTCTCAGCACCAGTACCCTTCGTCCATGTGAGATCAATCTGAGTGGTGTTATAAGCAGTTGCAGAGAGACCTGTTGGTGCAAGTGGTTTGGTAAGAAAAGTCCTATCAACTCCATATGATGTATAACCAGTGTTATTAGCAAAACTACGATGATGATAAAGAGTACCTTCAGACAAACCTGAAATTATATAATTAAATTCATTATTGGTTGAAGCAGCAAGATAATATTTATAGACTTCATTGTTGTTTTCATCTAGAACAAAAACATAATCACCAACTACAGTTACCCCTTGTGCATCATCATTAGATATATTTGATATAATAGTGCTACTAACATTTGTACCATCCATAGAAAACATATAAAGATTTTGATTGGTGCCATCTACAGCCCAGAAATAATTACCATCTGTTACAAGACCTTGCAGATTAACATCTGTTGACACATTAAAACTATTTTTAAAAGTACCCACCAGATTATATCTACGTATTGTAGCACTATCTCTTTCTGATGTATATATATGGCTATTATAGAAAGCTAATCCATATTCATTATCACCTATTAAAGGACGGAAACCAACATATGTACCATTTGGATAATAAAAATAAGCTCTATCAGTTCCAGGATTGGTTACCCATATATAAGTATCACCTATTACTATACCACGTGGATCAGAATTAATAACATTTAGACTGAAATTACTGATATAGCTAAAATTCATATCATATTTATATGCTGCATCATTATCAACATCTACAATCAATATATTAGTACCATTTGATGTTATACCTTGACCATTAGATATATTAGATGATACATCAAATGTTTCACTCCATATAATAGAAATAGAATCAACCCAGCTACCATAACCAGTAGATGTACCATACTGAAAACCTATTGTACAATCACTACCACCATCATCATCTAAATAACCATGAAATGTAGCATTGGTTTCTTCAACACCAGTAGATGCATTAGTAGTAACAGTTGGTCGAAAAACATTCTGCCAAGACAAAAAAGGATAATTACTATTGTTTTCAATATTCCATATATAATTTGTGTTAGTAGTTGGTGCTGTAATCCCAGTTATATTCCAACCACTGCTATTAAAAGTATGACAGTTTTGCATATCAGATGTATTATACCCAGTACCACAGTAGCTATTAGTCTGCCCACTAGTTTCATTGTCATAGAAACAATTTGTGCAACCAACACCAATAGGGTCACCTCCTAAAAAACCTTTTTTGGTACCAGATCCAATAATTTCTCCAGTGCTATAACAGTTTTCCAAAACAGCACCATTCAATATATTACCACAAAAACCACCAGTAGTTATACCCCCTGATTGATCTACGGAACCTGTAGAATAACAATCATATATACCAGCAGTACCAACAGCAAATACTTCTCCAACAAAACCACCAACATTAATCCCGGGCCCTACTACATCTACTTTTGAATAACATCTATGTACTCCACATGGAACAGATATATTACCAAACATTCCACCAACACAAGAGACAACTGACGATATAGCTTCAACTTGTCCTGTTGTACCACTAAAATTTACAAAAACAGGGCCTTTATAACGTATACCACCAGCTAATATACCTACATATCTCTTTCCTGTTACATCTGCTTTTAAAATACTGATATTATGAATAACAGCTCCTTTTGATAGACTCCCAAAAAGACCAACACAAATCGTAGAAGACCTATTGATAAATAAGTTGGTTATATTATATCCACTACCATTAAAAGTACCAGTAAAATGAGTAGTTGCATCCCCAATAGGATTCCAACCAGTACCTGTTATATTACTATTTTTATGACTAATATCATTATAATCACCATAATATTCAAAATCCAGATCATTCATTAATGTAAAGTTTTTATCAAGGTCATCACGAATACTAAACAAATGCTCAATCTTAGTAATCTGATAAGGAGTAGCTTCTGATCCATCACCACCAGCATAAGCAGAAACAGTATTTATACTAAAATCAGGTAAAAAGAAACCAAAGAAACTATTAAACAACAAACATAAGAAGATAAACAAAAATAAAAACTTAACATATCTCAAATACAAACATCTCCTTTTGTTTTTAATACATCCTCTTTAATTTCTATAATACTGTTCAGGTTCATCACTCCAACTATCTAAAATAAATATAAGTAAAATACCGACTATGAAAAAAATACAGCATATAACACCAAAAGCCATAGATATACTACTTATGTTGCTCTGAAAACTAGCATTGGCATTAGTACCAAGTGAACTACCCATAGGGCTAAGTGTATTATAAAAAGTATCAAGAACAAAAGTAGATACAAGCCATATTATAAAAAAAATGAAACTTATACATAAAAAAAACAATGCTACTATAGGAAATCTCAATTTATACCACCTGTTATCCATCCACGTTTCAATCCTACAATAAAAAGAGATATACTGCCGACAACAACAACAAATAAAGGTATAGCACGTATAACATATGTTATAAATGTTTTATATGGACTATCAGCTATAGGTATCTGATTATCCACAAGTGGAAAACCTATTTCTATGAAAAACATACTGAACAATGCACCTACTACAATTATTGTTATAATAAAAAACATAACAGGTATAATTGAAGCATTATCATCTATTTTTTTCATATAATTTTACCTTTTTTTCTTTTTAACCATCTTGTTCAAATCATTTAACTGACCGAATATACCACCTGTTGCATGAATTGTTGGTACTATCTTCATAGTCTCCATTCCTTTCATGATATTGTTACTCTGTGGACTATGCATTATGTTACCTATTTTTCCAACAACCGCAGTTCCTCCTACTATACCAGCGTTTATTTTTATGTTATCATATACGAAATCTAGATTTTTTTTATGTTTAGCCATATTTTTTTTCACCTCAAAAAATACCAGTTATCTGTTAAATCATCTAGAATGTTTTTATGTTTTTTTAATTTGCGTGGTTTTAGCTCCCGTGCTATTCCAACATGATCTGATAGTCTTTTTTTTCTCCATATTCTTTCAACCTGATCTGATAGTCTTTTTTTTCTCCATATTCTTTCAACCTGATCTGATAGTCTTTTTTTTATATCAGGTGGTATTTTTCTAGAATCATTTCTAGGTTTACCCAGATTTGGTGGTGTTGTACGAAATGGTGGTTCTTTTGGATAACGTATTACTTTTCGTACATTAGGTGGTGCTTTTTTGAAATCATTTGATGAATGCGTTATTTCATTTATTCCAGCTAACTTTCTATCAGATATTTTATTAGTCTTTACCATTTTTTTCATTTAAAAAACCCCCAGTTATCAGTTAAATCATATTGACCTGTACTGGATTTCTTTTTCTTTTTTTTCTTTGATATTTTTTTATTAATAATAGGATATGCTTTATTGTTTATAACAACATATTCCTTCCTTGGTTTATTGGTTTTCTTTGGTTTTTTTATACCTGTATCAAACATACTACCCCAAGGGTTATAGTTATTACGTGTAGTATATGGTTTTACCTTGATATTATTAGTTATGTTACTGAAACGATCACTTAGACTTATACTACCTGCTCGTTTACCTTCTTGTCTCATACGTGCTAGTTTTGCTTTATGTTTAGCTTCTTGATATGCTTCACGATATTCACGTTTACGATCTTTTTTTTCAGCTTTAGCTTGAGCATGAAGTTTATCATACTCAGGTGTACGGCTTTCACGGTTGAATAATCCTTTTTTAGTTACTTCAAACTTACCTGTTTCTTTATTCATTTTTTCTTCACGTGTGAACAAACCCATATTTATCTTTTACCTCCATTTTTTTAAAAAACTATTAAGTGTAGGTACTTTCCATTTACGATACCTATATCCTTTACCTAGAAAACTACCTAGACTGCTTGTACCCCCTCCAAGATGGAATTTTCTACGTGGCCATATGGCAGGAAAACCTATAATGTCTTTCTTAAACAATGGTGGTTTAGGTGGTTTAATATTTGATATTAATGGTTTTAATATACTTATTTGCCTTTGATCGTTTTTGAATAAAACATCTTGTGCCATAGCAGTAGATGTAATAGGGGTTATATTTGTAGTTTGACCAACATATGAATCAAAAACAGTATCTGTCTTGTTTATAACACTAGATGCTGTGGTTTCTGATATTATAGGTGATGAAAAAGATGGTTTATATATTTTAAAAGATGGTTTATATATATCGAAATGTGGTTTAGATCTGCCTAATTCACCAAGCCCTGTTGATATACCTGTTGATACACCTATAGATGTACTAGCAGGTATAAAAGATGTAACAGGGAATAATACTTCTCCGCTAACAGGTATATTTGATGAAATAGGTATATTAACTGTTTTTGTAATACCACCAAGAGGTAGTCCAGTACGGGTTACATCTGAACTCCATGTAGTAATCCGTCTTATACTATTTTTAGATGGAATATCAAAAACTATTTTTCTAAGAGATGCCATGTTCATATCTAATTTAGCAGTGGTTTCTGTACCGGTCAATGTATTCATTCTTAGATTTATTTTTCCTGTTTCAAAACCTCTAATGGTTTTAAATTCCTGTAGACCAGGTCTGTATTTAAAAGTACGGGCAACTGATTTACTACCAGGTGTATATATCTCATTAAACTTTAAAGATACTTTCTGTCTTTCAATTGGTGTACCAAATCTACCTTCATATCTACCTGATATTTTATATCCTTGACGTTCACCCATATAATAATGGTACATACGTATTTTTTCAGGATGTGCTTTGAAATATTCTTGTATTTTTTGTTCAGCTATTATTCTCCCTGTTTTTTGCCCTGTTTGAAAACCAGCGATACCTGCCGCTGCTGATGTGCCGAACAACCAGCTTTCACCTAATGCCTTACCTACATCACCTGTTCTTTTAAGTTCAGTAACAGTTGTATATCCTTTATATGTAACTATACCACCAGCGGCACCACCCATTAACACCTTAGCAAATGTTGAACTAATGGTTTTACCTGTTGTAGCGGCAGCAACGGTGGATTTAGTAGTTAAAAATTGACCCAATGATTGTCCACCAACGAAAGATAAACCTATCTGAGTGCTGGGCATACTGAGATACCCACTCCAATATTTAGCAGAAAAACCACCAATATCACCTTTAGCAAGGCTTTCTTTTGCTGACATATACCTAGACAGACGAGCTATGTTCGTCTGCAATGCTTTTTCATTTTGACCTGTGAGTTTATAAAAAGCTATATCTATATTGCCATAACCACCCCAACCCCATCCAAGAGCAGTTGCACGTCCTGGATCACTTTCAAGCATACTCTTATAAGTATAATATTTTTCAGCACCTTCAAATGAAAAAATAGGTTTATATTCATAACCTGTATCTGTTTTGATTTCACGTATTCTAGTATCAGGATACCAATCATACGTACTATGTAATAAATCTCTATATTCTAATTCAAATTGTTTTGCATCGGAGATATATGATTTACCAAGAGTATCTAAATAAAAATCATATTCAGATGCAGATAACGTCTTGGTTGTACCATTCTCAGTAACAGAATATAATACATCAGCACCAGGGTATATTTTACCATCGATGGTGACGGGTGTGTTTGGATCAAAATCTATTAAACGTTTACCAGTTTTTCGTAAATCAATAACAGGTTTTCTAAGTCTTTGTCTAAATTCTGTAATAGAAATTGTATCATCAGGTTTGGGTTTAGAATGAGTAGAACCACCAGTGGTTACAGAACTGGATCCACCACCTCTATATTTACCTGTTGAGCTAACGGAACTAACACGACCACTATCAACACTAGCTGACTTTGCTACATCCTCTGGTACAATCCTATATTTGTTTTCATCAGGGACTATAGAAGTACCATATCCTTTACCTGTCTGTTCAGCTACATCAGTTACCGTACCAAATTCTCGTCCTATCCTTGGTGGATAAAATACATCCTCTGTTTTATTGCTTTTTTTGTTGTTATTTGACATGCCTTTTTTTTCTACCATAGAAAGACTAGCCCTACTAGATGATGATGATTTACTACTTGTACTTACATACTTAGAAGAAACAACTGTGTATCCCTTATCTTCTAACCTGCTTTTTACATTTGATAAATTTTTTCCACTTGTTGTCCTAGTTGAACCACTACTTGTTGTATATTTAACCTCATAATATCCCACTTAAAACTTCCCTCCTAAAAAAACAGTTAGGCCTAATTAGGCCCCCATTTGCAAAAACAGTATGCATACGGAATATATATAAACCTATAACTTATATATATATTTTTGTATACTTCCATAAATAAGATATATCTTATTTATATTTATTAATTAGCAACCTTTCTTTGTAAATATATAACCAATGCAACAAACAATACCTAACCCTAGATACAAAATAGGACTACTTGAAGTCTCCACTAATAAAGGATTAACATGTTTCATGATACAATATAGAAACAATAACAGACCAGTGATAAAAAAAACAAAGCTCAGAAACATAAAATACTGTCTAGAAGAAATAGATGGTATATGACTAATATGATTATCTATTCTTTTTTGAATGATTCTTGCTTTCTCCATCATCCCTAAATCTTTTATTTCTTTCATATCTGCGTCTGTTATATTCTTCTTTACCAACCTGTAAAGGATTTTTTTTCATAGCAAGACCTTCAAGAATAGCTCGTTTAGCACCTGGTTTTAGATTAGCTATTTTGTTGATCCGTTTGCGTTTACGTTCATCTTCTTTCTGAATACTACGTTTTCTACCTCGTTCTATCTGTTCTAACATTTTTTGTTTCTTTTTCAATAGTTTTTCTTTTATGCCCATAATTTATCACTACCTACATATGTTGATAGAATATATAAAAACAATATTAACAAACCAAATATGATATATTTAAACCACCAATGCCATTTCATGCTATCATCTTATCCACTATAAACAACCCTGCTACTATAAAACATAGAACCAATATTATTTTAACCAATAATTTATCAGACATATATCACCCTTGTTCAAGGATTTTATCTAATTGTTTAACAAGATAATGGCATTGACCTTCCATTATCTTTATTTCATCTCTAATTTTTAATATCTCAACATTATCCATTTATATCACCTAACTTCAATCTTTTCTCATATAAGCATGGTTACAATATTTACAACGATATTGTTTGTAACCACCAGTTAATGTAAGTCCTGTTGGAACTAAACCCATTCTTTTACAATAGATACACTTCTTCACCATATCACCTTCTCAAAATCATCTTTAATATCCTTACCGACAATATCAAGATAAACCTGAGTAGTAGTAAGACTACTATGGCCTAATATCTTCTGAAGTGTTCTAAGATTCATACCATTCTTTAAACAATGAACAGCAAAACTATGACGAAAAGTATGAGGATGCACATCAATACCATCTGAATACTTATAAACAATATTCCTAACCTGCCTTTCAGATAATGAAAAAACCTTATCCCTACCAGTCATACGATCAGTAAACAATCCAAGTAAGTTAGACAACTCAGATTCCAATGGTATAACACGATCCTTACCGCCCTTTCCACCACGAACAATGATACTATTATCTTGAATTTGGTTTTTACGAAAACTAACAACTTCACTAACTCTCATGCCAGTTCTCCACAAACACAAAAGCAAAATATAGTTGCGATAACGGTCTTTTTTTGCCTTGTCCAAAATGTTTGAAATTTCCTCTTTACTAATATATTTAGGAAGTGTTTTTGTATTTGATGTAAATTTTGTGTCCTCCATATAGTCATGTAATGTTCTCCTTAGTATATAAAACTTCCGTTTTTCTATATTATCGGTAGCTTTGTTTCATTTTCATAGCAATCAAAGGACTAACATAATAATAGCCCTTGCGTTTCAAAATCTTATGAATATACTCATGGCAGTAACCACATACCGTAACCAAGTTATCCATAGATGATTCACCATAAGGGATAATATGATGCGCTTTCAAATCCTTCTCACGACCACAGACAACGCATTTATGGCTATCACGATCTTTAACTTCTTGTTTTAACTCCTCTAGAATAAACTTACGTTTCTTTTTCTCAGTAACTTCTGGTGCGGAATCTAATAATCTTTTTAATTTTTTTTCATCAATCATATTTAACCCTTTTGTCCCTTGTTGTAAAAATGAGAGTTCAAGCAAAATGCCTTAAACCCCATTTTCTTTATAAACAATCCATATGTTTTGTGTATATGAAACCTTGAATTAATAACCTTGTCGCCAGACTACAAGAGTTAAAGGTAGATTTCATTTCACTTTTACCTTAGATTTTTTTATACAAACAATATTTCTTATGATGTTCAAACTTATCTTTATCAATCATTGAACCACAATACGGACAAGTATAACCTGACTTCATTTTCCTACCTCTTACCTTACCTTTTTAATTTACTTTCTCGCTTTCATTCTCTTTAACCAATATTCAGCTTCTCGTCTTGTATCAACATTATGCCTTACCCTATTTCCTAAACCAACACTATATCCTTTTTTCTCTTTCCTAATACTTAATCTCTCAAATTTTCTTTTTCTTTGTATCTTTTTCACCTCCTTACACTTTTACCTTAAATATATTACACCT
>Ga0272441_10003780_pt1 | contig 28305 bp, 18 predicted proteins | sample SSMProp6N_FD_193582 | JGI IMG/M metagenome (GOLD analysis project Ga0272441, IMG submission 193582) | Marine sediment archaeal communities from Little Sippewissett salt marsh, Falmouth, MA, United States - SSM-Prop-6N | ecosystem: Environmental > Aquatic > Marine > Wetlands > Sediment ... | reverse complement strand
CCTCATTGACGTACTTGCTGCGCCGCTCGACCTGCTCGGCGGTGATGGGCCCGGCTGGCGTCTGGAGCGTGGTGGCCTCGGGCGGAATCGCCGCCAGGACCGCCGACGCAGCGAGCGACCCGCCCCGGGCGATCATCTCGGCCAGCGCGCCCAGGAGCTTCTCGCGCTTGGCCTTGCGGGGCATCGCCTTCTCGGCGATGGCCGCCAGGTCCGCCGCCCGAACCTTCCGCTTGCCGTCGCAGGCCGCGCGGAGCCGCGCCATGACCCGCGCGCGGTCGATGTCCGGGGTCTCGATGATCCACTCGACCTGCCCGTCCGCCGCCAGGGCGACGCGAGCCTGGTCGCCGTCGGTCTTGGTGCCGACGACGAACACGGCGTCGCTGCGCGTGCGCCGGAACTCCTCGACCAGGCGGCCCACGACGCCCGGCGCGAAGACCTTGTCGCCGTAGGTCACCAGCACGGGGCCGCTGAAACCCATCGTCTCGAGCGGCGCGAATCCGCATCGCGCCGCGTCGCCCGTGCCGCGCTGCTCCTTCTGAAGCGCGAAGAGCGTCTCGGGGTAGGCCGCGCCGACCGTCTGGACGACGTCGCCGGCCAGCGCGCCGACGACCAGGACCACGGTGCTGATCCCCTCGCCGCGCAGCGCCGACACCATGCGGTTGACCGCCGGCACCCCCGCCACGGGGAAACACACCTTGTGCGTGTCGGCGGACTGCATCCGCGTGCCCTGCCCCGCCGCCAGGACGATGGCCGCCATCCGTTCGGTTTCCGCACTCGTTGGCATGCCAAGGCTCCTGCCGCTCTTTAGCGGCTCAAGTCGCATCAGCGCTGCGATTCCGTCATCTGCCTCCGGAGGCCGCGCTTACGTATCCATGCGGCCCTCGGCGGTGAACAGGTTCCGGTTGCGGCCGTTCCACGAGGCGTACTGCCGGTAGCCGCCTCTGACAGCGTCGCCGGGCTTGCCGATCTGGAGGACGCGCTCCAGGCTCGACTCGATGGGCGGCCATGCGCGCCAGTCGTCGCCGTCGACGGCGTCGTCGTAGCCCTCGGCGCGGAAGTACTCGACGGCGGCGCGCTTGAGGCGCGCCTTGACCTCGGCGGCACCCCTGTCGGCGGCGCGGTTCCGGAGCTCACCGGGGTCCTCAGCGACGTTGAACAGGTGCTCCTTGCCGTCGCGGGCACAGTAGGTGTACTTCCAGCGCCCGTCGGTCGCGAAGTAGAGGCCGAAGCACTGCTGGTGCCACTGGGCGACGAACAGCTCGCGGCCCGGCGCCCGGGCGTCGGCCGCCAGATTCACGAGGTCCATTCCCGGCGCGTCGTCGGGCACCGGCAGGCCGGCGGCCTCGAGGAACGTCGGCAGAACGTCCACGTGGCTCGTGAGCTGTTCGCGGCGCTCGCCGGCGGGCACGCGGCCCGGCCACGAGACGAGCATCGGCACGTGCCCGGGGCCTTCGTACCAGGAGCGCTTGCCCCAGGAGTAGTGGTCGCCGAGCAGCTCGCCGTGGTCGCTGGTGAACACCACCAGGGTGTTCTCCCTCTGCCCGGTGCGCTCCAGGGTGTCGAGGATGCGGCCGATCTGGCGGTCGACCATGCTGACGCACGCCCAGTAGTGAGCCTTCTGGGCCTGGCAGAAGTGCAGGTCCGGATCGAGGTCCATCCACTTGCCGACGTTCTGGAGCTCCTGCCACCAGTTGCGATTGGCCTTGCACTCGGGGCCGCGGACCGGCAAGGGCATCGCCACCGGATCGTACAGCGTGTTGAACGGCACCGTGGGCTCGAACGGCGGGTGCGGCTTGATGAACCCCGTCCAGCAGAGCCACGGGCGGTCGGAGCCGGCCTGCCCCGAGCCCCGCCGAGGGGCCTGGGCCTCGATGAACTCCACGGTCTTGCGGCCCGTCCAGGTGGTCGTGTGCCATTCGTCGGGGAGCTGGCTCACCTGCGGGATGTAGTACATGTGGCTGCGCATGCCGTGCGGCTCTTCGGCCCACTGGAACCCCGCGGCGTGGAGTTCGGTGAGGTACTCATCCTCCTCGACCGAGCCGGGAATCTCCTCCGACAGGCAGAGCCGCTCCAAGCCGAATCCCTCGCGGGGCGGCTTGAAGTGCATCTTGCCGATGGCCTGGGTGAGGTACCCCGCGTCGCGCAGGATGCGCTGGAACGTGACCGCCCGGGGCGACAGGTCGTCGGCATTGTCGAACACGCCGGTGCGGTGCGGCGGCCGGCCGGTCATCATGACCGCACGGGCCGGCACGCACTCGGGGCTCGACGTGTAGCAGCGCTCGAAGACGACGCCCTCGGCCGCCAGCCGGTCGAAGCCGGGCGTCACGATCTGCCCGTTGCCGTAGCACCCAAGCGTGTCCCATCGCTGCTGGTCGGTGATGATGAACAGAATGTTCGGACGGGCTGTCACGACAGCTCTCCCTTCCCGCGTCAGAACCTGAGGATGTCCTTCTGGTCGTCGACGACCGTCCGGATGGTCCGGCCGTCGACGCGCTCCACCGTCCGGCGGCTCATGTAGTCATCGATCATGTCGGTGCGGTACAGCGTCAGCTCGACGGTGATGGGCGTCTTGAGCCTGGCGGGCTTGAACGTGTCGAGCTTGCCGAGGGCCTCGGCGACGCCGTCGCGGATGCGCTTGCGGGCCACGTCGCCGGAGAGGCAATGGGCGGCGTTGCGCTTGACGGCCCACTTGACCTCGGCGGTGACCACGCCGGGGAACTGGCGCGCGGCTTCCTCGCACGCGGCACGGTCGCCGGCGCAGAAGACGAACGGCACGCCGTACGCGCCGGCGTGGAACGCCTCCTGGCCGATCTCGCCGTACTCGACGCCGTTCAGCCTGTAGCTGAACCACGCCATCGAACTCTGCGTGTGGTCGAGGAACGCCATGGGCGTTCCAGCCATGGCGTGCCGGCCCACCTGGAGCAGGGCGTCGAACGACTCGTCGAGCGCCGGCTGAAGCGCGCTCGCGTTGGCGATCCGCTCGACCTCCGCCCGGGGGTCCACCTGGTCCCACAGCAGCGCACTGGGCCCGTGGCCGTCCTGGACGACGACGCGCGTCGCCCCGGCATCGCAGGCCGCCTCGACCGCCGCGTTGATGTCGGCGGTGGCCTGCCGCCGGCCGTACTCGTACTCGGCCCCGCCCTCCCTGGCGTTGACCTGCTCGGGCCGCCAGATGAGGCTGATGCCTTCCATGTCGGTCGCAATGTAGACCTTCATCGCTGTCCTCCCGGCTACGTGAAACCGCGCGGTGTCCGGCCCGTCGCCGGCACGCGAGAAAGACGATTGTAGCGGCCGGACGCGAAAATGCCAGTGGCCATTGCGCCTGCGGCTGCGTAACGCTCGCGGCCGCAAGCCCTTATGGCAGGGGCGAAAAAGGCGGCCGTCGCCGCAGGGAAGTACAGCGCGGTGCACGCCGTTGACGATATAATCCCATGGGCGGGAAGTCCCCGCCAGGGCGACGGGCACGGGGAAGCGCACCTGGCGGGACCGCGACCGCGCCGCACAGAAGAAAGGAACGTGCCATGGTCAGCCGGGGGAAGACAGTCAAGAGCGTGAAGCTCGAGTTCACCCACGACACCGCGGGACCGGTCTTCGTCGCCGGGACCTTCAACGAGTGGGACGTCACCGCGACGCCGATGAAGAAGGGCCGCAACGGGTCCTGGAGCGCCACGCTCAAGCTCCCGCCAGGCGAGTACGAGTTCCGCTACTTCGCCGACGGGCAATGGTTCACCGACTTCGCGGCCGACGGCCTGGTGCCCAACGGCTTCGGCGACCTGAACTCGCTGCTCACGGTGTCGGCGTCTCGCCCCGCGAGCGGCGCGAAGGCCAAGGCCGCCGCCGCCCAGGCCCGCACATGACACGCGCCGCCTGCACGAAGCGCCGTTGACGCGCCTCGCCCGGCAGCAACCATACCAAGGGGCGCTACTCCGTCTTCCTACTCCCCCGGAGGAGTTCGACCACCTCATCGTGCCCGTTGCGCGTCGCCAGCACGAGGGGCGTGCGGCCGATGAGGTCGCGCGCCTGGGGGTCCGCACCGTGGTCGAGCAGCAGCCGCGCGGCCTCCAGGTGCCCCCGTGCCGCGGCCACGTGCAGCGGCGTCCGGCCCAGGACATCCCGGGCGCCGACGTCGGCCCCGCGCGCAATCAGGTGGCGTGCCGACTCGACGCGAGCCGAGCGGACAGCGTGGTGAAGGGGTGTTACTCCCTCGCTATCAGCCGCGTTGACCGCTGCCCCGTGGCCAAGCAGGACGTCGAGCGCCGAGGGGTCCTCCGGGATGGCAGCCCAGTGCAACGGCGTCCAGCCGTCGTCGCCTTCGGGGTGGACGTCCGCGCCGTGTGCGATGAGCCAGCGAACCATCTCGGCATGACCTGCCTCGGCGGCAAGAGACAGGGGCGTGCGGCGCCCCCATTTCGTCTTCGCGTCCACGTCGGCACCGTGGTCAAGGAGGATCGCGGCCACCGCCGTGTGGCCATACGAAGCCGCAGAGTGCAGGGGCGTCCAGCGATAGGGCAGGTCCGGAGCACGCACGTCGGCGCCGCGGGCCAGAAGCAGCTCGACGGTGTCCTTGTGGCCTCCCGCAGCCGCCCAGTGCAGGGGCAAAGCCGCCCTGAGACCATCGTACTGATTGACCGATTCGCCCGCGTCCAGCAGCGATCTGACGCGCTCGGTCATCCCGAGGCCGCAGGCGGCAAAGAGGCCCACATCGGCCCCCCTGGCGATGAGCAGGTCGGCCACCTCCCGATGCCCGGCGCACACCGCGCGGTCGAGCGGGCCCGGCAAGGGCGGGCCTTCCCCGTTGGGGTGGGCCCCTCCATCGAGCAGTAGCCTGACGACTTCCAGGTGACCCTGCTCCGCCGCCAGGCGGAGCGGCGGCAAGCATCCGGGAATCGCGTGGCTCGCCAGCGCCGGGTCGCTGGCCAGGAGGTCCTTTGCCTGCTCGGTCATTCCGTGGTAGCAGGCGACGACAATATCCACGTCCGCCCGCCGCCGCACAAAGTACTCCACCATCGGGCGACCACACGCCCTGAGCGACACGGGGGTGTTACCCTTGCGGTCCCTGGCGTTGACATCCGCGCCGGCCGTGACGAGACGGTCAACAACACGGAGGTCACCGCTGCGCACCGCTTCGTGCAACGGGCGCCCCCGCCACACCGCATCCGCTTCGAGGTCCGCACCCCGCTCGACAAGGAGTCTTACCACGTCAAGCCTGCCATGTCTGGCGGCCAGATGCAGGAGCGTGTCTCCGCCTTCTGTCTTCGAACTGATCCGCGTGGCATCCTCTTCCAAAAGGGCCTTCACGCGGCCCGTCAGTCCGATGGCGCACGCGGCGTGAATCCCCATCGGCGCTCCACGGCTTGCGAGGAACTCGGCGAGGTCTGTGTCGAGACACCCCACCGCGTCGAGAACCAGGTCCCGGTCCTCTCCAACGGCCCGTTCCACGTCGGCGCCGCGCGAGACGAGAAGCACGCTCAAAGACACTTCCCCCAACGAAGCGGCCTCGGCCAGGGGCGTGGCGCCGTGGGCATCCTTGGCGTTGACATCGGCGCCGGCATCGAGAAGGAGCGCGGCGATCTGCGCATGGCGTTTCCGGCCATGCTCTGCCAGCCAGTGCAGCGGCGTCGTTTTGTCTGACGGCATTCGACGCCGTGCGCGGCGGGGTGCCTCCCGCAGCAACTCGGCCACCCGCGCCTCGTCGCCGAGGGCACAGGCGGCGAAGATGTCCACCCGCGCGCCCCGGCGGACGAGCAGGTCGGCCTCGTCGTCACTTGCGCCGGTGATGGCAAGATGAAGCGGCGTCTGCTCGTCGCCATCGGGGACGTCCGGGTCGGCGCCCCAATCGAGGAGCAGCTCGATCAGCTCCAGGCTGCCTTCCTGCCCCCCGCTCTCCGCGGCGAAGTGGAGCGGCGTCCAGCCGTCCGCGTTCCGAGCGCCGGGATCGACGCCCCAGCGCAGCGCGCGGCGCACCTGCTCCAGGTCCAGGTCGTAGGCAGCGGCATGGATACTCACGGCGGGGAGCGGGCCGCGCGTGACGACCAGCAGCGCGGCCAGGACAGCCGCCAGAGCCGTCACGAGCAGTTGACACGGCGTGGACCTCATGTTGCCGCACCAGCCTCTGTGCCCCTCGGACGTTCGAGCCGACCATGGCCGCGCTCGCCGCCGCCGCGGACGATGCCGACCGGGGCCCGCCTCAGGCCGGGATGGCGGCGAGGAACTCCGCGTTCGTCGGGTACTTCGCCATGAGCTCCAGGAGCTTCTGCATGGCGTCGGCCGGCTTCATGTCGGCCAGCATCCGCCGGATGTTGCCGATGCGCCGCGTGTCCTCCGAGCTGAAGAGCAGCCCCTCCTTGCGCGTGCCGGAGGCGTTCAGGTTCACCGCCGGCCAGATGCGCGACTCGGCCAGCTCGCGGTCGAGGACCAGTTCGCTGTTGCCGGTGCCCTTGAACTCCTCGAAGATGATCTGGTCCATTCGGCTGCCGGTGTCGACCAGGCAGGTGGCGACGATGGTGACCGATCCGCCGCCCTCGGCGTTGCGGGCCATGCCGAAGAACCTTCGCGGCACTTCGAGCGCCCCGGCCTCGATGCCGCCCGACATGGTCCGCCCGGTGCGCGACCCGCGGAGGTTGAACGCGCGGCCCATGCGTGTCAGGCTGTCGACCAGGAGGACCACGTCGCGGCGGCACTCCAGCTCCGCGCGGACGTGGGCCATCACCAGCTCGGTCATCTCGGTGTGCTCGGCGACGGTCTCGTCGTTGCTGCTGGCGAGGACCTCGGCGTCGACCGCGCGGCGGAAGTGGGTGACCTCCTCGGGCCGCTCGTCCACCAGCAGGACGATGATCCGCGCCGCCGGATCGTCCGCGCGGATCGCATTGGCCATCTGTTCCAACAGGATGGTCTTGCCGGCCTTGGGCGGCGAGACGATGAGGCTCCGCGTCCCGCGGCCGATCGGCGCCACCAGGTCGACCACGCGCATGCTCACGTCGCCCGTGGCATCCAGGTGAAACCGGTCCGAGGGGTCCACGGCCACGAGGTCGCGATAGGTGGTCCGGGCGGCGAAGTCGGCCGGATCGAGGCCGCAGACGCTCTCGACGTCGGCCAGCTCCGGCCCCCGCTTGCCGCGCCGCACGGGGCCGCGCACCAGGGCCCCCTCGGCCAGGCGATAGCGGCTGACGAGCTGCGACGGCACCCGCACGTCGTTCGGCCGCGCGTGCAGCGACCTCGCGGGGTCGCGCAGCTCGCCCGATTTGTCCCGGTTGAGTTTCAACACGCCAGCGGCGCCGTCGGCCATGGGGACGACTCCTTCTTGTACAGGGGGACTCCAGCAACGTGAGGCAGGCCCTTATGGTAATGCGGTCCCGGCCCGGCCGCCAGCACAAAAAACCGCGCGGTATCCGAGATGTCTCCGGCCGGCGGCGGGCTCCTGGGGTCCACGCAAGTTTGCCGGTGGGCAAGAGACGCGGTTCGCGGTATAGTCTCGCTTCCGATTTGCCCGAAGAGGCAGGAAAGGAGCCCCTAGCGATGCCGATGCTGGACATGCCGATCGAGAAACTGCGCGTCTACCAGGGCACGAATCCGCGGCCGGACGATTTCGACGCCTTTTGGGACGCCCGGCTGAAGGCACTCGACTCGGTGGACCCCGAGGTGGAGCTGAGGCCCGCGGCGTTCCAGGTTCCGTTTGCCGAGTGCCTGGACATGACCTTCACCGGCATCGGCGGGGCGCGAATCTATGCCAAGGTCGTTCGGCCCCGAGACGCCTCCGCGCCGCACCCGGCGGTGCTGATGTTACACGGCTACTCGGGCGACTCCGGCGACTGGTGCGGCAAGTTGAGCTATGCGGCCATGGGCTACACCGTGGCGGCGATGGACTGCCGCGGCCAGGGCGGGCTCAGCCAGGATCCCGGCGGCCACACGGGCAACACGCTGCATGGGCATATCGTCCGCGGCCTCGACGGGCCTCCCGAGGACATGATGTACGTGCAGGTTTTCCTCGACACCGCGCAACTGGCGCGCGCGGTCATGGCGATGGACGACGTGGACGCCGGCCGCGTGGCGGCCTCGGGCGGCAGCCAAGGCGGCGGGCTCACGCTGGCCTGTGCCGCGCTCGAGCCCCGCATCAGCCGCGCCGCATCGACGTTCCCCTTCCTGTCGGACTACCGGCGCGTCTGGGAAATGGACCTCGTCAAGAGCGCCTACAAGGAACTCCGCGACTACTTCAAGCGGTTCGACCCGCGGCACGAGCGCGCGGGCGAAATCTTCGCACAGCTCGGCTACATCGACGTGCAGCACCTGTGCCCGCGGATCCGGGGCGAGGTCTACATGGCGGTCGGGCTGGTGGACGAGACGTGCCCACCGTCGACGCAGTTCGCGGCCTACAACAAGATCGCGTCGAAGAAGTCGATGGCGCTCTACCCCGACTTCGGCCACGAGGCACTCAAGGGGCACGAGGACCTGGTGTTCCAGTTTCTGCGGCAACTCTGACGCCCTACTGAAAGGCCCGCCGCCGGCGTTGGCGTGCCTGCATGCGAACTCCGGCGCCGCCGTGCGCGGCCGTCGGGCAACATTGCGCTTGCGTCCTCGCCGCGTTTCGACTAGACATGGCGCACTCGACACGCCGGTCTTTCGCGGGAGGCGGACGTGGCACGACGGAAAGCACCGAAAGGGACCCGACGGATCCAGCGGCTGGCGCGCAGCGAGGGCACCCCGCTCGTCCTCGTGAGCCGCGCGGCGCTGCGCTCGCAACTGCGCCGGTTCCGTAAGGCCCTGCCCCGCGTCGTGCCCTACTACGCGATCAAGGCCAACAGCCATCCCGAGATCCTGAAGACGATGGTGGCGGAGGGGGCGAGTTTCGACGTCGCCTCGGCGGCCGAGATGAAGGCCGTCCTGGCGGCCGGGGCGAAGCCGGCCGAGATCATCTTCGCCAACACGGTCAAGTCGCCCGAGGCGCTCAAGCTGGCGGCGGCGCGCGGCGTGGACCTCATGACGTTCGACAGCGAGTACGAGCTCGACAAGATCGCCGAGTACTCGCCCGGCGCGCGCGTGCTGGTGCGCATCGCCGTGCCGAACATCGGCTCCATGGTCGAGCTGGGCCTGAAGTTCGGCGTGGACCCGTCGGACGCGATCAGCCTGCTCATCAAGGCGTTCAAGATGGGCCTCCGCCCCGCGGGGGTCAGCTTCCACGTGGGCAGCCAGTGCCTGCGCGGCGAGAACTACATCGAGGCACTGGAGATTACCGCGATCATCGCCCGGGATGCACAGCTCAAGCAGTTGCCGTTCGAGATTCTGGACATCGGCGGGGGCTTCCCCGTGCTGACCACGGGCGACGACGACCCGTTCGACAGCATGGCGGAGGTCGTCGCAGGGGAGCTCGACCGCCTGTTCGAGCCGCACGTCCGCGTCATCGCGGAGCCGGGCCGCTTCATCGCCGGGCCCGCGGCCACGCTCATCACGAGCGTCGTCGGCAAGGCCATCCGCGAGAACAAGCACTGGTACTACCTCGACGACGGCCTCTACGGGACCCTCAGCGGGCAGGTGTTCGACCACGCGAAGTTCGATTTCAAGACCCTCCGGCAGGGGCGCACGCGGCTGTGCAGCCTGGCCGGGCCGACGTGCGACAGCTTCGACATCATCGCGCGCGGCGTGCAGATGCCGGAGCTGGAGATAGGCGACATCGTCTACGTGGAGCGGATCGGCGCGTACAGCACCGTCAGCGCCACGACGTTCAACGGCATGCCGCCGGCCAAGGTCGTCATGGTTCCTTAGGAAATCGCCCCGTGGCCGCCACCGGCACAAGGAGAAGCCTCCGATGAAACGAACCCATCGAACGCGCAAGGACCTGTCCGAGCTGCCGGACTGGATGCGGAAGAAGAAGTGCCCGCACAAGGACAGGTACCTGTCGGGCCAGCGCATCCTGCCGAAGGGCATCACGGGCAGAGAGAAGTTGCCGCAACTGCTGGACGACGTGTTCCTGGCCTACAACGCCGCGCGCCTCAGGGAAGGCTGCCGGCTGTTCGTCGACAAGATGCTCGAGCCCGACGTGACGGTCGGCATGAGCCTGGCGGGGGCCCTGACGCCCGCCGGGCTGGGGTGCTCGTGCATCGTCCCGCTCATCAAGGCGGGGTTCGTGGACTGGGTCGTCGCCACGGGGGCCAATCTCTACCACGACCTGCACTTCGCGCTGAACCTGCCCGTCCACGTCGGGAGCCACCTCGTGGACGACGCCGACCTGCGGAAGAACGACATCGTCCGCATCTACGACGTCCTGCTGGGCTACAGCGACTGCCTCATGGCGACCGACGACGTCCTGCGCGACATCCTGGTCGGGCCCGAGTTCCAGAAAGAGATGGGCACGGCCGAGCTGCACTGGCTGCTCGGCAAGCATGCCGCACAGTGGGAGAAGAAGGCGGGCCTGAAGGACGTGTCGGTCATGGCCGCGGCGTACCGGGCCGGGGTGCCGCTCTACACGTCGTCGCCCGGCGACTCGACGATCGGCATGAACATCGCCGGCGTCGAGCTGCGCGGCAACAAGCTCCGAATCAATCCGTCCATCGACGTGAACGAGACCACCAGCTTCGTCCTCGCCGCGAAGCGCTCCGGCGGCAAGAGCGCCGTCATGCTCATGGGCGGCGGCAGCCCGAAAAACTTCATGCTCCAGACCGAGCCCCAGATCCAGGAAATCCTGCGCATCAAGGAGGTCGGGCAGGACTACTTCTTCCAGGTGACCGACGCGCGGCCCGACACGGGCGGCCTCTCGGGCGCCACGCCGCACGAGGCGGTCAGTTGGGGCAAGGTGGACCCCAGCCGCCTGCCCGACGCCGTGGTCTGCTACACCGACACCACCATCGCCCTGCCGCTGCTGACCCACTACGCCCTCGCCCGGCACCCGCGGCGCAAGCTCAAGCGCCTGTACAGCCACCGGGCGGAGATGACCGCGGCGCTCGTGAGGGAGTACTTCGCGCACAACAAGTGACGCGGGCTTCGGGCCTGAAGGCGCCGGCGCGTGCGCCGTTGCGGCGCGGCGATCACGCGCGGGGTGCGGCGCGGGGAGAGACCCCGGCGCTACTTGTCCTTCGGCTTCCACCCGTCGGTCGGGGCGTCGAGCGTCGGGCGATACTTGAACCACATGTCGGTGACGAACGGTTCCCAGGCCTGCCCCTGGTGGTACCACGCGTCGCCGTCGCTGACGAGGAACTTGTCCGGGAAGCACGCGTTGATCTCCTGCCGGAACGCCTTGTCGTCCTCGTACATCCAGCGGTCGACGTAGTCGAAGAACGCGTCGTGGTTCCACTCCTTCTCGGCGCCCAAGAGGCGGATCACCAGGGCCTGGCCCGGCCAGGACGAGCTGGAGTTGGCGCGGCGGTAGCCCTCGCTCTGCATGTTCATCCGGTCGCCCTCGTTCTTCCACTTCGACGGGTGCAGGTGCTCGTAGGGCCCCCACTTGGGCCGCGGAATCGAGCCGTCGGCGTGGACGCCCGAGTGGCCGGCGAAGCAGACCGTCGCGCCGGTCCAGCACGTGCCGTACATGGTCTGGTTGTCCTCGCCGAAATTGACCTTGGGGAACTGCCGGGTGGGCGACGCCATCGCCTCGTCGCCGAGCAACAGGCCGGCGAAGACGATGGGGAACTTCCGCCCGCTCCCATGGCCGCCCCAGCCTTCCCACCCGGGGTGCCCGTTCCGCACCGCGCCCCAGTAGTCGATGCCCGTCTGGACGACGCCCACGAGCAGCGGCTCCTTCTCCTCGGCGGGGAAATCGAGCATCAGCATCAGGCCCGCCATGGACATGGCCTGGCCGATCCACTGCTCGTAGTGCGGCATGTTCTCCATCGGCTGCTCGAAACTGAAGAACCCCGTGTTGACCCACGGCCGCTGGAACACGCGGACCCACGTGTCCATCTTCGGCAGGTTCCCCGCCCGCGGCGGGTCGTTCGGAGAGTGGTGCTCCAGGGACGCACCTTCGCCGCGGCAACAGGCCTCGGGGCGCGGCAGAGTCTTCAAGAGGTGGCGCTTCAGGTTGCGGGCCAGGTAGACTTGGTTCGTCGTGTCGCAGTACGCGGGCCGGAAGGCGTCGGCCGGCTGCGGCGCCGCCATGCAGGTCAGGATCGCCGCCGTCCGCACCGGGCTGTTGTCGACCTCGCCGCGCTTGTGCACCGTGCCGCGGCGCTGGCCGGTGTACGGCGTCCTGACTTCCTCGCCGACCTTCAGGCTGATCGTCGAGACGAGCGAGTCGCCGGGCTTCATCGCGATGGGCAGCCGGGCCGCCAGGGCCGGTTTGAACCAGTTCTTGATCCCGCTGTCGTAGGCCATCTGCTGTCGGGCCGGCGGGTTCAGCATCGACCCGTTGCGGACACGGTCGGACTCCTTCAGACTTCCCCGGCCGTCGAGCAGCTTCTCATAGGCGTCGAGCTCGTCGTCGCCGACCTCGGCCCCGAGACGTGGCTTCGGAGCGATCACCTTGACCGTGACCGGGCCGACGACGTAGTAGTCGCCGTTCACGAACTGCCCGACGCGCGCGGGCTCGGCGAACGTCCACGTGATGCCGTACTGCGAGATGCTTCCCTTGAGCGGCAAGGCCTCGAGCTTCGGCGCGTCGGGCGCGTTGTCCCTCGTGTAGACCGGCATCGCCTGGGCCCGCAGGCCGGCAACCTCCAGGGCAGCAAGAGCGACGAACGCAACCGCCGCCAGCAACAGCACTCGGACTCCGCGCGTGTGCGCCATGGCCTCACCTCCGACGTGGCGTGACTCCGCAATGGCAGGACACCAGGCTTCCGGACTGTGAAACCCCTCTCGCGGTTCGCGGTGCCGCGCCGGGTCCGCTCAGTCGCCGGTCTCGACGACGGCCTCGCCCAGCGTGTGCACCGCCCGGAGTCGCTCAACGGTGACGTTCTTGGCGCCCGACAGGTCAACGGCGTGCCGGCGCACCACGGTCTCGAAGACGTGCAGGCGCGGGTCGAAATCGGTCACCCGGATGCGTTTGGCCGCGGCATCGTACTGGACGCCGTCCCATGGCTCGCCGTCTCGCAGGACGCGCGCGGGCGCGTCGGCCAGAGGCGCCGACCAGCCATCGCCGCCGCGCTGCCAGTCGCTCACCAGATCGGCCCCGGTCACAATCACGGCCTCGCCCTTCGCAGCGCGGAGGGTGACGCCGTCCACCTGCGGCCGGATGCACTCCCTGTACGTGCCGCCGCGGAGCTCGATCGTCTCCCCCGGCTGGGCCATGGCCAGGGCCGCCTTCACTGTTCGGAAAGGCCATCCGGGATAGCCGAACCCTTCGTCGTCGGCCCCAGGGTGGCGACTGTCGACGTAGTAGACGTTCGGCCAGGCCAGCGCGCCGAGCGTGCGGCCGCCGGACCCCGCGCCAATGGCGGGGCTGCCCTTCGTGAGGCGGAAATTGCGCTTGGCCGCATCGACGAACATCGGGTCCACGTCGATCAGGTCGTGCTCGCCCGGGCTCTCCACTCGGGGCTTGCCAGCTTCGTGCAACAGGTTGTAGTCGTTGGTCAATCCGCTCAGGTCCTGGCCTCCGTAGCCGTACGAGCTCAGTTGCGAACAGATGTTCCCCACGATGACCGAGTCGGGACAGTGGTGGATGGCGACGCCGAAGTATCCCTGGCCGAAGATCGTGTTGTACGTCGCGGATGTCTTCGGCACGTAGACGCAACTGACCGCCTTGGACCCCGTCAGGTCGCTGCCCGGCGTGTGGCTGATGATGTTCTCGGAGAACGTCCAGTCTCGGGTTTCCTTCATCGTTTTCTTGCCGCTGTTGGAGACATAGAGCGACTGGCCGCAATCGAAGATGACGTTTCGTTCGTAGCGGATGTTTGCCGCGTAGTCGTCGTTGACGTTGTAGTACTGGAGGCCGTCGATGTGCGACTTGCCGATCTCCTTGCGCGTCGAGCCGTGAAAGCGGTTGTCGCGGACCACGTGGCCGACGCCGAAGGTCCGCGTGTAGTCGCAGTCGGCCCCGGGCATCAGCGACTGCATCCGCGTGACCTCATTGCGCTCGACCAGCCAGCGGCGCCCGCTGATGTACAGGCCGAAGCTGCTCTGGTGAATCTTGTTGAAGGCGACGTGAACGTCCGTAGCCTTCGTGAACCCGTCCGCGGCGTACGAGCGCCCGCTGATGGGAACCCACCCGTTCTTCACGAAGACGTTGTCCAACACCTCCACGTGACTGCTGGCAACCCTGATGCCAATGCTGTCGGTGCGACTGTCGCTCTTCGCCGGCGTGATGACGAACCCCTCGATGCGCAGGTGGTCGCAGTGGCTCGTGTCGAAGCCCTGCATCGTCACGGCGTGGCGCGGCATGGCGACGAAGGCGATCGGCTTGCCCTCGGCGCCCGAGCGGCCCTCGGCGAACGTCACGCGCCCCTCGTACGACCCCGCCATCACCCGGACCGTGTCGCCGGGGCGCACCAACTCGGCGGCGCGCTGGATGGTCTTCAAGGGCGACTCGGCCGTGCCCGGATTGTCGTCCGCGGCCACCGGGCTCGCCTGGTCCACCACGTAGTGCGCAGCCGACGCGCAGCCGGGGGCCCACACGGCCATGGCCAGGCCAGCTGCCACCACGATCGAGCCGGCATGTCGGCCCATGGGAGACTCCTTTCCTGGTCGCATCGGGAAAGGAGCAAACATAGAGTGCCCGGCCAGCCGAGTCAACCCCTCCTCCCCACCGCCCGGCAGCAGAAGGGGCAGGCCGTCACCAGGCGGTTGTCAGGCGCCGGTCGCGGTACATCTGTCGGAAGAGAATCCATGGGTCCAGCAGGATAGCCTGGTCGTCCGCATCGCCCGGCTCGACGACCTTGAAGACGAAGTGGCTATGCTCGTGCGAGCCGATCCAGACACCGGCCCCGTCGGCCAGGAGCGTGCCGGCGGCCAGCGGCTGATGCTCCGGCACGTGCAGCCGAATCACGTGATGGACCTGGAGGATCCACTTCGAGCCGTCCGGCCACAGGTGAACGCCGCGCCAGCGGTTGTTGTTGTCGCCGCGGTCGACGTGATTGAAGAACCCATGGTCGTCGAAGGCGATCGGCGTCCAGATCGGCGTGCCCGCGGGGTGGTTGATGTCGAGCCCGCCGTGAGCCGCCGCCCCGAAATAGGCCCCCAGCCACACGTCCTCGCCGTTGTAGCAGTCCTCCACGCGCAGGCCGCCCTCGGGCAACGGGCACCACGCGTGGAGCGGCACCGGGCAGAGGCGCCGGCCGGCCTCCTGAACGGCCAGCCGCGCCTTCTTCCGGGGGCGACACTCGCCGTGGCCCTCGGTCAGGAAGTCGAAGATGTCATCGACGGCGTCGAGCCAGAGGCTGAGACCCATGACCTCGCGCGGTTCATAGAAGCTGTTCTGCGTCGCCACTTCGCGACCCAGCACGACGCGCACCCCGTCGATGTCCAGGGCACAGTGGAAGGTGTAGTTGGTGACGGCGCCCGCTTCTTCGGTCTTCGGCCGGCTGAGCGTCGTGTGCGTGATGGCCGCGCCCGTCCCCCGGACGACGATCGACCGCGTCCGCCCGTCGCCCAGCGTCAGCCGCAACTCGTCGCCGACGTCAAGCTCCACCGCCGTCAGCGTGTCGCGTGCGCGCTTGTCAATGACCATCGCCGTTCCGCACCTCCTCTGTCGAGACAAGCCAGCGCGCCGCTTCGTTCCCAAGCCCAGAGAGAGTATACCCCCTCCGGCGTCGCGTCCTCAAGGCCCGCGCTGAGTTCATTGCATGCGCGCCTTGGGCAGACAGAGGCAGGGCGACCCGGGTGGGCGCGCGGGCGGGCAGGCCGGCGGCCGGCGTCATGCGGTGGACACCGGCCGCCAACGTTCGTATGGCTCACGGGCTGAAGCCGTGAGCCTTCGGCTCTTCGATCCGGCTACGCTGCCGCGCGGCGCCGCCGACGAGCGAGGACCACAAGCCCCGCGGCCAAGAGGCCGAGCGTCGCCGGTTCCGGCAGCTTCGCCACGGCGCCGGTGTCCTGGGAAAAGTCCACGACGGTGACGTCGAACGGCGAGTTGTTGAACATGTCCACGTTGAAGGTCACGTCGAAGAAGCTTTCGACCCACCAATCCGGGTCCATGTCGAAGGACAGCTCCATCCCTTCGCCGGCCGTGTTGCCGATGATCCCGTCGCCGTCATCGATGTAGAGCTCCTCGAACTCCGTGAGGTCGAACGGCGCGTCCACGCCGTTGTCCAGGATGAGCGACCACGTGCCCGGCTGGAAGAGCGGCATGTAGTTGAACGGGTCGCCCACCGGGTGCGTCATGCCGGTGGGAAGCTCGACACGAAGCGAGAAGCCGGGGTCGGTGATCCGGTCGGTCCCGTCGAAATCGGCCGTCTGGAAGGACTGGACGGCCTGGACGGTGTGGCTTGTGCCCAACGGGACCGTCGTGGCGACGGGCTGCTTGTTGTGGAGGTCGCCGTGGTCGGTAACGAAGAGGATGAACTGCTCATGCTCGGGGAAGAGGCTGTCGTTGATCATTGAGCCTGCGTGGGCAATCGCTCCAGCCAGCCCTGCCGCAGTGCCCGGGCGGTCCCAGACGCCGGTGCCGTTGCCGCCGACCGTGGTGACGGTCGTATTGGGCTGGCCGGCGAAGTTGTCCTTGATCCTCTGGGCCTGGTCGTTGTCCCGGCCGGCCTTGCTGCTGGGAATGCCGGCGTAGATGACGATGTGCCGGCTCATGATGGGGCCGTAGAACGGGTTCACAGGCTCCAATGAGAAGCCGTCCGGGCTCAGGCCGCCTCCGGTCATGGGCGTCTCGCCCGAGGCCTTCCCCGCCGTGCCGGCGTCGTGGACCGTTCCCGCCGTGCCGCCTCCGGGGCTCAGCGCACCGGCCGCGTCATCGTCGTACCCGCCGTAAGAGGCCTTCTGGCCGGGCGACGTGGCCGACGTCACGGTCGTGTTCGAGCCCGTGAAGTTGTCCACGCAGTCTCCTCCGTAACACTGGGTGAACGTGATCATGCGATTGGCGTCCGGGTCGATGTAGAAGTCGATCATCTTCGCCAGATCGCTGTCGGTGATGCTGGCACCGGCGCTGGTGCACAGCGTTCCTTCCTTCTCGCCGGCCGCTGCCGGAAGCGCCGCCAGTGCCATGACAAGGGCAGACATCAGTGCAGCAAAGGTCAGCTTTCCAGACATCTCTTGTCTCCTTTTCCCAGGGTCCCAGTAACACGTTCAGTGCTGCCACGGATGCCGAGTCCGCCGAGCCGGAATCGGCCGAGGCAAACCGCCCGAGATCGCCTGCTCCCTCCGCACCGAGGCGTCTCCCCCGGACTTGGCGCGGGATTCCCACGCAACCGTGCCCGGCTGTGCTGCCGGACGATCTGCCGTGCGTTGTACTGCAGGTAGTCCCAATGCTCGGATTGGGGTTATTGACGATGTCCAGGCTGAGCGCTGCGAACGCGCAGGAGGTGGTCCACGGCGTGGAAGGACTTGCGGGCCCCGGCCGGAGGGGGTGGGCCGCCAACGTGGCTGCTCTGAAGGCCGCCGGATTCTTCATCTACCTGCCCACGGATGCAGCGGTCGCGCGACTCACTACCCCGGAACAGGCTGGGCGGCGACGTGACGACGCACCAGCAGCGCAAACCCTAGTAAGGTCGCCTGAGGTGAAACACAAACCAACGCACTGTGACTGTCGGCACCCCGGCGGCTAGAAGAAGTGTCTGCCTCCATCCCAGCGCCGACTGTCCAGCCCTGGAAAAATAGCACAGGATTGCAGGCGGGTCAAATAATTCCGCGCCAAGGGGTGCAGGATGGCACGGAAAAGTGATGCCCGGACCAGGGTGCCAGGATCAGGGACGGCTCCCGGGAGCCTCGTCGTCGCCGGGCATCGTGCCGCGCCGCGTCGGGCGGTCGGGATCGCCTCCGGCAGGCGGGCGGCGAGGCGGCCCCGGGCGAGGCCGTGGCTCGGGCTCGACCCGGCGCGGCACAGGCGGCACGCCCGTTTGCCGCACCGGCTGCTTGCGACGGATCTCGATCAGGCAGATGGTCCGCCGGCTCATGCGCCGCTTGAGGACGAACGTCCGGCCCGTGCCCTTGATGGTGTCAACGACCTCCAGCTCGGTTCGTTGCGGGTCCAGCAGCCAGCGCGTGGCGACGTACGGCGTCTGGTCGCCCCAAGGCAGGTTCTCCACGCGGAGCGCCCAGCCGCTGTAGCCCGACTGGTAGTCGCTGATGAGGATCTGCACACGGCTGCCGCGTTCGTCGGTGCCGGCGAGAATGTTGTAGCCGCGCTCGTCGCTGCCCAGCGCCGTGACGCGAAGCGGCGTCTCGCGCATGCGCTTCCAGGCCGCGAGCGCCTGGGTGGCGCGCACGGGGCGGTCGGTGCCCTTCTCATGCAGACCGAGCATCGGGTGGTCGTCGCCGACGTACTGGAACGCGCGGCTCACGCCGGCCGAGAGCATATTCATCAGGGCGGAGGCGTAGTAGGCGACGCCGGCCGGCGTGTCGCTGAAGACCTCGTCGCGAAGGCCGGCGTTCCATTCGGTGACGATGCTCTCGGCCGACGTGTAGCCGTACTTGTTGAGCGCCTGGCGGACCCGCATGCCGTATTCGTAGTAGCAGTAGGGATTGTACTCGTCGCGCCCGCCATAGGTGTGCCACGAGTAGAAGTCCAGCGGGGCGCCGGTCTTGCGGCAACTGCGGAGGAAGCCCTCGAGGTACACGGGCGTGAACGCCCCGCTCAGGCCCGGTCCGCCGATCTTCAGGGCGCCCTTGGGCATCTTCAGCATCTTGAGCGCCTTGGCCGTCTCCTCGTACAGCATGAAGTACTGCGCCGGCGTGCCGCTCCAGAACTGCGCGCTCATGTCGGGCTCGTTCCAGACTTCCCAGTAGCGAATCCCATACTGATGCCCGGCGCTCCACCCCTGGTTGTAGTGGCGGACGACGTGCGCGCAGATGCGGGCCCACTTGCGGCAGTCGTCGCGATCGGCCACGTGAAACACCCTGCCGCCCGGCATGCGGACGGTGCCCGGCGGGTCGTTGATCGGGAGCGGGTTGTCGCCCTTCCAGCTCGTGCCGAGACGATAGAGACACTCGAACCCGGCGTCGCAGATGGCGGCGATCCGCTGGTCCGAGGACGCGAAGTCGTAGCTGGCCTCCGCGTCCACGTCGGCCGCGAAGTCGGGGAAGATCACCCACCAGTCCGTCGGGCCGTAGAAATCGTGCGACCGGATCGCCCCGATGCCGAACTCGCGGAAGTTCTCCGCATAGTCCGACTGCGGCGCGTCGGGCGAGCCCGGCCAACTGACCGGCCCGCGGTTCGTGCCCACCTCAAGGTCGATGTCGCCCAGGCGGACCGCACAGTTGACCTCCAGGAGCTTGATGCCGTCGCCGTAGGGATGCAGCTCCGGCTCGTGCTGGGTCGGCAGGTCGCCCCGCGGCGCGCAGCCGGCGGCTAACGCGACGACGCATGCTAGGCCCAGAGAAACGGCCCCGGGTGCCCGTGCGAAACGCATCGCTGCCTCCTCTCGCCCAGGGTAGCCGGACCGCGCGGCCCGGCACCGTCGCCGACCCGTGCCACGCCAACTCTACTTTCCCAGCAGGTTGGCCAGAACCCGCTCGGCCACCGGGTCGTAGACCTCGCCCTGGCGGTCGATGCGGTGCCGCAGCTTCAGCAGGCAGACGTCGATCCGCCCCCTGCCCCGGGCGATGGTGGCCGCGACGACGTGCTCGGGCTTCACCGCCCAGAGGAGCGGCGTGGCGCCCTCGGGCAGGTCTCCGAGCAGCGTCTCGTCGGAGACCGTCCCCGGCAGACCGTTCCACCGCCAGAGGTACTCCGGCTCGATGCCGCGGAACATGGGGTGCTCGGCGCCGGGGAACCGGTGGGCGCGCGACGCGACGAGCTTGTCGATCGTGCCGCGCTCGCCCTTGCCGATCTTGATGTCTACGACCGAAGGCATGCGCCAGTCGGGCTGGTTCACGATCACGAGCCGGCCGCCGCGGTCCAGGTGGCCGAGCACCTCGGCCGTGACGAGCCGGTCCTCGCTCAGGAGCCGCTCGACGTCCCAGACGAGGATGACGTCGATCGCGGCGTCGCGGTAGCCGCCGTTCGTGACGACCTGGGCGTTGTTGGCCTTGAGCCACCGCGTGATGGTGTCGTCGCCGCCCAGGACGAAGACGCGCGCGCCGCCGAGGCGTTTCGCGATGTCGCCCGTGTCGATGGCCCGGACGGTGCGCTGGCTGACAACGGGCTTGCATCCGTCGCGCCGCACGACGGCGCACAGGTAGTAGGTTCCTTCACGCTCAGGCACCGGGAACTCGACCGGCCGCCGCGCGACCGCGTTGGCGTCGAACACGATCTCGTGCGACTCGCGCCACACGGCGGCCTCGAGTGCGGCCTCGTCGGGGATGAAGACCGGGTTCTCGGGTGTCAGCACGAGTTCGACCGTGGCCCGGACCTCCCGGTCGGTGTCGTTGATGAGGGCGAGGGTGGCCGCGGCCTTCCGCCCGGCGGCGAAGTTGCGGTCGAAGAGGTCCCAGCTCGCCAGCACCGGCGCCATGGTGCTGTGCAGGACGGCCGCCATGGGCGTGGGCCAGTCGTCGCGCCACTGGTTGCGCGGCCGGCGGACCCAGCGGGCGTACATGTAGGGCAGCAGGCAGTCGAACCGGAGTCGACGCATGGCTTCGGTGTGCTCGGCGCCGAACTCCGCCTCCACGAGCGGAAGGTCCGGGTGGCCCTCGCGGCCGAGCCAGCGCGTGGACACGCTGCCGACGATGAGGTTCATGTACTCGGTGTTCGAGATGGCCCGCTCGGGGTCCCGCTGGGCGGCGAAGCGGGTCATGTCCTGGAGCAGCGCGCCTTCGGGGCCGCACGTGTAGGCGAAGCACGTGTGGATGTCGAGCATGTCGCGCGTGCCGACCAGGTGCTCGCCGGTGCGCATGTGCGGGCGCGTCGGGTCGAGCAAGCGGACGTGGTCGCTCAGGGGGCCCGACTCCCACGCGTTGTCGCGGACCGACTCGTTCGAGAGCACCCACATGATGATTGACGGGTGGTTCCAGAGCTTGGTCACCCAGCCCGTGGCGTCGGCCAGAGCGTTGCGGTGGAAGACCTCGTACTCCTCCTCGGTGTACTTGAAGTCGCCGTGGTTGTACAGGAGCGGCGTCTCGGCCAGGATCATCGTGCCGTGGCGGTCGGCCACATCGAGCCACTCGGTGGTCGGCGGCTGCGTGTGCGTGCGGAAACAGTTGAGGCTCATCCCGCGGGCCTGGTCGACGATGTAGTGCTTTGCCCCGCCGATCCAGTCCGAGCCCCAGGCCCATTCGTGGACGAGGTTCGAGCCGCGCAGCCAGAGGGGCTTACCGTTCAGACGGAAGTGGCCGCCGACAACGCGAATATCGCGCACGCCGAAGGTCAGCGTGGCCTTGTCGCAGAGCCGGTCGCCGGCCGTGAGCGTCAGCTCCGCCACGTGCAGGTTCGGCTCTTCCGGCGACCAGCGCTTCGGATTGTCGAGGTCGACGCGCAGCTCGAACGGGCCGCCATCTGCGGGCACCGTGACAGCGGCCGCAGCCTGTCCGACCGCGCGGCCGTCCTGGCTGTCGGTGACCTGGGCGGCAACCCGGAGGCCGCCAGGCAGCTCGCCGGGGCCCGCGACCCAGATGCGGAACGTCGCCACGCCGTTCGCGGGGGGCACGGCGAGGATCCACTTCATCAGGGCCCGGTCGAAGAACTCGAGCCAGATGTCGTCGAAGACCTGGGCGACCTTGCCGCCCCAGGGCTGCGTCGCTCCGCCGGTCGGTGTCAGGGGGAAGCCGGACTCGCTGCGCGGCATGCCGGCCCAGCCGTGGACCTTGAGCAGGATGCGGTTCTCGCCGGCGCGGACCAGCCCGTGCGGCAGGACGACCGTGTGCGGCGCGATCGGCGCGTAGTCGGCCACCTGCGTGCCGTTGATCCAGACCATGGTCCCGAAGCGGATGCCGCCCCAGCGGAGGGCGACGTCGCCTGAGGCCTGCGACTCGGTGAGCTGGAACGTGCGCTGCACCCAGACGCACTGTGCCTGTTTCTGCCGGTCCCTGTCGGCCTCGTCGGTGGCGCGCGGCAACAGGGGGCCGGGCACCTCGACGGGCTCCCACGGACCGAGCCCCGCGGCCGCGTCAGGGCGCCACGCCTCGGCGTCGCCGTGCTCCAGCAGCCGCTGCCACGTGCCGCTGAGGGACATGCCGGGCCGCACGACGTCCCTCGGGAACTCGGCCGACCGGCACATGCACGACGCGGCCAGCATCACGACGATCGCCATTGCAGGTCGAATCATTTGCCTCTCCTGTCTGGGGCGCCTACACGCCCTGCCCCAACCATAGTGAGCCCGCGCCGCCAGTCAAGACCCGAGCCGGCACGTCCAAATGAACCCGCCGCGACGGGACGACCCCAACACTGCGCCGGGGCCGGAAGTGAAGACAGCGGACGTGCGCGGACACCGGCAACGCCTTCTCTCCTGCTTCGCGGCGGCGCGACGGCGAGCCACGAGAGGTGGACGCATTCCGGAGGGATTACCGCACCGTGCGGCCCAGTGCGCAAGATGGCGACCACGGCCCGTACGGGCGGCTTGGATGGCAGCGGCGAACAGCAACGGCGTCCGCCGACGATGCCGGCGGTTTGTACTCTTGCGCTACGGCAGCGGCACGTTGTTCAGCGCCTGGTTCATCACCTGCTTGTCCGTGCCCGTCGGCGCGCCGCCCGAGCCGTCCAGGTCAAAGGTGCGGTCCGTGTACGGCGTCGCCACGTTGTTCAAACGCTGGTTGAAGAGCTGCCTGTCCAGCCCCGTCAGCGACCCGTCGCGGTCGATGTCGCCGATCCTCAGAAGCGACACCTGCACCGATACCGAATCGCTCTCCTCCGAGTCCTGGCCCTCGACGGTCAGCGTCACGTTGTACGCCGCGCCGCCGACGCCGATGGTGCTCGGGCCCACGCGGCCACCCAGGATCTCGACCACCAAGGTGTCGTCGCCGGGCCGGTTGTCGGCGACGTCGCCGAGGGTGAAGTTGGTGCCCGGCCCGTCGTCGGCAATCGAGATGTCATAGACCTCGCCGGGGCTGGCCTCGGAGACCAGGGTGATCGTCGCGGTGCTGATGTGCCGGTCGTCGGTGGTGGTCTCGGTGTTCTGGTAGACCCACTCCTCGCCGGCGGTGACCTCGGCCGCGATCTCCAGCAGGGGTGTCCGTTCGACGGCGAGGGCCTTGACGCAGAAGTTGGCCGACTCGTCCAGGTCGTAGAGGTCCATCCATTCGACGCTGTCCCAGTAGTAGCTCTGTCCGGGGTCGGAGGCCGAGGGCACCAGCGTGCCGCTCATCGGGCCGCCCAGGAGCGTGGCGATCTCCGACGTGCAGTCGTAGGCGTGTTGGACGTTCGAGGTCTGGAGGCAGACGAAGAACGCGTCCTCCGCCGCGAGGTCCACGGTCTGCGGGAGGTCCACCGTGTGGAACCCGGAGCGCGCGATCGTCCCGCTGGCGGTGGTGAGCGGGTCCAGGAGCATGCCGCCCTGGAACCGGTCGTAGATGGTGACCGTGTAGGTGACGCCGTCCTCGGTGGTGTAGAAGCTGACGGCGTTGAGTGTCTGGTCGTCGGTGGCGACGAAGGCGTTGAAGACCTTGGCGGCGCCGATGAGCGTGGCCCGCCACCCGTGGTAGTCGTGGCTGTAGATGCGGTCCCAGACGTTGGGCTGGACGTCGCGGAAGCTGACGGCGCCCATGTCCGGATGCTGGCAGGCCCACTTGTCGTAGTAGGAGACCCAGAAGTACCCGTCGCCGCTCCAGGAGCTGCCCCAACTGTTCTTGCAGAGCCAGGCCCCGCGCTGCGGCGCCTGGGTCAGGCGGTTGTCGTCCCAGCCGACGATGGCGATGGCGTGGTTCGGATCGTGGGTGTCGGTGGGCGGCTGGTAGAAGTCCTCGTTGCCGTTGTAGAAGAAGCCCCACCCGACGTAGATGCAGGTGCCCATGACGCCGTAGGTCATGAGCGCTTCCTTGATGTCGTCGATGTGCTCCAGCGCGGCCCCGGCGGTGTACCACTCGACGTGGCGCGCATAGTAGACGTGGAAGCTCTCGTCGGCGCGCAGGGGCGGGGTCGTGTAGGACTGGCCGTCGACGTCGCGGACGGCCCCTTCGCCGCGCGCCATGTAGGCCACGGCCACCAGGTAGTCGCCGCCCTGGTGGACCACGAGGCCGGTGCCGGTGGGCGGCACGGCGTCGTCGTTGTTGTGTTCGTTGAACCCGTTCCACCAGTCGAGGTGATACTCGGCGAGGTTGGGCTCGCCCGCATCGCCGGCGTCGGCCCAGACGCCGGTCATCAGCAGGTTGCCTTCCATCGCCGCCATGGTGCCGTGGCACCAGCAGGTGCCCCCCGTCTGGCTCTTGACGCTCGTCACATAGTTGACGCCGCCGACGTTCCGCAGGTCGAACGACGACGGCGGGTCGGCCAGCACGGCTGCGGAAAAAGCGACCATCGCCGCGACCGTCACGGCGGCAAAGCGAGAGCGATTGGCTAAGCCCATTCTTTCACCCCTCTGAAGGCAGGTTCACAGCGCAGAGGCCGCGCGGACGATTGCGGCCGACCGTGGCCGAACGCAGAAGAATAGCACAAGCTGGCCGCCGAGGCAAATCGCGGCACGGAAAGACCCCGGAAACGCCCCTGGGCGATGCCGCAGGGGCATCCGGACAGCGGGGACGTGGCGGAAACAGCCCTAATACCCCAGGGCGTAGGCGGGCTCGAGGCGCGGGCTGGCCGCCGCCGAGAGGACCGCTCGGCCGGACACGTCCTCGGCGCGGCGGCACGCCAGCGTGTTGCCGCCGGCGAAGTCGGCCTCGCACTTGATCCGGTGCCCGCGCGAGGCAAGCTCGCCGGTCACCGCCTCGGGAATGCGGCCCTCGACGTGGAGCTGGCCCGGCACGCACGTGCGGGGATAGAAGCTGTTCGGCCAGTGGGCCGACCAGAACGTGGGCGCCTCGACCGCCTCCTGAAGGCCCATGCCGAACAACTCGACGTTCAGGAAGAACTGGAGCGCCCACTGATCCTGGCAGTCGCCGCCGGGCGACCCGAAGACCATGTAGGGCCGGCCGCCCTTCAGGGCCAGCGTGGGCGTGAGCGTTGAGCGCGGCCGCTTGCCGGCGGCGAGGCAGTTGGGGTGGCCGGCCACCAGGGAGAACATCTGCCCGCGCGTGCCCAGCGGGAACCCCAGGCCGGGGATCACCGGCGACGACTGGAGCCACCCGCCGCTCGTGGTGATGCTGACGGCGTTGCCCCGGGCGTCGATGATGTCGAGCTTGGTGGTGTCGCCGTGCGCGGCCCCGTCGCCGGCAGCGCGGGCGAACGCGGCGTTGACCTCCGCGATGCCGCCGCAGTCGGCGAGCGGCGCGCGGCCGCCGGGGCGCAGCTCCATGCTGGCGCGCGTCGGGTTGATGAGCCGCGCACGCTCAGCCGAGTACGCGTCGCTCAGCAGGCGCCCGAGCGGCACGTCCGCGACGTCCGGGTCGCCGTAGTGGAACTCGCGGTCGGCGTAGGCCAGCTTCATCGCCTCGACCACGGTGTGGATGGCGTCGGCCGAGCCCGGGCCCATGGCCGCCAGGTCGAACGCCCGCAGGATGCCCAGGGCCTGGAGCATCGCGGGGCCCTGCGTCCACGTGGAGCACTTGAGGACCTCGAGGTCGCGCCACGCGATGCGTGCCGGCTCTTCGAGCTTCGGCGTGTAGACGGCCAGGTCCTCGGAATCGAGCAGGGCCGCGTGGCGGCCGCCCGTGGAGTCGGGCGCCGCGAAGCGCGTGGCGAAGTCGACGATTTCCCCGGCAATCGCCCCTCGGTACAGGAGGTCGTGTGCCGCCTCGATGCCGCGCTCGCGCGGCTTGCCAGTCGCCGCGTCGAGCATGCGGCGCAGCGTGCGGGCCAGGTCCGGGTTGCGCAGCATCGCGCCGGCCTCGGGCACCTCCCCGCCGGGCAGGAACACCTCGGCGCTCGAGGGCCAGTCGCTGCGCAGCCGCGCGGCAACGCCCCGGATGCAGTTGTGCAGCGCGCCGCTCACGGCGAAGCCGCCCTCGGCCAACTGCATCGCCGGCTCGACTACCCGGGCGAGCGGCAGCGTGCCGAACCGCTTGAGCAGAAACAGGTAGCTCGCGGGCGCCGGCGGCACGATGGCCGGAAGGAAACCGTCGCCGGGGATCATGTCGAGCCCGAGGTCGCGGAACCGCTTGATCGTGGCGGCGCGCGGGGCCGGGCCGTGGCCGCTCAGGGCATACGCGCGGCCCTCGTCGGCCGACCAGAGGAGCGTCGGGATCTCGCCGGCGAACCCGTTCTGGTGGGGCTTCGTGACCTGGAGCGCGAGGCCCGCGGCAACCGCGGCGTCGAAGGCGTTGCCGCCCGAGCGCAGCGTGTGGACGGCCGTTTCCGTGGCCAGGTAGTGGCCGGTCGAGACGACGGCATGCCGCGCCGTGATCTCCGGCCGCCCGCCTGTTGGACCCGTTGTCGTCTTCACCCGGCCTCCCTTCTGGGCGACGGGTTGCGGAGGCACACCCGCCATGTCATCGCGTCTGCGCGGCGCCTCCGGGCCGCGCGCGGCGACGACTGTAGCAGCATTCCTTGGCCGGGTAAACGGCGAATCGGCCGCCCTGTCGCGGTCCGTCACAGGGCGGCCAGGATGTTGCGGACGAACTGCTCCGGGTGCCGGACCAGGGCGTGGTAAACCAGGAGCGGGGGGAAGATCAGCCAGAAGAACACGACGGCGACCAGGATGAGCCAGATGCGCGCGGGGGTCGCCACCTCGACGCTCCAGTGGACGCGGACGCGGTCGCCCTCGGCCGCAAGCTGCAAGCGGCCGGCCTTCGGCAGCATCGACAGGGTCTGCGTCACGTAGGTCCCGTGGCGGAAGGTCACGGTGTCGCCGCCCAGCCACGCGACCCGGCAGTTGGCCCCGGCCAGGATGAGCTTGAGTTTCTCCCGGACGGCGTTGAGATCTCCATGGACGATTGCCGATCCTGTTCTCATGGCCGGGCTTCCTCCTGCCAAGCCTTCAGTGCGCCCCGCTATAAGACGCATCACCGTCGCAGGACTTCCCGCCTTTCGCGAGGGTGCAGGTACTCACCCTCAGACCCGCGGAGAACAGGGCCGGCCCTCGACAGACGCGGGGCTTCCGGCGAGCGGTCATGGCACCTGGTAGCGGCTACCGAACGGCCGCAGCGCCGCCGAACTCGACGAAGGCCTCGCAGGCGATGGCCTGGACGCTCGGGTCGAGGCCCAGGGCCGGGTTGTCGCCGTAGTAGCCGGCGACGAACCCGCCGTTGTGGCCGCCCAGGGTCTCGCACATCCGGCGGGCTTCGGCACGGATCTTCGCGGGATCCTTCGTCTGCAAGGTCTTCTGGATGTCCACGGGGCACCAGAAGGCCGCCTTCCCGCCGAAGTGCTCATCGAGGTAGTCGATGCCGTGCAGCGCCGGCTGGTCGAACTGGAAGAGGTCGACGCCCGCGTCGATCAGGTCGGGAATGAGCGCCGTCATGCAGCCGCACGAGTGCATCAGGCAGTCGAGCCCCTTGCTGTGCGCGAGGTCGCAGAGATGCGCGATGCGCGGCTTGAAGACCTCACGGAACATCTCGGGCGACACCAGGGGCGCCGTCTGCGAGCCCCAGTCCTCGCAGACCATCACGCCGTGGGCGCCCAGCTCGGCCGCCTTGCGGATGACCTTCTCGTTCTCGGCGACGACGATATCGTGCAGCCGCTCGACGCGGTCGGGCTCCAGGACCAGGTCCATCAGGTAGATGTCCATCTTGCGGATTTTGCGGGCCGTGGCGAAGGCCCACCCGCCGGGCAGGCCGGCGATGACGTACTTGTCGGGATGCGTGCTGATGAGCTCCCGGGCTCCGTCGTACCGCCGGTCGTCGCCGTAGTCGGGCGCCCGGTAATCGTCGAGCTGGTCCCACTCGGTGATGGCGCCGGTGACGACCTCGCCCTTCGAGATGCCGGCGATGCGGCCCCAGGTGCAGCCCCACTCGTCGATCCAGTACTCGGTGTCGCCCTCGGTCCAGCGGCGCTCCTGGAAGTCGGGATGGTGCGCGGGGCCGATGCTCACCTTATCGTTCGGGTACGGCTCGGGCAGCGTCATGGCGACGCGCTCTGGCCCGCCGAAGTGCACTGCGCGGCTGAAGATCTCGCGTCCTGTCATGCTCACGATCAGGCCTCTCCTTGACAGCCGGATCAGGCACTTTCACCCTTCACGCCTCTTCACGGCATCACTTTCCCCTCGGGCGTCGGCCCGCCCGGCCGCGCTGCGGCCTCGACCTGCTCCTGGGTGACCGCCAGCACCCGGTCGACGACCGCCTGGGGGTCGTCGGTGACGGTCCACAGGCTGAGGTCCTCGGGCGAGA
>Ga0272441_10003777_pt1 | contig 28327 bp, 32 predicted proteins | sample SSMProp6N_FD_193582 | JGI IMG/M metagenome (GOLD analysis project Ga0272441, IMG submission 193582) | Marine sediment archaeal communities from Little Sippewissett salt marsh, Falmouth, MA, United States - SSM-Prop-6N | ecosystem: Environmental > Aquatic > Marine > Wetlands > Sediment ... | reverse complement strand
GCGATTTCGAACCTTCGACGGAACGGCGGCCCGCTGTTGACACGCCCAGGCACAATCACTAGGATGCTCTACATGCTGTAGTTAACAATGTGAGCGCAATGCAGGGAAGGAGAACTCACTCAAAGAGCGTAAGGGGAGACAATGAGACGACGAATGATGCGTGTCTGTCAGGGATGTCGAGGGGGTGCGGGATCGTGTGCACGTTTCTTGGTGTTGATCGTGGCGACCTGCCTCTTCCTGACCGGATGCACCGGAATGTGCTTCCGCATCGTCTGCGATCCGATCGTGATCGACTCGCCGAACGCAACGTATGTCGTCATCGAATGGAATGGTCCCGCCTGCAATATCGTCCGAGTTACTTCGCGTGGGGATCGCACGCTCGTCTATACCGCGGGGACGGCCCCGACTTTCCTGGCGATCGATGCTGATGGCAACTACGTTGTGACGTACTGGGATCACGTTGTGCGGAAGATCGCGCCGAACGGTGACATGCAGCTCGCCTTCCTGGTCGGCGACTTCCTTACGAATCTCTCGGGGATTGCGATCGATGGCAACGGCAACTACATCATCGCCAAAGCCGATGCAGACAGCGGCCTGTTCAACGTTACTCCAATGGGCAGTGAGACGAGATCTTTCACTTACCCTGGGCCTGGACCGTTGCCCATCCCGTTTGGTGTGGCGATCGATGCTGCCGGTGATTCCATTGTTGTCGAACGGGATCCGGACGCGCTAGCCAAGATCACGCCGGGCGGCGTGCGAACCGAGATCTACGCGTTTACGGCAAGTACGGTGCCGACGGATGTGGCGATCGACGGCGAAGGGAACTACATCGTCACCGAGTCCGGGGCCGGTAATCTGGTGAAGATCACGCCGGGAGGGACGCGAACGGTTTTGTACAGCTTCGCTTCGGAAAGCAGCCCTGTCGGATTGGCAATTGATGCAAAAGGCAACTACATCGTGACCGAAGACGGAACCGAACAGCTCGTCAGGATCACACCGTCCGGCGAACGCACCGTGATCTACACCTTTGCCGCCGGCGTAGTGCTGTGGGACGTCGAGGTCGAGCCTCCGCCTACCCTTTGAACTTGTTTCCGTAGGCTTGCTTTAGTGCGTTGACCAGGTCCTTCGTGCGGCCTTGCAGCTCGTACTTGGTCTTTCCAGCGGGGCTCTGCAGCGTCAGATACCACAACGTCATGTTGCGGTTGACATCCTGACGCATCCGGATGCGGACTTTGGTGAGCTGATCATTGGCCATCACCTGGTGTTGGGGGTTCTGGCGAAGGATCTCCTCCGGATCCATATCCAGGTAGCGGGATGTGTAGCCGAGGGTGGCCTTCATCTGTGCGGCCCACTTGCCCACCATCCCTTTGCCTTCGGCGCCTGCTTGATCGCGGGCATCGGTCACGGCTTGCTTCAACATCTCCTTGGTGAGGGGGATGAGGATCGTTCGTTGGTCGGTGACGACAAACGCAAACGACTCGGGCATGCCAAGCAGCTTCACCTTGCGGATCGGGACAGAACATAGGACCGACTCAGACATCGTTGTCTCCTTTCCTATGCGGCTCTCTAGCCGCTCTCAGGCTTCTGAGTTCTATCATCGCATGGAACGAACGTAACGGGAAGGACGGCTGACCGTGGGGGGAATGTGCGGTTCACAGTCCACGGTCCACAACAGCAGAACCCGTTCGTAGGGTTCATGGGGTTCATTGCGTTCATAGAGAGTCTGAAAGATGCAGTTCGCGGTTCACGGCCCGCGGACCGCAGGCTACAAACCTGCTCTTTCGCGCATTCGTGAGGGCTTTTGACATCCTCGGAAGAGAAAGGCTAGCTTTGAGTGGAGGTGAAGGAAGCCCGTGAAAAGAACCATGGTTGTTGTTTGGGTTGTGTGCGTCCTTGTTGTCATCTCGCTTGCGGCGTTTGCCACATCGGAAGGGGTTCTTGACGAGCTTGAGCTAGTGGATTGGACCGATCTACCCGGAGGGACCTCGTGGTACAGCGGCGGGGTGGCAACGGCGGTGGTCATGGACTGGTACGCACAGCAGGGGTATCCGGGGTTGGTGCCGGATGTGGATCGTGATGGCAGCATCAACCGAGGCGACGTCATCGCACTCGCCTCCGATCTTGGGTGGCGGATGGCGGCGGACCTTGAGCCGATCGTCGACCCGCTCTTGGTTGATGTGTTGGCGCGCCACGTGATTTCAGTCTATCCGGATGAATTCCTGCTCAGGATCTACGATCCATCATTCCCGCAGGAATTTCATGCTCAGATGGGGCATGCGTTCGATCCGCTGGGCTATCCCGGCCTGGACATAGAGATCGCTGCCGAGCCGACGCACGATGATGTGGTGTTCTGGTTGGAGAACCAAACCCCGGGGATCGCCGGGGTGGGAATGCGCGGTGGTGACAACCGCTTTGCCGTCACACGATCGTTCTCCTGCATGGGAACGGATGAAGGACGGCCGCTGGATCTGGTGAACACCGATCCGTATCGGTTCGAGGACGGCCGCGTCTGGAACACGGTGCTTCGCTTTCAGGGTGGCTTGTGGGAGTTCGCCTGCCCGGCATGGATCCCGTTCGAGACGCTGATCGTACTGATCCCACTGCAAGCGGAGATGACGGTTGCCCATTCGGATCACGAAGACGGAGAGAGCGGATCGGAATCCGGCGGATCGATCCCGCCCGATTTCGGCGAACCTTCATCGGCGCCCGGGGGTGGGCAAACCTCAGGTTCCGATTCGGACCGATCTGCCGACCTGCAGATCGAGATGAAGTTCGACACGCCGGTCGCCGTAGGAACGCGGACGCGGTACCTGCTGTACCTATGGAACAACGGGCCGGATGCCGCGCAGAACGTTGCCATACGGGTCAAGTACCCATCGGAGGTGCGATACCTCGATTCGGCGCCGGTTGCAGACACCGGAAGCCTGTCGATGTCGCAGAACCAAACGCTGACGATTTGGCGGATGGACTCGTTTGCGGTGACACCGGAGAGTGTTGTCGGGCAGCTTGGCGCTGAGATTTGTGCCCTGCATGTGGAGTTCGATCCTTCGCTTTGTGGTTCAACTGTCGCACTCGAATATGGGATTGCCAGCGATACTCCCGACCCGGATCTTCAGAACAACAGTGGGAGCCTTCAGGTTTCGGTTTTGCCGTGTGATCCTCCCGCACCGGCACCGCCAGCGGGCAAGCCGAACCTATGGGTGACGAACGTCTCCGGGTGCTGGAGATGGTCGCAGGGCGGTGACGAGCGCGTGATAGCTACGGTGACCGGTGTGGTGCACAACGGCGGGCAGGCGACAGCTTCGAACGTCCGGGCGAGGGTCACAGCCGCCGGGCGCAGCCGGACCGTCGCCGTGGGGACGATCGCCGCGGGAGGACGCAAGTCGATCAGTGCGACGATCGATATCGGACCGTACGACTCGGTCGGATGGCCGTTTCCGACGTCGATCACCGCCGATCCGTTCGACCAGATCGACGAAGCCGACGAATCCAACAACACGACCGCCAGCAGCATCCCGGAAGGGGCGGAGTGTGGATGACGGCAAGCATGTGGCGTGTGGCCTGTAGCACGTGGCAGAGCCAGCCTGTGGCATGTAGCTTGTGGTTTGTGGGAAAGCAAGTTGATTGCGTTCATAGGGTTCGTTGGGTCCTGAAGGACGGCGTCCACTGTCCATGGTCCGCAGTCGGGAGAAGCGAACCCCGTTCGTTGAGTTCATAGGGAGTGCGAGACAAGCAGTCTGTGGTCCACAACCGCAGGCCGCGGGACGTTGTCTGCCCGCAAGCCACAGCCCTCAAGCCAAAGCTCACGCGGTATGGCCATCCATGCAGTCATGTCGCCAGATGTGGCGATCGCCAGGAGTGGCTACAACATGCAGGTTCGTGCAGTGGAAGATAGACGTGAGAATTGCCGCGAGCGGCCTGTGGCTCGTGGTTAGCGGACGAACCGAGATATCCGAGTCGGTGTTTAGTGACGTCGGGGACATGGTATTGACAGTAGAAGTCATAACTGATAAGATATGTATATGCCATATAGGGAAAAACGACACGCAAATGCTATCCGGATGATTCTTGCTTCACTACTGGCTGTGATCGTTGTCGTATCGCAGCCTGCATTCTCGGCATCCAACGAAAAGGTGCAAGATTCCCGTCCCGATATTCGCACGGGGTCGTGGGCCCTCGGGTTCATGGAGGGGGAATCTTGCGAAGTGTGTGCTTCTGTTCTTGCGTGGATCGATGGAGTTCAACGGGTCTTCCCCGAGTTTCGATACGTCCTCTCGTACCCGTCAGCGATCCCCGCTAATGCGTGCGAGGACGTTTCGGGTGTCGGATTCTACACTGATGACGGAGCAGTATTCGGACGCAGCCTCGGCGTAGAAGAGGTGCCGACGATCCTCATCTTCTCAACAGGCAGACTGCTCGCTCGGGTCGATTGGCCGTTTGCCGAAGCTGATCTACTGAGAGCGATGGCTATGGCGAGCATGCTGAGTGAGCGGCTTGTGACTCCGTTTTCGCTTCTTGGTGGGTCAGCCCCAGCCTTCACCGCCGTTGATCTTGACGGGGCCGCGGTATCTACTGAGCAACTTGGTTTGCCTCTTCTTCTCATGTTCTTGAGTCCCGAGTGCCCATCGTGTTGGGGAGCTCTGGATGAACTCGCCGCCCTGCCGCCTGAGGTTCAGATTGCAGTGTTGCTCATCGCGGATTCGGAAGGACTTGCTCTTGCTCAGGAAGTGCGTGCTCGTGAAGTTGCGAGTACTCACCCAGACATGTCATGGCTGGTCATCCAGGATCTAGAGACACTAACCATATTTGGTGTGGTGAGAAGTCCGACGTACTTCGCCATCGACTCGCAAGGAATGATCCGCAGTGCACATGAAGGAATCGCATCACAGGCCGACATCGATCTGATGATTGATGGGTTTCTCTCTGATCGAAGCTGGCCGCAATAGCGGCCAAGGGAGGTTCGGTATGTTTGCAGAGCGTTGGAAGAGACGGACTGCGGCCCTTGCAACAGCCTTGCTGGTTGCGGGAATCTGCATCATCGCAGCGGCTGGCGGCGTTCCGTATGGGGGCTCAGTGCACACGGCAGGGATGACGTACCCGACACACTGCCCCGCGAGCCAGGTGGAGTGCATGCTCGTCGACGTACGGTGCGTCGACTACGATGTCTCTGGAACCTGTATGGGAATCTGCGGTGGAGCCTGCATCGTCGCGTGTGCGACAAGCAGCTTCTACCTTGGCGCGGCTTGTGCCTTGGGGTGCAACGCAATCTGCTTCGAAGCGTGCAAGTACTGCGAGGAGTGGGAAGGGATCTGGTACTGCTACTGTCCTGGTGATCTACTGCCAACAGCCGCCGCAGCTCCCGTGAGGCTTTAGGTTTGTGTCCAAGAGCGGTTTGTACGCGGGAGCCTGTCTTGTGACAGCCACAGTCATTCTTTGGTTCGGGCCGGAGGCTTGGGCGTTGCCGTCGGCGGTGGTGGTGCTAGCATCCTATCTGGCACAGGATCTTGCGAAGTGGCTTCGGGGGATGCTCACCGGACGTTGGAGATGGGTTACGGCTATTACTGTAGCTCTTGCCCTGGGCGGAGTGATCTTTGCGGTGGCTGTTTCAGCAGGGGAAGGATCGCAGTTCTTGTCAGCGGGGATGCTGGGCTCTTGGACCCTTGCGTGGGTCTTCTGGGGACTTGTGCTAAGGAAGGGTTCTAGACATTGATGGAGATTATGAGTGCCTGAGCAGTCTTGATAAGGTTTCCGCTTCGGCGATTGAGTAAAGCATGCAGTCGCGACAGGCGTGACGTGGAAACGATTATCGAGCAGGGAGCGACGGCAGATTTCCGGGTATGGGCGAACCGTGTCTGTCCTACGCGGTGCTTCTGGCTGGCAGAAGAAGCAAGATGCCGGGTTGGTGGAACGTCGGCAGCAACTTGCAGGATCCGGAGATCGGGGACTCCGCGATTGGGCAGGATCTGTGATCCTGCTACATGCGCAAGATCCCGGAAATGCCGGGGGTCAGACCTCGACTCCACGTGGTGTATTGACCGACCTGTGGCGTGTAGCCTGTAGGAAGCCCTAACGTCACAAAGACCTTCGATTCCACGTGTTGCAGGACATAAGCGACGAGCGCGCCTCCCGAGCTTCATGAATCAACGTCAGACCTCGAACCTCGGGCTGCAGCCACATGCCACAAGCTCCCAGATACGCGTCTCCGTTTCAGCTTCCCCAATACGGATCTGCATCGACGGCTGGATCGTCGGTGAGTTGCGTCACCGTCTCGGCGGTAAGGTCGATCAGGAAGATATCGACCGGTTGCGGGTCATCGAGGTATCCGTAGAACACAATCGAAAGGCCATCGGGAGACCAGCTGGGGTGGGTGGCGAAGTGGATCCCCGATCCGGTCAGCTCAGCTTCCCCCGTTCCATCGGGATGGATGACCATCAGTTTGCTCCCGCCGCTTGGGCGGAGACGGGAGAATACGATCCAGTCGCCGTTCGGAGACCATGACGGTGTTGAGTCTCCACTTCCGGCGGCGGTTAGATAGGTGGCTCCGGTTCCGTTGGCGTTCATCGTGACAAGACGTGTATCCGTCTCTTGGAAGCCTTCGGCTACAACGAACACAACTCGGGATCCATCGGGTGACCAGGTCGGCTCGAACACGCCGACGACATTGAAGTCGGTCAATTGCATCACGCCCGTTGCGTTGGGGCGGATTGTGAACAGCTGCATGGGCGGTGCCAGTTCCGAGGCGTACAGGATCCTGGAGCCATCGGGCGACCAACGGGGTGTCTCTTCGTAGTGGAGAGGGTTGTCGGTAAGAACGCTTCGTTCTGCTCCATCGGCGTTCATCAGGCGAAGGCTTGGTGCATTGCTTCCAGGCCGGGTCTCAAAGACAATCTCCGTTCCATCGGGAGACCAGCACGGCTCGCTGTCTTCCGAGGTGTTGCGCGAAAGGTTTGTTTGCCCCGATCCATCGGGGTTCATCACGTAGATCTCGTGATCGCCCTCGCGCGTGGTCGAGAAGAGGATGCCGCGTACCACGGTGAAAGAAGTGTCGATGTAGTCGAGGCTTGAGCCACGGATTGTCACTGTGAGGGTTGTCTCGACAGGAAGCCCATCGGGTGTTGGGACCAGTGGAACCCGACACACAATCTCGGTATCGCTCCACGATACGATCGGTGCAAACGTGGCCCAGATCGACACGGTGCTTTCTCCTTGTGTTTCTCCGAAGCCTTCGCCGCGAATGGTGACCAACGTGTGCACTGCACCGGCACTGGGCGTCACCGTGATTGACGGGGTCAGCCACCACGTACACCCGGATACAATGAGCAATCCGCCAGCAACGACGACAAGTCCCAGCACAACTCGCCTCATTCACCCACCTCCCTACGTAAGCACCGTCAACAACATAGAGCCTGCTAGAGCTTTGAGGCAAGCTGAAATCGGACGTGCGGGAGATTCGTTTGAGGAGTTCATTGAGTTCATAGGGTCTGTAGAGTTCGTGGAACTTGTCGGATTCCGGATTGCTTCCACATGCCACGGGTTACGGGCTACAAGCTGATTTCCCACAAGCTGCACGCCACGCGCTACACGCCGTCGATGGCCGACCAGATCCCCGGGACGATGCCGAACCAAAACTCCGACCCTTCAAGAAACGGCTCGATGAGTTCGAAGTTCTCGAATGCGACTCCGCCAGGAATAAGAGACTGTGTCCCCCAGTAGATCGTCCGTCCGTTGACGGAAGCGTGGAGTTGAGGGTGAGGATCCTCATGCCGCCAATACTGAGTCGCAACTTCGCCGGTGTACCGCCAGTGCCACGGCGTGCCGGGCTCGTATTTCGCATTTGTGGGATCGGCCTCATTGGGGGTGGCGGCTACGGTCACACCTCCGTCAGACGTACGGATGAGGTCGCTCAGGGGGTAGAAGACGTGCTGTGCAAACCCGGAATCGGATCCAGCAACGGAAAAGCGCGGCCACAGATCCTTGGCATCAACCGCTTCATCGGTAAGGTGAAGCGTGCGCAAGCGGGCGTAGTTGCCCATCGTTGCTGTGAGGATGCAGAACGACAGCTCGGCGGAGCCGGAGTGTGTGAATGTGGCAAGCCCGACTTCGTACGGCCGGTCGGAACGGAAACGAAGACGCAGATAGACATGAGCGCCGCTTCGGTATGGCTCGATCAGGACGTACACCGTCAGGATTTCGGCCTCGTCTTCATGTGTGATGACACCCTGCGCCGGACAGGTCGGATCCGTCGAGCTGGGCTCCATGGGATGGTCGGCGCTCCAGAAGCGAAGACCCTGCTCATCATCGTGTTGGCTGATCTCCATCTCCGAGAAGCTTCGTGAAACTTGTCCCCGTAGTACCGGTTCCACGGCGATGTAGTTGATCATCCGCGTGCCTTCGTGTCCTAGGTAGGGGGTGTAGATGCGCAGCAGGCCGCGAGGCCCGGAAAGCGGCCACAGGCCGACACGCAGACCCTCGGTGTGCCCCCAAACAGGCTGGGCGGGGAATGTTTGAGAGGGACGGATCCAGATCCCATCGACCTCCGGAGACGCAAGCGCGGAACCTCCTTGAGCGATGCCGGAGGTTATGACGCAGGATGCCAAAGTGATCAAGATCACACACACTGTCGATCTTACACTCACTCGCAACACCTCCGTTCCATCGTACACCGAGGAGCCGACTCGGTTTCGCACGTGCAGGCTTGCTGAACCATTCTTGTGCTCCGCTACGAAGAGGACGTGTGGCGATCGCCTCCCAACCGTTCGGCTGTTGAGGTGCTGATGAGCGTGGTGCACATCACACAACGGCGGGATTTGATGTCACACGATTTGCCCTCGATTCGTGAAGGACCGTAGGTTCGGCATCATGGGAAGAAGCTCGCCGAGGGTGGACAAGGAGGACAGGATGAAGAGGAAGCTTATGGGCTGGCTGTTGGTCATTTCTCTACTCGCTATGTTGTCGCCGGTTCTGGCGGCGGAAGACGATCACGCCGTGGACGAGGGAGCGATTGTCTGGGTCACGAATCGGGCGGGAGACGGTGGTCTGAACCTCTGGTCCATCGACCCGGATGGAACGGGTGCATTTCAGGTGACAAGGGGCTTCGTGCAAGCGATGTTTCCCGCCATCTCTCCGTGCGGGGATCTGGTGGCATTTGCCTCAACGGATACGGGGACCTGGGCCATCTACATCATCGGAATCGACGGGACCGGGCTGTGGCGGTTCACGCAATTCAGCAGCGCCGTGCCGGATTGGGCACCCGATGGGGAGAGCCTGATCTTCAATTCGGACCACGACAACGAGCCCGTGGACGTCCCGGATCTGTGGGGGATGCACCTCGATGGCACGAACAAGCTGGAATACCTGGATAGCCCTCCGACCGCGGACTTCAATGCCCAGTGGTCGCCGTTGGGGGACACCATCCTGTTCGTGTCGAACCGCGACGGGAACTACAACCTGTATCTGATGGCCGCCGATGGGTCGAATGTGCGCAGGCTGACGGACGATCCGGCCAACGAATACAACCCGTGCTGGTCGCCGGATGGGTCAAGGATCGCATTTACGTCGGATCAGGTCGGCACAACCGACGTCTATGTGATGGATGCGGATGGCACGAATGTAACGCGCATTACAGTACATAGCGGTGGCGATCACTCGCCGGACTGGTCGCCGGCCGGAGATCGACTCGTATTCGTGTCGGATCGGAGTGGTCAGATGGATCTGTGGATCATTGATGTTGATGGTTCGAACCCTCAGCAACTGACCGATGATCCAGCGCCGGACCTTCAGCCCGACTGGCGATAGTCAAGACGTGCCGAATGAATGTAATGTGTGTCACATCGGCATGATGCTCTACGGGTTTGTGGGGTACGAGAAGCATCGTGTGGCTGGCAAACGAGTTACGAATGTGGGGTTCTGGCTCGAAGCAGGTTTGCCGTATGTGATCGACATCACATTCAAGCCTCACTTTTCGCCCGGGTTGCTGTTGTAGGGTTGCAGATCGTCGTGTGGTCGCCGATCCTTGGCTGGTTATGAGTGCGTGGAACGAACCTGTCGGCTATCACCCGATCGGCGTGATTCGCACGCCGCATACGGACTCCGCCAAGACCCCGATCCAGCCGCGATACGCGCGCGGCATCGAGGGGACGATTGAGATCGATCCGGCGTATGAGGCCGGATTGAAAGATCTCGAGGGGTTCTCCCACATCATCTTGCTGTTTCACCTTCATCGAGCGAAACCGCCGCATCTGACGGTGATTCCCTTCATGGAGGACAACCCGAGAGGTGTGTTCGCCACGCGTTCGCCGACACGGCCGAATCCGATTGGGCTCAGCGTTGTTCGCTTGCTCCGTCGGGAAGGCCGGATCCTTTACGTCGCCGATGTGGACATCTTGGACGGCACGCCGCTTTTGGATATCAAGCCGTACATCGAACGGTTCGGTGTGGAAGGTCCAGTGCGAAGCGGCTGGCAATCCGTGATCGAAGAGGACGAAGCCTACCGCCGCGGCCGCCGCGGATACCCTGGCTAATCCGGGGACACATACCCTATTTCGCAATCAGGCACGACAGATCTCCCGTGTCTCCTGAAACACAGCGTGACATTCAGCAGATCCAGGCAGCATTTCATGGTTTCAAGCTGTGTGGATCGGCATGCGGGGAAACAGGGAATGTGATGGTATGAAAGCGCGCCTCCTTTGCCGGCAGTGATGTACGCTGCCGGTGAAGAGCGGTCAACACCGCAAGGAAACGCACCATGCAGTGTATCGCTTTCGATTCCCACAAGCATTACACGTGGGCGTTGGTACAGGACGAGACGGGAAAGGTGCTGCGGGAGCAGCGGGTGAACCACGTGCGAGGCGCACTACGAGGTTTCCTCGAGCCGTTCGAACAGGGATCGCCGGTTGCCGTAGAGACGATCGGCAACTGGTACTGGATTACCGACGAGATCGAGCAGGCTGGGATGGTTCCGCGTTTGGTGAATGCACGTCGTGCCAAGCTGATGAACGGATCGCTCAACAAGACCGACAAGTTGGATGCGCGAGGGATCAACCGACTCCAGCGATCAGGAACGTTGCCCACCGTGTGGATCCCGCCGCGGGATCTGCGAGATGCACGGGAACTGCCGCGTACACGAATGGTTTTGGTGCGACAGCGAACCAAGCTGAAGAACCGCATCCATGCCAACCTGGCGAAGTACGGGTTGAAGACGGACGGAGTCACAGATCTGTTCGGAGTACGGGGACGGCAGATCATCAGTCAATGTCTTGAAGAGCTTCCCGTGCAGACCAGGTATGCAACACAAGTGATGCTCGACGAACTCGACCATCTCAAAGCGAAGATCGAGCAGATGGAAGAGCGGATGGCGGAACTGTTCGGCGAGCTGAAGTCGCTTGGCAACATCAAGACGCTGCCGGGAGTTGGATTCATCCTCGGTGTTGTCATTCTGACTGAGGTTGGTGACGTGACGAGGTTCCCTTCCGCAAGCCACTTGGCTTCGTATTCGGGCATGACTCCAAGGGTTCATGCCAGTGGAGGACGCGTGCGGTACGGACGGACACGTCCAGATGTCAATCACTACTTGAAGTGGGCGTATGCCGAAGCGGCAAACGCGGCAATGATGCATCGACGCCGTCACCCACAACGTCATGTCAGCCGTTTGTACGAACGAGTGAGGAGCCGACGAGGCCATCCGAAGGCAATCGGAGCTGTCGGCAGGCACCTAGCCGAAGCGACGTACTGGGTGCTCGCCAACGACGAGCCGTACAAAGATCCTGCAAAGAGGACGGAAGAGTCGAAGAGGGAGGCGTGAGCGCGACGTGGGACATGAACCTTCGCGGTTCGTTATGTGATTGCGACACGTCACCCGAACAACCTCTTGCTGCTTGGACAGCGAAGAGATGACTCCGATTCTCCGGCACCCGAGCTGAGATCTACATCCGAAGGAGGGCAACGCCGAAACACTCCTCTTGACAATCAGCGCGCTTTCAGAGATGTCCCCAGATTCTTTGATGGCGGAGTTGCTTCGCAGCCGGATTCGAGCTGCGCTGGCCACTTGGCCGGACTGACGAACGCTTTCATATAGCACAAGATCGAGGAGGGGACCAGGGTGCATCATGCGTCCTGGTTCTTTCTGTTCGGTCACCGGAACAGAGAGCCTCATCCACAGGCGGTTCGGATTGATCGCACTAGGAAGATCTTGACATGCAAGACAAAAGCATATAAGATAGGACAAATACATACGTCGCTTCGAAAGGAGGCATAGCGATGAAGACCAGTACAAGAGTAATTGTCGGGCTTGTCATCGTGATGTTGGTCGGAGTCAGTGCTTTACCAGGCACGGTGGCTACGGGCTTGGAAGCGGCAACAGCGGTAGCTGGTGTTCCGCTTCCGGTGGGAGACGAGCTGTCGGACGAGCAGCTGCTGGAGGTCGAAGGCGAGCTGTGGTGGTTTGTGATGCCGTTCTTGTTTGGGGCGGTAGCCGGAGCGGGAAGTGCGGCAATCTACGAGAACTGGTTCGATGAGGACTACGGTATTGACCGGGATGATCGCCGTCAGATCGGGTTCGGAGCGGCTTCCGGAGCGATAGGAGGAGCTGCAGGAGCGTTTGGCGGCTTCTTCCCGGTGCGGTAATGGTCCGCAGTCGCGTCATCGCGTCGGTCGCAATTCGCACGATGTTGACGCTTCTGGTTGCGGCGTTTGCCATGCCGGTGATCGAGTCACTGATCCTTCGAACAACCGTTGAGGCGATCGTTCCGAGGTGGGATGTGCACTTGGCAATCTGGGGTCCGGTATCCCTGGTCATCGGCGTAGTAGCGGAATACGCGTACATGAAGCACGTAGAGAGGATTGCGGCGAGGAAGACGACACAAACAAGGCCAGACTGAGAGGAGCGAGCAGACGAGAATGCCCACCTCACGAGCCGTTCACTGCCTGCTGCTGGTGATCACGGCTGCGATTGCAGTCTGTGACAGCCTCTACGCAGCGAGTGATCCGGAGACCGACCTCGAGAGGAAGGCCGGAGATCGCGTGCAGTCACTGCGCGATCTCCGGTTCCGGGGCATGGTCGAACAGTCGACGGCGTCAAGCTGCGGAGCGGCATCCGTGGCGATTCTGGCATCGCTTTGCCTGGATGTGCGCGTCGCTGAAGAAGAGGTGCTCGGTGTCGTTGAGGCGTCTGTTTGTGCTCGTGTCGATGAATCCGCGAGGACGGAAGCCGTCACCGCACTGGACCTTCGGGTGGCGGCTCGATCGCTCGGATTGGATTTGCGAGGGTTCCGCGTGACGATTGACACATTGCGGGACTACTTCCTGCACGGCGGGCTTCCGGTGATTGCGCATGGAACCTGTCCGCATCCTCACTTTCTGGTCGTGGTGGGGATTATCAATGGCGAGGTCATGGTGGCGGACCCGTCCTGGGGGCGAGAGCTATTCCCCCTCAACGTATTCGCTGAGGACAAGGGGTTCACCGGCGTCATCTTGGTGCCTGCGTTGATGGAGGAGCAGATGGACGCGGCGCGCGAAGGTCAGAAAAATCTCCTGGTTGAGGCCGGTGAAAGACAACGGACGCTGCGTGAGCTGAGGGCTTCTTTTCCATGAGCTGCGGATGGCGCAGGACAGCCTTTGCGTTAGGGATCGGAGTGCTTCTCGTTCTGTTCGCAGCTTCGGTGATTGGCCAGGAAGGCCGTGTCGACGTCATCCGCCGCGTTGATGAGGTCGCCGGCAAGGGCACATGGAGCGTTGCCGGATCGTTCTCTAGTGCCGGGGAATCGTGGGCCGGCTTCGACCTGTGGGGCGTTCCGTACACGGCGGTCCAGACGGTCGACTCTCGCGGTGTAACGATGGCCGGATCGATGTGTGTCGATCCGCGGATTCGTCTGGGTGCATCTCTTGGCGTTGACCGGCTTCGGACGTCGTTGCGCATGGAGTCCGGCGGTTCGATCAGCGAGCAGCGGCTTTCCGAACAAGGGACGGCGTTCTCGAGCTTTGTTGAGTTCACCGGGGATTCCGCGAATCTGTTTGACCCGAGAGTGCGTATGACCCTTGCATCCTGCGGCAGATCGCAGGAGAACGAGCGTCCGGGGACGATCTTTGGAGTCGCGGGATCCGCAAGCTACATCCTCGATCCGGTGGTGTTTGCGGGCACGCTTGACTGGAGCCTGTCGAGCAAGGCACCGAATCAGCGGCTGACTGCATCGATGAGCGTCGGTCTGGTGGCGAACAGCCGGATCACGATGGCCGTCGAAGCATCACGGAGTTGTTCGATTGCTTGCATCGCCGTTCCGAGGAGCACGATCACGATGAGAACCTCGGTCGCGCTTGCGGCGGATCGATCCAGGCACCTCGATCTGAGCGCAACGCTGCATCCGGGGGATGATGCGCTGACGATGACGCTTGGCATCGGAGTTCGCGGAACAGTGCCGTAAGGACGTTTGGAGTTCTAGTTCGAGGCCTTTCCATTCTCGGTCTTAAGCCTTGGATCGCTTGCGGTAAGCTTTAGCGCCGCCGAGTTCATGCAGTAGCGCTTCCCGGTGGGTTGGGGGCCATCATCGAAGATGTGACCGAGATGTGCGCCGCACCGGCGACACAAAGCTTCGAGGCGAGGGGTGCCGAGTGACCGGTCGATCCGCGTCGCGATATGCTCCGAATCGATCGCGTCTCGGAAGCTCGGCCATCCGGTTCCCGAGTCGAATTTGGACTCCGAATCGAACAGCTCCAACCCGCAGTTGGAGCAGCGATAGATCCCGGGGGTCTTGGTGTCCCAGTAGGCCCCGGTGAATGCATGCTCCGTCCCGCCCTGACGCGTGATCCGATAGACATCATCGGGGAGAAGCTCTTTCCACTCCGCGCCTGTTCTGTTGATCTTCTTCACGGCACACCTCAGCGGGTTTCCACCGGTGTTCAGAAGCCACATGGCACAATGCCTGTGCCCCTCACTCACCTACGAAAAAAACCTACGTTCGTGCCATGAAACATCGATGAGGTTCTGGTGTACTCTGAGTGAGGATCGGTTCATGGCCGGTAGCACGGTCGCGGAGCACAGAACAAGCGGATCCGTGTCGGCCTCACAACGTGGTACGGAAGCGGGAATGAGGAGGTCATTTCGTTGAACAACGTCGGTTGGCGGATTGCGGTGATGGCTGCGGGGATGATGGTCTTGGTTGCGGCCGGTGTGGCGGCATCTGACGCTGTCGAGCCGGTGCCGGTGCCGGTGATCGGGACCGAAGGGTTGCTGATCGAGGACGTGGCGTTCGATTCCTCGGGGAGTCTGTGGTTGGTGGGAAGAGACGGCGTGTGGTGCTACGATCCGGCGTCACGAGAACTGGAGCCGTTCTTGATTCAAGAAGGATCGCCGTATGTGCGAAGCGTCACCGCCGACGACGATGGATCGGTGTGGTTCGGCTCGGACGAGATGGGCGCGTATCTATGGAATGGGAAGAAGATCTCGCACTACGGAATTGGGGATGGTCTTGGTGGGGAGTGCGTATTCGACCTGGCGATCGGTGCAAACGGGGCAGTGTGGTTCGCAACCAGCGCGGGCGTGTCCCGACTGCACGACAAGGAGTGGACGCACTGGGGGCTGGAAGATGGCCTACCCAGCCGGGGCGCCACGACCATCGCGGTGGGTGACGATGGCAGGACCTGGGCGGGAACTCCCGCATTCGGACCGTATATCGGTGGAGTTGTCTGCATCGACGGAAGGGGTCTCACCCGATACGGGACGGAAGACGGCCTGCCGGGGGATGATGTCACGTGTCTGACGGCCGGGCCGGGTGGAACAGTGTGGGTCGGTACCTACTACGGGCTTGCCGTTTTCGACGGTGAGCAGTGGTCTGTGAACTCGGAGGAAGGGATCTCCGGCGCCAGCGTAACAGGCATCACAAACGATCACCAAGGCATGGTGTGGATAGCGAACCGAAGCGGCGTGTGGAGACATGATGCCGAGGAGCCGTTCGGGGCTCTCCGTTCTGCCGGAACCGGCTTCCCGGAGTCGATCCGGGCCCTGGTTGTTGCCGATGATGGGGCCCTGTGGATGGCCGTAACTCCCGATACCGCGGAGGCTCCGACGCTCTATCGGTTGCCGGCGGACAACTGAGGAACGGATTCGGTCAAGCGATTCGGCGCTTGGGCGACCGTGATCTTGGAACGTGCGTGTGTGATGTGCATCACATCGGGCCTTGACGGCACCTGTCCGCGACGCGATCCTTGCCCAAGGGGGTGCGATGAACCTACGACGAGTCGATCGGCTGGAGATCTTGGTGGTGGTGGACAACTACGCAGATACGCTGCTGGAGTCATCACCGGGGGTGATCCGACCTGTTGTAGGAGAACACGGGGCTCTCCCGTCGGATACCTTGCTTGCAGAGCACGGATTGTGTCTGTTGCTGACCGCTCATTGTGGCGAACAGCGAAGCCGGCTGCTGCTCGATGCCGGCTACAGCCCGGTTGCCGCACCACGGAATCTCCACATCATGGGGATGGACAAGTCGCTTGACTCGGTTGCGGGTCTTGTGATTAGCCACGGGCATGAGGACCATGTGGGATCAACGGTGGAGCTTGCGAAGATGGCAGGAAGTCCGCCGCTTGTGATCCACCCCGAGGCGTTTCGACACCCGCGCTTCTTCCGGGCTGATGACGGAACGGCATATCGAATCCCTGAACTCCTGACCCGAAGAGATCTGCAAGAGGCAGGGATCGATCTGCTGGAGACGGACGTGCCGCGTATCCTCGATGAGATCTTCTTGGTCACTGGTGAGATTCCTCGCGTGACACCGTTTGAACACGGACTCCCCGGGTCCGTGCATGAGGTTGACGGCGAGCTTGTCCCGGATGCGGTGATCGACGATCAGGCGGTGATTGTCGATGTGGATGGGTACGGGCTTGTCGTTGTCTCCGGCTGTGCCCACGCCGGGATTGTCAACACCGTGCTGCATGCGCGGACGCTCAGCGGCGGGCGTCCGATCTTCGCGGTGATCGGGGGATTCCACCTGAGCGGGAAACCGTTCCGGGATGCCATTGCGCCGACACTCGACGCGATCGGACACGAGAGTCCGGTGAGGATCGTGCCCATGCACTGTACGGGGGTCGAGGCCAAGCAGCAATTCGGCGAGCGGTTCGGGGATCGGGTCGCTGTCAGTGCGGTGGGAACGACGTTTGTGTTCCCAACCTGAAGCCACAGGTTCGAAGGAACGGCTTGGGGCGAAGCTTACGCTTGAAATCCCATCGGTGGATGTGCGGATGCTCTCTTCTCGCGCCGGTGGGTCGCGCTTCGCGGGACGGCGTGGCCGGAAACCGGGGGTGTGTCTACGTGTACAGAGGAAGGGATGCAAGGTCGAGGCACGTGTGAAGAGCAGGGTGGAGAGGACCGCGTCAAACGGGAAACACGCAAGAAGGTAAGCGAAAGGAGAAGCGAATGAGCATTCATGGCAAGATGGACGGCTTCGTGAAAGCGATCGTTCCGATCATCGTTGTTGTTGTCACTGGGATCGGCGCCGCTGCGGATGCCCCCGCGCTGATCGATCCGTGGGCGGCGGGGGAGACTCTGGTTGCCGGCAACACGGCGTTCGCCTTTGATCTCTATGGCCTTCTCAGTTCCGCAGAAGCGGACTCCACAGATTCAGGGAACCTGTTCTTCTCGCCGTACAGCATTAGCTCAGCGCTGGCGATGGCCTACGCCGGCGCAGGGGGAGAGACGGCCCGGCAGATGGGAGATGTCCTTCGCTTTGGGCTTCCGCAACACGATGTTGCAGCGATGTTCGCGCGGCTGATCGACGGGATCCGTTGTGCCGGTTGCGGACGGCCGTGGTCGCAGGGGCGGCTGTTTGAACTGAGCACGGCAAATAGCCTGTGGGTTCAAGATGGGAACGAGCTTCTGCAGGCGTTCCTGAACACGCTGGAATTCGACTACCGTGCACCGGCGCGGAGGGTCGACTTTCTCGGCGATCCAGACGGCTCCCGCATAGCGATCAACGACTGGGTCAGCCGTGAGACGCGGGGGAGGATCGAGGATCTCCTTTCCGCCGGTGTCATCACGCCGGCAACGAGGATGGTCCTCGCCAACGCAATCTACTTCTATGCCGCGTGGGCGGACCCCTTCTCTGCACGAAATACCGATGACGCCCCGTTTCACTTGCGGGATGGGAGTGTTGTTCCGGTTGCGACGATGCATGGAACGATGACCGGCGACTACGCCAACGTCGATGGCGTAGACGTAGTCGACTTGCCGTTTGCTGGCGGAACGGCACGGATGACGATCTTGCTTCCGGAGACGGATCGATTTGACTCCATCGAACGCTCGCTCGATGCAGCGGCGTTCGAGGAGTACGTGTCGAGGCTTGATTGGGGACGGCTGGAAATCGCTCTCCCGAAGTTCCGCATCGAATCGACGACGGAGCTGTCGGAGAACTTGATCGATCTGGGGATGGCCGACGCGTTTCGTCCGGGCGTGGCGGACTTTTCGGGGATGGATGGATCGAGAGAACTGTTTATCGGCAAGGTGATCCACCAGGCGTTCGTCGACGTTCGTGAAGAGGGCACGGAAGCGGCGGCGGCGACGGCCGTGTTGATGATGGGGACAGGGATGCCTCCCGAACCGGTGGAAGTTTCCATCGATCGTCCGTTCATCTTCGCGATCCGCGAGACACAGACAGGAACGATTCTCTTTCTGGGACGCGTGCTCGATCCACGGTTCGAGAGCTAGATCGAACACATCGAAGGAGCTTCCGTCCTAGGCTCCTGGTGCTTGGGCTTCGCGGGGTTGATTGAAGCCGAGGGTGGCGCCGATCGCCGGGCCAATCGGCAGCATCATCATGCCAATGAACTCCGTGATCCCCTCGGGGACATGCAGGGTGTAGAGCAGAGGCTCGACCCACATGCTGGCGAAGCCGCCGATGAATCCTCCGAGGAAGCAAGCGGGAACGTTCCCTTGCGCATCGAGAAGCTTGCCGCAGGCGAGGACTCCCACCGAAGCGCCGCCACCGGCGAGCACCGTCACACTTCCGATAACCATCGCCGTCCTGGTCAAACGGCTCTCGAGATTCGCTGCGGTCTCCTCGATCGAGATCACGGCGAGCACCGCTCCTCCGAGTCCGCCGACCACCCCCGAAACGAACTCCCTTCCGATCGGGGCTGCGGGATCTGCTGCATATCCGGCGATTCCCCATCCGGTCAGGCATGCAAGACACAGCGTCAGTACCGCCATTCGAGACGGTCTACTGGACATGATCTGCCCTCCTAGCCCTTAAGTGTAGGAGGCGATGCATGGCATGTCTATCCGGCCGGTTGTGTCCATGCGGGAGCGAACGGTTCGTGATCGGACTGCGGGCGCGTCGCTGGTTGCGAACGCCGGATTCGCGACAGTGCGGACCGCTGTGCTAGGGTGCTTGTGACCCTGGATGCACGTTGATCTTTCATGGGACTCGTGTGTCGGAGTCAGAGGAGGTAGCGATGAGCCGATTGATGTGGGCAATCCTTGCTGTGGCGGTGCTGGGCGGAGTTCTTCTGGTGGCGTTAGGTCCGGCCGGCGACAACAGCGACGTCGTACTATCCGAGCAGGAGTCGGCTGTTCTGGCGGACGTCGGGACGGAGCCGGTGCCCGAGGCTGTGCAGGTGCCAGACCAAGAAGAGGTGCAGATGCCGAACGGGGTTGCTGGCGCTCATGATGAAGAAGGCGAAGCCTCGACGGACGGAGTCGCTGCGATCCTCGGCGTAACACTCGATGGACGCATCACGGACGGGGAGTACGAGAACTCTGTGGACGTGGCCGGTGTTGCCGTCTCTTGGGCCCACGACGGTCAGCATTTGGCGGTCGGGTTGCTTAGTCCCGGAACCGGGTACGTCTCTATCGGATTCGATCCTGTCCAACGGATGGACGGCGCCAACTTCATCCTCGCGGCGGTCGACGGCGAAGAGGTGGTGACGCGTGACGACATCGGCACGGGGCCGTTTGCGCATCGAGCCGACACAGATCGCGAAGGCACGGACGATATCCTGGAAGCTGCAGGCGCGGAGACCGAAGCCGGGACAACCATCGAGTTCGTGATCCCGTTGGACTCCGGGGATGAGCAGGACAAGCCGCTCGTTCCGGGACGCACCTACACCATTCTTGTTGGCTATCACACCTCGAACGACAGCTTCTCGGCGAAGCACAGCGCACGAGGGAGCGGCGAAATGACGCTCACCGGAGAGCCGATCGTCCCGTGAAGCGGGATCTTCGAGCCCGGGTGTCGGGCTGGTTCAGCCTTCGAGATCGATCGGGCGGATGAGGTTCAGCGACTGCTCGGGGGAAAGAGTCATGGAGGGGATGCCGTCGTCCGCGGCAACGATCCGCTCCGGTCCGACAAGGATGATGTCTCCGACATGGACGTCCATCAGGCGCTGATCGAGCGACACGTTGACCCGGATCGCGACCTGCGCAGGGGGGTCGGATGGAGCTGCGGACGGCGGTTGAGCATCCGGATCGATCATCGCACGAACCTGTGTGGATCCGCCTAGCAGCACGGTGGTTTCTACCTGCTCGCCGGATTCCATGTCCAAGATCATCATCTGTACAAGCCGTCGTTCCCCAACGTGTTCGGCGACGTCGGCTGCGTCAATCCACTCCGGCCTCGCGAACGGATTGCCCTGCGTCAAGATGATGGCCACCAACGCGAATCCGACAAGCAACGCCGTGGGGATCAGACTCCGCCGGAACCGCGCACCGGATGACAACGGCCTGCTATCTTCGGAAGCGTCGTTGCGGGTATCGTTTAACCAACGGCCGAAAAGCTCGCGGTTCGATGAGTATCGTCTGGGGTCGTTGTTGTTCTCCATGAAGTGCTTTCGGGCCGAAGCTCCGCTGCGATTGTACCGCCGTGCTCACGCCGGATACACGTGGAGTTCCCCGCGGTGGGAACCATCGCCTGCGGATGCTTTGGCTTCCGTTGGATGCTAGTTCTTCTTCCGAGTGAACGGGTGGAGCCACCTTCGTTGTCGTTTCGCCTCGTTGTTGCCGTAGTGAGACAGCTCGAGCACAAAGCGTTCCGGGTCCTCATCGAACGCTTCCTTGCATGCGACGGCACAGAAGTAGTAGGTCTTTCCTTGGTAGTCGGAGGATGCAACGGCGGTATTCTCTTCGATCATCATTCGACACACAGGATCGATCGGCATTCGCCTCACCTCCTATCGCCACCATGATGCATCCCGCGACGAGCGAAAGGCAAATGGCAGTTCGGAAGAATCGGGTGGAAGCGAACGGAAGGATCTCGGCGTGTTGTGTGTCTCGCCCAGGTCGACTAAGGTTATCGCTTTGGCAGGAGGTGCAATGACGGATTACGTTCATCGAGACGAAGAACCTCAGCCTCGCCCGACGGGAATCACATGGGAGCGGTTGAAGACGATGCCCGGAGGGGTCGGGTGGCTGTTGATCCTTGTGATCGTGGCGGGGTATTTTGCGACCGGGATCTACACGATCGGCCCGTCAGAAGTCGGTCTGGTCACGCGATTCGGACGCTACGTGAGAACCGCAGATCCGGGGATGCATTATCACCTTCCCTCGCCGATCGAAGCGGTGGCGGCTGTCAATGTGTTGGAGATCCGGAAAGAAGAGATCGGCTTTCGCACAATATCGTCGGCTCCAAACCCGATCTACCAGACGATGGAGACGGAAGCGTTGATGCTCACCGGAGACGGGAACATTACCCATGTGGAGATGGTCGTTCAGTACCGTGTGGCTGATGCGGCCCTGTTCGCGTTCAACCTGATCGATCCCCGCACGATCGTCAAACAGTCGGCGGAAGCCGTATTGCGCGTTCAGGTTGCGAAAAGGACGCTGGATGAGACGCTGACCGAAGAGCGCGACGTGATCGGTATGGACACGATGATCGCATTGCAGGAGCTTCTCGATCTGTACGGCGCAGGGATTGTCGTCGGCAACATCCAGCTTCAGGACGTGAAGCCGCCCGCCGAGGTTGTGTCGGCGTTCGATGATGTGAACAGCGCGCGGCAGGACAAGCAGACGCTGATCAACCAAGCCGAGGAGTACGCGTTGGACATTCTTCCGCGTGTCCGAGGCCAGGCCCAAGAGATTTCCAACCAGGCTGCGGCGTACAAGCAGGAACGCGTCAAGCGTGCGGAAGGAGAAGTCGCGCGGTTCCTCGAGATCCTTGCCAACTACCAATTGGGGCAGGAAGTCACGAGGACGCGCATCTACATCGAGACGATGGAGGAGATCCTGCCGGGAATCGAGAAGGTCATCCTTTCCAGCGACGCGGCCGGAAGCGGCGTACTGAATTTCCTCGACCTCGGAACACCGCTTGACTCGGCATCAGAAGGAGGTGAGCGGCCATGAGAAGGGTTCTCATCTTCGGAGTTGTGGTCATTGTTGCGGTGATCGCGTTCAACCTGTTCTCGTTCACCGTTCACGAGACGCAGAAGGCGGCCGTGCTGCAGTTCGGGGAGATCATCAGGATTACCGAGCGTCCGGGGCTGTATTTCAAGGTGCCGTTCATTCAGAGCGTCACCTACTTGGATGATCGCGTGTTGAACTACGACATCCAGCCGCGAGATATCCTCACGGCGGATCAGGAGAGGCTGGTCATCGACAACTACGCGATTTGGCGAGTCGGCGACCCGCAGCGGTTTATCGAAGCGACGCGCGGCAGCGTGCTCAACGCGCAGAGCAGGATCGATGACATCGTCTATTCCGATCTCCGGAACATTCTTGCCGAGCACACGTTCAACGAAATCGTCTCGGAGAACCGGCTGCTGTATTTGGAAGAAGTCACCGCGCTGAGCCGGGAGAAGCTGGCGGAATTCGGGATCGTCCTGATTGACGTCCAGATCAAGCGTGCTGACCTGCCGGAGGAGATCGAAGACGCTGTGTTCGCGCGGATGCGTTCCGACCGGGAACGCATCGCGTCGCAGCTCCGAGCCGAAGGCGAGGAAGAGGCGCGGCGGATCACCTCGACGGCGGACAAGGACGTGGAGATTATCCTTGCGGATGCACGCCGTGCCGCAGAGATCATCATGGGCGAAGGCGATGCCGACGCGTTGGAGATTTACGCCAACGCCTACAACCAGGATCCGGAGTTCTACCGGTTCTGGCGGACGCTGGAGTCATACGAGGCAGCACTTGACGGTGCGACGAGGATTGTTTTGTCGACCGACTCCGAGTACCTGCGGCTGCTCGAAGGAACCGGCGAGTAAAAATCGAACGGAGAGGGGGTGGCGCAGCCACCCCCTTTCCGCTTACGGCTTCGGTAGATCGTGGAGAGCGGATCCGTGGCGCGTGGCCTGGGGCGTGAAAAGCGGCACCGTCAGACCCTGCGCGGATACAAGTCACCTGAGGAAGACAAACATCAGGACGGAGTCTTCCGAGTTGCGTCCGCAAGCTGTCAGGCGCGTGTGCTCCGACTGGCGGGAACGCCAAGGTCCGCGTCGGATTGGCACGGTCTGTCAGCTACAAGCGGCACCCCCCCCACGCAGTCTGCCTCGCAGATTGCAGTCACGGTCGGCGTCATGTGCTCAATCGGATGTCGGGTCGATCGAATCGTTCTCTGCTGCCAAGCGTTGCTCAAATTGAAGGTCATCGATCATCAGATGGCCGTTGGGACCGAGTTCGAGCAGCAAGGCGATCCGTCCGGCCGGCGGCTCCGGAAGTGTGAAGCTGATTTCGGTCCAGTCCGCCGTGACGGTGAACGGGGCGCCGGGAACCGGCAACCGGCTGAGCGTCTGAGAATCATCCGAGGTGCGGGCAGGCCCCAGTAGCAGTTGGAGATCTTGCGGCGTTGCAGCAGGGGTTCGGACCATGAAGGAGATTCTCACGGCGGATGCCGTCTGAACAGGCGTGACAAGCTCGACGGCCACGCTCTCGCGACCGCCGGTGAGAAGGCGAAGCCCGTAGTTCCCCGAGTAGGCCGCTTCGGGGCAGCGATAGACGAGTCCGGTGCGGAGTCCGTCTCCGTATGATGGCGCAGCAGCGATTTCCAACGGTGGCAGCTCGGCCTCGAAGCCGCCCAGAGGATAGACGTTGCGCCAAGGTTCGGTGTCCGGCACTTGCTCGGTGGCAATGCTGCCAAAGATCGGAACCGACGCAAGCGCCGCCACGGTCACCAGCACTGCGATCCCTGCACAAACGGCGCGATCCAAGTCGTTCCTCCTCGATGCTGCTTCGGATGGGTTCTACTGTAGGCCTTTTTGCCGGATGCGTGAACTGCTTCGATTTGGCGGCGTTGCGACGGGTTGCCTTGAGCAGAGATTCTCTCGTCTAATGGTTCATGCGAGCGGGACGGGGAAATCCGTGGAGGTGAGAGTCGTGTCGCAGCGTAGGCAACGGGTTGTCGGAACGTGGAGATCCATTTCGTTGGGGGTGGTGCTTGTTGTGCTCGCCTGTTCGGTGGCTGCCGTAGGGCAGGGAACGATTCGCTTCGGCGATCGGAACCTGGAGGAGGCGGTGCGCGAAGCGATCTTCAAGACTTCGGGGACTCTGTACGACTATGATGTGTCCTGGCTGACGCATCTCAACGCCGATCGGCGCGGGATCTCCGATCTTGGGGGATTGGCGGAGTGCTCGTCTCTTATCACTGTGGATCTAGCTGCAAACGAAATCTCCTCGATCAGCGAGCTGGGACAACTCGAATACCTGCATGAGGCCAACCTCGCGGCAAACAGCATCGGCATCCTATCGCCGCTTCGAGGGCTTGACCACCTGGAGATGTTGGTGCTTGACGGCAACCCCGTCACCGACATCGCACCGTTGGAGGATCTTGTCACGCTCGAACTGCTGCGCTTGCGGGACTGCAACGTGTCTTCGCTGGAACCTCTCCGCGGGTTGATATTCCTCGAACACCTTGCGGTCAGCTGCCAGGCAGGAACCGATCTTTCTCCACTCCAAGGGCTCGTTGATCTGGAGCTTCTGTTCGTGGAGGCCGACAGCGCGCTGAATCTGGCCATCCTCGGTCGGATGGAGGATCTGAAGGTTCTCGGCCTTGCGTCGGTTACGGTGACCGATTTCACGCCCTTGCGGTATCTTGGCGATCTGGAGGGGGTGTATCTAAAGGATGTGGACGGAGTGAACACGCACATCGAGCAGCTGCTCGATGCGCAGCCGGGTCTGACATCATTGGGGTTTGAAAGCCTCTCGTTCGATCGGTTCACAGCGCTCACAGGCTTCGAGGGACTGGAGTCGCTTCAGTTGGTGGACGTAGGGTTCACGGATTTGGGGATTCTCGTGGAGTTTCATCGTCTTCAATCGCTGGATCTCAGTGAGAACGGACTCTCCGAGGTCGGGCTGCTCGCCGAGTTGCGAGGGATTCGATCGCTGGATGTCTCGGGCAACGAGATCGCCAGCCTCCAAGCCGTAGAGCCGATCACCACCCTGCGGACGCTGGATATCAGCGGCAACCCGGTGACCAGCCTCGAGCCTCTGTGGAAGATGAGGGATCTGGAGACGCTCCGGATGTCGTCGACCGACGTCAGCGACATCGCCGTGTTGCTGAGACTCACGAAGTTGGCCTACGTGGATCTGCGCGATACGCCGATCAGCCTGTCCGCCGGATCCGCGGCATTGTCGGTGATCGAAGCGCTGGAGCAGGACGGGGTAACCGTCGATCGCTAGAGGCAGCCGGAGAGTGCATAGGGAGGGAGTGTCGTAATGGTCGGATCCTCCGGGGTGATGAGTGTGGCATGGTTTCTCTTGGTCCTGATGATCCTCGGAGCCGCCTCGCTTGATGCGGCGGCACACAAACCGATTGCCATCGGAGAGACCCGTGCGACGCGTGACGAAGCGGTGCGTGTTGTCGATATCGATGTATCGCAGGTGATCTACACCGAGATCACTCCCGAACTCCCTCAAAGCTGGTTGTTCGTGGAGACGGACGGCGCGTTTGACTTGTATGTCTCCGTTGGGGTTCCCCGGATCGAACGTCTCAGTGGGTTCCGCCCCGCTCTGGCCGTCATCGGGCCGGGACTACCGGACATCGAGCTGCCGGAAACGGTCGAAGTACCCGACGGAGCAGGAGCTGTGCTGCTGCGGACCTCGGCGATCGATGAACCGGACGTGTTCTACGAGCCGGTGACGGGAACAGGCTCCTGGATTCTGTTGCGGCAAACGGTGCGTCTTCCCCATGCAGGCCGCTACGATGTTGTGGCGTTCTCCCTTCCCGAGGGCGAAACCGGAGAGACGCTCTCCGGAAAGCTGTGGATGGCGATCGGAGTGCGAGAGAAGTTCGGACTCCGCGACATTCTCAGTCTTCCTCGCACGATGCGTGAGGTCCGCGCGTTTCACGAATCGCCGCCTCGTGTCTCCGTTTCCGGTTGGATGCGCATCGCTGTCCTTGCTGCGGTCATCGGCATCGCGGTTTGGGCGCTGGTTCGCAAAGGATAGGGATTGCTTCCCGCCGGCGTTGCGAATCACGACGGAACGATGATCCGCCGGGGATGATCCTGAGCGTGTGTGACGCGTCCGATCGCCCGTCCGGTGCCGCACAAGGCCACGCCGAGTCACGCAGTTGCAGGCGGCTCGACGAAGCGGTATGTTGCCGGACGTGAAATTGACGATGTCTCGATGGCCACATCCGGCAGCCGATCGGAGCGGGCGATTCAGCTGGATATCTGCTGACAGGGAGGGAGATGACAGGGTATTTCTGGATTTTCGCGATCCTTGTTGCTGCATTCATCGGGATTGCCGTTTGGCGCGGAGCGGTTCGCCGGAAGACGCTTCTGGCGTGGGCAAGCTCCCGTGGTCTGGCGTTGCTTCCGGGCAGAGATGCCCGTTTCGACGACCGGCACCCGTCGTTTCGGGCGCTGCGGCGGGGCCACAGCCGATATGCACACCACCGGATGGAAGGCAACTTCAACGGGCGGCGCGTGGTTGCCTTCGACTATCACTACGTCACGGGGTCGGGGAAGAACCGACATGTGCACCAGTTTTCGGCGGTGCTCTTGGAGAGCACGATCCCGCTGAAACCGCTCCTTATCCGCTCTGAGAACATCCTCGATCGCATCGGAGAGGTGTTCGGACTGGACGATCTCGACTTCGAGTCGAGCGAATTCAGCCGGGCGTATCACGTGCAAAGCCCGGACCGGCGATGGGCGTATGATGTGCTTCACGCACGAACGATCGACTTCTTACTGCAGCGACCCAAGCACAATCTCCAGTTCGATGAGACCTGTGCCCTGATCTGGCGTGGGCGCAGGTTCCGTCCGGAGGAGTTCAATCAGGCGCTCGAGATTGCGTCGGGCGTGCTTGACAGGCTGCCGAACTACGTCGTTTCGCAACAAACGGGGGGGAACGATTCATGACTGTAGGCGCGATCGTTGCTGTCGTTGCCGGGCTCCTGTTGCTCTATGCCATCTCGATATACAACACGCTGATCCGGACCCGTCAGCATGTGCGGGAGAGTTGGTCGGACATCGACACAGAGCTCAAGCGTCGCTATGACCTGATCCCGAACCTGGTGGAGACGGTGCGGGGCTATGCACGTCATGAAGAAGGTGTTTTTCGGGCTGTTACCGAGGCCCGGACGCGTGCGGCGGCGTCGCAAGGAACTCCGGCGGAGCAAGCCGGAGATGAGAACCGACTGGTCTCCTTTTTGCGGCAGCTGCTGGTTGTCGCCGAGGCGTACCCTGATCTCAAAGCGAGCCCTTCCTTCCTCGCTTTGCAGGAAGAGCTGGCCAACACGGAGGATCGCATTCAAGCGGCACGGCGTTTGTACAACGCAAACGTCCGCGCATTCAATACGCGGGTTCGGGTGTTTCCTTCGAATCTGATTGCGTCGGCGTTCTCCATCCGAGAAGCGACGTTCTTCGAGATCGAACAAGCGGTTCGCTCCGTTCCGGACGTTTCGCTGGATCGCGATCCCGGATCGCGTGGGAACCCCCAGCAGCGACCCGTTTAACTTCGTGTGGCGGAACGGTACCGGTTCTGTTTGCTCCGGATGAAGAATGCGAAGATCAACACAGAGGCCGTGAAGTAGCACACACAAGTGATGGCGAACACCGGGGTGAACCCGGGACCCTCCTGAAGGATCCCGCTCAGCCACGAACTCAGCGCCCGGCTTCCCTGTGAGGTCATCACAAGAAGGCCGCTGGCCAAAGCGCGGTACTTCGGGCCCACCTGGTCCATGGAGAACGCCGAATACAGCGGGTGCCCCATGTTCATCAAGCTGGCGCGCATCAGGAAGCCAATCGCTGCCGGTGCGACAAACGGTGTGAATCCAAGCAGGATCAGAAATGGAATGGAGAGAAGCTGGGTGGCGACAACGGCGCGCGGACGTCCGAGACGTGCCGCGAGGATCGGACCGAGGAGGATCGCAACCCCCATCGCCACCGATTGACCGGCGTAAAGGATGCCGAGCAGCGC
>Ga0272441_10003776_pt1 | contig 28328 bp, 23 predicted proteins | sample SSMProp6N_FD_193582 | JGI IMG/M metagenome (GOLD analysis project Ga0272441, IMG submission 193582) | Marine sediment archaeal communities from Little Sippewissett salt marsh, Falmouth, MA, United States - SSM-Prop-6N | ecosystem: Environmental > Aquatic > Marine > Wetlands > Sediment ... | reverse complement strand
CGTCCTTGCGGCTGGTCAGGAGCATCACTTTGCAGCAGCCGGCAGATCGGATTCCTCCAGCTCCCGGATCGCCGGTCGCACCACGCGCTCGCCACGGAACCCGCGCTGCCCGCGGCGCGCCGCGGTCTCGTCGGAAACCCCCTCTTGCCAGCCCGAGCGCACGTCCTCTCTCGTATCGAAACGGGCAATGAACGGCTTGATATCCACGACCGGCGTTCCGTCAAGAATGTCGACATCTTCGATATGCAGCACGTTGCCTTCGATCGAGGTCAATCTCACAACGCTGAACCCCAGCTTGTTCGGCCGGCACGGCGCGCGCGTGGCGAACACCCCGCGCGTCGTGTCCTCCAAGAAGGGGCGCACCTTCAGCTTCGTCGCGCGGTTCCTGTGAAATATATAGAACACATAGATGTGCGAGAAACCCGCCAGATCCGTAAGCCCCTCGGAATACGCGGGGTCCAGCACCACCGTGCCTTTGACCTGCCGCGCGAAGATCGGCTGGATCGGGGTCGCCGATGGATCGGTATGCGGCGATCGGACCATGCCGATACCGCGAAAGACGAATTCTGCGCCCTGCATCCTCAGTCCTCCCCGTCTCCCGTCTTCGCCTCAAACTCGGAATACCCGATCCCCATCAGTACCAGACCAAGCACGATCATGCCGACCCGAATACCCACCGCCGCCTTGGTGCCCCACAGATTGATCCACAAAAAGATGATGAACTCACGATCGAAGTAGTTCAGGATAAGCGACAAGATCCCAAACGAGAACAGAAAGCCACCCAACTTGAACATCGACCTCTCCTTCCCAACGTGGGCCGTACCCACAACCCGAGTGTTCGGTGTTCAGTGTTCGTCCGTGTTCTTCTGTGCCTGTCCGTGTCTCCCAAAGAAAAACGGGTGCTGCCGCGCCGTCTTGTTCGCATGCGGTTCAAGAGATGCGGGTCTGCTGTCTGTCCCGCTTCTTCTTCGCGGCTTTCGCCTGCTTCACGCCCTTTTGCCTCTGTGCTTTCGCCTTGTCCTTCTTGCCCTTCTTGTCGCCCATTGGATGTTTCCTTTCCTGTCTTCTCCGAGAACCGCTCACAGAACGCGACGGCCATCAGCCAACTGATATTCTCTACCGGCTTCCGCGCACCCTTGAACCCGGACGGATTCGTGCCCATCACCGCCTCGTACTGGCGCTGGGTCACCTCGTACCTGCTCATGTAGAAGGCCTTGCCGATCGTCACGTTGTGCGCCGGCCCCTCGTCGGTGCGCCCCTTGTCCAGCCCCATCATGAACGAGCCCGGCCGAACCAACACAAACGCCATCTTCACGCCCTTGCCGAGCGATACCGAAAACGTGTCCTCCTCCGCCCCAACCGCCACGCAGAGATGTACAAACACACACGCGATTGACAGCTCCGTCATTGTCCACAATCGTGCGATCATTGCGCCTCCATCGCCTCTTCGAAATGCGTCCTGATCAGACTCTCGCGGCGTGCCGTGAAAGTCCGCTCGTTCGCATCCCGAACGGCCTGCTTCAGCTCCGACTGCATCGTCCTGCGCAGGTCCGGGTTGCGCTCCGTAAACTCTTCGGCCGCTTGCACCGACAGGTGGTGGATGGCGTCGGCCAACGCAAGGTAGCGCTGCCGCGCGGCCTGTTCCTGCTCCGCTGTCTGCTCACAAACGATCCGTCGCACTTGCTCGAGATCCGTGTTGCCCGCCGCCACGGCAGCAAGCGTTTGTTTCGCTACGGCCTCACGCCAGATCCTGAGCGGATTGTCCTTCGCAGGCCGTGCCGTCGCCCTCTCCACACGCACGATCCGCGCAGGTTCAACGGGCGCCGCGCCGCTCCGACAGGATCCCGTCTGGCGTGTCGTGCACGAGCCGCCGAGCACCGGCAAGACAACCATGAGCGCAACGACTACCGGACATTGAACTCCGTTCACACGTTCCCTCCTTCACCGGCCGGGAGCGCCGGTCAACATGCGGCCTCCGTCGAATCCTGTTCCGCTGCCTGCCCGTTCTCCCCGTGGTCCTTTCCGGCATCCGCCGGCCGACCACCCGAAAACACCGACCGGTACCCGATCGCGTCAACGGGGCAGACATTCAGACAACGCGCGCAACTGAGACAATCCGCGCAACCGGAATTCACTTGCATTGCTTCGGCAGGTACCTGAAATACAGAACCAGATCGACCGCGACCAGTACGAAATTCAACGCATAGAGCGCGATGATCCAATCCCGCGAGTACAGCAGCTTGTGCGTCACGCCGCACGCATACCCGAAACAGACGATGCCCATGAACAACGGGCTCTTGCCCGCAACCACTTTCGTCCGGATCGCTTTCGCAATCGAAATCGGCCAGCTCACCCCGAAACAGATCAGCATCGTCGCCTCAAAAATGCTCATGACGTCAGTCCCCTCCCATCACCTTTAGAGCAAGCCGAACTTCGCCATCTCACGCGCGGAGATGCTGATCCCTTTGCTCTTGTTGCCCGCGCCGCCGTTCACGACAAGCCCGTCAATCGTGCCCCAGTCGCCCCACGACCATTTCGACGCGTCCAGCCCGATCGGATCGGCCACCGCCCGCTTGAACAACTCCTCGATCGGCTCGTCCGCAATCCGGGTCAGCACGTTCGCGAACTGGTTCATCGCCGCGTCCCAATACTCGAACTCCGCGCCCGGCACAAAACGCGGCGTGGTCGGGTCGAACGGTGTCGAGGTCTGTGCGCCGCCGACCGCGTCGTACCCCGACGTCATCGTCGCAAAATGCCTCAGCTCGACCGTCGCATACTGCGAGGTCAACGACGCGACATAGTCCGCGGCCAACGTGTTCGTCGCGCAGTCGCCCTGATCCACGAGCAGACCAAGCACCGTGCTCGTGTACGACTTGCTCGCACTCCAGACGTTGTGCTTGTTGTCGATGTCGGTGCCCCGCCAAATCAGGTAGCCGTCGCGGATCACCTTCGCCTGGTCCGAACAGACAGAAAGTCCCATGGCAACACCCAGAGCCAGGCAGACGGATTTCGTGTGTTTCGCGGATTTCGTAGTTGGATGTCTCCTCTGTCTCCCTCTGCACTCTCGTTCTACCGCGCCCCATCCAGATTGTCAAAACGGTCCCTGAACACACCGTCATGGTACTCGAAGCTTTTCCCGCCAACGTGCTTACGTATCGTCATCCGGCCAACCGACCGGAACCCGCGTGCCCGGGCCTTCTCCGTGATCCGCACGATCCGGTTCGCATACTTGTACGCGCCGCCCTTGTCGCCCGCCAGCACGGTCCCGATCCGTTTCACCTCCAGCTCCAGCCGATCCGGAAAAACCGTCACCAGCAAGTAGCTGAAGCTCGACTGCTTGGCCGGCGCCGAACCGTGAATGATCTGATGCACGTCGTCCTTTCGGCAGATCCGCGTCGTGTGACGATGCCCGCACAGATAAAGGTCGACTGCATGCTCCGCCAGCACCCGCCAGATATCCGATTCCGCGCCACGCTCCAGCGAAAGCTCCCGACCCGGTTGCTGGCCGGGCCGTTCCGGCAGAATCGGCACGTGGCCCGCAACCACAATGTGTCCGATCCCGGCCGCTCCCCGCAACGTGCGCTGGACCCAGGCCAGTTGTTCGGCCGCAACATCCATGTGCACGTCGCCGTGCGCGTCCTGCTCGAAAACGTCCAGCACCAGCATCAACAGGTTCTTGTGGCGCACGGAATAGGCAAGCCCCTGCATGTGCTCGGGCCCATTGCGCGGCATCCTCAGATGCTTGCGGAACGCCTCCTCGTAGTGTGGCACCAACTCTCGCTTCTTGCCGCGCCACGGATTGTCGCCCAGCTCGTGGTCGCCCAACGCCGCATAGAATTTCAGGCTGTGGTCCTGCATCCGCTTCACCCAGGCCGGATAATAGACCGCGGCCTTCTTCGCCACATCCTCCTGGCTCCGCGACCAACGCCCCAACACCAAATCGCCCGGAACAACAACAAAGTCCGGGTCCTCCGCCTTGATCGCGCCCAAGACATAATCAACGGCTTGGTCCCAGTTCGGCTCCGGATACGCCACGTCCGCGTTCAGGAAATCCGGAATGCTCACGAAACGCCAGGCTGCCGGGTGCCCCGCGCGCCTCGCCCCCGGCTGCCCGGCGCCAAACGCCTGGGCCCGACACGCAAACGCCACGAGCAACCCCACCAAAACCAACCTGCCCGGTCTCCTTCGCGCCACCGCCCTGTCGCTGAAGCATGGATTTCGTGCGACTGTGTCCCACCTTGGCCCGGCAGGGCCTCGCGAAGAAGCCTGGCGAGGCTCGGGTATACGCGGCTTCCTTCGACTCAGGCCGTACACTCTCTGTTCAATTCGCGTCATTGGCGTGATTCGCGGGCAGTTCTCTTCTCCGCCGGTCGCGGTATTCGCCTGCCAATACTCTAACCCGCCGGACCCGCCGTCGTGCCGCCAACGCGCAGGCGCACCGGCGTGATGATCTCACGCGCAGGCCCCGTGACTGTGCCGTCAATCCGCTCCAACAATGCCACCGCCGCGCGACGACCCGCGCGGATACGGTCCGCATAAACCGCGGTCAGCGGCGGTATCGAATGCTCCGCCAGAATCGTGCCGTCATAGCTCACAATCGATAGATCGTCCGGCACCTTCAAACCGAGCTCGCCCGCCACACCCAACACGGCCAGCCCGTCCGGGTCGCTCGGACAGAACACCGCCGTCACTCGGTCCGAACGAACCAGCACCTCCCGCATGTCCGGCGAGGGCTCCGAGCCCGATATCGGAAAATCTCGCGCGTCCACATCCAAATCCGCCGCCTCCAGCGCCCGCTTCAACGCTTCCACGCGTGCCCGGACTTGAGGCAGACGCAGCAACTTCGTGTGGCAACCGATCCGCCGATGTCCAAGCTCAATCAGATGCGACGCCGCCTGACGCGTACCGTCCACGCCGTCCGTGTGGATGCAGTCGCCTTCACCTTCGCCCGGCATACCCGCCAGATGCACCACCGGACAACGCCCGGCGCCACCCGACAGCTTGCGAATGCCAAGCAGACAAACCCCCGCCGCCTCGCCGCCGTTCAACTTCTCTTCCGAACGCGGCACGTGCCGCAACGTCGTCGAATAGCCGCGCTCCCCACACTCCTGCTCGAAACCCAGAACGTACTCCTGCTGGATCACCGTCAGCGCACCACGCTCCGGAGGACCATGCACCAGTATCAGTACTTGCCCCACCTGCGCAGGACGGTCCGAGACCGCCGCAACAAACGTGCCTTTCGCCGGATATCGCTCCACCAGACCCATGCGCTGAAGCTCCTGGTACGCGTGGTGGACTGTCATCCGAGACAAACCCAGACGCTCAGCCAAAATCGTCTCCGACGGCAGCTTCGAGCCCTCTCCGTACTCGCCCCCGCGGATCTTCCCCGCTATTGTGTCCACTACCTGTTTGTATACAGGCTTCCCGCTCTTACGGTCCAACTCACAGCGTACGTCACACTCTTTCATATCTACCGTATATACGGTATGCCCCGCCCTTCCGTCAAGCACACGCCCAGACCTCGGCTCTTGTTCGACTCGCCGCCTTGCGCTCCAGTCCCGTGCCAACCTCTTCAGCGCCGGGATCTGGAGCCCCGTCCAGGGCTATACCAATATCCTCGGTAACAACCAGACCGTCATTCTCACCAACACGGACGAAAACCTGCGCTACTACCCGCAGCTCAATGCCGCGATGAAGAAAACGCGAAACATAACAACCAACCCCGCCGGTGGCCAAGCTCCAGCAGATGCTCCGCCGCTTGACGGCCGCCGTCCTCGCTGTCCGTATGCACACAGTCCGACTCGCCCGCTTCAGACCAACCCGAAAGCACCAACGGATGCACCGGGCGTGGCGGACCGTCATACGCGATAAACCAAGCTGAGCCGCCAAGGCCGTCTCCGCAGATAAACGTGCACCCGCCTTGTAACGACCCGTGCGGACCCCCAACTCAATCGCAGCCATAAGCTGCTCGTACGCAGGTCGCCCGCTGCCACGCCCAATCTCACAGGCTATCACACACACTTCCATCCCAATTCCCTACCCTGCTTTCGTATTGTATATACCATACAGTTACCACCTTGTCAACAGTCACCTGGCCCAACAACAACAACGTCTTTCCATCCCCAAAAAATCACAATAACTCTTGACAAACCCGCGTTTATCCGGTATGGTATAGCTTGTTGACTTACAGTATAGGTTATTTGCTGCGGTTGGATCCAAGGAACGGAACTCTGGAAGAAGGCTGGACGCCGCATGATCGGATTTCTCTCTATCGAGGAGGAAAGGAGCAGAAGCATGCGCACGGCGACGATATTACTGGCGGGCCTGACGCTGCAGGCAGGGATCCGCGGCGCGGCTGGGTTCACGATCGGGAAGGATCAACCCCACACGATTGTCATACCGGCCAAGCCGGACGAGGTTTGTCGTTTTGCGGCGGCCGAACTGGCCAAACACCTGCAGCTTGTTTTCGGACTTGACGTCCCCATCGTTCGGGAAGGCGCTTCTACCGCGGGCTCCGGCACGTTTCAGATCGGCATCCGGCCGCCGGGCGACGGCACGGCTCTGTCGCCCGAGGAAGCGCGCTACGAGATCACGCCCGCGGCCATCTACCTCTACGGCGACGACGATCTCGAGGGAGCCGGCCTGAAGAGCCCGTTCCCGGGCCCGGACCGTCGTGCGGCGCAAAAGGCGTTGGACCTGAAGAATGCGCGCACGGGCACGTTGTTCGCGGTCTACGAGTTCCTGGAGCATGAGCTGGGCGTGCACTGGCTGATGCCGGGCGACCACGGCATCGCGTACACTGCCCGCAGCCGCCAGACGCTGCGCCCGAAGCGGCACCGTTGGACCACGCGCCTGATCCGCCGTCACATGCGGGTCGGTCAGCCGTGGAGCCAGCTCAACTCGAACAGCGCGCACGTGGGCCAGCTGAACATCCCGCCGGAGTTCCGGGTAACCGAGCAGCAGGCGGCCGCGCGCGAGATGATGGACCTGACCTGGCTGCGCCGCATGCGGATGGGCTGCCGCGAACTCGTACGGTTCGGCCATTCGAACCGCAACTGGTGGAAGATCTTTCACGAGAAGCACCCCGAGTATTTCGCGTTGGTCAACGGCAAGCGCAAGGCCGTGCGCGGCAAGGAGGACCGGGTCAAGCTCTGCATCTCGAACCCGGCCGTGGCCGAGCAGAAGATCCAGTTCTGGCTGCGCGAGGCGAAACGCACGGGCAGAACCAAGTACTTCTCCGCGGGCCCCAACGACGGAGGCGGCTTCTGCGAGTGCGCGAAATGCCGTGCGCTCGACGTCGCGCTGCCCGGCGAGAAGCCCATGAGCCACCTCACCGACCGGTACGTGTGGTACTGGAACAAGCTGCTCGGGATGATCCGCGAGCACTATCCCGATGCGATCGTCACGGCCGGGGCCTACAGCCGCTATTTCGAGCCGCCGCGCCGCGAACGGCTGCTGCCCGGCATCTACCTCACGTTCGTGGCCGGCAAGGGCTACACCCTCGAGCAATGCCGCAGGGTCTGGAAAGGCTGGGCGGACGCCGGGGTGAGCGGGATCTTCCTGCGCCCGAACCAGCTCGCCGTCGCGCGCAACCCGATCGTCACGGATGCGGACAAGGCCTACTTCCAGGTCTTCCGGCTCGGCTACGCGAACAAGATGCTGGGCACCGACTTCGGCGGCGCGTTCGGCAACTGGGCAAACGCGAGCATGATGTACTACATCATGGCCAAAGCGCACGTCGATCCCACGAAATCGTTCGAGCATTGGGAAGACGAATACTGCGCCGCCTACGGCGCCGCGGCGCCCGAGGCGAAAGCCTACTTCCAGCACTGGCGCGCCGTGCACGCGAAGAACCCGCTCGGCGACAAACGCTATGGCGGCACGCTCTACAAGAAGGCGCAGGAGTACTACGAGCCGGCCCCGTTCCAACAGGCAGCGCGAATTCTCGACCGCGCCGCGGCCAAGCCGCTGTTGCCGAGCCAGAAAGCGTTGGTGCAGCAGCTCGTCCTGGCCAACCGGCACAATCATCTCTGGCTGAAGGCAATCGCGACAGGCAACGAAGCGCGAGAGAAAGACGCCTCGTCCGCGGCGCGCCAGGCGTCACTGGCCGCGACCCGCGAGCTCTGGGACTACCGGCTCAAACACAAGGACGAGCTCGACATGAATTGGGCGTGGGTCTTCACGATCGAAGGCCGCAAGTACGGCGACCGCGCGCGTATCCAGCACTGGCGCCAGGCCGGCAAGCTGAACGCCGCATCCATGGCCGCCGTCCGGTTCGAAGACAAACACGACCGCCACCCCGACATGGGCGACCAGTAGGGGCGCCACGCATGGCGCCCCTCTCCCCATCCAACCGGCGCGCGACGCGTTCCAGGGCAAGGAGGCAAAGCGATGCCAAAACCCGTCGCGCACGCGTATGGACTGGAATGACACCAGAAAAACCATGAATAGCCACAGATCACGGGAATTCCATTCTTCTCAAGAAATGCGTGGCGCATTTCCAGTCGCCCCGCTCCTGACCACGCTTTGCACGTTGATGCTGATGCTGACCGGCACAGCACACGCGGCCACCTTCAACGTGACCGACTACGGGGCCGTGCCCGACGACGCGAACCACGACCTCGCCGCCATCACCGCCACCATCACCGCCGCAGGCGACGGCAATACCGTCTACTTCCCCGCCGGTACCTACATCATCTCCAACACGATCCTGCCACAAACCGGCCAGACCCTGACCGGCGCCGGCCGCACGCAGACCATCGTCAAATTCAAATACGCCGGCACGTCCAAGGTGCCCATGCTCAAAATCCAAACCAAACAGAACTGCGACGTCTCGCACATCACCTTCAATGCCGACAACGACACCAATGCGCTGCACGGCATCCATGTCGCAGGCGGAGGCAACCACACGCTGCACGACCTCGGCATCAAGAACCTCGCCAGCAACTACGGCTACTCGCCGTTCGGCATCTATTTCACCGGCAACGCCACCAATTCCATGATCCTCAGCAACCGCATCGAGAATATCGGGCTCGATTCCGAATGGGGCGGCGGAATCCGGTGCGCGAACGCGCCGTACAACACGATCCGCTGCAATACGATCTCCGAAACCGGGCGCGGCGGGATCTTCGGGAATACCGGCGCCGCATGGCTAACGATCCAGAGCAACACCGTCTCCGGCTCGCACGGGGTCGGGCTCGGCATCGAAATGTGGGGCGGCTGCCCCTACGCGCTGATCGAAGACAACGTCATCGATCACTGGCTCAGCATCGACGAAGCCAGCTTCTCCGCCGTACGCCGCAACGTGGTCAGCGCCAAGGACGGCACCTACAAGTGGTGCGCGCTCGAATTCATCGAATCGAGCAACTGCGTGTTCACCGGCAACACCGTCGACGACGGCTGCAAGATGGGCATCTCCAGCTCGAACGTGCACCCGAAAAACCACGGCTTCTTCGCGTACAACACGGTGCGGCACGCCACCACGTTTGCGTTGTGGATCGAAGGCCACGACGAAGGCGCGCAGTGGCACTACTACTACAAGAACAAGCTGCTCGACACCTACCAGAATCATCCCAGGGCCTACACCGAATCCAACGCCCCGAACTACGGCAGCGGCGTGTTGCTCTATGGGAATTGCCGCTCAATCACGTTCGACGCCAACGAGATCTCCGGGAACGGCAAGCACGGGATCAACCTGTACCAGCCGGACGTGGACGGGCTCAGCTTCGTGAACAACCTGATCACGAGCAATAACAACAAGGCCGTTTACGAAGGCGGCGGGTCCGCCGCCGACCTCGAATGGACCGGCAACACCGTCAACGGGAACGGGACCGACAACGCGCTCACGCCCGCCGGCTACACGAACCAGAAACCGACCGTGTCGTTCACCTACCAGACGAACTCCGCCTGGAACGAGATCCGGTTCGTCAGCACCGCAACGGATACGGACGGCACAATCGCGCACGTGCTCTGGGATTTCGGGGCCGGCCGCCCGGCGACCGAGACGAACGCCCTCTACGCCTACGAAAAGGCCGGAATCTACCGCGTCACGCTCGTGGCATGGGACAATGGCGGCCGCGGCGCGATCCAGGAACAGATCGTCAACGTCAACCCGCCGGTCGTACCCACCGCGCCCACCCAGCTCGTCGCGCGCGTAATCGGGCCGTCACGGATCGGGCTGCAATGGGAAGACCGCAGCGTTGCCGAGCTCGGCTTCAAGATCGACCGCAGACAGGACAGCGCACCCACATGGACGCTCGCATACACGACCGTGACCGCGAACGTCACAACATGGCTCGACACCGGGCTGGCCGGCGACACGCGCTATCACTACCAGGTCCGCGCCTACAACGGCTACGGCGATTCCGACCCTACCCAGACGGCATCCGCGCACACGCGGCCGACCCCCGCGTTCACCGCCTATAACGACCTGTCTTGGACGAACACACAGCGCAGCGCGAATATCACGTGGTACACGACCGACGGCGGCGCCGGCACTCCGCCCATGGGCAACAGCGGCCTGCTCGTCGACTGCGCGACCGGCCTCGACACGCCCGTCACGCTCAGCGTCACCGGCGGCGAATGGGACGGCGCCGCGCACACCGTTCAGGGCGCGCCCGGCCGGCCCGGCACGCTCGCGCACGGCATCTTCGACGGCGTGCTCGATGCCGAGGGCGTCGTGTCCTACGCGGCATCGAACCTGGTGCTCACGTTCAGCGGGTTCGCGCCCGCACCGGCCTGCGAGGTCGCGCTGTTCGGGAACCGCGACAAGAACACCTATACCGACCGCGTCACGCGCGTGACGATCGGCGGCGCGCTCAGCTTCTCGAACGCCGCTGCCACCGCCATCGCCGGCACAGACGCGTTCGTCGTCATCACGAACGGCTACAACACGCTCGAGGGGCACCTCGCACATTTCGTCGATGTCGATCCCGGGCCCGACGGCACATTCACGCTCACGGTCGACGACGGCGGCAGCCCGAGCCCGCCCAGGTTCTACGCGAACGCCGTCATGTTGCGCGCCTACTCCCGACACACAACGCTTGTGAATACCGGCGCCGGCTGGAAGTTCCGGCGCGGCACCCAGGAGGCGTCCTCTCCGCATACCGCCTGGCTGGCGCGCACGTTCGACGACCAGGCCTGGGAAGACGGGACCACCCCGATCGGCTACCTGGAGAGCGGCTGGACCGGCGGCACCGAGCTGTCCGACATGCGCGGCAACTACACCGCCGTGTTCCTGCGCCGCACGTTCACGCTCTCGAACAGCCCGTCCGCCTGGAACAAGCTGACGCTCGATGTCGAGTACGACGACGGGTTCGCCGCATGGCTGAACGGCGAGGAGATCGCGCGCGTGAACGTGCCCGGCACGCCCGGCAGTGCGATTCCCTACGACGCCGTCGCGATCAGCAACGCGCGAAGCAGCGCAAGCTTCCAGTTCCAGGCCGGCGCCATGCCCCCAGTCCATACCGGCACCAACGTGCTTGCACTCATGGCCCTGAACCGCTCGCTCGACGGAAGCAGCGATTGCGTGCTCGATGCGCGGCTGCACGCGGTGCCGGGCGCCGGCACGGCCGGCACGGATGCAGACAACGATTCGCTGCCCGACGATTGGGAAATCGCGTGGTTCGGAAACACGAACGCCGCGGCCCACGACGACAGCGACAGCGACGGACCCGACAACAACGCCGAACTGATCGCCGGCACCGACCCCGGCACGAACACCGACTGGTTCGCGGTCGACCTGCAGCCGCATGACGACAACATGCTCGTCTCGTTCCCGACCGTCACCGCCACCGAGCCGTGGTACGACGGCGCCACGCGAACCTATGCGTTGCAGCAAACCACGAACCTGCAGCCCGGCACCGCCTGGACGCTCGTGCCCGGCTATGAAGCCGTGCCGGCAACCGGCCAAACCGTATCCTACACGAACCAGGGCGGGACCGGCCCGATCTTCTTCCGGGCACGGGTATGGCTGGCCGAGTAGATGCCGTGGTCCGCTGTCAGGGCCCGGCGCGTTCGGAACGGCATCGCGCGCGGGGGCAAGACATGCAGCCGGCTCAGCGCGCCGGCTGGGTCTTCTCTGTCACCAGGGCGGACCGAAGAATGGCCAGGATCTCGTCAACCCCCGAATCGCTCGGGGCTGCCGCAAATACGTGTACCTTCCAGCTGGCGTCCGGTTTCGGGATGCCCCGGATCGTCTCCACGTGCCGCCACACTTCCGGGCGCGTCGTAGAATAAGTGACCCACTCCTGCTCGCCGCCAAGAAAAGCCGAGCTGCGCGTCGCGCGGTACTTCGCGGTCGCGCCAAGCTTGTGCCACTGGTAACCCGGCCGCCCGCCCATGTAGATCCCGATCGTCTTCCCGCGCGTGCCGAACGCCGCCACTTCCGAAAGCTTGTGCACCACGAAATCCAGCCCGTACTGACTCGTGACCAGCCAGCCATCCGGCAGCGCCACGCTCAAATCGAACTTGTCGCTCCGCGCGTCCAGGCGCCGCGTACCCGAGGCCAGATCCAATTGCCTGGGCCCGAGCCGCACGGACGCAAGGATCCGGTCGGTCAGCGACCGGCAGTTCTCTGGATTCTCGTGGAACTTGGGATTGAAATACAGGCCGAGACGCTGGATCGAGTCGTCCCGATGCCGAACAAAGCATGTCGCGTACAGGATCGCATCGTCCGCCGCGTTCGGGTCCGACGCACGCCCGGCAATCACGTGCTGACCGATACGCTCCACCTTAAAGGCGGTCTGCTCACTCGCGAACTGCGTGCGAAGCGCCTCGAGCACTTGCGCGTTGTAGTCCGGGCCCGCAACGGCAAAGAGTTCCCGGGCCACCAGCACCAGTTTGTTGAGGCCGTCCACGGAGACCACGCGCGTCTCTTCCTCGCTCGATTTGCGCGCTTCCGTCACCTTGTGCTCGCGCGCCCCAATCGCAGAGCCCGCCGGCATCGAAACAAGCAAACGCCCGTTCAGCAGCTCGACAGGCTTCCATTCGTCAGCCCAAACCGCGCCGCTCAGCGCCAGGAACAATGTGACTTGGTAGATTGCCCTCATCTTCTTGGCCAACCGGAAGACCCACCACGACCGTACCGAACACGCCAGCAAGGTGTCAAACCCTAAGGATTCGCGCCCCGTCCCGTGTCTGTCCGTGCCGGCCGCGCCGCAGCCGGCCGGCCGAAGGCGGGTCTGGTCGTGTGCGCCACGTCCGGCCGATCGCCGGGCGGCTCAGCCGTGCGCGCCCGCCGGAAGCCAGCCAATGCCCCGCTTGAACGCACCGGGCTCGCGCATCTGGTACAGCGCCTGCAGCCGCGCCCGAGCCAGGCCCAACCCTTGCGCATACTGCGCAAGCCATTTCCGGAACAGAACCACCGCAATCCGCTCGCCGTACAGCCCGGTCATGCGCCGGAAATGCGCCTGCGAGAAACGCAACCATTGCGCGCGACCCGGCGCCGGCAAGGCCCGCTTGCCCTCGAGCCGCCGCGCAATGTCGCGGATCAACCACGGGTTTTTCAGCAGCGCGCGGCCAACCATGAGCCCGGCGCAACCCGTCACCGCCAAGAGATTCTGTGCCCGGTCCGGCGTGTCGACGTCGCCGTTGCCGATCACCGGAATCCGGTCAACGGCCGCAACCACCTCGCCGATCGCCACCCAATCCGCCTTACCGCGATAGCCCTGCGCCCGGGTCCGGCCGTGCACGGTGATCGCCGCTACTCCGACAGCTTCCAATACGCGGGCCAGCGGGACAGCAACAGGATGGTCCCGGTCCCAACCCAGGCGGATCTTGGCCGTAACCGGCACTGCGACGGCCGACACGACCGCCGCGGCCACCCGCTCTGCCAGCTTCAGGTCGCGCAGCAACCCCGCCCCCTTGCCCCGGCCCGAAATCTTCTTCTGCGGACAGCCCATGTTGATGTCGAGCAGACGCGCGCCGCGCGCGACCAACCATTGCGCCGCTTCCGCCAGCAGCGCCGGCTCGTTGCCGTAAAGCTGCCAACCCAACGGCGCGTCCGCCGGGTCCGTTGCCAGCAATTGCGCACGCTTCCGGCCGCCACCACGCAGCAGACTCGCCGGATTCAACAGCTCCGTGAAGGCCAGCCCCACACCGCCCAGCCGGCGGATGCACAACCGGTACGGCAGATCCGTGTAGCCCGCCATCGGCGCCAGCAATACCGGCGATGCCAAGCGAAGCCCGCCAATACAGAGCACGTTCATCGCCGTAACGCCGCCTTCCGTGCCTTGCGCAGCCCGTCACGCGCCCCGGAATCGGCCGGCGCCATGCGCAACACCTGCGCGTAGTGCTGCGCCGCTTCTGCGTACTTCGACTGGTCGAACAACGCGTGCGCCAGATTACGCCGCGCCCCGATGTTGCCGGGCTGCGCCGCGACGACCAGCGAAAAGTGCGCCGCCGCCTCCGCGACCCGGCCCTGTGCGGCGAGTACCGCCCCGATGTTCATGTGGATCTGCGTCTTGTCCGGACGCAACGCAAGCGCCTGCGAAAAGTGATACAGTGCGCGGTCCGGCTCGCCGCACCGGCCGAGCGCGACACCGAGGTTGCTGTGCCCGTTCGCATGTCGCGGATTGATGCGCAGGCTCTCGGAATAATGCGCGATCGCTTCCGCTACCCGGCCCAGCGCCAGCAGCGCGTTGCCCAGGTTGTCGTGCGCACGATAGTGCCGCGGCTCCAACGCAAGCGCGGCGCTGTAGCAGCGCGCCGCCGCAGCCAGCTTGCCGCGCCGCGCCCATACATAGCCCAGATTGTTGTGCGCCTCCACATGGCCCGGCCGCCGCGCAAGCGCTTCCGCGTAGGACGCCGCTGCCAGCCCCAGACGTCCATGCCGGTCGAACGCGAGTCCACGGTCAAACGCCGCCTTCGCCCCGTCGTTCTCGTATCCGAACCAGTTCACGCCGTCCGCGGCGTAGACTGCCACAATCGCAACGATGCTCGGAACCGCGCCGCGCCAACTGCGTGCGCGCAGATCGGCCGCCAGCCGCACCAACCCGTACGCGGCAAACAGGAGCAGGAACGGGATGACCGCGACCCGGTACCGGGCCGTCACGAAGAACGGCAGGAACGATACGCAGTACACGGCAACGAACAACACAATCAAGACAAGCGCCGCACGGTCCGGAGCCCGTTCCGACCCGCGTGCCGACCCGGCCGCCGCACCGCGCGTGCCGCGGGCCGCCGCCACGCACCAGAACAGGCCGACCGCCGCAAGCGCAAGCGTCGAGGCGAAGTTGCCGGGCAACACGCGCAGGATCCGCGACTCCCCGCGCGCCGCCGTCAGATCGCGCTCGCTCAACACCTCGATCCCGGCCCAGAACATGAGCGCCTTCTTCAAGACCCGCCGGAACGTCACAGCGGGATGCGCGCGCATGTAGTCAACCGCGCGCCGCGCAAACCAGCCCGACACCGCCGAGGGCCGCAGCGGACGACCCGCCGCGCGCGAGACGTACTCGGAGATCTCGCCATAGTCGAACGCGTCCCGAAACTTCGGGAACTCCGCCGGCAAATCCACGCTGTAGCCCGTGCTCTGCGGATTGTTCCCTATGTACAAGTTGATCCCGCCGTTCGAGGAGATCAGCACAAAGTCGCCGCCGCACAACGCGTTCCGGATCGTGACCGGCGCAACAACCAGCATCGTGCCGAGCGCCAGCCACGTGCCGAGCAACGCCCGGGTACGCCGTGTCCTGTTGCCCGGCACCATGACCGCCCAGCCGACGGCGATCGGCACGAACAACAACACGTTCGGCTTGCCCAGCGCCGCAAGCCCGAGCAACGCCCCGCACAGCAGCGCTCTGCCTGCGCTCGGACGCGCACGCAAACCGAGCATGGCCAGGAGGAACGCCAAGTGCAGAAAAACGAGCAGGACGACCTCGCGCAGCTCGGTCGCAAAATAGACAAACGCCCAGTAGCCGGCCATCAGCAGCGCCGCGACCAGACCCGCACGCCGGCCGAGCACGCTGCCGCCCAGCAGGAACAGCAGCACACAGCTGCCGGCACTGATCGCGACCTGCACCATGCGCACCGCCAAATAGCGACGCCCGAACAACGCGTAGAGCGACCCCAGAAAATAGGGATAGAGCGGCGGCCGGAAGTACGGGGCCCGCCCGATCTGCGGATCCACACGGTCGCCGGGCGGCCGCCACTGGCCCGAGGCCAGGCCCCACGCCCAGTAGTCGTGATAGCCCGCGTCCACCGCCGGCATCTCGAATTCCGGCAGGTCCCTGATCTCGGACACATAGACCCCGCGCACAAGCGCGGCGAGCAGGAAAATGCCGAGCAGCAGCAGGCCCGTGCGCCGGGCAGAGCCCGGCGCGCGAGGCGCGGACGGCGCCATCCTCTGCGCGCGCTTGCTGCTCTTGCGCGGCTTGCTCACTACTGAAGCCGATAGTGTTTGCGGACCGCACTGCGAATCTGCCACGTGCACGACATGCCGGCAGGGAACGTGACCAGGTCGCCCTTGCCCATCCGGACCGGCTTGCCGCCGTCCGGAATGACAGTCACGTCACCCGCCAGAAAGTAGCAGGTCTCCTCGCCGTCGTAGCGCCACGGGAACTGCGAGGCGTCCTTCGTCCAAATCGGCCAGGTCTTCACGCCCAATTCGCCCAGCCGCGCCTCGCTCGGGTTGCGTTCGACATCGATCTCGCTCATGGGCTGCGCCTCCTCTGCGCCTTCTCGGAAAACAGAACTGCGGATTCACGCGGACATACACGGATGACCCCTGCATCCGCGTACATCAGCGTCCAGCCGCGGTGCCGCCCGCCTTCACTGCCTGGGCACAGACGGCACGGCCACGGCCTTCGGCGCGCTGCGAAACAGCACGTTTCGATAGCCGTGCTTGGCAACAATCGCCCACGTGCGCCGCACCAGCGGGTCCGCAGTGCCGCGCGCAACCGAGATGTTTACGACCGTGCCCGGATGAAAGCCCCGGCTCCTCAACTGCTTGGCAAACGCCTCCGGCGTCATCGTCGTCTCCAGGAACCGAATGCGGCCCGATGCGTTCAACGAAGCAAAGACACGCGTCGGTTTCGCGCCGCTCGTCGCGCAACCCTGAAGCAGCGCACAGACACAGAAAGCGGCCGACACAACGGCAAGCAAGCGTCTCGTCCTCATTTGCCTGATAATTCCCTTTCCCGCGATTCGCGCATTTCTGATACACTGCCCAACACAAGGCCGGCCGCGTCGGTCGGCCGGGCCTGTGTGCGACAGACGCCCTGCAGACACTCTTATCCCAGCAACACCGCGGCCCGCAACAAAAAAACCGGACAATGACACTGCAGCAACCAGCGCAGCAGACACGGGGCCGCCGGGCGCACGGCCGTAGCGCCGTCGCGTCCGTGGTCCGGCAAGCGGTCCGGATCAGCGGCGAGCTGTTCAAAGTGATGGTCCCGCTCGTCATCGCGGTCAAGATCCTCAAGGAACTCGGCGGCGTCGCGTACCTTGGCTCCGCGCTCGGACCCGTCATGCGCTGCGTCGGACTGCCCGGCCAGATGGGACTCGTATGGGCAACCACGCTCGTTGTCAACATCTACGGCGGGATCGCCGTATTCCTGAACCTCGTGCAGGACCACGCGCTGTCCGTCGCGCAGATCACCGTGCTCGGCACCATGATGCTCGTCGCGCATACGCTGCCCGTCGAGCTCAGGATCAGCCAGAAAGCCGGTGTCCGGCTCCGGTTCCTGCTCGCCCTGCGCGTCGGCGGCGCGTTTCTGCTCGGGTTCTGCCTCGATCGCATCTATCGCGCGGGCGGATGGCTCCAGGAACCCGGTGTGATCGCATGGAAAGCCAAGGCACGGGACCCCTCGCTCGCTGCCTGGGCATGGAGCCAGATCGTGAACCTGTCCATGATATTCGGGATCATCCTGGTCCTGCTCGTGCTGCTCAAAGTGCTCGAGCGCTTGCGCATCAACGCGCTCCTCACTCGCCTGCTCCGGCCGCTGCTCGTCCTGCTCGGGATCGGCCGCGAAGCCGCCACCATTACGATCGTCGGTATGACGCTCGGACTCTCCTACGGCGGCGGGCTGATCATTGCCGAAGCGAAATCCGGCCGGCTCGGCAAGCGCGACGTGGTCGCGTCGCTCGCACTCATGAACCTCGCACACAGCCTGATCGAGGACACGCTGCTGCTGCTCGCGCTCGGGGCCGCGCTGTCCGGCATCCTCTGGGGGCGGCTGATCTTCTCGCTGCTCTGCGTCATGCTGCTCGCCAGACTCACACGCGCGCTACCCGACGCCGCACTCCAGCGCTGGTTCGCACGGCCGCCGGGGCAAGCGAAAAGTGATCGGTAATCGGTGAGCAGTGTCACGCCGAAGCGCCTTGCGCGGCAGGAACCAAAGATCGGCCCGGCCCGCGCGGCGCCGCGTCGCGCGGGCCCGAAACAGCCGTCCGCCCCCCCAAAAAAGGCGCAGCAGGGTTTACATTCCCCCCTGTTTCCAGCAAAATGCGCGCGTATGGCCGCAAACCGGCGCGCATCAACCACGAACCGTCACCATCGCAGAGAAGGGCCCGACAGCATGGCGAAACCGTTCAAGAAAGCGACGCTCACGCCCGAAGGCACCGCCTTCAAAACGGAGTTCACGGGCCGGGAGGATGAGCCCTCGAACCGGTATGTCCGCCTCACGCAACGCGATAACCATATGGCCTGGTCCAGCCCCGTCTGGTTCGACGATTGACGCACAACCATGAGCGCACCACACATGCCCGGCCTGCTCAACCGCGCGCTGGCGTTTCGCACCAAGCCGCTCGGCACGGTCCTGCTTCTATGCGGCGCGATCGGCGCCGTCTCCGGCGCGCTGTTCGCCCCCTACCAGGTATCCGTAGAAACCGCGCAGGCGCTTTCCGGCACCGTACCCTACGCACCCGACTGCCCGAACTACGCGTATCACGTCAAAGTCTACACGATCGCCAACCAGCTCGGCGCCCTGCTCCTGCGCCTGACCGGCAGTGAACCGTTCGTCTCCAGACTGCTCGCCGCCCTGGTCGGCATGGTCTGCGTTCAGGCGGTCGGACTCATCATCTTTGTTTGCTCCCGAAAGACGCTCGCCTCCGTGCTCGGTGCCGCGTTCTTCAATCTCGTCTCGCTCTATCCCGTCACCTGGGGCGTTTTCTCCTGGGGCGTCGTCTATGACCCCGAATGGCTCAACGCCACCAGCACATACAATTTGATCAGCCACTTTTTCCCCCTGCTCGTCATCGGCCTGCTCTGCGCCGGGCCGGCCCGTGCCGGACTCTTCCTCCTCGCGCTCGCGCCCGCCGTGCATCCCTCCGCCGGCCTGTGGCTCTGGCTCGTTGCCTGCTCGGTCGGCGCATTCGGCGGCGCCCGCGCGGGCGCGATACTGCGCCGTAACCTCCGCTGGTTCCTGGCCGGGCTCGCGCTGTTCGCTCTCAGTCTGCTCCTGCAGCGCGCGTTCATCGCGCGACTGCCCGCCGCGCCGGCCGAGCTGCAGGCAGCGTTCCGCGACAGCTTCGTCGCGAATTTCGACCTGCATCGACGGCCGTTCCGGTTCGCCTCCAGCGGCGTGCTCGCCGCGCTCGCGGCCTGTGCCTGTTGCGCGCTGCAGATGGGCAGACGGCACGCAGACGCACAGGCGCGCGGGGAATCGGGACGGCGCGCCCTGCTCGCATTTGCCGCGGTCGCAACCGCGGGCGCGCTGCTCGCCGCCCTGATCACGCGGCTGCCGCCCAACCGGGTGCCCGGCTTCCTGTTGGCTCTTATGCCGGGCCGATACATCAATCTCCCCATCCTGCTGCTCTGGCCGGCAGCGCTCGGCGCGCTCGCGCGGCTCGCCGTGCGCCGCCCGCGTTTGGGCGGGACACTGCTGGCGGGCTACCTCATCACCGCGCTCAGACTGGCCGGCCACGCGCTGCGCGCGAGCCGCGTGAGCGGAGACGACTGGGGCGATGAGCGGCTGCAGCTCGCCTACCTGTTGAGTACCGTGCTGTTCGGCGCTACAGCGGCCCTGTGCCTGCGGGTCCGACCGCACAGAACGCGGCCCGCGCCCCTGGCCCGCGCCGCCGCGGGCTCCGTGCTGGCCCTCGCGCTGCTGTGCGCCGCTGTGCTGCCATACCTGGCCCGTCGGCCCGAGACCTGGCAACCAAGCCGCCTCAGCGACTGGCGCACCGTGCCCGCCCTCGCTCAGGTCGCCCGCCACAACGGCGTGCTGCTCATCAGCCACGGCCTCAAACACGCGCAACTCATCACGCGACGGCCCGTCCTGTTCGATCCCGATCAGCTCGACGGTTTCATGTACGCACCGGAAGCCGCCGCACGGCTCCTGCCCGCGATCCGCGAAATCTACGGTGTCGATATCCTCCGGAAAAGGCGGGAACCCTGGCGCGAGGACGGCAGTATCCCGCCACACTATCGCGCGCTCTGGGAACAACGCACGCCTGCCGTATGGCGCCAGCTCAAGAACACGCACGCATTCCAACAGATCCTGACGCCGCCCGACTGGACACTGCGCTTGCCATGCCTCGTCGATTCCGACCTGTGCAGACTCTACGCTGTACCCTGAAGTGCGCTTTGCCCACAACCGAACACTGAACACGCAATCCCTGTCCCGCACCCACCTGTTTTGCTCTTGACTTCCAGGCCCTTCTCCACGATAAGCGTAGCGCGGTCACGTGCGGGGAACCGCTCGGTCCGGACACCACCCCACGCAACCGCGACGATCGAGAAGCATGATGTACAAATTCACCATACGCGGCGCACGCGGCGGGATACCCGCCTGCGATTCCGAGTATCTCAAGTACGGAGGGCACACCACCTGTTTCACGCTCGAAACCGAGCACGGCATCCTGATCATCGATGCCGGCAGTGGGCTCGCTTCGCTTACCGACGAACTGAACGGACGAGACGATCTGCCGCCGATCGTCATCCTCTTCACACACTTCCATATGGACCATGTGCTCGGGTTGCCCTTCTTCGACCCGCTCTACAAGAAGGGCTCGTCAATCACGCTCATGGGCGACCCGAAACGCGAGGATAGCTGGAAGGGCATCCTGCACACCTTCATCGCAACGCCATACTGGCCCGTGCCGCTCCGGGATTCGCCGGCCGACTTGACGCTCGAAGATCTGCCCATGCACCGGAACGGCCTCGAACTGTTCGGCGCGCGCGTGAACTGGTGCCCCGTCTGGCACCCGCAGCAATGTCTCGCATACAAGATAGAGATACCCGGCCTGTCCGTTGTCGTCGGGACCGACCGCGAGCCGGGCAACGCCGAAATGGACGGCCTGTTCCTCGACTTCATACAAGGCTGCGATTTCCTGGTCTACGACGCCGAATACACACCCGAAGAACTCGATACGCACCGCGGCTGGGGCCATGGTACCTGGCAGGACGCCGTCCAGAACGCGCGGGCCGCCGATGTCGGCCAGCTCATACTCAGCCATCATAACCGGCGGCGGACCGACCCGGAGATCGACGCGCTGCTTGCCGCCGCGCAGGATGCGTTGCCCGGCGTGCGCGCTGCCTCGCAGAACATGGTCCTGGTGGACCGCTCGGAGAACGAAGCATGAAGCGTGTCGGGCAAAACACGATCATCAACGACACGGTCTCGCTCAAGTTCACACGCAAAATCGCCGAAGGCGGGATGGGCTCCGTCTATGAAGCCCAGCAGCTCGGCACGGAAGGCTTCGAAAAGACGGTCGCCATCAAGATGCTGCTGAGGGAATTGGCCGACGAGACTTTCGCCGAGTTGTTCGTCGCCGAGGCAAAACTCGTCGCGAACCTGGTGCACGAGAATATCGTTCAGATCTACCAGCTCGGCCGGATCGACAGCGAATACTACATCGTCATGGAATATGTGCACGGCATCTCGCTCGGCGATTTCCTGCAACGGCACCGGTTCTACAATATGCATCTGCCCGAGGAACTGGCCGTCTTCCTCGTCAGCCGCATCGCGCGCGGGCTCGCCTACGCTCACAAACGACAGGACCGCAAAGGCAACCCGCTCAACATCGTGCACCGCGACGTCTGTCCGCACAATATTCTCATTACGACCGAGGGCCTCCCCAAACTCGCCGATTTCGGCGTCGCCAAGGCCGCCAATACCGCCTTGCTCGACGACAAGTATGTCGTCGGTAAGTACCTCTATATGGCGCCGGAACAGGGACAGCGCAAGCACGTCGATTTCCGCGCCGATATCTTCGCACTCGGCGCGATCCTCTTCGAGTTGCTCTCCTACCAGCCGATCCGGGACCCCGACGCCGTGACCGGGCGCGCGTCCGACCTCGTCAAGGAAATCCCCTGGGATCTGCTCCCAAAGAAGATACCGAAAACGCTCATCTCGATTCTCAAGAAGATGCTCGCGATCAACGGCGAGGACCGGTACCAGGACACCAATGTCATGGCGCGCGCGCTCGAGTACTACATCTATCGCGATGGATACGGGCCCACGATCCAGACCCTCGAGGACTACCTCAGGAAGTACTTCGACTATCTCTACGTGCCCGACGGCCAGACGCCCAGCTCCGACCCCGGCGTCTCCACGCTGCCCGCCGCTTGGCCCAAGACCAACCGCCCCAAGACGCGCGGCGAAGAGATGGAAGAAACCCGCGCCATGGACCCGCCCGAGTGACGCCCGATCACGCCCCCGCGCCGCGCGCCCTCGACACCCGCTCACGCAACGCGCGCGACGGCCCGTCGCCCGGATCCAGCCGCAGCGCGTCGGACAGATTCCGCAGCGCCTCGGACCAACGACGTTCCCGGTACAGCCGAAGCCCTTCCTGATACAGCACGATCAGCTCCAGCTTCTCTATCGGCAGCTCGCCCTTCTTCGCAAGCAACTCGTAGACGCGCACCGGCTCCCGCTGCGCCGGCAGCTCCACAATATCCAACAGCCGCAATTCCATCGCGTTGCGCACCGCCAGGAACGTGCCGTGCCCGACCAGAATTCCCGTGTCGTAGTCGCTGCTCAGCGCCACACACTGCGCCGCCTGCTCCACGACCCCGCCCAAAACCGTGTACTGCGCGCCGCGCTCCGTTCCCATCGGGCCGGCCGAAACCGTGCCGGTGTTCAAGGCCATGCGCATCCGTAAATCGCAACCGAACTCCGCCTTCAGATCCGGGCCGAGCTCTGCCAGCCGCGCCCGTTGCGCCAACGCCGCCACACACGCACGAACCGCGTGCTCCTCATCCGGCAACGGCACGCCCCAGGCCGAGACCAGGCCCGCGCCGATCCCCAGGTATCGGTCCACAAAACCGCCGTGCCCCGTGACCAGCTCGCGCATCGAACCGAAATAACAGTCCAGCAGCATGGCAAGCCGTGTCGGGGCAAGCCGTTCCGCCAACACGCCGAACTCGGCCAGATCCGAACAGCACACCGTCGCTTCCACCTTGCGATTCCGAGTCACAGCCCATGCCGCGTCCCGAATCAGGCTGCGCAACACGGGCTCGGATGTCCTGTTCCCAAACACGGCGCGTATACGCCGACACGCACAGGTCTGAGCACAGTACTTCCAGCCCGCCAGCACCGAATAGACGAAAAGTACGGAAAAAACGCTCTGCACCGGCACGAACACGAGCTGTGCATATTTCATCAAAGCAACCGACACAACCGCCAGAACCCCAACCGCAAGGCCCGTGACAAGAAGCGACAGGCGCAGTCTCGCCCTGTGGATCAGGACCGCCAGCACACCGCACAATACGAGGATCAGCGCAAGCTCCGCGCGCGGCATCCAGCGTGGACGCGAAAACGCGGCGCTCGAAAGAATGTTCTCAACCACCGTCGCGTGCACCGCCGTGCTCGACGCTTCGGGCAACGGCGCCGCAACGCAAGGCAAGGCCGACGCCGTAACGCCGACCAGTGCAACCCGGTTCGAGACCAGCGACCGGTCAAAGTGACCGTCAAGCACGCGCAGCGCCGAGACCGTGTCGAATCCGGCCGATCGACGGTTCAACAGAACGCGCCCGTCCCGTTCCGTCGGAATCCAGTACTCCCGCAGCCGGACCCCGCGAATGCCCGCCGCTGTGCGGCGGTCATACTCGATCACCGCCTGGCTCGCGTCAAGATGCAGACGAACCGCTTCCAACGCCAACGATGCGTAGAGCCTGTCCGGCCCGTACGCGAACAGCAACGGCGTGCTGCGCACCACCTCGTCAGGGTCGGGCGCCAGATTCACGAAGCCCGTGCCCTGCGCCGCCTCGTGCAGGGCCTGCAAGGCAAGCGTTACCCCGCCCGCCTGTGGCAAACACGTGCGGCTGCCGAACCCGGTCGTGTACGCACAGGCGCGGTACGGGCCGCCTCGGACCGACGCGCGTGGCACGCTGTGCGCGACCGGATGCATCAGGCAGCCCAACACCGTCTTGCCGCCCGCCAGCGCCTCCGCAAAAACCCCATCGTAATCGCGCAACGTTTCCGGCACGCCCAACACCCGAACCCGCCCGCCCGCCAGAGCCGTCAGATCCGCCTCCAGCCGCGCCGGCGAGGTGCGGTCCGGCCCCGCGAACACCTCGTCGTAGGCCACCACCGAAGCGCCCGCCGTCATAAGCGCCACCGTCAGCTTCGCCACCCGGTGCCGCGGCCACGGCCACGGCCCGAGCGTCGCCAGGCTTGCCGCGTCGATCTCCACGATGCAGACCGAGTCGCTTCGGGCCGACACGCCGCTGAACGTCGAAAGAAAATCATACACACGCGCGTCCGCGCGTTTCAGGCAGGGCAGCCGATAAACGAAGAGGAACAGGCAGATCGTAAGAAGCAGCAGGCCGACCAGCACTGTACGCGAAGTTCTCATCAGAACGGCACTCGGCCAAGCCGGCAACACCGGAGCAGGGCCCGCAAAACACCGGATGCCCGCCCGCGAACAGACGGGCACGCGCCCCAAAAACTCACGAGCCCTTCAAACCCGACAACTGGCGCACGCCGCCGCGCAGCACGCCCGCGCGATAGCCAAGCTGTTTCAGGAGAAATGCGGCGGTCGAGCTCAGTCGCCCGTTCTCGCAGTAGCAGATGTACAGCGTGTCCCGGTCCAGCTCGTCGACCCGGCGACGCAGCTCGTGGAGCGGAATGGACACTGCGTTCGCAAGCCGCGCCCGCTCATGTTCGCCCGAGCTGCGCACGTCCAGCCATTTCGCGCCATCGGCGATCTTGCGCTGCGCACCGTTCTGCGAAAGCCACATCAGAAGCGGCTCCTTCAGCAAATCCTCGAAATCCGCCTTCGACAAACGGGCCAGCGTCCCATCGCTCTTCATCGTGACCGTCGCGTTGCGCTTCGCGTTCGAAATCAGCGCCTCCTCGCCGAACCCGGCGCCCGCGCTCAATTCCGCCACCGGTATCGGACGCTTGTAGCCCTGCATCAGACGGCTCACCACCGCCGCGCCCTCCACGATCAGGTAGTACGCATCCCCCTCCTGGCCCTGCTTGATTACGACCTCGCCGGCTTTGACCGGCGTCGGCCGGACACGGGTCAGCAGCTTCGGCACGTTCTTCAACGGTACCACCTTCAGAATCTCGGACTTCATGATGATGTCCTGCCAGCGATCCCGCGCGACCGAGTCCGCGTCCGCTTCGTCCTTTTTGTCCGAACGCTTCCGCTTGAATAACCCGCCCATCCAGCCCGAACCCTTGCGCGATTTGCCGACTTCCGCCGCGCCCGCCGCCTCCTTCGCCTTGTGCAGCTGGTCACGGTTGATCATGCTGTCCAACTCGTCCGCCGGCAAACGCAGAATCTCGACGTCCGTGTCCGCAATCGCCGTCACCTCGCGCGGTTGCACGTCCGCAATCGGATAGCGCGCCTCCGCCGTACTGCCCGAAATCCGGTAGTCGCCCGTGTCCGAACTTTGGGGGTTCGACAAGCGCACCGTGCCGCTCAGCAGGTAAATCGCGTTCCCGTCACAGTCGCCCGCACGAAACAACACGGCGTCCGCTTTGAGCGGCTCCACGTTGCACATCAGCACGATTTCCTGCAGGTACCGCTCGTCCAACGCGGAGAGAGGTTCCAGTTCCTCCAACAACTTGCGGTCAACTTTTCGTGTCATTGTCTGGCAGCTCCGATTAGGCCTTCGCAGTCCTTTCACGTTAGCACCGGCGCCCGCACAGAGCAACACCCAAATCCGACGCCGACGCCGGAAGCTCATGCGTGGGACGGAGCCCTGCCCCGGAATCTGCGTGGCAGTCTTTGCCGAATCCCGCTTCGGCTGCGGTTGGCGCGGTCGACAAGGCGGCCGAAGAAGTGGGCGCGGGATCGGTAAAGGGTGTCAAACGCAGATCGGGACGTGACAAATCCGGCACGGGGTGGGCAGCGCGGCCGCCGCCCTGACGAGTTCCGGCTTCTCCCGCCCCACCCGTTCCTGTAAGATCTCTCCCGCGCACGGCGCCGTGCCGAACGATAAACGCATAACGCGTTGGGTACCCTACGCAGGGCGGAGTGCGGCCCGCTCGAGACGGAGACGGAATGATGAGGATGCGACAACCCGCGTTTGCGCTTGTGCTTACCGCCGCGCTCTGCGCCTCGGCGGGGCCCTTGCGGCCCGGGACCGTACCCGCGGACGCACGCTGGCTCGTGCACCTCAACGTCGAACAACTCAAGGCCACCACGATCGGAACGTACGTGCTCGACCGGCTCAATACGCGGGAAGCCGGCCCCAAACTGGCGGCGTTCCAGGCCGTCTTCAATTTCGATCCGCGCCAGGACATCCGGGCCGTGACGCTCTGCGGACCGGACAACGACGAAAGAAACAGCACCGTGCTGATCTTCGGCGACTATGACCGGGACAGGCTCGTCACGCTCCTGAAGGCAACCGACGGCTACAGCACCGAGCAGTACGGCGACAAAACGATCCACGGCTGGGCCGCCGCCGCAAGCCAAGCCAAGCGCCGTGCCTGGCCTGCGAAAGGCTGGACCGCCGGCTTCGTGTGTTTCCATCCCGACAATGTCGCCGTGCTCGGCAAGAACGCCGATCGCCTGCGCGCCGCACTCGACGTATTGGACCGCAAACAACGCTCGCTCGCCGCGGCCGCCGAAAGCCTGCCCACGGCACGGGCCCGCGACGCCGTTCTCGCCGTTGTCGCCGACTTCTCGAGAATGACGGGGCTCGAACCGAAAGCCGCCGTCTTCCAGCAGACCCGCACGATCGAACTGTACCTGCGCGAGACGAACGGCATGCTGGAAGGCCGATTCCGCCTGCTCGCCGAACAGCCCGGAACCGCCGTGCAAGTGCGAAACGTGTTCCGCGGCCTCATCGATCTCGCGCTGCTCGGCGCGCAGGACAATCCGGCCCTCGCAGAGCTGGCCGCCAACACCAGAATCGAGATGGACGGCGTGCAGATCAGCATCACCGCCACGTGCGCAGCAAGACATCTGCTCAAAGTCCTGGAACAAGACGCGAAGAACCAACCGACGCCCGCCGAGTGACAAGGTGGAAGCCCCCTTTTCCCGTTGCCCACACCCCCGCCGTATGCTTGAATGCACGCCACCCCATGAGAATCGGGATCGACGCACGCTGGATACTCCCAGAAGGCGCCGGGATCAGCGTCTACACCACCGAACTGCTCGAACATATCGCGAGCATGGATGCCGAGAACGAATACGTGCTGTTCTTCGACAATCCGCGGTGCCTCGAGCTGGTCGGCCGCCGGATCGGACTCGACGAACACGGCAATTTCAGCACGCGCCTGCTCGATTGCGGCCCGTTCTCGCCGCGCGGCCAGCTCACGCTGCCCGCACGCCTCCGCAAAGAAGGGCTCGCGCTCTTTCACTCCACGAACTACATGTTCCCGCTGCTCATGGCGCCGCTCGCGCGGCGCGGTGTGCCGTGTTGTATCGTCAACATCCACGACGTGATCCCGCTCCTGTTCCCCCGCCATGCGCCACGCTCGAAAAAAAGTATGCTGTTCCCCGTCTACAAGTTGGTTATGCGCGAAATCGGACGCCGCGCGGATTTCATCGTCACCGGCTCCAATTCCGCGCGGGCGGACATCATTCGCACGCTTGGCATCCCCGCCGCCCGTGCCGAGGCGGTCGTCGCCATTCCCGACGCCGTCGCCTCCCGCTTCCGGCCCGCCAAACCGCGCCCCGCACGGCCCGCCGATCTGCCGGCTACCGTGCTCTACGTCGGACGCGCGGATCCCTACAAGAACCTGACCGGTCTCATCGAAGCGTTCGCCCGACTCGTCGAACCCGGCGATCTCGCGGCGCGGCTCCGGATCGTCGGCTCGCGCGACCCGCGCTATCCGCAGGCCGAACGCCGCGCGCGCGAGCGCGGACTCGCCGATCGCGTCTCGTGGACCGGGTACGTGACCGACGAGGAGTTGCTCGGCGCCTATCAGCAGGCGGATGTCCTGGTCTCGGCCTCCCGATACGAAGGGTTCGGGCTCTCGCAACTCGAG
>Ga0272441_10003775_pt1 | contig 28342 bp, 25 predicted proteins | sample SSMProp6N_FD_193582 | JGI IMG/M metagenome (GOLD analysis project Ga0272441, IMG submission 193582) | Marine sediment archaeal communities from Little Sippewissett salt marsh, Falmouth, MA, United States - SSM-Prop-6N | ecosystem: Environmental > Aquatic > Marine > Wetlands > Sediment ... | reverse complement strand
ATTACACTGCCAATAGTTATTATGCCGGTGGTGATTTTGAAAATGCGGAGATATACTTTCGGACCTATCTGGATGAATATTCAGATAATCCACTTTTTACCGAATCATCGAGAGCCGGTGTTGCTGCCTGTCTTGAAAACAAGGAACAGTATGCTGAGGCAGCCGCTTTATATGAACAGGCAAGCAAAGATAATCCCGGTTCCTTTGAAGCCCCTTTTCATTTGAAAAATGCGGCCAGATGTTATCTGCTTTCAGGCAATTCTGAAAAAAGTAAAACACTATATCAACTCATTTTAGATAAATATCTTGTCAATTTGGATGATTCATCCTTGTCCGAACTGAAGCGTGAGGTTGAACTTAGAGTGGAAGCACTTTAAAAGACAGGTGCCTGATTTTCTTTTTACTTGCATTAAAAGATTTTATTTTTTATATTTTTATGGTGTGGAAAAGTGGGTTGATGACCCACTTTTTTTAATGGGCTGAAATGAACGAAAAAGAAATAAAACTGGTCAATCTGATACAACCGGCCCTTGAGAATGAAGAGTACGAACTGGTTGATCTGGAAATAAAGGGCAGTCACACATCACCGCTTCTCCGGTTGTATATTGATAAAGACGAAGGCGTGACGGTTCGTGACTGTGCCATGATGAGCCGAAAAATTTCAGAATATCTGGAATCCGCACTGTCTGATTTTCAGGCCTGGAGACTGGAAGTTTCATCACCGGGCATTGACAGACCCCTTAAAACAGAGAAGGATTTTTTAAAAAATGTTGGCAGAAATGTTACAATTCATTATCAGGATGGAGAATTTCATGAAATTGAAGGGAAGATCCTGAAAATGCAGAATCAGAAAGTATCGATTGAAACATCTGAGGGTGTTGTGCCAGTGGCGCTGACATCCATTCAGAAAGCAAAACTAAAACTGGAATGGTAAGGAGGCAAAGCCATCAATGAATATTGATATCGCTGAAGCCATCGCTCAGATCGCCAAAGAAAGGAATATCAACCGTGAAGCACTGAGCGAGATTCTGAAAAGTATATTTTTATCCATGATAAAGAGAAAATATGGTACAACAGATAATTTCGATATATTTGTCAACATGGATAAGGGTGAAGTGGAAATCTATCAGGTTAAAACCATAGTGCAGGAAGTCACGGATCCCATTATTGAAATAAGCCTGGAAAAGGCACAGGAAGTTGAACCCGATCTTGAGGTTGGTGACGAGTTTTTGGAAATTGTTGATCCTGCGCAGTTCGGACGAAGACTTATTACTTCTGCCAAACAGAGTCTGAATCAAAAGATCAGGGAAGCTGAAAAGGAAGTTCTTTTTGATGAGTTCAAGGACCGGATCGGTGAAATTATCGTTGGAGATGTCAGGCAGATCAACCGGGATGAGATTTTAATTTCTGTTGATCATATGGAAGTGAGCCTTCCCAGGTCACAGCAGATTTATAATGAACGATACCGGCGCGGCGATACAGTTCGGGCAGTTATTCAGGAAGTTAAACAGACAAATCGAGGTCCTGAAGTGATTGTCTCAAGAACAGATCCACAGTTCCTTATTCGTCTTTTTGAAATTGAAGTGCCTGAAATTTATGATGGAATTATTGAAATCAAAAAAGTAGCCAGATTCCCCGGTGATAGAGCCAAGGTTGCCGTGTTCTCAAATGATAAACGGATTGATGCGGTCGGGGCCTGTGTTGGATTGAAAGGTGTAAGAATTCAGGCTGTGGTTAAGGAATTAAACAATGAAAAAATTGATGTTATAAACTGGAGCAGTGAACCTGAAATATTCATTAACCGTGCTTTAAGTCCTGCGAAGCCGCTAAAAACCATTATTGATCTGGAGAAGAAGACAGCCACTGCAGTGATTTCAGAGGATCAAATTTCACTGGCAATAGGCAAAGGCGGACAAAACCGGCAGCTGGCTTCTATTCTGACCAATTTTGAAATTACAACCATCAAGGACAGCGAATGGGATGAGTTTGAGAAGAAGGATGAAAAACTGATGCTGAATGAAATTCCTGAATTGACCAAAACAATGGTTGAAAAACTGGTTAATGCAGGATATGAAACAGCGGATGAAGTGCTGGATAGCGGGAAAGAAACCATGATGGAGTTAAAAGGTTTCGGAGCAAAAACGATCGATAAATTATTTGAAATATTGAATTCATATTATGAAGAGGAACCACAGGACTTTGAGGATGAAGAATCCGGCGTGGAACCTGAAATCGAACATGAGACGGATACGAAAGACGAAGAAGAGAAAACGACCCAATCTGAAGTTGAAGCGGTCAGCAAGGATGAACCGGAAGAGGAAACTGAATCGAATATGGATACAACTGCAGAGAAGGATTCCGAAGAGGAAGATGAAACCATATCTGATACAGAAAAAGAAGCTTGATTGTTTATACGTAATATAAATCCCTAAGGAGTGGCTTTTGGGTGATGATGTAAAAAATAAATCCAAGAAGAAACGGATCTATCAGGTTGCCAAGGAATTTCATATATCGAATGAGGCCCTGATTGAGTTTTTAACAGAACAGGGTTTCAAAATTCGAAACCACATGGCCCCGTTAACCAAGGCAATGCTGGATTTGGTGGAGAATCAATTTCAGCGGCATGAAGAAGAACCTGTCAAGGAAACCGACTTCAGGAAAAAATTACAGGAAAAGAAGGAAGAGGAAGAGGCGCGTAAAGAGGCCATCCGTCATGAAATTGATGAAATCCTTGAGTTGTCAAAGACCAATTACATCGATACACTTCGGAAAAAGCCGGCCAAAAAGAAAAAAGCAGAAGAAAAAGAAGCTGCAGTAGAGGAAGAAAAAAAGCCAGTAAAATCAGTTGGTCGCGTTCTGGGTAAAATTAAGCTGGATACTGAAAAGAAGAAAGAAAAAACTGCGACTGAAGAAAAAACGGTTCAGGAAAAAGATAAAAAGGCAGCCGAGTCTGAAGACAAGAAAAAATCGAGGGAAAAACCCAAACGCCATCTGAAACGCAGGCCGCCGGGCGGTAAAAAGAAAATTGATTTGAAGGAAGCCCTGATTTCCGAACTGAAAGAAGATGCAAAAGAAGCGTTGGGAGGAGTCAAGGGCAAGGGTGAGACAGTTGGTGAAAAAACAGAACGCGGGAAAAAGAAGAAAAAGAGACGCAAACGGAAAAAACAGGCTGTTCAAATTGATGAAAAGGAAATTGAGGCTTCCATAAAAGAAACACTGGCGAAAATGGGGGACTCAACCAGGAAAAAGAAACATAAAAAAGAAAAGCAAGTGGAAGAAGTGGAAGTTGATGATACCACAACCATTCAAACCACAGAATTTGTATCCGTCGCAGAGCTGGCCAATTTAATCAATGTGGAACCCAGTGAGATTATAGCGGCCTGTCTGTCGCTTGGTCTGATGGTGTCCATCAATCAGAGACTGGACAGGGATACGATCCTGATGGTGGCCGATGAATTTGGATATGATGTAAAATTCCTGACTGAATATGGAGAAGATCAGCTTGAGGCAGAAGAAGAGGAAGAAGATGATCCGGCAAGCCTTGCGCCGAGAGCCCCCGTTGTAACCATTATGGGCCATGTGGATCATGGTAAAACGTCCCTGCTTGATTATATCAGAGAAAGCAATATTATTGCCGGTGAAGCCGGAGGCATTACACAGCATATCGGTGCTTACGAGGTGTCGTTTAAGGATAAAATGATATCGTTTCTTGATACACCCGGTCATGAGGCATTTACTGCGATGCGGGCCAGAGGTGCACAGGTAACCGATATCGTGGTTCTGGTGGTCGCTGCAGATGATAGTGTCATGCCGCAGACCATTGAGGCTATAAACCATTCACGTGCCGCCAATGTCCCTATTGTTGTTGCGATTAATAAAATCGACAAACCCAATGCCAATATTGATAATGTGAAAAAACAACTATCCGAACACAATGTTCTGGTGGAAGCATGGGGCGGGAAAGTACAATCTGCAGAGGTTTCAGCCAAAACGGGTGAAGGCGTTGATCATCTTCTTGAGATGATCCTCCTGGAAACAGAGATCCTTGAACTAAAAGCGAATCCGGATTGTAAGGCGAAGGCTGTGATTATCGAGACCAAACTGGACAAGGGACGTGGTATTGTTGGAACCGTACTTGTTCAGAAAGGGACATTGAGAATAGGCGATCCTTTTGTTGCCGGTCAGTTCCATGGCAGGGTCAGGGCCATGTTTGATGAAAGAAATCATAAAGTAAAAGTAGCACCGCCCTCAACGCCTGTCCAGCTTCTGGGTTTTACAGGCATGCCCCAGGCCGGTGACCAGCTGGTTGTGGTTGAATCTGAACAGGAAGCAAGAGAGATAGCCGTTAAACGTCAGCAGCTGAAGCGTGAGCAGAGTTTCCGGCAGATCCGGCGGCTGACACTGGATCAAATATCCAAGCGAATTGCCGAAGGAGAAGTGAAGGAACTTTCTGTTATTATCAAAGCGGATGTTGATGGTTCGGTGGAAGCTTTAAGCGACTCTCTCATGGAGCTTGGAAACGAGGATGTCAGTGTCAAGATCATTCATAAGGGTGTCGGCGTAATTACTGAATCGGATGTGCTGCTTGCTGAAGCGTCACAGGCTGTCATTATTGGATTCCATGTCAGTCCGACATCCAAAGCCAGCGATCTTGCACAGAAAGAAAATATCGATATCAGATTGTATAAGGTCATATATGACGTTGTTAATGATGTAAAACTGGCTTTAAGCGGTCTCCTGGAGCCTGAAATCAGTGAAGAAGTGATTGGCAGCATTGAAATCAGGGAAATTTTCAAAGCGTCAAAGATAGGTAAAATTGCAGGATGTTATGTGCTTACCGGCAAAATTGTACGCAATTGTCACGTGCGATTAATCAGGAATGATGAAGTCATTTATACCGGCAAGATATCAAATCTGAAACGCTTTAAAGATGATGTAAAAGAAGTGGCTGCCGGATTTGAATGTGGAATTACACTGGATGATTTTGATGATATCCAGGAAAACGATATTATCGAAGCTTATCAAGTCATTGAAACGGCGAGAACACTATAATTCATGTTTATCGGAACTGCGCAGGTTGAATTATTTATACCTGGAAGTCTTTCTCTAAAAGAGAAAAGGTTCATCTTGAAAAGCATAAAAGCGAGGATACAGAATCAGTTTAATGTATCCATCGCAGAGGTTGATTTTCATGATAAATGGCAGCGTAGCTGTCTGGGTATAGCCATTGTTTCCAATGAACGGAAACATGCTGAAAAAACGATTGATAATATTTTAAGATTTATTGAAAGGGAAGACAGGCTGGAAATAATCGATCAGTTGATAGAATTTCTGTAAAGCACATTTGTTTGGCAGGCATTCTGTCGGGAAAGACTGAACGACAGCTTGTAAATAATCATGGCAGTCAAACGCACTAAAAAAGTATCAGGTTTGATAAAAGCGGAAATCGGCCAGATTATTCAAACGCAGATCAAGGATCCACTTATTGGTTTTGTTACGATAACGGAGGTTGTGGTTTCTCCGGATTTGCGGAATGCCAAAGTGTATTTTACCGTACTTGGAGATCAAAGTCAGAAGGAAAAATCATTAAGAGGGCTGGAGCGGGCCAGAACCTTTATTCAGGGAGAATTGGGAAAGCGTCTGACAATGCGCTATCTGCCTGTTCTGAGATTTTACTATGATGAAAGCTGGGAATATGGCGCCAACATAGATCGCCTTCTCTATAATCTGAATAATCATGAATCTACAAATATAGAATAGTCTGGTTGTCAATGGAGTATAAGAAAAAGAAGCATCAGAAAATTCTTTCTCAAATTCAATCATGTGTTGAAAATGGCGATCGTTTTCTTATTGCAACGCACAGACGTGTAGATGGAGATGCCATTGCATCGATACTGCTTTTTGCTGATTTGCTTGAAAAGTTGGGTAAAACATATTGGATCGTTATTGATGACCGTATTCCGCATAAATTCGAATTTGTTAAAGACATCGACAAGGTCGTTTCCTATGATAAAATGGAGCCCATTGATCCTGAGATCGTGGCAGTTCTGGATGCCTCAAATCTGGAAAGAATCGGTCGTGTTGGTGAAGTGATACCCTCCGGCTCCACAATGATCAATATGGACCATCATCCGGGGAATGAAAAATTCGGCACCTATAATCTTATAGATATAGAAGAAAGCAGTACGGTCGAACTTGTTTATTATCTTTATTCATGTTTTGACATTCCTTTCAATAAACACACAGCCACCCTTGTTTTCATGGGTATTATGAGTGATACCGGTCGTTTTCGTTTTCCGAATACAACATACCGGTCATTCATGGTTTGTGCAGAGATGGTAAAAATGGGTGTTTCTCCCTGTGAAGTGGCAGAGCAGTTATATTACAATCATACTCCGGAAACACAGATGGCCCTTGCAGCGGCTCTTTCATCACTGGAATTTCACCAGGATGGAACCATTTCATGTATGCACCTGGATAATATGCGACTTGGGGACAACCACCTTGTGGATACGGAAGGTTTTGTTGATTATCTGCTGCAGATAAAAGGGACAAAAGTTGAATTTTTCATGCTGGAAGAACAGGCGGACAGTTTTCGTGTCAGTTTCCGGTCCAAATGCGACGTGGATGTCAATGAAATAGCCAAAAAATTTGGTGGGGGAGGGCATAAAAGGGCTTCAGGATGTTATGTCCAGGGCAAATTGACGGATGTGAAAAGAAAAATTCTGGATGTCATTAAAGGACAGATGTCATAAAAAAGGAAGCAGAAATATTTTCAGCCGGGAATCATGAAAACGGATTCATCCTGAATATTGACAAACCATCCGGAATAACATCTTTTGGTGTCGTGAAAAAAGTCAGAAAATGGACCGGCCTAAAAAAAGTGGGACATGCCGGCACCCTGGATCCGATGGCCACAGGTGTTCTGCTGGTCTGCTGCGGAAAAGCAACGAAGCAGGTGCCTTCTTTGATGGATTTTAGAAAGGTTTACGAAGGATGTATTGAACTGGGCACTACCACGGACACCGATGATGCAGAAGGAAATATTGTCGAACAGAAATCTGTTCCGCATTTATCTTTGAAGTCAATACAGGAGATTGTTACTCAATTCAGAGGGGAAATTCAACAGGTTCCACCGATGTATTCCGCACTCAAAATGAACGGACAGCGGTTATATAAACTGGCCCGTCAGGGCAAGGTTGTAGAACGGTCACCCCGATCCGTGACTGTACATGAACTGGAAATACTGCATTGGGAAGTTCCCTTTCTTACAATTCGTGTAACCTGCTCAAAGGGTACTTATATAAGGGCTTTGGCCAGGGATATTGGTGAGGTGCTGAAAACAGGTGGTTATTTAAAATCCCTGCGAAGACTGCGGGTGGGTCCTTATTCAGTAGATGATGCCATTGCTTTGTCGGAGCTGGAAGAAAACTTGATATTGGATGAAAGTATACAGATCCATTGAAAATCTACCATACGAAAAGAATTCGTATGTGACAATCGGTGCTTTTGATGGTGTGCATCTGGCGCATCAGCAAATCATTCGCTATGTGGTTGATCAGGCGAAAAAGCAGGGTGGTCGAAGTGTTCTGATTACGTTTGATCCCCATCCTCTCAAAGTGGTCCCGGATCAGAAAATCCGGATCAGACTGCTGACCAGTCTGGATGAGAAGAGGATGATTCTTGAAAAGATGGAACTGGATTGTTTGCTGGTTTTACCATTTACAAAATCATTTTCAGGGATTTCACCGGATCAGTTTATCCAGGACCTTCTCGTCAGCCGTATTGGCGTCACTCAGCTGATTGTGGGTTATAATCATGGATTTGGTCGGGGAAGGAAAGGTGATACGGAGCTGCTGAAACAATTAAGTGATATACATGAATTTAATCTGCATGTACTGGAACCCTATTTGAAAGACGGCTTTCGTCTCAGCAGTACGAGAATCAGGGATTTGCTCAGTCAGGGAAATGTGAAGCAGGCAGCTGATTTACTGGGTCATCATTATATGATTTCGGGACAGGTTGTGAAAGGAAATCATTTTGGCCGTGAACTGGGTTTCCCGACAGCGAATCTGGAGATTGATAATGAAGATAAATTAATACCCCCTGATGGTGTGTATGCGGCCTATGTGCAAATTAAAGATCAAAAATTAAAAGGAACGGTTAATATCGGAACATGTCCTACTGTAAAATCGGCTTCCAGGGATATCGAGGTCCATATTCACAATTTTTCAGCGGACATATATGGCGATAAAATCATTGTTGAGTTTTTTGAAAGAATCAGAGATGAATCATGTTTCGATTCAATTGAATCATTAAGAAAACAGATCGGTGAAGATATCGATACAAGTCATGGAATACTGGAAAATCATTGAAGGAGGACAGAATGGGTCTGGCGAAGGAACAAAAGTCAGAAATAATTAAAAAGCATGGTAAGAATGAAGCAGATACAGGAAGAACAGAAGTTCAAATTGCTCTGCTTACGGAACGCATTAAAGAACTAACTGAACATTTTAGAACACATAAGAAGGACCATCATTCAAGAAGGGGTTTGCTCAAATTGGTCGGACAGCGGCGGCGGTTGTTGGATTATATGCGCAAACGGGATGTGGAAGGATACAGGGCCCTGATTAAAGAGCTGGGCATTCGCCGCTAGTATTTTCATTGCGAATATCAAGCATGATTTCGTGTAACCATGAAATACCAGTTTATTATGGGACCACAAATCGCGGATTCAGGACCACTATCATTGTCTGGATAACTGAAAATATGGATTCTGCGTAATCAGGTCCGCTTTTTATATCCTGAAAGTTCAAAATGGCACTTCTGTTGCCTGTAACACGTTGTTGTAAATGTATGGTTGTGAATGAAATAAATAATAATCCGTGGAGATATCATTGACTGATGGAACGGGAAATGTGATGGCTGAAAATGGATCATTAAAAAAATACTGGATAACCGGTTTTTATTTCTTGTCATTTCCGTTTATCACCGGTATTCAGTATCCATCTGTTCAGGAAATTTAAAGCGGAAACTGATATTAAAAGATGTTAGGAGATATTGAATTATGTATTCAAAAAAAGTATTAGAGTTGGAAGGAAGAGAATTAAGTATAGAAACCGGTAAAATGGCGAAACAGGCAAACGGTGCGGCTGTTGTTCGGTATGGTGAAACAGTGATTATGGCCACAGTTGTTTCAACCAAGGGTCCTGTGGAAGACAGAGGTTTTTTCCCGCTTTCGGTGGAATATCGTGAAAAAGCCTATGCAGCAGGAAAGATACCTGGTGGATTCTTTAAACGCGAAGGTCGACCATCCGAGAAAGAAATCCTCAGCGCGAGATTAATTGACAGACCGATAAGGCCGCTTTTTCCCGATGATTATAACCGTGAGGTTCAGGTCATGGTTACGGTGCTTTCTTCGGACAAGGAAAACGATTCAGATGTTCTGGGAATGGTTGGCGCATCCGCGGCCCTGTGTATATCGGATATACCTTTTGAGGGTCCCATCGCCTCGGTTCGGGTGGGACGTATCAGCGGAGAGTATGTACTGAATCCGACATTTCAGCAGCTTGAAACATCAGATATGAATATTGTGGTGGCTGCGTCAGAAGAAGCCATTGCCATGGTTGAAGGTGAATCAGCTGAAATATCTGAAGATGAGATGATATCAGCTCTGGAATTCGGGCACGAAGCCATTAAAAAGATCATTAAGCTTCAAAATGAATTAATTAAGGAAACCGGAAAAGAGAAGCAGGAAGTTACAGCAAAAGAGATTGATTCTGAATTAACTGCCTCTGTCCAGAAAATGGCCAGGGAAATACTGAAAGAGGCTGTTAAGGTGCCCGGTAAACAGGAGCGGCATGCGATTATTGATTCCGGACTTCAGGAAATCAAAGAATCTCTTGAAGAAACCTTTCCGGATCAGGAAATGGTTATCAACGGCATTTTTCATGATGTTGAAAAAGAGGTTGTCCGTGCCATTATACTCGACAAGAAGAAACGTCTGGACGGGCGCGGATATGATGACATCCGTGATATTTCCTGCGAGGTGGCGGTTTTACCACGTCCGCATGGATCGGCGCTTTTTACCAGAGGAGAGACTCAAAGTCTGACTGTAACCACACTGGGTACCAAAGTCGATGAACAGAAAATTGAAGGTCTGGATGGTTCTTCATGGAAAACCTATATGCTTCATTATAATTTTCCTTCCTTTAGTGTCGGTGAAGTCAGGCCCTTCAGGGGTCCAAGCCGAAGGGAAATCGGTCATGGCAATCTGGCTGAGCGTTCCTTAAAATATATCATTCCCTCTGAAGAGGTTTTCCCATACACCATTCGTGTCGTATCGGATATTCTTGAAAGCAATGGGTCCTCATCGATGGCCACAGTTTGCGCAGGTTCATTGTCAATGATGGACGCAGGTGTCCCTGTGAAATCTGCAGTGGCCGGAATTGCCATGGGAATGGTGAAAGAAGATGATAAGGTAGCCATCCTGACCGATATTCTAGGTGATGAAGATCATCTGGGTGATATGGATTTTAAGGTTGCAGGTACTGAAAAGGGCATTACAGCCTTTCAGATGGATATAAAAATTACCGGTATTTCTTCTGATCTGATGCGTACCGCCCTTGAAAAAGCGCGGGTGGCACGTTTGAAAATACTGGAAAAAATGAACGCCGTTATTTCTGAATCAAGGGAAGATATTTCACCATATGCACCCAGAATCTTTTCAATGCGGGTCGATTGTGATGATATCGGAATGATTATCGGTCCAGGTGGAAAGATGATCCGGGAAATTATTGAAAAAACCGGAGCCGAGGTCAATATTGAAGATGACGGGCTCGTACAAATTGCCTCGGAAAATGTAGAGTCCTGTCAGGCGGCAAAGAAAATGATCGAATCGATCGTTGAGAAACCGGAGGCTGGGAAATCGTATACAGGTAAAGTAAAGAAAATTACAAATTTCGGTGCTTTCGTTGAAATACTTCCCGGCAAGGAAGGACTTCTGCACATTTCAGAGATTGCACATCACCGTGTGAATAGGGTTGAGGACCATCTGAAAGTTGGTGATGAGATCCAGGTAAAGTTGAAAAGTATCAGTCCGGATGGTAAATACGACCTTAGCATGAAAGCCCTGTTGCCAAAAAATGAAGATGAAAAACGGTAATTCACTGAAAAGCAGAGAATGCAGTTATCGGAGAACTGTATTACCGAATGGTATACGGGTTATAACTGAAAGAATGGATTCCGTACGCTCTGTGACCACCGGTGTCTGGATTATGGCCGGCACAAGGAAAGAAACCGAAAAAAACAACGGTCTTTTTCATCTCCTTGAACATATGATTTTTAAAGGAACGGAAACACGTTCCGCTTATGATATTGCAGTCAGTCTTGAGACATTGGGTGGACAGCTGAACGGATTTACAGAAAAAGAAATGACCTGTTTTTATGCCGTTGTTCTGGATCACCATCTTAAAAAGTCTGTGGAGATATTGGCTGATATTGTTCAGAATCCATCTTTAAACGAATCTGATTTGTTTAAAGAAAAACAAATTGTATGCGAGGAAATAGCCAATCTTGAAGATACGCCGGAGGATCTTGTTCAGGAATTTTTCGTTCAGCATGTTTTTGGACATCATCCTCTGGGGCTGCCCATTCTCGGGTCAAGGGAATCCATTGATGGCCTTACCCCGAAGGATTTACGGCATACCCATGAGACCTGGTATACACCGGATCGCATAATTATCACCGCGGCCGGCCATGTAGATCATGATTATTTTGTACAGCTGGTTGAGGAATATTTTGATGGAAATCCTTACATCAGAACCGAGAATACTGAAACCGTTCATACCAGCCCCCATTTATCAAAAATTTTCTATACAGAAACCAGTCAGAGTCATGTCTGTGTCGGGTATCCGATTTGCGCATTTCAGGACAGACAAAAATATCCCATGATCATGTTGAATATTTTGCTTGGGAGCGGTATGAGCTCCCGTCTTTTTCAACGTCTGCGTGAAGATGAAGGGTTGGCGTACGCTGTATATTCCTGCCTTGATTTCTGGTCTGATACCGGTGTCTGGAATCTGTATGCCGGGACATCACCGGGACAGACATCCTGTATCCTTGACATATTTGATGCTGAAATAAATCGTTTGATGCGGGAGGGTATTGCTGAACAGGATCTGAATAATATCAAGTCTCAGCTTGCCGGCAATATGGTGCTTAATCTTGAGGATAGCACCAACCGGATGAACCGTCTGGCAAAATTTGAAGCCTATACAGAAACATATCTGCCCCCGGACGAAACCATTCAATATATACGGTCGATGACCGTTGATGATTTAATGAAAACGGTGAATTTGTTTTTCAGCGAGAATCGCAAATATATCACCATGCTGGAACCTTTATCAATGAAGAGGCAGGTGTCATGAAGGATTCTCCCAAAATTTCAGAGAGGGGCCGCACCGTTCAGGCGTCTCCGATTCGAAAATTGGAACCGTTTGAGAAGGATGCAATAAAACGCGGCATTCAACTGTATCACCTGAATATCGGGCAGCCTGATATTAAAACCCCCCCTCAGTTCTTTGATGCATTAAGACAGTTCAGTGATCCGGTTCTGGCATACGGATTCAGCAGGGGTGCACCAGCCTACATTGAAAGCGTGATGTCCTATTATCATCGTGTCGGACTTAAACAAATAGAAGAAAAGGATATTCTTATTACCATGGGAGGAAGTGAGGCCCTTCTTTTTGCAATGATGGCCGTTACTTCACCTGGTGATGAAATTATTGTTTTTGAACCATTTTATACCAATTATAACGGTTTTGCAAATATGGCCGGTATTAAACTGATACCGGTGCAAACCAGTGCGGAAAATGGCTACAGACTTCCGGATGATACGGTTATTGAAGAAAAAATAAGTAATAAAACCAGAGCCATACTTGTTACATCCCCAAATAATCCGACTGGAGCCGTATTGAACGAGGATGAGGTCCGGCGTCTTGAAAACATAATACTTAAAAGAAATTTATTTCTTCTTTCTGATGAAGTTTATCGAGAGTTTTGCTATGAAGTGAGCCATATTAGTTTTATGAGCCGGCCGGAAATAGCAAATCATGTCATCATGACAGACAGTATTTCAAAACGTTTCAGTGCCTGTGGTGCACGGCTTGGATGCCTGGTTTCAAAAAATTCAGATGTGATGAATACAGTATTAAAATACGGTCAGGCCCGATTATGTCCGGCCACACTTGAACAGGCAGTATTTGTCGGGCTTGCCACAATAGCGGATCAGTATTTTATCGATATCAAAGAAGAGTATAAAAAGAGGCGCGATCTTGTATATGAAGCTCTGATGGACATGCCGGATACATTTTGCCGTAAACCGCAAGGTGCTTTTTATATGATGGCCAGTTTCCCTGTTGAGGATATAGAAGATTTCTGTAAATGGCTTTTAACCGATTTTGAAATGAATGGATCCACAATCATGATTGCACCTGGTCCCGGTTTTTATGTGACAAAAGGAAGGGGACAGAACGAGGCACGCATCGCTTATGTATTGAATTGCGAGGATCTAAAAAAAGCGATGGCTATACTTAAGCAGGGACTTATAACATACAGGGATCTCAATTCAAACAGGAACAAAAAGTAGAACTATAACAGACTCCCGTATAATAACTACATAAGGGAATTTAATTAATCCGGCAATTTTTCATGCACAAGGTGATGAATATAAATTCAGTTCCGATTATCAATTTCCATAAAGTGGACGCAAATTTTGAATGGGGGATTACCCGTTCAACACCGAAGCAATTTGAAAAACTACTGCAGTATTTGAAATCCAATAATTATGAAACCATCTCTCTGAGTAACCTGATCAGCGGTGAGGATCTCCCGGAAAAACCGATCGTTATCACATTTGATGATTCATATGAAAGTATTTTTACACGTGCTTTTCCCATTATGCAAAAATACGGATATACGGGCACGGTATTTGTCATTGCCGGATATGTGGGGGAGTGGAACACCTGGGATGTTAATCTGGGTTGGTTGAAATTCAGACATCTTTCATGGCTGCAGATTCATGAACTCATTCAACATGGTTTTGAAATTGGATCCCACGCTGTGCATCATATGGATCTGACACGTATGGATACGGGTATTTTAAGAAGAGAGTTAACAGAATCCAGACTCATTCTGGAACAGAAAACAGGTCAGCCCGTCCATTTTGTCTCTTATCCATTTGGAAGATACAACGATCAGGTCATATCGATCAGCCGGAACGCGGGATATAAGAAAGCCTGCGGATGTCTGTCACCGGCCGGTTTCCGTAAAAAAGAACACGAAGCGTTTGTTTTAGAAAGAAAAGCGTGTTATCTTTTTGATGGGATCTGGAATTTGAAAGCAAAAATTAACAAGTCTCCATTTACGAAACTGGAACACTTGAAACTTCGGATCCTGAATTACTGCAGTTATGGGACTTCACTTGTCAAGCCGTCGAAATTTGAGTATTTTGCATCCGGCAATTGAAAGGATTTCACGATGCGCGGGCCAGGTATTAAAAGACTGTATTATTCAGCAAGCGATATATGTTTTTTGGTCGGTATAAAAACCCACACACTGAAAAGCTGGGAAGAAAAATTCGGCCATCCCAAATCAAGCAGAAGCAAAAGCGGAAGACGCCTGTATAAACCCAAGGAACTGGAGATGGCCAAAAAGATCAAGAAGTTATTGGATGCAGGATATTCTGAAGAAAAAATATCGTATGTTCTAAAACGGGGAATACCGGAAGGGCTTCTCGACCCTGCTGAACAACCCGCCGGGTCCAATAATCAGGTTAAAATTATACAGGAAATTTCAGACGGTTTAAAGGATATCATGAAAGAATTAAACGAGTCGCCATCGGATCAGTCAAAACCGACGGGATGAATCCTTGCGATGAAATCGGGTACACTTAATTCAAGCAACAGGAGTTGATTACATGCAAGCTGCTAAAAATTTCAGAAGCAATACTTATCTGGGTTTGTTTTTTATATCATTGTCCACTTTAATGTATGAGATGCTTTTAACGCGTATATTCAGTGTAACCATGTGGTACCATTTTGCTTTTATGGCGATTTCCATTGCTCTCTTTGGAATGACAGTCGGTGCACTTATCGTGTATTTAATGCCAAAAGTATTCACGCAGGATCGGGTGTATTCACAGTTATCCATCGCATCTCTGGCATTTTCTATTTCCCTTGTCTTCAGCTTTCTGACCCATCTGAGTATTCCGTTTTTACCTGAAAAATCACTGGTGGGTGTCTATTCTATCGGTCTGACCTATTTTGTCATATCTATTCCGTTTATTTTCAGCGGTATTTCTATTTGTCTTGTTTTAACGCGATTTCCGGATAAGATCGGGAAACTTTATGCGTCTGATCTGATTGGTGCTGCGCTGGGATGTATCCTTCTTGTTCTTACACTCAACTTAACCGATGCGCCAACGGCTGTATTTGCTGTGGCCTTTTTAGGCGCTCTGGGTTCTCTTTTCTTCTCATGGGGCAGGAAGACCATGAAAATATGGAAAGTAGCCCTTGTCAGCGCCTTGTCTGTATTCATATTTGTGGCTGTCAATACCTCCTTGTCCCATAAGGGAAAATCGCTTATTCGTCTTGTATGGGTAAAAGGCGTTCAGGAAACCCCGCCGCTGCTGGAAAGATGGAACTCTTTTTCACGAATCAGGGTTTTTGGATACCCTGATCTCGAAACCCGGCCCATGGGGTATGGACTGAGCCGTACCTATCATTCTGATGTGAAGATCCGTCAGGTCGGGATGGATATTGACGCAGCGGCATATACCCCTATTACCGCGTTCAATGGTGATCTTAAACCGTTTGAATTTTTAAAATATGATTTACCCAATCTGGCACACACCATACGGCCGGAATCCGATATATTAATCATCGGTACAGGCGGGGGGCGTGATGTACTTTCTGCCCTGGTCTTTAATCAGAAAAAAATTACAGGTGTGGAAATTAATGAAGATATAATAAATATTGTGAACCGGGATTATGGCGAATTTTCCGGTCATCTGGATCAGCATCCAAAGGTTACATTCATCAACGATGAGGCGCGCAGTTTTATTGCCAGAGAAAAAAATAAATATGATATTATCCAGGCCTCCATGATCGATACGTGGGCAGCAACCGCAGCAGGTGCTTTTGTATTAAGTGAAAATTCGCTTTATACAACAGAAGCCTGGAGAATTTTCTATGAACATCTTACAGCAAGAGGTGTGCTTACCTTTACACGTTGGTACTATGAAAATAATCCGGGTGAAATGTACCGTATTACGGCTCTGGCAAGCAAAATGCTGACCGATGTCGGAACAGGCAATCCCAGAGATCATATTATCATTGCGAAAAATACGAACCGAAAACCAAAGACACAGGATATGATGCCGGAGGGTATCGGCACCATACTGGTCAGCAAGAAACCTTTTTCCGAAAGCGATGTTGCCAGTTTAACGGACCTGGTTGAAAGACTTCAGTTTACTATGATTCTCAGTCCGGATTATGCGGCTGATAGCACTTTTATAAAGATAACCTCCGGTAAAGTCTCGCAGAAATTTCTGGATGAATTTCCTATCAATATATCCGCACCGACAGATAACAGCCCCTTCTTTTTCCATATGCTTCGATTAAAGGATATTTTTAAACCCGAGCTCAGGGTTCATGGAAACATGAGTTTTAATATGAAAGCAATTTTTATTCTCGGCATTCTGCTTATGGTTGTTGTGTTTTTAACCGGTGTGTTTATTATCCTCCCGCTTGTACTGACGATGAAGAAAGTATCGCTTAAGAATACTTTCCCGCTGTTTCTGTTTTTTGCTTCAATCGGTTTGGGATTTATGCTGGTTGAAATATCACAAATGCAGCGGTTGATTGTTTTTCTGGGTCATCCGATTTATGGGCTGGCAGTGGTCCTTTTTTCCCTTCTGCTTTCAAGCGGTATCGGCAGCTCATTTACACAAAAAATTGATATCTCAAATCTAGGAAAGAGTGGTGTTCAGCGTTTTATAATTCTTCTTTCACTGCTTGCTGTGTTTGGTATTTTTACACCGCAAATTGTCCATGCCTGTCAGGCCTTTTCAACACCGTTGCGTATACTCGTAGCGGTTGCAATTCTTTTTCCGATTGGATTGTTTATGGGTATGGCATTTCCCATGGGCATGAAAATGGCTTCAAAACGAAGGGACGAGCTCACGCCCTGGTTCTGGGGAATCAATGGATCCATGTCGGTTTGTGCGTCTGTGCTGTCCATAGTCATTGCTCTGAGTATGGGGATTTCCGCTTCTTTCTGGACCGGATTTGTATTTTACTGCCTCGCTCTTTTATCCTTCACATGGGCGGGAAAACTCAAAATTACATAAATTCCTGATCACATATTTACAGGCCGGCCTGAACCGATTCAATCGAATCAGACCGGCCTTTTTTATCGGCAAAAAACCATCACGACTTTATTTTTATAAATATAGAATCGAGATTGCGCACACCCGCTAATGCGGAATCAAGTAATTATATTGAAAAGAGGTATGGGGAAAAATAATCAGTTTATCACTTTACCACCCGGATATGAACCGAGAATTTTCAGAAAAGACGTTATTTCCTGAAGATGGTTGATAGCATTCATACAGGGTTCTTCCTTCATACTGCCTTCAAAATCCAGATAGAACCAATATTTCCACGGACCTTTTCTCAGGGGGCGGGATTCAATTTTCAATAAATTGATATCTCTCAGGGCAAAAACACTTAGCGATTTAAACAAGGCCCCGGGAATATCTTTGGTACTGAACACAATGGATGTTTTTCCGCCGCTTGCGGGCAGCTGCTGTTTGGGGGCGATAATAAGGAAACGGGTATAATTTTGGATATTGTTTTCAATTTTTAATTTAAGTGCCTGGAGTCCGTAATCTTTGCAGGCGCGAAGGCTGGCGATGGAGGCAAATTCTTTGTCATTTTTTTTCCGGATGAATTTTGCGGATCCTGCTGTATCGTACATGGGAATCACTTCAACGTTTTTCAGCTTATCAAGAAAATTGGAACATTGACCGATGGCCTGGGGATGCGAGTATATTTTGCGGATGGTTTTGATGGAAGCCCCGTGTACTGCGAGCAGATTATGATGTATTCGGAGTATAATTTCACCGATAACAGATAAATGATATTCCAAAAGATAATCGATATTCTGATGAATACTGCCGGTAAATGAGTTTTCTATCGGCAGCACGCCGAAGCGGCATTTTTTTGATCCGACAGTTTCGAAAACATTTCGAAATGTTTTGCAGGCGACCGGCTGAATTTCATTGCCGAAAAAGTGAAAAGCAGCGTCTTCACTGAATGCACCCTTTTCACCCTGAAATGCAATTTTTTTCATTTGTTATTTGACTTTTTTTTATATTGTTAGTTGAGGTTATTCAATGTACTGCCTCTTTTATTTAGAATCAATCATTTTCTTTCAAAAAACATTTGGTCAGCACTCTTTTTTTTGAGGATGTGCCGGTTCAGGAGATTTATACAATGCAATGTCTTTTGCTCACTGTTGGTGATAATAAATTTCAATATCTGGATACCGGAGAAAAAGAATATTTGAAGCGTTTGAAACATTATTGTCCCACACATATTGAATCTGTTAAATCAGTAAAAATGACCTCAGGTCGTACAAGTAAAACGATACTGAAAGACGAGGCGGATTTCATCCGCAAACGAATAAAACCGAACGATTATGTGGTGGCACTTGATCAATCCGGGCATATGATGGATTCAGATGATTTTGCCAGAACCATTTGTCATTGGGAATTTCAGGGAATTCAAAGAATGGTATTCCTGATCGGTGGACCACTGGGACTTGACGACACCCTTGTTAAAGAGGCCAATTTTGTTTTGTCTCTTTCAAAAATGACATTTATGCATGAAATGGTTCGTCTCATATTTCTGGAGCAATTTTACCGCGCCTGGACCATTTTACGCGGTGAAAAATATCACAGGTGATCCCATGTGTGCAAAAAACATAAAAAAGTGTCCCCGTTGCGGACAGGTTGTAAAAACATACCGTAATCCCGTACCAACCGTTGATATCATTATTGAAAAAAATAACAAAATATGTCTCATTGAACGTAAAAACCCCCCTCACGGCTGGGCCATTCCCGGCGGTTTTGTTGATTACGGAGAAGATGTTGAATCAGCAGCTGTTCGGGAGGCTTTTGAAGAAACCGGTTTGTCTGTCCGTTTGATTCATCTGCTGGGGGTCTATTCAAATCCGGACAGGGATTCACGTCTGCATACTGTTTCCACAGTGTTTATTGCGGCTGTTTCAGATGATAAGGATCCGATAGCCGGTGATGATGCGGCATCAGCCGAATGGATCAGTAAAAATAACCTGCCGCATTCCATGGCTTTTGATCATAAGAAAATCATTGATGACTATTTCAAGTTTAAAAAGTCCGGTGTGGAAGAATAATTTATTATCATGAATCGGTTTATCATGCATATTGATATGGATGCCTTTTTTGCATCCGTTGAACAGCAGGACAATCCGGAATTTCGCGGCAAGCCTGTCATTGTGGGGGCGGATCCTGAAAACGGCAAGGGCAGAGGTGTGGTATCCGCTGCATCCTATGAGGCCAGAAAATACAATGTTCATTCTGCATTACCGATCTCACAGGCATTCCGCCGCTGTCCACATGGCATTTTTTTGCCTGTACGGGGTGATCGGTATGCACAGGTCAGCAGAAATATTATGTCCATTTTTCAAACCTATACACCTTATGTTGAACCAGTCAGCCTGGATGAGGCATTTCTTGATTTTACAGGCTTGCAGAGGCTGTGGGGTAATATTGAAAATCTTGGCAGAAAACTGAAAGCGGAAATAAAAAAGAAAGAGGGGCTGACCGCTTCAGTTGGTATAGCACCGAATAAATGGATCGCCAAAATCGCCTCGGATATGGAGAAACCGGATGGATTTGTCGTGGTGCGGTATGACCAGGTGCGGTCCTTTTTGGATCCCCTTCCGGTTGAAAAATTATGGGGTGTAGGAAAAAAGACTGCTGAAAAACTCAAAAGTCTGAATATCCATACGGTTGGAGATCTGGCTAAATTTCCCCTGAGTACGCTTGTGGATCATTTTGGAAAAATGGGAAAATTTCTTCACGCATATGCAAATGGCCGGGATGAAAGCCCTGTACAACCAACACGTGATGTGAAATCTGTCAGCAATGAAAAGACATTCAAAAAAGATGTAACAGACCGGGAAATCATCAAAGAGACACTTCTCGCCCTGGCGGAAAAGGTCGGATATCGTTTAAGGAAGAAAAAACTGACAGGCAAAACCATTTCAATCAAGGTTCGGTATGCCGATTTTTCAACATGCATTCGGCATATCAGTATAGCAGATCCCACCAGTATGAGTCAGGTTATATTTTCAGAATGCTGGAACCTGTTTAAGGCAATGTATGCTGACCCATTGCCGGTACGTCTGGTTGGTGTTGGTGTTTCCAACCTGTTTTCAGAAAACAGTTCTCAGATTGATTTGTTCGGTGAAACATGTGAGAAATATAAAATATTGAACAGGGCACTGGATGACCTGAAAAACCGTTTTGGGGAATCCGTTATACAAAAAGGCAGGATACCCCGTAAAAGAAATTTCTAAACCGGCATTTAATCGGTTGACAATGCCGGTCTATTATTGTAAATTATCTATCTGAAAAATTGAAATGGGGACAGAGAAAACCGATTCAATCGGATGTGTTTTATTTAACGGGAAAGGAAGCGGTTCTGGAATTTAAAAGGTATTTTCGTATTTTAACGCATTATAAGTTCATTGTTTTTACTCTGACTTGTGTTTTAATTTTAATTATATTGATGTATTCTGTTTTTCTTTTTATTCCCAATCAATTGCCTGCAGGGACCGATTTTATTGAAATTGCTGTTGAGCCGGGCATGACACCTTCTGAAATGGCCGACCTGCTTCAGGACAGGGGCGTTATCAGAAACGGATCCAGCTTTTTATGGGGTGGCAAGTTAATTGGTGTGACCCGAAAACTTCAGGCAGGTTTATACGGATTTACAGGTACACAGAATAATTATCGTGTTTTAATGAAGTTGTACCGTGGTGAAATAATTGCACAGAGAGTCACATTTCCTGAAGGAACACGTATTACGAAAATTGCAAGCATACTGAAGAGTCATTTTGATATAGATTCCACATATTTTGTCGATCTGGCCATGCATTCAGCACTCTATCAAGAATATGATCTTCCTGTACAGTCCCTCGAGGGGTATCTTTATCCTGACACCTATCATTTCTCGCCCAATGTAACTGCTGTTGAGGTTATTGATCGGATGATAAGCCGGTTTTTTGAGATTTTTTCTGATTCTTTATTTGAGCGAACAAGAGAAATCGGCAGCACGCTCCATAAAGTCATTACCATGGCTTCCATTGTTGAAGGTGAAGCAGCGATAGACACAGAAAGGGCGGACATCGCCGCGCTGTATTATAACCGTCTTAAAAAGCGGATGATGCTTCAGGCAGATCCAACCATACAGTATATCATACCGGATGGGCCAAGACGGCTGCTGAAAAAGGACCTGTTGGTTGAATCGCCATACAATACCTATAAAAAATGGGGACTGCCTCCGGGGCCGGTAAACAATCCCGGCATCAGATCTATCCTGGCTGTTCTGTATCCCAGTGATGCGGAATATCTGTACATGGTTGCCAACGGGGATGGATCCCATACATTCTCATGTACCCTGAAGGATCATTTGAAAGCGAAACGAAAATTCGACCGATTAAGAAAACTTGTGAATCATTCCAGCCGCTGATCATGCGTTTAATTTAGAACCTTTTAATAGACAGTTCAATTATTCAGGAACCAGAAATTTTATAGCCTCGGTGTTAATGTGAATATTCCTTTTCCCACTCATGATCTTAATTCCGTGCAAAGGCAGGCTGTCGAAGCCACGGAAGGTCCCGTTCTTGTACTTGCGGGCGCCGGAAGCGGTAAAACCCGTGTATTAACCTGTAGAATAGCCTATATTCTCCAAAGCCAAAAAGCCAGACCATGGGAAATTCTGGCGATGACTTTTACAAACAAAGCAGCTGGAGAAATGAAGGAGCGTGTACATCAGTTCTTCCCCAGGGATGATATTCTGTGGATCGGTACATTTCACTCCATATTTGCCCGAATCCTTCGTACAGAGGCTGCTTTATTCGGATATCCCTCCACGTTTGTAATTTACGACACGGATGATCAGAAACGGCTGATTAAATCCATTATGGAGGATTTTCAAATTTCGGCCCAGATGGTTAATCCTGCAAGTATTTTATCCATAATCAGCAAAGCAAAAAACGGACTGGTTTCACCCGATGCCTTCCAGAAATCAGCGGCATCTCCGATGGAGCAGGTTACAGCGCGTATTTATCCTGCTTATCAGAATCGCCTGCGAAAAAATCATGCTTTTGATTTTGATGATCTGATTACTGTTCCCCTGGAGCTATTTGAAAAACATCCTGATCTCCTGGAAAAATATCAGAAAAAATTCCGTTATGTGCTTGTGGATGAATATCAGGATACAAACCGGGCGCAATATAAGTTGATCCATTACATGACCATGGCTCATCAAAATATCTGTGTTGTGGGAGACGATGACCAGTCTATTTACCGATGGCGCGGCGCCGATATTCGGAATATTCTGGAATTTGAAAAGGATTTCAAGGCGACACAGATTTTCCGGCTCGAACAGAATTACAGATCCACCCGAAATATATTAAAAGCCGCGAATTCTATTGTACAGAACAATATTGGACGAAAAGTAAAAAAGCTTTGGACCGAGCGGGATTCAGGTGAGAAAATTGACCTGATACAGGTTGAAGATGAACGTCATGAAGCGGAAAAAGTGGTTGAAAAAATCCGTGCTGAAGGGATTCAGAAGAAAAGGGATTTCAAGGATTTTGCCATTCTTTACCGCACCAATGCACAATCAAGAGTTCTTGAGGAGGGATTGAGACGAAACGGTATACGATATACCATTGTCGGCGGTGTGCGATTTTACGAGAGAAAAGAAATTAAAGACATCCTGGCATATCTGAAACTGATTATTAATCCCAATGATTCAGTCAGTCTGACACGAATTATCAATTTTCCTCCTCGTGGCATAGGACAGGTAACACTTCAGAAACTTTCAGGATGGGCCGCCTCACAGGATGAATCTGTTTTTCAGTGCCTGGGGAAGGCCGATCAGATTGAAAACCTGAGTGTGCGTGCAAAAAATGCACTATGTTCATTCCATGGATTTATTACAAAATTTATGGGTTTGAAAGAGCATTTTTCATTGCCCGAACTCGTTCACTCTCTGGTGGATGAGGTTGAGCTTATTTCCATGTATAAGGAAGACAGCACCCCTGAAGGATTGGGACGTATAGAGAATATACGGGAATTTTTATCTGCAGTCAGCGATTATGCAAAAATGACTGAAGATGCCACTTTGGAGGGATTTTTAACTGAAGTATCGCTGATGACAGATATGGATGCGTGGGATGATCGATCCAATGCGGTTACATTGATGACGCTTCACTGTGCCAAAGGTCTTGAGTTCCCTGTTGTATTCATCACCGGACTTGAAGAGGGATTGTTCCCGATCACACGCAGTTTTGATGATACAGATTCACTCGAGGAAGAAAGGCGCCTGTTTTATGTTGGTCTGACCAGAGCCAAAGATAAAATTTATCTCTCTTATGCGAGAACACGTGCTGTCTACGGTGAAGGCAGTTATCGAATGCCATCCAGATTTCTCGATGAAATAGATCCGGAAGTGGTTCATAAGAAAAAATCTGCATTGGGCAGGTCATTATTACATTCGACGGAAAGGCACAAGCGAGATGCGACGATGCAGGCACATCCGGATTATGCCTCCTTTTCACAGGAAGACAGCCAACTTCTTCCCGGTCTGAGGATATCCCATGCAACCTTCGGGAGCGGACAAATTGTTAAAATTGAGGGCAGGGGACAAATGCAGAAAGTCATTGTAAGGTTTGATGACGGTCTGGAAAAGAAATTTTTATCGCAATACGCACAGTTTTCTATTATTTAAAAAAGTACAAAATTTCCATTTCTGCGAATGGGAAAATCATTGAAAACGCATTCAAAATCGATAGTCCGCATTCTGGTTATCAATCCCGGCTCCACATCAACCAAAGTCGCTGTTTATGACAATACACGTTGTCTGTTCACCGAGACTGTCTCACATTCTGAAGATGAACTTTCAGTTTTCAAACAAATCATCGATCAAAAAACCTTCCGATTTCAACTTGTTGGACAAATTTTAAAAAAGCATAAAATCAATACTGAGAGTATCCATGCAGTGGTTGGAAGGGGCGGATTGCTGCGTCCGTTGGAAGGGGGGACGTATACCGTTAATTCAGCGATGCTGAGTGATTTGAGCAGTGAAAAGTACGGGACGCACCCCTGCAATCTGGGCGGTCTCATTGCCTATGAATTAGGCAAAGCCGGGAATATTCCGGCATATATTGTGGATCCTGTTGTGGTGGACGAAATGGAGCCTGTGTTCAGATTGACCGGCATACCGGAAATTGAAAGGAAATCAATATTCCATGCCTTGAATCAGAAAGCAGTGGCACGGTATATTGCTGCTGAAACAGGAAAGAAGTATGAAAATACAAATCTGATTGTGGCCCATATGGGCGGGGGCATATCTGTAGCGCTGCATCGAAATGGACGGGTAGTGGATGTGAACAACGCATTAAACGGTGAAGGGCCCATGGCGCCGGAACGGGCCGGAACAATTCCTGCCGGTCAACTTGTGGATTTGTGTTTTAGCAAAAAATATTCGTACAGGGAAATGCACCGGAAGCTTGTCGGTGGTGCCGGTCTGGTTGCGTATATTGGAAGCAATGATTTGCGCAATTTGATGGATATGATCGATAAGGGCAACCAAAAGGCTGCAATGCTTTTTCAAGGTATGGCTGTTCAAATATCCAAATCAATTGCTTCCCTGGCACCTGCCGTTAAGGGTAACGTTGATGCAATCATATTGACCGGCGGACTGGCAAAGGACGACCGGTTTGCCGGCCTGATTAAATCCAGGGTTGAATGGATCGCACCGGTTTATGTTAAACCCGGTGAAATGGAGATGGAGGCTCTGGCATACGGTGCTTTACGTATTTTACTCAAGGAAGAGGAAAGTAAAGAATATTGATGTCCGGGAACAAACGGTATCCAGTGTCACACGGACGGGAAGGATAACAATATATGGAACCCATACGTAAGCTGTCGCAACTGGTTGAGCTGGTTAAGGGCAGTCCGAGTATGACCATGGCTGTCGCGGCGGGTGAAGATCCGGCTACGATTGAAGCCATTGCCAGGGGTGTGCTGGAAGGTTTAATCTCTGTTAAAATGGTAGGCCAGAAGGACCGCATCAATCATATTGTTAAAACGCACAGTGATGAATTCGCAGGTATGGTGGAAGTGGTTCACGTATCGGATGAAAAACAGACAGCCAGGGTGGCCGTTCAGATGGTTCATGATGGTGAAGCCGATTTTGTCATGAAGGGACTCATCAGTACCGATACCATCATGAAAGCCGTATTGGATAAGGAAAACGGTCTGCTTCCTGAAGGCGCGTTGCTTACCCATGTGGCTGTTATGCAGATCCCGTCCTATCCAAAGCTCCTCTTTATTTCCGACGCGGCAATTATTCCAAGCCCTTCTATGGATGAGAAAGCCCAGATTCTGAATCATGCGGTTCATGTTGCCCATGCACTGGGTATTGAATTGCCCAGGGTTGCCCTTGTATCAGCCGCAGAGAAAATCAACTTTAAGCTTCAGTCCTCAATTGACGCAGCGGTAATCAAAGCCATGGCTGACAGGGGACAGATCACGGGTGCCATTGTGGATGGTCCGCTTGCACTTGATGTCTCTCTTTCCAGGGAACACTGTGAAATTAAGGGTTTTGAAAGCCCGATTGAGGGTGAAGCGGATGTGATTATTTTTCCCAATATAGAAACAGCGAATACATTCTACAAATGTGTGACCATTCTTGCGCATGGTGAAACAGCCTCGGTGGTTATGGGTACCACGGCTCCGGTTGTGCTGACCTCGAGGGCCGATTCTGATGACACCAAGTTTTATTCCATAGCAATGGCCGCATGGATGGCCGCAACCCAAAAGAAGAATCAGCTCGAATGAAAGATATAAAAAAAATAGAAAACAGACTGGTACATGTGATCACAGGCTCCGGCCGGGGCAAAACCACATCAGCTGCCGGACTGGCATTAAGGGCATGCGGTCACGGATGGCGTGTTCTGATGATTCAGTTTATGAAAAACGATCAGGGATCGGGGATAGTCAAGTCGGCCACTCATATACCGGGCTTTACACTTCTTCAGTACGGCAGGCCGGGTTTTTTGAAAAAGAACCAGGTGTCTGATCAGGATATGCAGATTGCGGCTGAAGGCATCACCCTGGCCAGGGAAGCCCTTTCTGATGCATCCTGCGATATGCTGATTCTTGATGAAATCAACAGTGCCGTGGAATTCGGATTGATTGCCCTTGAGGATCTTAAGGATCTTATTCTGAAAAGGTCAAAAAAGGTTGAACTTGTGTTGACCGGAAGGAATGCACATCCGGATATTGTCAAGCTGGCTGATTATGTCAGTGAAATTATCAATATCAATCATCCGTACAGCAAAGCGATTCCCGCCAGAGAGGGTATTGAATATTAATACACCCTGTCGAAGAATCTGCCCTTTGCGATATTTATGAAGTATTTGATGAAAAGCATTGGGAGTATAAAAACCGTCCGGAATAAATTTAAAAATCATCTTTACCCCTGGATCAGAGAATAGAGTTCATATATGCCTGATGGACCTGAAATGTCTTTGGATTGGTCATTGTATGTTATTATTGATGAGGAATGGCTGCGAGGGTTTTCCGTACCGGAATGTACGGAAATGGCCATTGCCGGAGGGGCCACCATTATTCAATACCGGAACAAAGTATCCGGCACAGAAAAATTCATGGAAAACGCAGAGGTTCTAAGAGTTGTAACACACAAACATCATGTACCATTAATTATTAATGATCGTCTGGATATAGCTCTGGCTGTAGAAGCGGATGGCGTTCATCTGGGGCAGGGGGATCTGGCTCCGCAGCTTGCCAGACAGGCACTTGGTCCGGATATGCTTCTTGGTATATCTATTGACCAGATCGGACAGCTGATATGGTCAGAGGGGGCTGATTATTTTGGTGTGGGCGCGGTTTTTCCAACCAATTCCAAAACAGTTGATTCCGTGGGCGGATTGGCCCTTGTCAGGAAGGTACGGGAACGAACTGCTTTGCCCCTCATCGGCATTGGTGGAATAAACGGAGACAATGCCGCTTCTGTTATAGAAGCCGGATGCGATGGTGTTGCTGTGATCTCCGCTGTTCTCGGAGCAGATCATATTGAAACTGCTGCCCGGAAGCTTTCGGATGTCGTTCATCGAGCCAAACAAAAAAGGAATGAGCAGTAGAATCATGGCACTGAATAATTTCAAGGACATATTAAAAGCCGCTTCGGTCAAACCAAGACAACGCTTTGCTGTAGCCGGTGCAGATACCCTTTCTGTCCTGAGGGCAATACAGGAGGCTGTTCGCCTCAATCTGATGCAGCCTGTATTGATTGGACGGATGAAGGTGATTCAATCGCTTGCCGATGAAATCAATTTTTCTGTTCAGGATTTGAGAATAATGGACTCATATGAACCGGAAGAAGTGGCGGATACGGCTGCTTCACTTCTGGACCGGGGCGATGCGGATATATTGATGAAAGGAAATACAGATACCCCTACGCTTCTCAAAGCGGTTTTAAATAAAAAATACAGTCTCCGTCCAAAAGGTCTGTTAACACATATTGCACTTATGGAGGTTCCTGCCTATCACAAACTGCTGGTGATCACTGACGGCGGTATGGTGATTCAGCCCGATCTGGAACAGAAAGCGAATATTATCCGGAACGGTGTCTCACTGATGAGAAAAATCGGTATCCGTGAACCGCGCGTTGCAATACTGGCCGCCTCTGAAAAGGTCAATTCAAAAATGCCGGAAACGGAAGATGCGGCAGATTTAGCAGATATGGCTGCCTGTGGTGAATTCGGAAAATGTATTGTTGAAGGTCCGCTTGCCATGGATATTGCCATGTCAACCCATTCAGCCGAAATAAAATCGGTACGCATCATGGTGTCGGGAAATCCGGATATTTTGCTTGTGCCTGACATAGCGTGCGGGAATATACTGGCAAAAGGGCTT
>Ga0272441_10003774_pt1 | contig 28345 bp, 23 predicted proteins | sample SSMProp6N_FD_193582 | JGI IMG/M metagenome (GOLD analysis project Ga0272441, IMG submission 193582) | Marine sediment archaeal communities from Little Sippewissett salt marsh, Falmouth, MA, United States - SSM-Prop-6N | ecosystem: Environmental > Aquatic > Marine > Wetlands > Sediment ... | reverse complement strand
TCCCCCGACGATGATCATGTCCTTTTTTCTATCGACGATATAAAAGTACCCATCCTCATCTTTTTTAGCTATATCTCCGGTATACAACCAACCATCTCGAATGGTCTGACGGGTTTCCTCAGGAAGTTTCCAATATCCTCTCATGAGATGATCCCCTTTAATAATAAGTTCTCCAACACCATCAGGGGGCATCTCTTTCCCATCTTCATCGACAATCCTGGCCTCTGTCTTTTGTTCGCTGTTTTTAAGGGGGAATCCGATGGAGCCGAATTTGTCCTCTCTTCTTTCATGCGGCTTCATTGGTGAGACAAGTGCCTGGGCGGAGGCTTCGGTGATGCCGTACCCCTCAATAATCTCAACCCCTGTTTTCCCTTTGAACTCCCTGGCAATCTCGTAAGAGAGGGCTGCTCCTGCAGAGCAACAGAATTCCAGGGAACGCACGTTATGCCTTTCAGGATCAAACCCACTGTTCAGGTAAGCATACATTGTGGGAACGCCGGCAAAATGTGTGGCGCCGTGTTCTGTCATGGCCTGCAAGACCTTCTCGGTATCGAATTTCTCAATCAAAATGACTGTTGCACCTATAGAAAGCTGGGTAATCAGACAGGGATTCTGCCCATAACAATGATAGAGCGGCAGAGAGGTCAGGAATCTGGCCTTCTCGGAAAAAAATTCACGGGTATCATCATTATCGGTATACAGAGAGGAACAAAACATGACGGAATAATGGGTAAGCATCGCGCCTTTCGGTCTGCCCGTAGTACCCGACGTGTAAAGGATAGTAACAACATCCTCACGTCCGCAAGGGCATGAGGAAAGGAGTTCTGAATGTTTTTCGATGAGAGTCCAGAAGGATACCGCATCCGGCAGGATTTTATCACGCTCACCGTGATTCGTGATTACTACAGGAATAGTACCGGCCGTCATCTTGTGAAAATGGGAAAGTTTGGTACAATCCGTGATAATAAGACTTACTTCAGAGTCGTTCAGTATGTACTGTTCCTCATTCGCGGTTAAGAGATAGTTCATCGGGACCGATATGGCACCGATCTTGGCCAAGGCAAAAAAGCTGATAACGAATTCGGGACAGTTGAGTAAACTGATCATCGCCCGGTCGCCTGTCTTGATGCCTAAATTCAAGAAGGCGTTGCCAGCCTTGTTAACAAGGTTGTTAAGCTCCTTGTAGGTAAAGCTGGTATTTTTGTAAATCAAACATACCTTATCGGGAAATCGGGCGGAGCTTTCTTCCAGAATTTGAGCCAGGTTCTTAACGTACTGAGCACCCATGAGCACTTTCCCATTCATTCTTTGCGAGCGATTGAACTCAAGCATTTTTGAGTTGTTATAAAATCACGCCTGCATACTATCTGCATTTGCTTCAAACAGAGACCTGCCTTCAATATATTAAGGTGATCTTGTCTTCGAATTCTCTCAGTACTGCTTTACCTTCTCTGCTGATATGATTTACTTTTTTTAGATTTACAGAAACCGCTTTCACCTCTTCCATGTGATGCAGAATAATTTCTTTTAAAGTCTGAACGGATTCCTTCGTCAATAAGCCATCAACGCTTATCGTCACTGACTCAGGGTCGTTAAAATGTTCTCGGATATAAATCATCAAACCTTGCCCTGTAAGATTTCATATGTTGCTACCAAAGGAGGGGCACAAAGCATGCCATGGCTGGCAGTTAAAAATATCGCATTAATTTAAAGGGGTTTGGCGGTATCAAAAATAAACGCCCCACAATATACACAATATGTTGTGTTTCAAACTCCAACATATGAGGTTTTTTAGTGTGGCCGGACACGACATACCGGGCCTCTAAAAGGAACATTGCCAGGAGATTCCTCCCATTGAAATGGTACGACATACTTCACGCACAAGATTGTGGGGGTACCTTCCGTATTCTGGTCGGTGCCTGCCACAAAGAGAGAACGGCAGGAAGCATCATTGCATGAGGATGAAAGACGTCCGTTATTCAGGCCAATCGTCGATTCCAGACTTTTCGATAGATACCGCTTGCATCTGGGGCGCTCGGGCAAATCAGGAGGATCGAGGGTTTGTTGCCTCAGCAACATACAGGGCGATGATGAGGGACCACGAGGGGAAGTGAACGTCTCCGGGAATAACCGATGAGATACTGTGACAGGTAGAAAGTTTGTGTTCCCCGCAGTCTGGATTGGTGTGAGTAAAAAACAATGGGCAGCTGAAACGTAATGGGTTAATCCCTTTGATATATTTAGAATAAGTTATTTCAATATGTAACAATTGCTATTGTGATAGATCATTAATGTTTGTTTGGTCTCTGAATCCCAAGTTTTTTAATACGAAAATCCAACGTTGAAGGATGAATGCCCAGAACCTCAGCCGCGCCTCCCGGACCGCGAATCTTCCCTCCGGTTTTTTGTAGGCATTTTAATATATGCTGGTACTCAACTTCCTGCAAGGTTGATCGGCCTACCTCACGAGTGCTTGCCAGTAGATTAGCAGTCCCGAGTTCAGGAAGCTGGAAAACGGTCCCCGTACTCAAAATCACACCCCTCTCTATAATATTTTCCAGCTCTCGAACGTTTCCAGGCCACTCATGCTGAATCAGTCTGGTCATGCTCGCTTTGGTTATCACCGAAACGTTCTTACCCATTTGAGTTGCATACAATTTAAGAAAGTATTGAGCGAGGAGGGGGATATCCGCTTTTCTTTCCCGGAGTGGAGGCACATAAATAGGAAAAACATTGATTCTATAATATAGATCGGATCTGAACCGTTTTATCCTTATCTCGTGCTCCAGTTCGCGGTTGGTCGCTACTATAAGCCGGAAATCCGAATGGATCAAGCCTTGGCCTCCGATACGCTCGAATTCCTTGCTCTGCAGAACTATCAGTAAACGGGTCTGAACATCCATGGGAAGGTCACCTACCTCGTCTAGAAACAGCGTTCCTTCATCGGCTAACTCGAACTTGCCGATCCTCCGATGGGTTGCACCGGTAAATGCACCTTTTTCGTGACCAAAAAGCTCGCTTGGTATAAGCGTGTCTGGCAATGTATTGCAGAAAACCCGTATAAAAGGGTTGGCCTGCCGAGGGCTGTGCCGGTGGATCGCCCGCGCCACCATTTCTTTCCCGACGCCGGTTTCGCCAAAGATCAGAACGGTGGAATTAGTGTTAGCAACCTGTTCAATCTTTTTCAAAACTTCATGAATTGCAGGGCTTTCTCCGATAATATCGTCAAAATGATGGCTTTGGACCCGTTCCTCCACATAATATTGATTTTCCTGCCTCAGTTTCTCGCTTAGCCGTTGAATTTCTTCATAGCTAATCGCATTGTTTAAGGCTATAGCGGCTTGAGCTGCAAAATAAGCGAGTATTTCGAGGTCCTTTTCTTTAAAAGTGTTTTTGAAGAAGTGATTATCATTATAAAGAACACCGACCACCCTATCCCTGAGAACCATGGGGACACAAATGCGCGAACATATGCTCTCGCTATTGGAGCTTTCGCAGTCTGTTATATCTGTGCCACGAATAATCCCTTTTCTTGTTTTCACCGCTTCCATCATGATCTCTCTCGAGGGATTAAAGGCTGCGCTGTTTACCTGTTCGAAGGTTAAATTTTTTGATGCCTTCAATTGCAATACGGGAGGAGAGACAGTATCTTCTAAGAGGAAAATGGCCCCCCTTTCTGCTCCGGTAATCTGGTTCGCCTTGGAGATTATACATTGAACCAACTCCTTATGATCCCGGATTGTGACGATCTTCTGACTTATTTTTAAAATTTCAAAAAGGAGACCCTCATCTGATGATATTCCCTGGGTGAGATTTTTGATGTCACTGGGTATGAGGTCTTCATTCAGAGTAGAAACAAGTTTAGAACTTTGTAAGGCAATTTCTTTCCCCGTATCTTTGTTTCCCTGAAGCACGTATTGTCTCGCCAGCTCGAATTGCGACTTAGCCAATTCGATTTGATGACCTGACTTTTCAATAAAATCTATTGATTTATTAAGTGTTTGGACTATTTTTTTCGATGGAGCATCCTCCTGCATTTGCAGAATTGCTTTATATCTATACGCGACCCCTTTCAATAAGACATTTTTACCTGCAATATTTCCCTTGATTTCCTTCTCAAGTGATAGGCCTGCAATAGGGGCAAGTTTGCCTTTTTTAATGCCAAGGCAAAGCTCAAATAAATAAGGATAAAATCGGGCCTTGATATTAAGCTGCTTGCCTGTCTTAAGGAACTCCTGCAAATGGATTCCTGCCTTTTTACTATTATTTTTTAAATAATAACCATATGAAATCGCCAGTTCCCCCCAGAGCCAGGCCCAGTCGTTATGCTCTGCCCTTGACTTTTCTACCCAAGGTTCCATCAGAGCCAACGCCTCCTCCACCTTTCCAGTATCAATCAATACACACCCTATTGATAATTTTGCGTAAGCCGCTGTGAACATGTTGCCACTTGCCTGGCACTGAGAATATATGGCATTAAGCATTCCCATTCCTTGAGTCATTTGTCCGGTCATGGTGTAGCAGTGTCCCGCCAAAAGGGCAGCCAGAAGAGGAAATGTTCCCTTGGGATATATTTGAACATCGGGCGCATATTGCTCGTAAATGCTGATTACGTCATAATAATACCCTTTCCAAAATGAGAAATACATTGCCAATGTCTGTGACGATCTCAATATGGTGTTCGAACCCAGTTTTGTGGCTAACGACCACCCCTGATCGAAATGTTCATGGGCTTTTTTGTATTGAGAATCGAGAAACTCATTTTTCGCTAACTGCATATACAGAAGAGCCATATCATTATCTCTCCGTCCTCTCGATGCGCGAATCAGAGCTTCTTCCAAAAAAGAAATGGTATTGAGGCAATTGTGTTGCGGAGCTGTCGTGGCTTTGGAATATTGAAGCACGGCCTTTATGAATAATTCATCGTTTTCCGTATTTTCAACCCCAGATAAATCATCTATAATTTTTAAATAACATCTCGCAGCATTTTCTATTTGATAAGATTTCATGTAACTGTTCCCAGCTTCCAGCAAAAGCCTGCATAGATCTCCGTTGGATTTAATCTGCTGGATATGATGGCTGAGCACCAAAAGGTCTGCGTTACGACCGGTGGTTGTAGTTTCTTTGATCAGAACTTTCACTATTCTTTTATGCAGCTGTTCTTTCTTACTGGTGGATAACGTACCCTCGAGTTCTTCACGGATCTTCGAATTTACAAAATAAAAGATTCCCCCCTTCTTTTTTGCCAGCCATCCCTTCTGGACTCCATCTTCCAGCAATAAAAGAATCTCTGAAGCCCTTTCCCCCAAAATATCTACCAGCCAGTCAATTGAAAAATAATCGCGAAAAAGAGCGGCACAAGAAAAGAAGTGGCGTGTTTTGGCATTGAGAGAATCCAATCTTTCTGCACGACCTTGCATAGCACGTCCCCCCGTTGGATCAACAATGAAGTGCGAAATATTGAGTCAACAATATTTTATTAAAAACTATATAAATTCTATCCCTCTGTCAAGGGATTTGCCATATAACATAATTATCTGAAATATATGAGTTTTATATAAAGACTGTCCTAAGAGATGAACACCTGAAATGATAGTCCGACTTTGCCAGATATGACATTGTTTTCATCTACTGTTTTCTCACAGACAGGGAAAGCTCACGTTGCACCGGCAGCAGCTTGGTAAATCGCACCATCTCGGGTACGCCGTTCCATCAACTTTGCGGGATGGGTATTGGACCTCCGCCCGGGAATATTTTAGCACCTCAACTGAAGAGGCCCCCTTGTTTAAATCCCTCTATCTCATCGTCAGTATATCCCAGTTCACGCATGACCTCCCGCGTGTGCGCCCCGGCTGGAACCCCGGCCCCCCGGTATTCCTGGGGAGTCTCCGAAAAGGCGACGGGGTGGGCGATCTGCCGCACCGTCCCCCCTCCGGGAAGATCGACCTCGACGATCAGGGACCGCTCCCGCGCCTGTTCATTGTCCAGGGCCTCGGAGAGGGTCAGGACCGGCTCGATGCAGGCATCTGCCCCCTCGAATACTTCCACCCACTCGTCCCGTGTCTTTGTCAGGATAATCTCCCTGATCTGCCCCTTGACCTCACCGACATTCTCGGGAAAGACACCCCCCCCCGCCAGGTCGGGACGGCCGATCCCCTCGCAGAAAGCGGCGAAGAACTGCGGTTCGAGGGCGCCGAGGCTGAGGTATCCCCCGTCCTTGGTCTCGTAGAAGTCGTACAGGGATCCCCCGTTCAGGAGGAATCCCTCGCGGTCGGGTTCGTTTCCGTCCACGAGGTAGGCGTTTCCCGCCAGGGCGTTGAAAGCGATGACGCCGTCGGCCATCGAGACGTCGATCTGCTGTCCTCTTCCCGTCTCGTTGCGGGAGATAACGGCGGCGAGGATGCCGATGACTGTGTTATTCGAACCGGAGGCGACATCGGCGATCTGCATCCCCATCAGGCCCGGTCCGCTCTCCTTTTTTCCGGAGTATGCCATAATCCCCGAACGCGCCAAGTAGTTGATATCGTGCCCCACCCGGTCACGGTGCGGGCCCGTCTGGCCGTACCCGGTCAGGGAGCAGTAAATGAGAGCGGGGTTGACCTCCCGGAGATCAGTATATCCGAGACCCAGCTTCTCCATGACGCCGGGGCGGAACTGTTCAACGAGGATGTCATACCTGACCAGAAGGCGGTGAATAATGTCAATAGCCCTAAGGTCCTTCAGGTTCAGCGTCATGCACCGCTTTCCCCGACCGAGACAGGCCGTGGCGAAGGAGATATCCGTCCCCGGGATGAAGGGGGGCGCAAAGGCCGCCAGGTCCGGGCGCGAGCCGGAGACGATCCTGAGGACATCGGCCCCCATGTCGGCGAGACCCATGGTTGCGTACGGTCCGGGAAGAAGTGTCGTGAAATCAAGCACCTTCAAACTATGCAGCGGTCCCATCTCTTCTTCCTTTCCTGCCACAGCCGCCGGTTGCGGCTCTTCCCTATCATCGGTCCGCTTCGTCCTCGATCCGGGGCCGCTTCATCGTGAGGATCAGGGATACGGCGATCAGGTCGAGGGCGATAAAGATGATGTACGCCAGATCGTACGAACCCGTCCGGTCGAAACTCTGCCCCGCGATGACAAAACCGGATATCTCGATGATGATGATCAGGGAAACGTACCGAAAAACGGCGGGGAACGATTCACGGCCGTAGAGATCGGCAACGATGATCGGGAAGAGCGACATGACCCCCCCCATGGAGAAGCCGAAGACAACGATGAAAAGGGCCAGGGCGACGAGCGAATCATGGATGAGCGCGAGGCCCAGGCCGAGGGCCATCATCGATACGAGGGTGGCGAAGACACGCCGGGGATCAAAGCGGTCACACCACATTCCCCAGAGATACTTTGCTATCGCTCCGATACAGGCCGTCAGCGCCATCATTCCCATCGCCGTCATGTCGTCGAAGCCCACATCGGCAAAACGCGGTTTGAGCTGCGACATGACGGCGCCGACGCTGGTCAAGGCCAGCCCCAGGGAGAGACCCAGTTTCCAGAATGTTCCTGTCCCGATCAGACGGCGGAGCGTCCAGGGCTCTTCTCTGCCAGTGGCGCCGATTTGTTGTTCTTTCTGCTCTCGAAGGATATCGAGCCCGCTCAGACACTCCAGCGGAAGGCCGTCAGGCTGCAGACCAAAGTCCTCGGGCCAGTTCCGTATCACCAGCCATGACAGGGGTCCGACGATCATAGTAGACAGGCCGATCCACAGAAAGGCATCCGATATCGTACTTTTCAGTATCAGGACCATGGCAACGAGAGGGAGAACCGCACCGGAAAAGGAGATCCCCGCACTGGCGAACCCGAGGGCTTGACCCTTTTTACGGACAAACCAGTTATTGACGGCCGTATTGGCAACCACGCCGCCATAGGTCATGCTGCCGAGGTACAAGAGAATATACAGGAGATAAAATTGCCACAGGACATCTGTCCTGCCGAGGAGAATACAGGCCCCGCCTGAAAGGATGGGGGCGACACACATCAGGATCCGCGGACCGGTCCTTATGACCAGTGTCCCGGCCAGGAACTGCCCGACAAATCCGGCAAGCATTCCCAGAACAAGGGCCATATTGAGGGCGGTTCTCGACCAGCCGTGTGCCTCACTCAGCGGCTCCATGAAGGCGTTAAAGATGTAGAAGCTGGTCCCCACGGACATGAAGTTGGCGACAAAGGCCATTAGGACAACATACCAGCCGTAATAGATGACAGAGCTCTTTTCAGGGGTCACCGATGATCCTTTCCTGTCCGTAGTGTCACAGATCGATTGAAAGAGATACAAACCCAAGAGAGAGATACCCTCAGATCTCTCGCTCCAAGGCCTCCTTGCGGGCGCGGTACCGGGATATGTGATTGACGGCCCGGAGCGCGTCTTCGAGGTCGTCAAAGACGGGGATCCCGCTGTCAAGGAAGGCGGAGCGCGCCTCCCGCAGCATCTCCTCGATATCGAGCGATTCGACCCCTTGCTTTATATTGGGGGTCACGAGAATCACCGGCTTACCCGTTATGGCGACCACCTCTCCCACGGCGACTGCGAGCTCCTTGAAGGGGGTTATCTTCTTTATCTGTTGGCCCGCATAGATTGCTATATGCTTGTACTGATAGAAAAGCTGTATCAGGATCTGGAGGTCGACCTGCTCGTCCCTGGCTGCCGTGATAAGGACCTCTTTCAGTACATGCGGAGGCACGTGGGGATTCGCCACATCGATCGGGTTCTTAGCGCTTGAACCGGGTTTGGGAAGTATCTCCATGATTGCCTTGGTGATGGTGGGGTCGAATTGGGGAAGGTGTATGCCGAAGGTCTCGGCCGCGTCACAGGCGGCGATCCCCAAGGCACCGCCTCCGCCGGTAACGGTGATCCCCCGGTAAACCCGCTCGGGGAGCATCGAGAATGCCAAGCTAGCCTGGGCGAGTTCCCAGAGGCTCGTAACCTGGACGGCATTACACTGTCTGAGTACCGACTCCCAGATGACCCTGTTTCCTCCCATCGAGGCCGTATGACTGGCCACGGCCCTGCCGCCCGCCTCGGACAGCCCACCTTTGTGGACAATCACCGGTTTCTTCCGCGTCACCTGTCTGAGGGCCGTGAGGAAGGCGGGGCCGTCTTTCACCCCCTCCGTGTACGTCGCAATAACCCTGGTCTCCGGATCACCCCCGAGGTAGTCGAGAAGTTCCACCTCACGCAGGTCGGCTCCGTTTCCGTAACTCACTACCTTGTTGAATCGGACCCCCATCCATTTTCCGATGTGGGAGAAATCGATCGCCATTCCCCCGCTCTGAGCCATGAAGGCGACTGTCCCGCTTTCTCGTGAGAGATCAGGACCCGGCATCAGAGTCAGGCCACTCCGGGGACAGTAAATTCCGAAGCAGTTGGGACCAATAACCCTGATTCCCTTCGCGGCGACTCCCTTGATTCGCTTCTCCAAGGCGATCCCCTCCGGTGTATCCAGCTCGCTAAAACCGGCTGAGAGGATCTCGGCCCCTGCAGCCCCCTTTCTTCTGCAGGCATCCAGGGCCTCCGGGACGGCCCCGGCGGGGACCGCGATAATGGCAAAGTCTATCCTAACGGGAATCTCATCCACGCTTTTATAAATCTTCACCCCGGCAAACTCTCCTCCCGCTGAATTGACCGGATATATCATTCCCTCGAACCCTATTTGCTGAAGCGACATGAGGATGGCGCTACCAAAACCAGCTTTCCGAGCCGATACGCCGACGATCGCCAGGTGCTCGGGGTGAAAGATTCGATCAAAGGGGTCAGTATCACACAGCTTCCGTTCAACACACGTCATCCATTCTCCTCCTCACATCCGGGTTAGATCCGGCAATCCGGAACAGTTCAGTACCACTCAAAAGATCTTCGGTTACGTCGTCAGCGCTCCCCCGTCGACATAGATGGAATGGCCGGTAATATAATTGGCCAGGTCGGAAGCCAGGAAGAGCACCGATCCGACGATCTCCTCCGGTTCCGCCAGACGCCCCATGGGAAGCAGGGACTCAACGTGCTTCGCGATGTCGGGATTCGACCAGATGGGTTTGCTGAAATCCGTCCGTGTCAGCCCGGGGCCGACGGCATTGACGAGGATTCCGAAGGGCGCCCACTCGCGGGCCATGCAGCGGGTCAGCATTTTCAGTGCCGCCTTGCTGCAACCGTACGCAGCCATACCCAGCTCCGCCTTCTCGGCCCCTACGGTGGTGATGTTGATGATTCGTCCCCCCTTCTGTTCGATCATGACACGCGCCGCGGCGCGGCTGAGCAGCCAGACCGCCTTGACGTTGGTGTCGAAGACCTTGTCCCACCCGTCCTCACGAAGCTCCAGGAGCCCCCGCAAAAAGCTCCGGGCCGCATTGTTCACGAGGATATCGATCCGCCCGAATTTCTTGGTCGTCTCCTCGACGAGACGATCGATCTGATCGGAAACCGTCAGGTCCGTCACGACGGGAAACACCTGACCACCCAGTGCGGTGATCTCCTGGGCCACCGAATCGAGCTGTTCGGCCGTCCTTCCGGCGATCACAACGGAGGCCCCCGCCCCCGCCAATCCCAGCGCAATGGCGCGTCCGATCCCTCTACCCCCACCGGTAACGATCGCCACCTTCCCCCTGAGGTCAAACGTTGCTTCCATTCACCATTCCCTCCTTTGCTGAAAATGAACTGCCGCCAGAGAACATCCCCTCGCGAAAGGGAGTATAGTGAAGAGTTCTTCCCCTGTCAACTTCCCAATCACACAGTTGATCTGGTTTGTTATGACAGGGGACAGGGATGTATAGGTATAAAATTGTTCTGGTTCACGTGTATGTCACAGCCTGTCTCTGCAATTGAGAGGCGAAATAAAGGCATTCTCCACCCAGTGACCCTTGCCGTCCATACTGATTGAAATATCTCTTGAACGAAGAGGCTGTAAACGCTTCCGAGGTGAACTGGTTGCCCTGGTGCGTATGGAAGATCTTGGGGGCACTGCATTTGGTGATCGCCTCTTCCCAGATATACACACAAAATGAACAATGCGAGGTGTTGGACAACCGCCAAGCAGAATAAGACACCCGTCTCCACGGTAAAAAGGATTGCGCACCCAACCCGAGGCCGAACGCCTTTTCACGACCGATTCGATCCGAAAGCCAACCGAACAAGATCTTCCTCACCGACCCAGTGAGCTCTGTGGGTCCGAAGAAGAGGGATGAGTAATGAGGATAAGCACCTTGCTCCGGGTCCCAAATCACTCTTGCACAGGGGGGCGGCTGAGATCGTAAACATACCCGCGGTTCCAGGTCGGGCTGATCAGGATCTCGTTGACGCAGACATGTTTGGGGAGCCGGGCGACAAACAGGATGGTCTCCCCCAGATCATCTGATTTGAGCATCTTTGCCTTCACCTCGTCGGGGAGGGCGTCGGGCCGGCGGTCGATGATCGGGGTCCAGACCTCGCCAGGGCAGATGACACAGGCGCGAATGCCGTTGATACACTCCTCGATATTTAGACTGGCGTTTATAGCGACGACACCGTGCTTCGCCGCGCTGTATGCCGGCCCCGTGATGTACGAATCAAAACGTCCGGCCCAGGACGCGATATTGATGATGAGGCCGTTCTTTTGCCTGCGCATAATCGGCAAAACGGATGACGAACAGTAGAAGACACCGTTCAGATCGATATTGATGACCTCTTCCCACCGGGTGGCGTCAACGTCACCCCAGTGCCGTTCCATTACATTGGTCCCGGCATTGTTGACCAAGATATCCAGTCGTCCGTACCGCTTATCGATCCGTTCCACCACCCCTTGAATAGCTCCGGGATCGGCAATGTCCAAACATTCGATGACGATTTCACCCCCGGCCTCCGAGATAATCTGCTGTGTTTCGAGAAGCGGTTCTTTCCGGCGGCCGGAGAGGATCACGCGAGCCCCCTCCTTTGCGAGGGCAACCGCCCCCGCCTGTCCGATTCCGGTTCCCGCGCCGGTCACCCAAGCGACCTTGTCATTTAACGATTCCAGCATAACTTTCTCCTTGTGCTCAAGAGTCCAATTGTCAAAAGGCCGCTACGCAACCCTTTTTGTGTTTGCATGTTTCTGGACAAACAGATCCACCACTCTAACCGATACCACACAAAACATAGGGGAGCAGGGTGTCACCGGAGTTCAATCCCCCCGAAGAATTGAATCGCCATCCGGTTGAATGCCTCCGCTTCTTCGATAAAAAAGCAGTGGCGGCAGCTGGGGAAAAGACTCGTGATCCGTATCGAAGATCGCAGGGCAACCGTATTGTGTAATCGTCTCTTTCTAGGCATTCACACAAAATGAACCAAGGTGTTGGGCAGCCACAAAGCAGATCAAGGCACCCGCCTGGACGGGGCTGCGCACCCCTCCCGTGACAGGCATACTACTGACCACATGGTCGCCTGCTGGTGCTGTCGTAAACGGCAAAGAGCCCCGGCCTGGCTCACCTGTATGGACACCCTTATTTTATGACTGGGTCCCTTTGTTCACATTGGCCACTGCCAGTTCCAACATCAGCTTTTTGCCCACCGATTCGGTCGGTGCGAAGTTCCGGACAAATGCGATCTCTTCATCCGTGGGCCGCTCAGTTTCACCCAGATCGGCGGCAATCTTCAGATCCCAGGGGACGTCCTTCTTGATCTCTTCGACACTGACACCAGGATGCACCTTCGCGAGGAACATCTCCTTCGTGACTGGATCGAACTCGAAGACACCCTTCGTGCTGATCAGCTTTGTCGGCCCCGAGCCCAGCGGAAAGTGACCCGACTTATCCCTGCTGTCGCCACCATCCAGGTAGCCCGGCGATGTCCGATAGGCCAGCTTCTCCACAAATTCGCCGCCCCGCAGGGTGAGAATTGTTTTCTTGGCGTAGGAGATAAAGTCGGCGGCACCCCCCGATCCGGGAAGGCGCATCTTCGGCTTTTCGTAGTCGCCGATAACCGTCGTATTCAGGTTGCCGTACTTATCCACCTGGGCCACCCCGAGAAAACAGACATCAACAAACCCGCGATAGGTCGCCGTGAAGGCCGAAAAGAGATCGGTGGAAAAGGAAAAGCCCCTGCAGGACAGACAGTCGGCAACGTGGTTGAGAGGAATCGTGGGTTCAAAGTCGCCGATCCCCGATTCCATCATCAGCGTCGCGTTGGGGGCGTAGAGGGCCTTGGCCAGGGCCCCGGACGTCATGGGCAATCCCACGCCCAGTACCACATGCTCATAGTCGTGAATTTCCTTGGCGATTGCGATAATTAACAGTTCATTCAGCGTGTATGGTTTACTCATAGAGCACCCCCTTTGCTTCCATGATCGCCTCCAACTCTTCAGGGGTAACACCCATGGTCCGTTCCCGGTTCCGTTCATCCCAGGTCGAGGTAAAGGCCGAGCCGTAGTTGGCCGGAGCTGAGTAGAAGGCCCGTGCCTTGATGGAGTTCATGGCGGCAAGACCGAACGTTTCGATATAGTGTTTGATGTAGGCATTGTGATCCTTGCACCCGTATACCCATTCGTCCATCCAAGCATTCATGGTTGTTTCCGTCGCGAGGGCCTGCATAAATACTCCCAGGGCCAGTTTATCCCAGATGTAGTGCCCCACAACATCCGAAGGATGGGCTCCCCACGGCATTTCCACCACGGCATCTGTCCGGTAGGCGGGAATGATCGTGAAGTGGGGACTCGCCTGGATTACGTCGTGCTCGACGATTTCCTCGCAGGAGACGATAATCCGTTTACTGGCGAGGGCCGCCGCCTGAACACTCCCCATTGCGCCCCAGTACTGTGCGTTGCCGTACTTATCGGCACGCTGCACATGGACAACACAGACATCGGGATTCGCGGCGGGGACGAGGACAACATCCTTCCCCGTGAAGGGGCACTGTATGACTTTATATTTATTCTCACCCATAAACCCTCGTTTTTCGAAGAGATCCGTGTGCATGATCCCTTCGAAAACCTGCATAAAGGAAAACCCATGCATACCGGCAACGAGTCTGGCATTGTAGTTGAAATTGCTATAGTCTTCGAGTTCAAGCCTGCCATCCCTCCAGGCGCGGCCGACAGCGGAACCGCCGTCATTACCGCCTCCGATCATGACGTAGGCAGTTACCAGGCGATCGACGCAGCCCCCGGCGACGAGGACCTCATCGATGGTATGACCAGACTGGGAATAATGCGTTAACCCCCGTTTCTTCTGGCGAACAATCTCGTTTACGAGACCACAGGCCATGCAGAGGGTATAGTTCCCGATGATCAGCTCGTCGCCATCGTGAACAAACTCGCTGATGGCCTCTTGAGCACTCATCCTCTTATCCACTTTTCTTTCGTCCATATACATACTCTCCTTATATTGCAACCCATCCGATCGGCAGTCAGATCTTTTCTTATTTTCATCGGTACAAGGCCGTAAGGCGTCTCTATACCTCGAGATATTGCTGCTGAATTTCCCGGTTTTCCAAAACCTCCTGACTTGACCCTGAATACACAATCTCGCCCTTTGCCATGATGTATGCCCGCTGGCATATGGGCAGAACAAATTTCAGGTTCTGTTCAACCACCAGGACCGAAACGCCACTTTCATTGATCTGCTTGAGTGTCTTGGCGACGGTCTTTCGAATAAGGGGTGCCAGCCCCTCCGTTGGTTCGTCAACAAGTATCAGCTCCGGATTACCCATGAGCGTTCTCGCCATTGTCAGCATCTGCTGCTCTCCACCGGACAGCTGAGCACCCTTGTTATTTTCCCGCTCCTTGAGCGATGGGAACGTCTCATACACTCGCTCCAGGGTCCAGCCGCCATCGGCCGGCTTTGGTATGTCCCGGCCATGTTTGACACCCATGAGAAGATTCTGGCGAACCGTCAGGCTGTTGAAGATTGCCCTTTCCTCGGGAACATAGCCGATTCCTGATTTGATGATGGTGTGCGTATTCTTGCCGGCAATTTCCTTTCCCCTGAATGTAATGCTCCCCTGTGCCGGGGGTACCAGGCCAACGATCGTTTTGATCGTTGTCGATTTGCCGACACCGTTTCTTCCGAGCAGCGCCACCATTTCGCCCTCATTAATTTCGATATTGACGCCATGAAGAATATGGCTTTTCCCATAGTAACTGTGAACATCTTCTATAGTAAAAAACACTGATTAATCCTCCTCTTCTCCAAGGTAGGCTTCTCGAACCCGCTTATTACCGCGGACCTCTGAAGAGATATCGGAGCATATGACTTCACCGTACTGGAGCACCGTTATTCTATCTGCCAGATCGAATATAACATCCATATCATGTTCGATGATAACCATGGATATGCCCTCGGTCAGAGATCGAATCAGATCGACCGCATGGTGGGTTTCTTCCTTTGACATGCCCGCTGTCGGTTCGTCGAGCAGTATCATCTCCGGTTTCAGGGAAACCGTCAGTCCGATCTCCAGTGCCCGTTGCTGTCCATAGGAAAGAAGTCCTGCCTGCACATCGGCTTCTTCATGCAGCCCCAGAAGCTCCAGCATCTTATCAGCCTCATCATTGACATCGTTCATCCGGGAAATCCATTTCAAGACATTAAATCTTCTATTCAATCTCGAAAGGATAGCGGATTGCAGGTTTTCCCGCACCGTCAGATTAAAGAAGAGGTTGGTAATCTGAAAGGATCGCGCCATCCCTTCGCGTGTGATCTGAAAGGGACGCTTCCCCACGATGTTGTTTCCTTTATAGAGCACCTGCCCCTTCCTCGGATGGAGTTCTCCCGTAATACAGTTGAATACGGTTGTCTTGCCTGCTCCGTTTGGACCGATAAGGGCGTGGCGCTCACCTTCCAGAACATGAAAATTGACGCCGAAAAGCACCTTGAGTCCCGAAAAATCATGTTCTATATTGTCAAGTTTTAATATCTCACTCATATCAATCCCCTTGGGCCTCTTTTACCTTTTTCCCTGCTGAGATTTTCAGCCATAATGATGTCAGAATCCCCATAATTCCTCCCCGGTACCACATTACGAGGACAATAAAGAGAAGTCCGATAAAGAACTGCCAGCGCGCTGTTATGTCCGACAGCCAGTCCGATAGATATAGATATGCCGCGGCGCCCAGAATCGGCCCGGCAAAGGTACCAACACCTCCAATCACCGTCATCAGGATCGCGTCGACGGAACGAAAGATATCGATCGCGCCCGTCGACACGAATTGCTGAAAAACGGTAAAGAGGCTTCCCGCAACGCCGGCGAGCAGTGCCGTATACGTGAAGAGGATAAATTTTGTCATTGTGTTCTGATAACCGAGGAATCCCGCTCGGGACATGCTTTCTCTCAATAGGATGATAGATCGTCCCATTGGTGTTTTCATCAGATACCAGGTAACGAACAACATGATCGACACAACCACAAGGACAAACCAATACACATGCGCCGTTTCAAACATATCGATCGTGCCGATCAGCGGCATGTTCAGATCCGGAACGTCGAATCCGCCAAGACCGTCATCTCCCCCCGTTACGCTTCTCCATTGCAATGCGATAGAAAAACAGATCTGCATAATTGCCAAGGTCAACATGGCAAATGCCGTTCCACTTACACGATTGAGAAACAGAGAGAAGAAAGCCCCGGCTATCAAAGCGGCAAGACCGCCAAGCAACACGCCGCCGATAAGACCAAGCCCTTCAATGTGGAGGAACGCGATAGCCGCGGTATAGGCACCGACGCCAAAATAGGCGCTGTGACCGAAACTGAGCATGCCGGCGAATCCGAGTAATAGATTCAAACTTACGGCGAAAAGCGCCATGTAACACATTTCCGTCATCAGACGGAGCGGCACCTCATCAACAAAATAGGGGGCACCGACCAATAACGCCAGCAGTATGCCAAATAACGTCAGATTAATTTTTGTCTGTTTCATCATTCTCTATCTCCAAACAAACCCTGTGGCCGTATACTGAGGACAACCGCCATAAGGACAAACATGAGCACGAGGCAAAGACGGGGGAAGAACATAACACCGAATGCCTGCAGTTCGCCGATCATCACCGCTGCGACAATTGCGCCAAGGAGGCTTCCCAGTCCCCCCGTTACAACGACAACAAAGGCATCGAATCCAACCGCGTCGGCCATACCCGGGGCTATCCCAAGCAGCGGCCCAGCGATGACGCCCGCTATGGCAGCCAAGGCTGTTCCGAGACCGAATACACCCGCAAAAACAAGGGGCGTATTGACGCCGAGGGCACTAACCATATCGGGATTGTCGACAGCGGCGCGGACAACCATTCCCAGCCTCGTTTTGAACATTACCCAGCCCAATACCAGCATGAGGGCTATGCTGAAGAACAGAATAAACAGGCGATATACAGGATAGGGTGCCCCGAGAATACTGATCGATGCCTGAAGAATTGGCGGAGGTGACACTATCAGTGGTTCCGTCCCCCAGTACCACTTGACTCCCTCAAGTATCACCAGTTGAAGGCCTATCGTCAGGAGCAATTCATACGTATGCCCGAAGGGGTGCAAATAACGCAGCATATATCGCTCGACCAATATGCCCAAGGCTCCCATAACTATGGGAGCCACAATCAGAGCAACCCAGAAATTGCCCGTATGTAGGAGGATCGAATATCCGATATAGGCTCCCAACATATAGAAAAAGGCATGAGCCAGGTTCAACACACCCATCATCCCGAAAACCAGCGTCAATCCAGACGCAACCAGATAAAGGAGCATGGCATAAACAAGGCCATGAAATATTGTAATCAAGATAACCACAAATGATATTTCCATAGTTCCAGCCGCTTTCTTTACTATTTATCTATTTATAGGACGATTCCTTCCATCGCTGTGATGGTAAAGATCCCTCTTTCTGCTCGACAGCCTGCCCGGCTTCTCGGTTCAGGGATTCTCTCACCCGACCGTTGGCACACTATTTCAGTACCCAGAGCGCATATCCAAACAGACATATTCGGGGGATTGTCCGGCTGAAATGCGAGATCACCCGTAAGAAAAAGATGAACAAACGGTCCCTGCCATCTCAATCGCGCCGTTCGCTTTACCAATCGGGAAGCGTCCAGCTTATATGTATAAACACCACAGGTGATTCACGAACCTCCTCCGTGCCCTCACGGACGTGGCGTCTTCACGGTTCACGTTTTATCTGCCCGACAGTCTTTCATATTACGAAAGACTGCCGGACACTGTTCTCACCCCTGCCCTGACAGGCGGGGAATTCCCGCCGAATGAGGGCATGGATATGTACCATTAATTTTCTGGCCCAAGTGGCCGATCTCCTCTAGAATTCACCGGCTTTCCGTGTGCATCCCGTCTTCTCGAGCGGGATAGACGCCTCTTCAACGGTGGTCATCTTGATCAGTTTTCCACCGGGGAACGCTTCGTTGAACAGCGGATTCTCTTTCACAAATCCCATGACCGGAATCGGCATCTGGAGCTGATGATCCTCAGCACGCATGACAACCTTGCCGTAAAGTCCATCAAACTCCATGCCTTCGAAGTTCTTTACGATTTTCTCAACATCCCACTTTCCTGTTTTCTCGATTGCCTTGAAGAGCATGTGGAGATTGTAGCTTTGCATTACGGACGTCCAGGGCACGCCCCACAGCGGGTCTGCATCCTTGCCCGCATATTCCTTATAGTGCTTCGCCCATCCTTCGTTGTACGCCTTCTGCTTTTCCGAGGGATACCAGGCGGTGGTGCCGTCAGCCCAGATATGGCCGAATGCGGCTTCCTGCACATCCTTCAGTATAAAAGGATCCTCGAGATAGTATCCGGCAAGCTTTGCCTTCAGACCGAGCCCCTTCCCCTGCTTGATCAGGAGCAGCAGGTCAGATCCCCAGTTCCCGGTAAAAACCCACTGGGCACCGGACGCGTTCAGCTTTGTGATGTAGGGCGCAAAGTCTTTTGTGGCGATCGGATGGTAGATCTCGACGGCAAGCTTTGCGTCGGGACGAAACTCTTCCAGGGCTACCTTGAAGTCTTCCGCCGCTTCATGGCCGAAATTATAGTCCTGGCAGATGATCCCGAACGTCTTGATCTCCGGCTTGTCTGCAAAATAGTTCGCAAGGGCCCGGGAGTGCATGGCCGTGTTCAGGGCGATTCGGAAGGAGTAAGGGTTGCAATCCGCGCCCGTCAGGGAGGCCGCCTCGGATGAGCCGATAATGAGGATCACCTTATACTTCTCGGCCACGGCTTGAAGCGCTTTCGCTATATGTGACCCGGTCTCCGTAACGAGGACGTTACACTTATCTTCAAGAATTGCCTTCGTGGCCAGACGTACCGCAACATCGGGCTTTAACTGATTGTCGTAGGAAAGAACTTCGATCTTCTTTCCCAAGAGACCTCCATGCTGCTCATTCCACAGCCTCGTGTTATACTGAACGCCAAACGTCTTCGCGTCACCAATCATTTTGAAGGTACCCGAGTGAGGCTCAAAGCTGGCGATCCGGATAGTGTCGTATTTTGCCTTTGCAAGACAGGTGGTCACACTACCCAACCCGACAAAAAAACAAACCAGAACAAGTACCAAAACTACTGTGCCTAATCTTTTCATAATCGTCACCCCTTTTTCTTATTTGTTGTAGAATCCACGCGACCCTCAAGACGGATCGTTTTCGTGCCGCATAATTCTCCTTTACAAGTTACGCAATGGATCTTCTTCAGTCTTTCCTTTCCTCAACAGACTTGAGCAAGCGGGCATACTCTTCAGCGAAGAGCTTATGGTAAATATGGTATAAGAAGAGACTTATTGTTTCCATATACGCACCACCCTTTCTTGCGAGCTCATCCGAAGACAGCGTGTTCAGACTTGACTTGAAGAGAAACGCTTGGTATTTTGTTACATATTCCCGGACGAAGTCGGCAATGAACCTTAAGTCCTCGGCGTCGATACCGTTCTCCTCATTAAAGCCGAGTCGGTCAAAGTGGACTATTAACTTACCGATAATAACGTCGTCCTTAGAGTAAACCAACTGCCCTTCCTTTAATTCCGGTGTAATAATGCCCCACTGCTCGAATTTGTCGAGAAATCTTCGGACAAGGCCCGTGGTTTTCAGAAATGCCTCTCTCCCTATAATCTCGGGGGCAAAAAGCCTCTCAATTGGCCTGAAGTATTTGCTTAGAAACTGAAATGAGGCCTTTTCTGAGAGAGACTGCTTTTTGAGTTGTTTGATAATCTTCTTGATGATGGAAAGGGGGAGGAAGTAATCCTCCTGGAGCGCTTTAATAATAGGAATCAGTTCGGCATAGTCCTCGCTATAATCAGCAGAATTTTTCGTTGATTTGCGTGGTTTTCTGAGAACCCCTTCTCGGATGTAATAATGAATGGTTTCCTTGGATACCCCGGTCCGTTGAGCCAGTTCGCTGATCTTCACTTTTCATCCACCTCGGCTATATTGGGCGACAGCATATCCTCCCAAAACATATCTTGTCAACAAAAAAAGTGATTTAAATAAAAATTTTTTCTTTGTATTATTATTGTATATATTCAATGAGTTAAAACATTATTATATATGACCGCTATACGTTAAGTATATATTAATACTATACGTTATATATTGGGCTATGCCATTGGCTATGAACAAAATACTCATGCAATAAGATCCGAAAAGAGGCGGGTCCTGAACGTAACCAAGGGTCCGTAATCCACTGAATCCCGATACATCATGAACCATACGTTCCCCCTGAGGGCAAACGCTACTTCCAGCTACCGTTCCCTCCTTTGCTGAAAACGAACTGCCGCCGGAAATTATCCTGTTTGCGACAGGGGGTATCAGGAAGAGTTCTCTCCCTGTCAACTTCCCCGTCATCTCTCCTTGACTTTCCCCCGTCCGGTCCGTACCATACAATTTCTTGACAGCAGGTGGCCAATCAACAACAGGGGGGAGACTGCACCGATGATCATTGACACCCACTACCACATGATGCACCGCCTCGGCAGGGGCACGGCCCGCGTCCTTGCCCGGTGGACCTTCGAAACGGCGAACAAGCTGGGGATCGATCTCGATTTCGAGACGCTGGCCGAACAGGTACGCGAAGACTTCGCCGATCCCACCGGCGAAAAGCTGCTGAGGAAGATGGACGCCGACGGTATCGACGTGACCGTCTTCTGCGCCGTGGATAACGCGGCCATCAAGGGGAGCACTCTCGAGGTGGCGGATACCGTCAACGAACAGGCGGGGGGGATCGCCCGGAGCCATCCGGACCGGTTCATCGGCCTGGCGGGAGTCGACCCCCGGCGCCCCGAGGCGGCGGACCTGATGCGCCGCTGCCTCGACGACTACGGTCTGAAGGGGCTGAAACTCCACCCCGACCATGGTTATTATCCGAACGGTGAGGAAGCATACCGTCTTTACGAGATCGTTCAGGAGGCGGGGGGTATCGTCCTGATTCATACCGGTCCCATCATACCGCCGGGGAAGGGGGGGACCTATGCCCATCCCCTCCTGTTGGATCCGCTCGCCGCGGACTTCCCCGATCTGACCGTTATCGCGGCCCACATGGGGCAGTACTGGTGGCGGGACTGGGCTGGGCTTGCCTTTCTTCAACCGCGCCTCCACGGCGACATGGCGGAGTGGCAGACCTTGGCGAAGCGGAACTTTCCCCTCTTCTGCAGGGAGCTGCGGGAGATCATCGACAAGGCCGGGTGCGACAAGGTCCTCTTCGGGACCGACGGGCCGATCTTTGATCCCACGATCCCCACGGGGGAGTATATCGGGATGATGCGATCACTCCCCAACGCGGCGCCGGCGGGGATTGATTTCACACGGGATGAGATCGACGCCATCCTCGGGGGGAACGCCGAGCGGATCCTCAGAGATTTCCTCCCTTGACAAAATGCCCCCTTTTCCATTATGGTGCCCCGGTCGGAACAACCGGGCGGAATTATCCGGTTCCCATTTTATCCGGCCGGGATTGCCATGTTTAAGATTGATCTCCATATCCACAGCGCCCTGGGGGGCGACTCCGATATCAAACCCGACGATCTCGTCGAGCGGGCCCGGGCCGTGGGCCTTGATGCCGTGTGCGTTACCGAACATCACTCCCACGCCCTCAGCGAACCCTTTGATGAGATATCCCGTAAGAGCGGATTTCCCATCTTCAGGGGAATGGAGTACCGTGCGGCGGAAGGACACCTCCTCGTATTCGGCGTCAGGGCCGGGCGGAGCGATCTTCTTCCCGGGCTTCCAATCCAGGACGCAATCGACTGGGTACATACCCGAGGCGGTGTGGCCGTCCCGGCTCATCCCTACCAGAAGGACATGGTCGGCGGGTCACTGGGGGATCTGGTTCTGACCCTCCAGGGGCTCTGCGCCCTTGAGGTCGCCAACGGCAGCGTCTCTCCGGCGGACAACCGGCTCGCCCTCCAGGCGGCGGCGATGCTGGGCCTCAAGGGGATCGGAGGGTCCGACGCCCACGGTCTGCTGACGGTGGGGCAGGCATACACCCTCTTCTCTTCACCGATCAGAGCAGAGAAGGAACTGATCGAGGCGCTCCGCCACGGGACTTACTCGGCACACCTCAATCGCACCGATTAGATAACGGAGGGTGTTTTTCTTCCTATTCCCTTGACCTGAGAGTCTTTTTTTATTACCGTATCTGAACAATCATACAACTCAAAGGGGGGAAAGGGATGCCATCGATCTCGTACACATCGGCACGGGAACTCATCGGGCTCATCACGTCGGGGGAGGTCACGCCCCTGGAGGTGATGGAAGACACGCTGGGCCGGATAGAGGAGGCGAACCCTTCGCTCAACGCCTTTGTCGCCATCGATGCCGACCGGGCGCTGGACGAGGCGAGGACGGTCACCGAATCGCTCGCGGCGGGAAAGGACCCGGGGCCATTGGCCGGCCTCCCCATCGGTGTCAAGGACCTGGAGGATGTCCGAGGGATGGTGACCAGTTTCGGCTCCGTCCCCTTCAAGAACAATGTGGCCGCCGAGGACTCGGTACAGGTGACACGCCTGAAAGAGGCCGGCGCCATCGTGGTGGGAAAGACCAATACACCGGAGTTCGGATCGACGGGCTTCTGCAAAAACCGTCTCTTCGGAACTACCCGGAACCCCTGGAATCTTGAACGGACGCCGGGGGGGTCCAGCGGCGGATCGGCCGCGGCGGTGGCCGCCGGGATGATCCCCATGGCAACCGGATCGGACGGCGGAGGGTCTGTTCGCATCCCCGCTTCCTACACGGGGTGTTTCGGGATCAAGACCTCTTACGGAAGAATCCCCATGGGACCGCTCCCGATTCTCAACATGAACCCTATCGTCTCCCTCGGCCCTCTGACGAGGACCGTGGGAGATGCGGCCCTCTACCTGGACTGCGTGGCGGGATACCACCCCTCGGTCCCCGATTCGCTCCCCCCTCCGGGTATCTCGTACCTCCACAGCCTGGACAATATCCCCCGAGGGCTCACGATCGCCTTCAGCCCCACCCTTGGATACGCCACCGTCCAGCATGACGTCATGGAGCGAGTCGAGGAGGCGGTCCGCGTCTTCGAGGAGCTGGGGCACACCGTGGTCCTCCTGGAAGAGGCGATGCCCAACGTGGTCGATGCCTGGTCGAAGCTCTTCAGTCTCAACATCTACGGGACCCTGAATGAAAACGTGGAGAAGTACGGCAGTGAGATGAGCAGGGCTCTGGTGGCATCCCTGAAGGAGGCCCGATCCCTCACACTCGAGCAGCTCATCGAGGCGCAGCGGGTCAGGACCGAACAGAACCGGATCCTCTGGAACCTCTTCGAACGCTTCGATCTCCTCCTCACGCCGACGATGCCGACGGAGGCCTTTGCCGCCGCGGGTCCACCCCCGGCCGAGATCGAAGGCCACCCCATTTCCATCTTCGACGCGGTGGCCTTCACCTACCCCTTCAACCTCTCGGGACACCCGGCGGCCTCCGTGCCGGCCGGCTTTACGGAGAGCGGGATGCCGGCGGGACTCCAGATCATCGGTCCGCGCTACCAGGACGACCTCGTCCTGCAGGCCTCGCGGGCCTACGAGAAGGCGCGCCCCTGGAACGGCACCTGGCCGGCCGTCCCGTAACCGTGCGGGTTACTCCTTCCCCCGCCGTCGTGATCGTTCCATGACGGTCTCGATGGTCAGCTCGACCGCCAGTTCTCTTCCGGCGGATTGGGCGGGGGCGAACCGCCTGACAAAATCGACCTCTTTCTCCGTCGGGGGGAGCGTCTCGCTCAGGTCGGGTGCAACCTTCAGCTCCCACGGCACGTCGGCCCTGACCGCCTCCACCGTCATCCCGGGGTGGATCTGGGCCAGGTACAACTCCTTCGTCTCCGGGTCGAACCGAAAGACCCCCTTGGTCGTCAGGAGCATGGAGGGCCCCGATCCCGCCGGGAAAAACCCCGTTTGCTCTCTGCTGTCGCCGCCATTCAGATAACCGGGAGAAGTGAAGTAGTCCAGCTTTTCCACGAACTGGCCGCCGCGCATCGTAAGGACCGTCTTCTTGGCATAGGAGATAAAGTCGGCAGCTCCCCCCGATCCGGGGAGTCTGAGCGTGGGCCGATAGTAATCACCGATGCAGGTGGTGTTCAGGTTCCCGTACCGGTCGATCTGACCGACACCCAAAAAGCACACATCGACGAAGCCGCGGTAGGTCATTGTGAAGGCCGAGAAGAGATCGGTGGCACAGGAAAACCCCCGGCACGAGTGCGCGTCGGCTATATGATTGAGGGGAACAAGGGGCTCGAAATCGATGATCCCCGATTCCATCATCAGCGTCGCATGGGGCGCGAAGAGGGCCTTGGCCAGGGCCCCCGCCGTCGTCGGCAACCCCACTCCAAGGATGACATTTTGATAGTCTTTGATCTCCTTCGCGCAGGTGATGATCAGCAGCTCGTTCAGTGTGTATCCCTTACTCATAGAGCATCCCCCTCTCTCTCAGAGTCTGCTCCAGCTCATCCAGTGTCAGGCCCATGGATCGTTCCCTCCCGTTTTCATCCCAGGAGGAGGTAAAAGCGGAGCCGTAATTGGCGGGAGCTGAATAGAAGGCCTTGGCGCGGAGCCTGTCCAGCATCCCCGTCCCAAACCGCTGGGCGTAGCGGTCGAGATAGGCCTCGCGGTCCGCACAGCCGTACACCCACTCATCCATCCAGTCCCGCGCCCCGTCGGCCGTCGCATTCGCCTCCATAAACATCCCATAGAAGAAACGATCCTGGTTGTAATGTCCCAGGACTTCCGTGGGGTGGGCACCCCAGGGGACCTCGACAACGGCATTGACCCGATATGCCGGAATGATCGTAAAATGAGGACTCGCCTGAATCACATCATGCTCCACGATCTCCTCACAGGAGACAATGATCTTCCTGCTGCACAGGGCGGCGGCGGCGACGCTCCCCATCGAACCCCAGTACTGGGCGTTTCCGTACCGGTCGGCTCGCTGGACATGGATGATACAGGTATCTGGATTGGCAGCGGGAACGGTGAGGATCTTTTTTCCCGTATAGGGGCAGGTGATGACTCGGTACTTGTCCTCCCCCATGAACCCCCGTTTCGTAAAGAGATCGGTCGCCATAACCCCCTCGAAGACCTGCATAAAGGAAAACCCGTGCATACCGGCCACCAGACGGGCATTGTAATTGAAGTTCGTATAGTCTTCCCACTCAAGGGTACCGGCCTGCATGGCACGCTGAACGGCGCCACCCCCTTTCTTTCCCCCTGAACGCAGGACATAGGTGCTGACCAGCCGATCCACGCACCCTGCGTTGACCAGGACATCCACATCAAGGATCCCCGACTGTGAAAAAAGCGTGAACCCCTTTTTCCCCTGACGGCAGATCTCATAGATCAGTTCGGTGCAGGTCCCCACCGTATAGTTGCCGATAATCAGTTCCTCTCCGTCGACCACAAACCGGCCGATCGCTTCCCTGGCGGACATTACCTTGTTTCCATTGTTGTTCGCCATATCCCCCCCTTTTTTTAGAGATCGCAAACACGCCCGAACAGGACGTTATTCAAAACAAGGTCCATCCCCGATGTATTGCACGAGGTCACCGGGGAGGGACAAGATTCCTGAAGATCCGCCCGTCGGGTGCATGCTCCTGAATCTCATCCCCTTCGAAGACGAGACGAGTCATGACCCCCGTGACCTCCTTCCCTCTGGTAGAATCGATAACGTCACCGATCGTTCCGAAGCGGGATAGTTCCTCCAGTGTGACAATGGTGGGAACCACCATATGGAATCGCTGGTTCCGGTATCCCTCGAGCGCCTCCTCGGGGGTCACCCATACGTGTCCCGTCAGTTCGTCGCCGTCATGGAGGGCCTCCTGTCCAGCCGGTACCTCAGCGACAAAGAACCGCGTGTCGTACCGAATCGGCGACAGCTCCGGCGTAATCCAGTGGGAAAAGTAGTGCAACCGGTCGAGTGCCAGCGTCAGCCTCTCGCTTCGGAGCACTTCGGTGAAATGTAACACCCCGCTGTGCAGCCGCTTCCGGTATGACAGAAACCGCCGGGCAATATCGCCGGGGGGCAAGGAAAGGAGGTTTCCGTCTTCGCAGCGGGCAAAGAGGAGCCCCACCTCTTCGAATGTCTCCCTGACGGCGGCGATCCAGATACCCAAGGCCCTTTCAGGAAACGGCACCCCGTCGAGCGTGCTCTGTGCCCTCGTCAGCTCGGTTTCCCTGCAGAATGCCTCCATATCCCGGAGGCAGTCCTCTCCCTCGACCCTGCCGCCGGGAAAGACATATGAACTGGGGACAAAGGCGCTCCTGGAATTTCTCAGGACCATCAGGACCTCGAACCCCCCGGATTTCCCTGCGTTCGCCTCACGCAGCAGGATAACCGTTGCGGCATCCGTTGGCACAACTTCCATTTGTTCCTCCGACCGAGGCGCAAAAACCCCCGTCACGCAAAATCAACCCTGCACGTGCATGATAGCCCTTTGAAAGAGTATATACTTGGCAGCACTGCGGGGAGGTGGTTCACTGTGGTGTCGAACCCACCCCATTTTTGTTTATATTCCTTGTTCTGTCCCGAAAGTCAAGAAATGTGTCGGAATTCCCCGATTTTCTCCTTCAACTTTGGGCATACCATCAGGTTCTCCTTTGAACTTTTCGCAATGTGTGCTACATATCTCGCATTATGGGATTTCATAACATATCAAACAGTTAGCACGAGTCCCGTATTGCCATCATGAGGAGGGTATCGCAGGCTCGACCTTCTTCAGGGGGCCGACTTTTCCAGCCAAGGAGGATGCTATGAATACAATTCAGGTAGAAGTCCCGCGGGGACGGTTCGCCGTGCGTGACTCGGGAAACACCGACGGGTATCCCGTCGTCATGATACATGGGTGGCCGGAAAGTTCCTACTGCTGGGAGGCCGTTCGCCCCTTTCTAAAAGATACCCTCAGGGTTGTCGCCCCCGATCTCAGAGGTTTGGGGGACAGCGAGCGGACGATGGAGCCCTCCCTCTATCAGAAGGTGGAGCTTGCGAAAGATATCGTGGAGATCCTTGACACCCTGGCAATCAAGAACTTCTTCCTCGTCGGACACGACTGGGGAGGAGCCGTCGCCCAGGAGGTGGCCCTCGCCGTTCCCGAGAGGGTCACACGGTTCGTCCTGATGAATATCCCGGTGATTACCAACACCCGGGGAAATGCGGAGGCCCTCGAGATCATGCGGTCCCGAAACTGCATTCCCTTCTGGTATCAGCACTTTCAGCAGCAACCGGGACTGGCGGAGGCGATGATCAAGGGAAATGAGGAGGTCTGGATCCGGTACTTTTTCGGAAAGGCGGGGAGGGACGGCGCCATCCCTGGCGACGCCATCAGGGAGTATATCAGGTGTTACCGAATCGAGGATACCCCGGCCACCGCTGCAGGCCTCTACCGGAACATGCGCCACGACGGGAAGCGGTGGGCCGAACTTGCCGGGACGAAATTCCCCATGCCCAGCCTGTATATCCACGGGACCGGCGATACGGTAATCATCCCTGCCTACCTGAACCACATCGAGGACTGTTTCGACACTATCGAGGTCTCCCGGATCGAGGCGGGTCACTTCGTGCAGGAGGAGAGACCGGAAGAGGTAGCCGGACTGCTGAATGACTTTCTGACCGTATAACAAATTTTGATCTATAGCGATACGAAAGGAAGGAATACCATGGTTTCAATCGAACCGACCGGAGATCAGCTGCGTCAGCTGCGGGACCTGCCCCATGAGGGACCGATCGTCATGCTCAATCTGCTCAAGTTCAAACCCGACGGCGGGGCGGAATTATACGGTCGGTACTCGGATGTCGCCGGACGACTGGTTATAGAATTGGGCGGCAGGATTCTTTACTCCGGCAGCCAGAAGATGCCCGTCATCGGTCATGAAGAATGTGATGCCGTACTCCTGAT
>Ga0272441_10003772_pt1 | contig 28361 bp, 18 predicted proteins | sample SSMProp6N_FD_193582 | JGI IMG/M metagenome (GOLD analysis project Ga0272441, IMG submission 193582) | Marine sediment archaeal communities from Little Sippewissett salt marsh, Falmouth, MA, United States - SSM-Prop-6N | ecosystem: Environmental > Aquatic > Marine > Wetlands > Sediment ... | reverse complement strand
ACCGGAGATCCTCACCGGTCTCGCCGCCGCGGGATGTACCGTCATCGCCTTTACGACGGGACGGGGGGCACCGCAGGGATTTCCCTTCGTGCCGGTCATCAAGATAACGGGGAACAATGTTACCTGGGAGAAGCTACGCGACCACATGGACCTTTCGGTAACACGCGTTATGGAAGGAACGGAGCGTATCGACGATGCGGGCAAGCGGATTTTTGATGAAATACAGACCGTGGCTTCGGGGAAACTGACAAAGGCGGAGATATCAGGCTACACGAAGGCCATGGATATCTATATGGTGGGACCCGTTATTTAAACAGGAAAAAAGGGAGAATGCATGTTTAGAGAGACAAAGCATCCTAATTTTAGATTATAGGTTCAGAAAATGGTAGCGATCACTTTCATGTTATTGCCGTAGCACGTTAGAATCAATGTCTTTAAATAGAGTTAAAATAATTTATGAACTATGGATTATGCGATGAATTTTGCAATAAATTGAGCCTGCATAACCGTGCAGCAAAGGTGTCCCGGTATCGATAAATTAATGCCGGGGCACCACTCCTTCTACACGGTAAAAATAAAAAATTATCTGACTGCTAATTGGAGAAGAAAATGAGTGGAGCTTTAGAGGGAGTGCGTGTTGTAGATTTAAGTCATGTATTGGCAGCACCGACATGTTCAATGTACTTAGCGGATCTTGGTGCAGAAGTGCTTCACATAGAACCGAACAATGGTGATGATTCCCGTGAATTCGGGCCATATGTCGGTAACGAGCGAGATAAAAACAAAAGTGCATATTTCATCAGTCTCAATAGAAACAAAAAAAGCATCGTATTGAATCTTAAGGATAAGCGTGGAAAACAGATTCTGCGCGATTTGATCAAAGTATCTGACGTGGTATTGGAGAATTTCAGACCGACGACGATGAAAAAGTTGAAATTTGACTGGCCTGACATTCAAAAGATAAACCCACGCGTAGTTTACTGTTCTATATGTGGTTTTGGTCATGACTGCTTGCCACAATACTCTGAAAGGCCCGCTTATGATATGGTAGCACAGGCGTATAGCGGAATTATGAGTATCACAGGTCCGGAGAATGGAGTACCATGTCGAGTTGGATCATCTATCGGGGACATAATCTCTGGGTTGCAGGCAGCTATAGGCATACTCGCGGCGCTCATATACCGCAATGAATCGGGACGCGGTCAATATTTGGATTGTTCGATGGTTGATGCATTATTCAGTGTTCTCGAAAATGCTGTTGCTAGACATACAGTTACAAAAGAAATCCCCGGGCCTTTGGGAGGTGCCCATGCTTCAGTAACACCGTTCCAGGGTTTTAAAACAAAAGATGGTTCTTGGTTTGTAGCTGCAATTGGAAACGATAAGTTGTGGAAGAAATACTGTAAGATTATTGATCGTCCAGACTTAACAAATCACCCCGATTATGCCACGAATCTTCTTCGTACGGAGAATCGACAGGAACTGATTCCTGTCTTGTCTGAAGAGATGGTAAAAAAAACCATGAAGGAATGGGTCGCACTGTTTGAAGAAGCGCAACTTCCATATTCCCCGATCAACAATATTAAAGATATCTGTGAAGATCCCAATATAAACTACCGTAACATGATGATGGAAATTGACCAACCAGGTATCGGTATGATGCGTATTGCCGGTTCACCGATTAAACTTTCCGAAACACCCGGCACGGTTTATGCCCCGGCGCCTGCACTCGGCCAACACTCAACATGGATGTTGAAAGAAATCCTTGGTTACAGTTCTGAGGAGATTGATGATTTTAAAAAGGAACTTGTTATAAGTGACGGGACTGACGGAGCCTAGACAAAAGATGGGTTTCATTATTAAAAGTCTTGATTGATAAAGGAGAAAAAGAAAAAGACTATGGTAATGCGAGCAGATGTCATCGTTGTCGGTTCGGGATTAGCTGGAAGTGTTGCAGCTCTTGCGGCTTCGGCAAAAGGGGCCACGGTGGTCCTTGTTGATCGAGGGCCCATCGGCTTGGGGTCCAATACTGCCATGGCTGATGGGATATTCACGAATGTTTCGTCACGGTATAACGCAAATGCTTATGTGAAAGATACGATTAACATTGGCAAGGATATCAATGAAGTCAGCCGCGTTCAGGCCATATCCAACTCCGTTTCGTCAGCCTTTGATTTTCTTGAATCTCAGGGCTTTGAATTTATTTCTACCCCCGATGTAAGAGTTATTAAACAACAGGATGCATCATTGATCAAGGGGAACTATCTTGCCAGAATGCTTGCTGAAAGGGTAACACGGTCGAAGGGAATTAGAGTATTAAAGGGATGCTATATAACCAATCTTATAGAGGTAAACGGCAAAACTGAAGGCGTCCAGGGCTTCGACAATCAGGGGAATGACGTTTTTATATCTGCCGCATCCGTAATCCTGGCGACAGGTGGTGCCGGGGCCATTTACGAACGCAATGACAATCAAAAAAACATAATGGGTCAAGGTTATCGGATGGCTGCAATGGCTGGACTTGACCTCTGGGACATGGAGTTCGTTCAGTTTTATCCACTTGTTTTTAATGAACCTTCTTTACCACCCATACTTGTATATTCTCCGTATCCTCAAGGTTTGAAGCTTGTCGATGGCAAGGGTGTGGATTTGCTCAAGGAAGCGGGGCTGCCCGGCATAACGGAGGCAATCAAGTTCAACCGGGATGAATTGTCACGATTTCTTTATCAGCGAATCGATAGAGGAATATTCTTGGACTTTAACGGAATCGATGATCGCTTCTGGGAGCAGGCGCCAATGAAGCACTATGTGAAGTATTTCTTCAATTTCAAAGAAAAACCCGTCAAAGTTTCACCTGGAGCCCATTTCTTTATGGGTGGTGTGAAAGTGGATGAGAACAGTGCCACGAGTTTGCCCGGTCTCTTTGCGTGCGGTGAACTTGTGTGGGGACTTCACGGAGCTAATCGACGAGGAGGGAACGCACTTACCGAATGTGTGGTTTCCGGTTTGGTTGCAGGCAATGGTGCTTCATCCCTGGCAAATCAGGGTTTTTTGCCGAATAGAGAGTTCCCCCGGGATAAGCAAGTGTTAGAAATCAAAAATGCATCCTCATCACTGTCGGAATTGAGCCGATTACGTACATCGTTACAACACCTTTCATGGTTACGGGCAGGCATTGTTCGTAGCGATAGTGATATTCGTCACGGCATCGACGAAGCGCGTCACATCGGAAAAAAATTGGAGAACATTCTACCGGTAACCCTTCGAGAAAAGAAGCTTACCTATGATTTGTCAAGTGCGCTCTTTGTGATACGAGCAATTCTCACGGCAAGTCTTGCGAGAACTGAGAGCAGAGGTGCTTTCTTCCGGGAAGATTATCCCACTGAAAATAATGAAGCGTGGCGCTGCAATTCGTGCCTTGTCTATGACAAGGACGGTGACGAATTTTCTTTAAGTCATCATCCTGTTAAGAAGATATGTTAGTGCATCCAGAGAACATGTACTGCACGTCATGATGATAAAGAAAGCGCGGAAACTGTCATCTTATCAGAATCGATATCTATTTGTAATACAACGGAGTCACAGGCTTCTTTAAACGAAGAGATCAAATCGCAATGGATTCGGAAACAAGGAAGACGAGGAAGGCGATTTGTTGGTGCAGTCGATGCGATATGGGGGGTGGATAAGGGCCTTTTATGCATGGGAAAGAAAAAGAAAGAACCTTCTCTGTGCCTTGATCATGCAAAGCACATTGATTTAACTAAAAATTGGCCATTTATTAGAAAGGTAATTTGGATGATGCATAGGATGTTTGAAGACGTTATGGAAACGGATGTTCTTGTGATTGGTGGAGGTCTGGCGGGTTTGCGCGCGGCAATTGAAGCACATGATGGCGGCGTAAAAGTCCTTGTGGCCATGAAAGGAAAGTTGGGAAAGGCTACAGCGGCCGTTTGCGCCTATCACGGAGCCGCCGTTGGCCCATGGTGTGACGCTGATGATACCAAAGAATTGCATCTCAAGGATGTTATTAAGTGTGGCGGTTATTTGGCCGATCAGGAACTTTGCAAAATAATGATCGATGAGTTGCCTGAAAGATTAATTGAATTTGAGAGATACGGTCTTTTCTGGGAGAGAAACGATGATGGGACAATTGCACCCTATCTCGGTTCTGGTCATTCCAAACCCAGGACAATATCGACGTGGCGTCGTCAGGCCGGGCTCAGCATGATATATGCACTGAAATCAGAAATACTTCGAAGGCGGATTCCGGTGCTGGAAGATACGATGGTGACTAATTTATTGATAAAGGATGGTGAAATAGCGGGCGCCGTTGGACTGGATATAGTGAGTGGAAAAGTGTTTCCCATCAATTCTAAGTCAACAATTATTGCAACAGGATCACACAGTGTTATGTTTCCAGATTACACTCCTCCCCCGGAGTGCACAGGCGACGGACCTGCCATGGCTTATGAGGCAGGAGCCGACATGATGAACATGGAAAATGTTGTTTATATCGCGACAATAGATCATCCTGGTACGTGGCGGGGTATAATCGTTCCCACACTATTTAAGATTGGGGGAGATGTTCTACATTTGCTTAACAAGGAGGGAGAACGTTTTCTCGAAAGATATGACCCCGAGAACCTCGAGATGGCGACGAAAGATGTTGTGGCACGGTCTACCTATACAGAAATAATAGAAGGACGCGGCGGTGGTGAGGAAGGAGACACGCTGTATGCCGATTTGGCGCATCTTGATTACGAAGAAGCAAACAATAAATTAGGAGATCTCGTAACATGCATGGAAGAGATGGGATTGGATATAAGGAAGGACTATATCAGTTTTAGACCGGCTGCCCATGAAACATTAGGAGGCGTAAGGATAAACGCGAGATGCGAATCGACCATACCGGGACTCTATGCGGCCGGCAGCGCCATTGGTGCGATTTATGGTAACGATGGAATACCGGGACGCGGGACTGGTCATGCGATTGTTTTTGCTCAAAGAGCAGGGAAATATGCATGTGAAAGGGCCCGTCAGATATCCATGCCACAACCCGATCAAGAGCTGCTTGACGCGGAATTTCTGAGAGTGGTCAATATTCTTGACAGGGAAAGAGGTTTAAGCCCCGGTGAAGTGCTGAAAAAACTACAAGAAACAATGCGCAAGAATTTTTGGGTCGTGAAGAATGACGAAGGTCTTAAAGAGGCCCTCGCGAATATAATCAGAATCCAACAAGAAGACCTTCCTATAGTAAGTACATCATCAAAGTCAAAGAGGTACAACATAGAATGGCAACATGCTCTTGAGGTGATCAACCTTGCAAAAGTTGCTGAAATGATGATCAAATCGGCTATGATGCGGAAGGAAACGAGGGCGATGTTTATGAGGGATGATTATCCTCAGAAGGATAATGTCAATGGCCCTCAGCATATCGTTTTAAGACGGAACAAGAACGAGATGCATCTGGAAACGATACCTGTGAAATTAACGTATGTGCAGCCGGAAGGGGATGAATGATATGGGTTTTATGAGAGTAAAAGTATTTCGATTCGATCCGACCAAAGACCAGAATCCGTATTACGAAACGTACGAGATCCCGTATGAGAAAGATATGAGGGTTCTCGATGCCCTCGTCTCCATACGTGAAATACATGATTGCAACTTGGCGTTTCGTCATTCCTGCCGTCGGCGACGATGCGGTATGTGTGGCATGTTGGTTAACGGTAAAGCAGTGCTCGCCTGTCATGAAGCCGCATTTAGCGACATGGTCGTCGAGCCTCTTCCGAAATTGCCCGTTATCAGAGACTTAATAGTTGATACGAAATCATATGAGCAAAAGATCAATGAATTAAGACCATACCTGGAGAGAAAGAAGGCGGAGACGGAGCCTGAGCTGATAAAACCATATGATATGTTACCGTTGAGACAATTGCAGACGTGTATTGAATGTTATCTTTGTATGAGTGTGTGCCCTGTCCTGGAATTAGGATGGCCGGGATTTGCTGGACCGAGCGCCCTTGTTCAGATGGCTCGACGAGCACTGGATCCGCGGGATTTGCTGGAACGTACTGCAGAAAGAACCGATAACAATTTTGTTGACTGCGTTTCATGTTACTCTTGTGTCAACGTCTGTCCCGTGAAAATAAATGTTCTTGAAGATGCCGTGGAACCATTGAAGGCACAGCGACAAAAAAAGGTTATCGGAAGATGGGCGAGGTTTAATAGCGTATTCGTCGAGCTTGTCAGAGACAGAGCTCTGGTTAATCCTACTGTTTGGATGCTGAAGGCTTTTAGCATACCGGTTCTTTTCAATAATATTTTTGTCGGAGTACGTTTCCTTATGAAGGGCAAAATAAGCCTCAAAAGTAAAAATGTGCCCAATATAGAAGACATCAAAAAGATATACAAAGCAACTGAGGTGAAAAAATGAAGCGCGCATATTATCCAGGATGTTCTCCAAAAAGCACGACTCGAGAGGCGGATTATGTTTCAAGAAAAGTTATCACTCGTTTCGGAGTTGAACTTGTGGAGTTAGAAGGTGCAGCATGCTGTGGAGCAGGCGAAATACGATCGACGCATCCGGACATCTTTTCATCACTCAATGCAAGAACGCTTGCAATGGCTGAGAAGTTGGGGCTGGATGTTATAACAATATGTGCTACATGTCAGTTAAACTTAGCAGAAGTGAACAAGAGAATTAAGGAAGACCAGAAAGTGTCTGACCACGTCAATCAGATACTTTCAGAATGTGACATGAAATATGGCGGCGGTGTGGAGGTTAAGCACCTTTTGTGGTTTTTACTTGACGAGATAGGTCCTGCAAAAATCGTCAGCGAGATATCACGACCACTCTCATCATTACGAGTAGCTCCTTTCTATGGTTGTCATATGTTGCGTCCCGTGGAACTTCTCGGCTTCGATGATCCAGACAGCCCGACATCTCTGAAACGATTTATAGAAATCTGCGGTGCTGAGGCTGTTGATTGTGATGGAAAAACAAAATGTTGTGGTTTTCACAATGTTGCATCGAATTCTAAACTCGCCTGTCAATTAACGGGAAGTTATCTTGAGGAAGCAACAGCAATGCAGGCGGATTGTATTGTTACACCATGTCCCCTTTGTTTTACAATGTTTGACGGTTACCAGAAAGAGAGTGGCAAACTTTTAGGCAAGACATTTCATATCCCAGTCTTTCATATTGCTCAACTATTGGGCATGGCGATGGGGATGACCTGGAGAGACCTGATGTTGGAAAGACACATTATATCGCCGAAAGGGCTATTTGAGAAGCTGGGTTGGGTATAGCAGTACTGGAATGCAAGACACGTATAAGCAGTGAAAGATAGTCTTTGATATGCTTGAAGATTCTAGGGGAAGAATAGAAGGTTGGAAGACGTCATTTACGCAATCTACATTTTGTTGTCGTGAGGAATGTAATGTTTGCTGTAAAAGATCGCAAGGGGTCGCCCTTACTTCGAAGGATTATTTCAGGATAAGAAAATATTATCCTGATCAGGTTTTTGCTGAACGACGGGATCATCCGCTCTTTCCCTTTTCCCTTCGAGTTCGTGACAACTCTTGTATATTCCTTTCCCATACTGGTCGATGCAATATATACAACCATCGACCCCTTTTGTGTCGTCTCTATCCATTACAAATTCATGTAACGTGGGATGGAACGTTGCTATGGTTGCGGGAATTCTGCCCCGGCATTGACGATCCTTCGGGCATAGCGATTGATGATCGATACTACGACAATTTGCTTGCGAAAATCTATTCATTAGAAGGTTCGGCCTTTATCACTGGATTACGTGAGTATGTATTACAAATAAAGCGACCTGTTACGTCATTTATGACCGTTCCTAATGGAATGGTATATTCCGAGTGGCCGACCAAGGAATTCATGTGGTTCCTCGTGCTGGGAGTATTCTATGATGAAAATTTAGAGAACCTCACGCCGCGGGGACGATTGGAAAGTATCAGATGCGATTTTCTGCCTGCGTTTCGAAAATATTTGGCAAGTGAAATAATGGCGCTTCCAGAAGCAGGTAGTTATTTTATAGAAGAAGAAAGTCTGCGAAGAGTTTATCATCAGAATAGCCTAGCACTAAAAGAATTGGTGCAACAATCAGCGGAAAAGCAAATCGTCCACGAATCAAAACTCGTTAAAGAGGGTAAACTATCATTTCAATTGCCTGATAAGGGTTATGGCGAGTCGTGTCGCAACAGCCTTCACACACTGAAGAGATTAAACGGAGAAAAAATTAATGTAGAAGTAAACGATATTATGCACATGGGGAAATTTGACGGAGACGCAATTAAGTCAGAAGAATCTTATATAGAGGAAATCATTGGTCGTGAAGGTCGCTATGGAAAGGAATTAGTAGATTTATCAATAGATTGTAAGCTTTATTTCCTTTTTCTTGTTGCTGATGCCGTTGAAATCAAGGCAAGTGCCTTTGCTGCGTATAACGGGAAAAGGGCTGTTGAACTACCCGAGATAAGGGAAGCTGTTATGATAGTTGAAAGAACTCTCGTCGAACTACTGAAGCGTGTCCGGTGAGATGAACAACATTCAAGTCAAACTAATTCTAAATATTTTTTAGATTGAAGTTGCGGAAATGTTATGCGAAGGCTTTTGGTCAAAATTGTTCAAAAAATCTATTGGGCGACTAATAAATGATCATTAAAGGTGTCTGTGAGCCCCGAAAAGGATCTTTCATAATTCATAATATGAATTAATGTAAACGAGGAGGCGAGATATCATCTAACTAATTGAATATAATGTAATAATATATTCCTTGACATAATTTATGTTATACAATAATGCTGATGCCGGGCAAGAAGATGATTGCATCGTTTAGAAGCTCTTTGAACATAGTAGCGATGTTACGGATTGTATAAAACACATTTTTAGTGAGACCATCGGTGTTTTCCCAGCTATAATATGGCGGTTCCTACAGTTCCTATTCAATAACATTGAACAAACAATTTCTCTTGATCGGGGGAGATTGATAGATCTTTACGGTGCAAGGGCGAGATGCAGCAAGTGTTACGCAATATTTTTTACATGGTAAGAACGTTAGATCAAAAACCTTTAGGATGATTTCTTTGATACCCAGGTTTTATTAAGATTATCTCGTTTGAAATGCGCAAATACATATACGGAAGATTCTATGAAAATAGTGGCAGCTATAACCAAAAGGGAACTAAAAAAATACTTCTATTCGCCTATAGCGTATACAGTAGTATTTTTTTTTCTCGCATTCGCAAGCTTTCTCACCTTCAAAAGTAATTTTTTTGAATATGAGCAAAGTGATCTCCGAATATTTTTTAATCAACTGCCATTGCTATTTATTGTCCTTTGTCCGTCAGTTGGTATGAGTCTCTGGGCGGAAGAACGCAAGACTGGAACGATCGAGCTCCTATTTTCTTTGCCTGTAACAGTTGTTCAGTCCATCTTGGGGAAATATATTGCAGCGTGGATCTTTTTGGGGTTTGCGTTGTTTTTTTCTTTCCCATTTGTTTTTACTGTTAACTATCTTGGCCATCCTGATAACGTCGTCATCTTGGCTGGCTACTTCGGTTCATTCCTGCTGGCGGGATCTTACTTATCAATGGCCATTTTATTCTCCGTCATGACAAAGAGTCAGGTCATAAGTTTTGTGACTTCTGTCATATCTTGTGCAATTTTTTCATATATTGACTATCCTTCCATACAGAGAATGTTGGAACTCATCCTTCCTGACCAATTGATTGAAATAACATCTTACTTTGGGTTCATAAGTCATTATGAATCAATCATGAGGGGGGTTATCAGTCTTACAGATATTGCTTTTTACTGTGTTATCGGAGTGGGCATGTTATCTATTGCGGGGCTCTTACTTACGGCACGAAAAGTGGATTAATGAAATTGCGATCTCGAATCAGTATAAAGATCATTGCGGTTGTCTTGATTATTTTAGTATCGGTATTTATAATCCGTTACTTCGGCCGTACACTCAAAGTTGATCTGACAGAAGATAAGCTGTACACATTATCTCACGGTACCAAGGTTATTTTGGCAGATCTTGAGAGATCAATAACGCTACAATTATATTATTCTCACTCAGCGGCTTTTCAAGGTCCGGAGAAAATCCGGAAATTTAACAATTATTATTTTTATATTAAAGAATTGCTCTCGGAGTATCAAAAAACAGCAAACGATAATATCTCTGTAGAAATTGTCAATCCTAGACCAAACAGTCCTGAAGAGCTTGAGGCGATTCAAGCAGGACTGACGGCGGTTCCTTTGGAAAACTCAATTTTCCTGTTCGGTTTAGTGGTCAAGGATAAAGAAGGAAAAACGGCTCAGGTTCCTTTTTTTGATCCTCGACGTCAGCCCCTTGTGGAGTACGATATCACTTCTGCCATCTATGAAATGAAGGAAATTAAAAAGGTCACGATAGGCCTCATGGCACCTCCTTTTATCGTGGCCGAGGGGCTCGATTCGTATGATACGGGAATGATGAAAGTGACTGGTGATAAGAAAACAAAAGAGTGGCTTGTCATTAGTCGATTGAGACAAAAATATAATGTCAAGATCTTATCTGTTGATGGTAAAGACGTAAAAGGTGTCGACTTACTCGTTATTATTCATCCAAAGAATGTGTCCGGAGAAATGCTCTATGCGATTGATCAATATGTCATGAAGGGTGGTTCTCTTATTGTTTTTCAAGATCCCTATTGTATCAGTGATCTTTCAATTTTCACTGATCGTGCATCAGATTTAAATATCCTTCTCAAGGGTTGGGGAATCGTGATGGCGGCAGATAATTTTGCCGTTGATAAACATATGGCCGTCAGTGTTCAAACATCTGATAATGTTAACGATTCTGGAATATTGCTGACAACATTCCTACAATTTGATCGGACTCTCATAAATCAAGAAGAAGTTTTATCATCAGGACTGCGGGATGTGAAAGTTCTCTTCGCAGGAGTGTTGACTCCTCATGATGTAGATGGGGTCACCATGGAGCCTCTGTTGCAGACAACATCAACCGGGAACGCTATGCATGTGGCAAAAGGCGACCTTCCCATGCTTGCAAATCCTCAGCGTATAACTGATGCATTTGTGCCCGGGGATGGCCCACAAGTTATTGCATACAAAGTGACAGGTCGTTTTAAAAGTAATTTCAGGGCAGAAGATTCGAAAAAGGCAGGGTTGACAAATGTTGGATTAAAAAGATCGGTAAAAGACACAAATATTGTAGTGTTTTCTGATGTCGATATGATCAATAATTATGTTGCCTTCAAGAAATCGCCGTTCGATACGATTGTTGCATCTGATAATATCAACATTCTTTTTAATAGCATTGATTATCTTGTTGGGTCTGATTCATTAAGGAGTTTGAGAATAAGAGCACGATACAATCGTCCATTTGAGATTATTGATGAAGTGCGAAGGCAAACCGAGAATCAAGTAGAGGAAGAGATAACGGTAATCGAACAGGAGGTTTGTCTCTATAAAAAGAAACTGGAAGAATTAGGAATAGATCTGAAGAAGCAAAAAGATGGAAAAGTCGACATAGATGTACTTAATAAGCAGCGAGAGATAGGGAGCAGTCTGATTGATGCACAAAGGAGACTACGTTCCTTGAATAAAGCGAAGAGGGAAAAAATCGAAGAGATAATAAGCAGGCTAAAATTGTTCAATATGATAACTGCACCATCTTTAATTATTATTATAGCCGTTTCCGTATGGTTTCTTCGTATGACGTGGAGAAAGCAAAATATGCATGGTAAGATCAGAAAGTAATAGCAACCATTTTATTTTGTCTACGGCAAAAAGTTGGAGAAGGATATGGTCAAGGTGTCCGATACCAACGAGACGCCGGCCAAACGTCTGTACGACGGAGTGGATTACGTGTCCGCCCGGCGTGAGGTGTTGTTCGGCCACCACTTCGCGTCGATTGCCGGTGCCGCCCCGATCATTGGTCCCGCCCTGGCGATGTGCTTCGGGTGGTTGCCCGGTCTGCTCCAGGTGTGGTTCGGCAATATCTTCATCGGCGCGGTGCATGATTTTCTCGCACTGATGTCGTCGGTTCGCTACGACGGCAAGTCGATCCGGTTCGTCGCCGGCGACCTCATGGGGAAACGGACGGGCACGGCCTTCTACTGGATCGTGCTGTTTCTGCTGATCCTCGTCGTGGCGGCCTTCGCCGCCGTCGTGGGCGGTATGTTTGTAAGAACACCGGCCCTGGCGACGATCATCGGTATCGTCATGCTCGTCATCAGCATCTGGGCGGGCGTTGCCTTTCCCATTACCGCAAGCTATCAGACCTGGATGATCGTCTTTTTCTTCTACATCGTCATCGCCGCCGCCATTCCCGTCAATGTGCTCCTGCAGCCGCGGGACTATCTGAACTCATGGCTCCTCTATGCGGGACTCGCCATCGGTCTCATCGGTGCGGTCTTCGCCTTCAAGGGATTTGAAGCTCCCGCATTCGCGGGATTCTCTCCGATACTCCTTGGCGGTAAACCGACACCCTTCTGGCCGGCGATACCTTTGATCATTGCCTGCGGTTCCCTTTCGGGATTCCATTCTCTTGTGGCGTCTGGAACGTCTTCAAAGCAGCTTGAGAAGGAAAGTGACGGTCTTATCATAGGTTACGGCTCAATGTTTACAGAAGGCTTTCTTTCGACGCTCGTCATCGTCTCCATTGCCGGGTTCGGATTGACGGCCCTTCGCAATGCCGGCGTCACGGCGGAGACCCTGAACGCCGGAAACTGGGCGGACATGTTTACAAAGGCCTCGGGATCGGTAAAATTGACGGCAGCGAACCTGTTCACACAGTCATTTGCCGACATGGTGGCATCGACATGGCTGGGGAAACTGCTTCCTGTAGCGTACTTCAAAGTGATCGCGGGAATGTGGGTCGCCGCCTTCGCCATGACGACGCTTGATACAACCAACCGTCTGGGGCGGTACTGTATCGCCGAACTGGCGATACCCCTGAAGGAAAGCGCCGGCGGTCTGTATACGTTTCTGACGAATCGCTGGACCGCTTCGATCATTCCCGCGGCAATCGGCATTTATCTGGCGGCGAGCGGAAACTGGCTGATCATCTGGGGCTCTTTCGGCGCGGCGAACCAGTTGATCGCATCAATCGCGCTCATGACCGGTGCGGCCTACGTGGCGAAGAAACTGAAGTCTTCCTTCGTCAACGCCGTGGTCGTGCCGGCATGGCTCCTCTGGGTCACCGTGACGGCGGCCCTTGTCTGGTTCATCATTTTTGTCCAGCCGGGGGCTATCGCGGCGAAGCCCGTTCCCGGGTGGACGGTCATGATCCTCCTCATCGTGATGTTGTTACTGAACTTTGTGTTCATTATCGATTTTGTTAAGTCGAAGGCGTATAAGGTCGATTAAGCAAAGGATATAACGACAACGCCACGGGCGCATGATTCATCATGCGCCCGTGGCGACAACCATTTCGAAAGACCGCGGCCGCCATAGAAATACCTTTCAGGTCACGCCTGGGACAATATACCCACCTCTTGAGTCGCGGTCTTTCTTCTCTGTCCCGTTTCAGAAACCCCGTTCGCATGAATGTCCTTGATTTTGCCTGACCGTCTGTACTACTAATCAGACGGGGTGAGTTACCATTGCCGATGGGCGATGGCGTGGGTGAAATAGAGCCGGACGGTAATGTCTGACCGGCGTCATTGTGAGAGAGGAAGATAAAATGTCGAAACTGATGACGGGAATAGACTTTGAGAACAGTCTCCGTAACCTCAAGCCGACGGTGTATCTTTTCGGCGAGCGGGTGAAGGATGTGGTGGATCATCCCATCATCCGCCCGTCCATGAAGGCAGTGGCCATGACCTATGAGTGCGCGCACATGCCGGAGTTCGAGGACATTATGACGGCGACGTCGCATCTCACGGGTGAACGGATCAATCGCTTCTGCCACATTCATCAGAGTGTCGACGACCTGGTGCGGAAGAGCAAGATGGGCCGCCTCCTCGGCGGGAAGACGGGGACCTGTTTTCAGCGCTGTGTCGGCATGGATGCACTGAATGCCCTGTCCATGGTGACCTACGATATCGATGCAAAGTACGGGACGACGTACAATAAAAACTTTGTATCATATCTCCGGTACGTGCAGGAAGAGGACCTTACCTGTGACGGGGCCATGACCGATCCCAAGGGGGACCGGTCGCTGCCGCCGCACCGGCAGCCCGATCCCGACGCCTATCTCCGGGTGGTGGAAAAGAATGATGAGGGTATCGTTGTCCGGGGCGCGAAGGTCCATCAGACGGGCTCCGTCAATTCCCACGAGATTATCGTGATGCCCACCATTTCCATGAGAGAGGAGGACAGTGATTACGCAGTCTCCTTCGCCGTTCCCAGCGATGCCGACGGTATTATTCATATCATCGGGCGGCAATCCTGCGATACGCGCAAGATGGAAGGAAATACCTTCGACCGCGGCAATTGCTATTTTGGCGGTGTCGAGGCGCTTGTCGTCTTCGAGGACGTTTTTGTTCCCTGGGAACGGGTCTTCATGTGCGGCGAATATGATTTTGCCGGTCAACTGGTGGAGCAGTTTGCCTCCTATCACCGTCAGAGTTACGCCTGCAAGGCAGGTGTGGGTGATGTCATTATCGGCGCCGCCCAGACGATTGCCGAATACAACGGTGTCGAGAAGGCCTCCCACATTCGGGACAAGATCATCGAGATGAATCATCTGAATGAAACACTCTTCTGCGGTTCCATCGCCTGCGCTGCGGAGGGGCACCGTGAATCCAGCGGCACGTACTACGTCAACACCCTCCTGGCAAATGTTCACAAGCAGAACGTTACTCGCTTTCCCTTCGAGCTTTCCCGGCTCGCACAGGATATCGCCGGGGGCCTCATGGTGACCCTGCCGTCGGAGAAGGATTACCGTTCCGACGAGATCGGTCATTACATGGAAAAGTACTATAAAACGAAACCGGATGTGCCGACGGAACACCGCATGCGCATACTCCGGTTGATCGAAAACCTGACGCTCGGCACGTCGGCGGTTGGGTATCTGACGGAATCAATGCACGGTGCGGGCTCGCCTCAGGCGCAGCGGATCATGATTGCGCGGCAGGTCAATCTCAGGGAAAAGCAGAAACTGGCAAAGAAGATCTGCGGCATCGAGGACGAGGACAGGACATGAAAGCAGCCGTCAAATTCTGCGGCGGATGCAATCCTTCCTATGACCGCGTTGAGGCGGCGGAGAGGCTCCGGCATATGCTTGGGGAGCATGTCGAATTTGTCGCACCCGACGATCCCGCCGTGGACGGTGTCATCGTCATAACGGGCTGCCGGACGGCATGCGCTGATGTGTCCGCCTTCCGTGATAAGCCGATACTTTTTATCTCCTCGCCGGAGTCACGCGATAACGTGATTCGCATCATTGAAAAAGAGGGAATGACGGCATTCTCACGGTTGTTTTCGATTTTACGGGAACACCGGCATGAAGAAACGGTGCATCATTGTCCGGCATGAGTGCGTTTGTGTGCCGGTGAGATAAAGTACGGGTGCCATGAACTCAACGTGTCATTGATTCGGTACGGTGGCATCATCCGCCACACTAATATGAGAAAGGGGGGACGGATGATTACCACGAATAGTCTTGTATTTATCTGTTCAGTCATTGTTCAGTCATCCGGCTAAACGCGGGTGTTCTGTTGTCATAAGCCGCAAAAACGTACGAGGGGGATTAAATGAGCGAATCTCAGCAGCACATACCGGTGAGCGCCGCCCGTGGAAGCCGCCGCGGGGCGATTCTTGCCGCGTCCTTCATCGTCATGATGATTATCAGTGTCTATCAGTATTCATGGTTCCTTTTCGCCTACGCCCTTCAGGAGGAATTCCACTGGAGCCTGGCCACGATCGGGCTGACCTTTACCGTCTACGCCTATGGAGCGACCTTCGTTCAACCATTTTCGGGATTTATCGCGGATACCTACGGTCCGCGCCTGGTATCGATTTTTGCATCCGTCGTAGTCGGTGCCGGGTTGATCGTATCATCCTTCGCGACGACGCCGCTCGTTTTATATGTGTTCTACGGCATGGGCGGTCTCGGTGTCGGTATATTGTACGGGGTTTCCACGGCATGCGCCGTCAAGTGGTTTCCCGACAGGCGCGGCTTTGCAACAGGCCTCGTTGTATTCGGATTCGGCGCGGGAACGGCGCTGCTCAACCTCCTGATACAGCACTTTCTGGAGACCGCCGGTGTTCAGCAGACATTTTTTTTCATCGGCATTATCATGATGGTGATTCTCGTTCCCCTGTCATTTTTTTACCGCTACCCGGATGGTGTTGAAACGCGCAGCCCGGCGGGACAATCACGACATGCTGCGGGTGAGAAAGAATTCAGACCGCAGGATATGGTAAGAACACCCCAATGGTTTGTCATGTATTTTTCCTTTATCGTGACAGTGTCCGTGGTGCTCGTTTTCGGCGCGCAGATGAAATCAATGGCAAAGGAATTCAACCTGTCGAAGGGTGCCTTTACCGCCCTCATGATACTGTTTCCCCTGGGGAACGGTCTCAGCAGGGTTGTGGCCGGTGCGATTTCCGATATAATCGGGCGTGAAAAGACCATGTCAATATTTTACTCGCTCCTCGGTATCGCCATTCTTCTCCTCGTCGCCTTCGGCGATGTGCCCGCCCTTTTTCTCGCGATTGTTTTCATCGCGGCGCTCCTCGGCGGGTCTCCCTTTGCCCTTTACCCGGCGACGGTCGGTGATTATTACGGCGCCGCATACTTGACGGTGAACTACGGGGTGACATATACAGCCAAGGCATGGGCCGGATTGATTTCCGGGTGGTTGAGCGGCTACCTCGTCATGCAGTACGGATCGTATAAGATTCCTCTCCTCATTATTGCCTGTTTGAGTCTCGTGGCCGGTGTCGTCTCGAATCCGTATATACTGAAGGCACCGAGGTACCGGCGGCGTGCCGTGGACGGAGAGTGATGGGGATATGACAGGGCGGTACGTGAGCGTGTGCAAGGCACATGGGCGTACAGTAAAGGAGACACGTCAATGCTAGCACATCCCGTTATCATCGTTTTTCTGCTGCTCCTTCTTCTGGGGTTTTCGGCCTTTTTTTCCGGATCGGAAACAGCGCTCATGGCCGTGAGCAAACTCCGACTCAAGTCACTGGAAAAAGAGCAACCGCTCAGGGCGCGGTTGATTGAAAAAACCCTTCGGAAACCAGAGACGCTTATCGGCGCAATTCTTCTGGGTAACAATCTCGTCAATGTGGCCATGTCTGCACTGGCTACGGTATTCGCTGTTTCTCTGTGGGGGGATGAGGGTATCATTTATGTGACGGTGCTGCTCACGCTGGCCATTCTCATTTTTGCGGAAATTACGCCGAAGGTTTATGCCCGGTATTACAACGAGCGCGTTTCACTCTTCGCCATACCCGTCCTTGTGGTCATCATGAAGGTGTTTGCACCCGTCACGGCCCTCATCACGTTTATCAGCACGAAGCTGCTTCTTGTCCTCGGTGTCAACATCGCCCGGGTGAAGCGGCCGCTCTTTACGGAGGCGGAAGTACAGAGTTGTATCAAAATGGCCTGGGACGACCGCATGATTACCACGCAGGAGCGGCAACTGCTCGCGCGCGTCTTTACGTTGAACGACAAACAGGTGCGCGACGTGATGGTGCCGAAGAAGGAAGCGGTTTTCCTCCGCGCAAAAGACCGCCTTTCCGATGTCATCGAGCGGGTGAACCGAACAGGCTATTCGCGATTTCCCGTTCTTGAAGGCAGGGGTGAGAAGGTTATCGGTTTTGTCCACGGCAAGGATGTACTTCGGCTTCAACGGGACCATCGCGAGGAGATCCAGATCAAGAGAGTCATGCGGCCGCCCTATGTGATTCCCGGAGATCGGACCATCGATGTACAGCTTCGCCAGTTTCAATCGCTCAAACTGCACCAGGGCGTCGTCCTGGACGAAAACGGCGCGATTGCGGGTATCGTCACGCTGGAGGACATACTGGAGGAACTGGTCGGTGCCATTCAGGACGAACATGACGCCACGTAGGCCTGTGACATCGAACAGCAGTGTCACGGATAACGTTTCTTTTTCGAGGCATGATGCGTCGCGGATCTGATAAAAAAACCTGCCGGGGAATTGCATGTGCGTTGAGGGAGGGTCATGGCGGTATGATGTCCGGTGTTGAAAAGTCGGTTAAGACCTGCTAGAAAGAATACCCTCGAAAAACGACAGGGAAACATGTATATATTCCTCCTTTCGGAGTATGGCTCCAGTACGTTATTCTTATCGTGAGGTTGTATGAAGCACATTCGGAATTTCAGCATCATTGCCCATATTGATCACGGCAAATCGACGCTTGCCGACCGGCTGATCCAGTCAAGCGGAGTCATTGAAGAACGCCTGTTCAAAGACCAGCTTCTCGATACGATGGACATCGAGCGTGAGCGGGGCATTACTATAAAAAGTCAGGCGATATCATTGCCATATCGGGCGAAAGACGGTCTCGAATATACACTGAATCTCATCGACACCCCCGGTCATGTCGATTTTTCCTATGAAGTGTCGCGGTCGCTGGCCTCCTGTGAAGGAGTGCTTCTCGTCATCGATGCGGCCCAGGGTGTACAGGCGCAGACGGTGGCCAATCTTTATCTTGCCATGGAGCACAACCTGGCTATTATTCCCGTCATCAATAAGATCGATCTTCCCTCGGCGGACGTTGATATGGTGATGGAGCAGATCGACGCGGAGCTGGGGCTCGATGCCCTGAGTGCGCTTCAGTGTTCCGCGAAAGACGGTATCGGCATTGACGAGATTATGGAGGCCATCGTCCAGCACATAGAACCGCCGAAGGGTGACGCGTCGGCGCCTCTGCGGGCACTGATCTTCGATGCTCAGTACGATGCCTATCGAGGTACGATTATTCACTACCGCGTATACGACGGGACCATCCGGTCGGGTGACATCATCCGGTTCATGCATAACCAGACCTCCTACAAGGTGGAGGAGGTGGGGAAATTCCTGTTAACCCGTGACAGACGGGAGGCTCTTTCCGCCGGGGATGTGGGATATGTCATCGCCGGCGTCAAGACCGTTTCCGATGTCCGCGTCGGGGACACCATCACCCACCATAACAAGCCCTGCTCGTCGCCCCTCCCCGGTTTCCGCGAGGTGAAGCCCGTTGTTTTTGCGTCGATATATCCCATCGCCTCCGACGATTACGAGGACCTGGCCGACGCCCTCGAGCGCTATGCCCTGAATGATGCTTCTTTTATTTATCAGAAGGACTCCTCCGTCGCGTTGGGACAGGGGTTCCGCTGTGGGTTCCTGGGACTCCTCCACCTGGAGATTGTTCAGGAGCGGTTGGAGAGGGAGTACGATCTCTCCATCATTCTCTCCGTGCCCAGCGTGCGATACGCCTTTATACTGACTTCCGGGGAAAGTGTTTTTATCGACAACCCCGCCCAGTATCCGGATCCCATGTCTATCGAGAAAGCGGAGGAACCGTACATACGGGCGACGCTGATGTTTCCCGAACGATATATGGGAGCCGTCATGAAATTGTGCCTGGACAAGAGGGGGGTGAATTCCACCGTCCATTATCCCAGCGAGGGCAGAATCGAGCTGATCTTCGAAATGCCGCTCGCCGATGTGATCTATGATTTTTACGACAAACTGAAGACGATTACGCAGGGATACGGTTCCTTCGATTACGATATGATCGATTACCGGGAAAGCGAACTCGCCCTTGTCGATATCCTCGTCAACGGCGAAAAGGTGGATGCGCTTTCACAGATCGTGCACCGTTCCGTGGCCCGTCCGCGGGCATTGAAGGCATGCGAGCGTCTGAAGGAGGAGATCCCCCGTCAGATGTTCAAGATCGCCATCCAGGGTGCCATCGGCAACGAGATCATTGCCCGGACGACCATCTCCCCGTTCCGCAAGGACGTAACGGCCAAGTGCTACGGAGGCGATATCACGCGCAAGCGCAAGCTCCTGGAAAAGCAGAAGAAGGGAAAGAAACGAATGAAGATGGTGGGCAATGTATCCATACCGCAGAACGCCTTCGTGGCCGTCTTGAAGTCGGATACCGATTGATCGAAACGGGTTAACGGAAACACATGACACCATCCGTCAGCGCGCCCGGTCTTTATGTACACATACCCTTTTGTCTGTCGAAGTGCGCGTACTGTGATTTCTATTCGGAAACGGCGTTAAACAGGATTGACGATTACCTCGCGGCGCTCCGCAATGAGATGGCATTGTACAGCGGCCGCTTCGGTGTATTCGATACGATCTATATCGGCGGCGGGACACCGTCCGTCCTTTCCCTCGACACCTTCGATGAAATTTTTGACGGAATAGCGGATAATTTCACTATTGCCGCTTCGGCGGAGATTACCGTTGAGACAAATCCCGGCGATGTCACGGAATTACTGTGCAGAAAGCTGCAAGATCAGGGTGTCACTCGCATCACCATCGGCATCCAGTCCTTCGACGATACCGTCCTTTCCTTTCTCGGCAGGCGCCACAATGCCCGGGAGGGACGGCAGGCGCTCGCCGCGGCGCGTAAGGCGGGATTCCGGTCCGTCTGCGTCGACCTCATATTCGGTGTGCCGGGCCAGTCACGACAGAGCTGGCTGGAGATACTTTCGGAAATAGTGTCGTATGTGCCCGACCACCTTTCATGCTATCAACTGACAATCGAGCCGGGAACGCCCCTCGAAGCGCGATTGCGTCGCGGTGATTTCGAGCCTGTCGACGATGACATGGTAACGACCCTCTTCTTCGACACCTCGTCTTTTCTCCAACAGCAGGGGTATGAGCATTACGAGGTGTCGAATTTCGCACGGGGCGATGGGCACCGTTCCCGGCACAACCAGAAATACTGGCGGCACGCACCTTATCTTGGCCTCGGTCCCTCTGCCCATTCATTTCAGGGAAGATCCCGCTGGTCGAATCATGGGTCGTTGCAAGATTACTGCCGTGCGTGTATGACCGGTCGCTGTCCCGTCTCAGACAGGGAGACATTGACCTCCGAACAATACTGTCTGGAGGCCTTTGCCCTGGGACTCCGGACGAGTGACGGCATCGATTGCGATGCCGTGACGGAATTGTGCGGACCAGCTTTTATCGAGGGGAAGCGGTCTGTTATTAATGCACTCATAAAAGAAGGTTTGCTCGTCATGGACGGACATCGTCTTCGTCCTACCGTGAGAGGACTGGCCGTCGCCGACAGCCTTGCCGTGATGTAGCGTGTTGCTTCACGCTTCCCGGCTATCATCCATATTTTGACACTGGAATGTTTTTAGCGTAATATTGAGCCACGAGGCGATATGGTACCGCGTCAAGGCTCTTTTAAGACAGATCAATCATTCGGCTGTAAGGGAGGTGAATGATGGATAAGGACGTTCTCAAGAAGTTCCTGGCCGGGCTGTGTATTGCAACACTGCTTTCAGGGGCGGGTCTCACGCTGACCGGGTGTCACAAAAATGGTCAGAGCAGTTGAGGCCAGAAGCAGGGTACAGGTAGTGCCCAGGATCAGCAAAAAACCGGTCAGAGCAGTTGAAGCGGAAAATGAGCGCAGTTTGCGCTCATCAGAACAACCCAAAACGGCATCGGGGATCGTCCACTTTGTTTCTCGTTATCGGTGATATTTCACTCCCTCTCAATCCACACTGTTTTTTAGAATCGTTCACATCACAATTATGTTTATAAAGGTCGATCATGTCATTGGGTCCATTGACAGTGGAAAAGACATATCCTGTATGCCGTACTTTCCTGGACAGCAATGTCTGGGGAGAAGTAGCCTCGGAGTATCAGTCTTTCGGCGACGGTACCACGTTCAGTGACGTTCTGTCACGACGACTGGGCAAGTTCGGGCTACCGCCATTTCTGCCCGAGCTTGCCCGCATAGAGGAGACGATTGCCGATATAAGGAGTTACAACTATCATTTCCCCGACAGTGTTGATGAACCGATGCCAAACCCGAGTATTCGGCTGGTGATGTCTTCCTGGGGAGGCCTGGCATCTCTGATCGGTGACGATGCGACGACCGATATGCCTCCCGAGAAGAGAGAAGAAACCGTTCTCGTCTGGCGACATCCGGAAAACGGTGCCGTTCTGTGTCGGGCTGCGACGGACGAGGACCTCCTTGTTCTCAAACTTGTTTCGGAATCGGTCGATCCGCGCGATGTGGCGGCAATGGGGGGTATCCCGGTAAGGGCCGTTCTCGATGCCGTCGACCGTGTCGCGGAAAGCGGTCTTCTGTTGCGGCCGCCGAGCCTGATCCGTCGTGATCGAGAGGATGTCGTTTATGCCGGTGTCGATGATCAGTTCGTGGTAGCTCCCTTTTTCACCATACAGTGGCACATCACACAGGCATGCGATCTGCACTGCCGTCACTGTTACGACAGAAGCCGGCGCCGGCAGGTAACCTATGACCAGGGTATCAACATTCTTGATGATTTAGTTGCCTTTTGCCGTGACCGTCACGTCCGTGGACAGGTATCATTCAGCGGCGGCAATCCCTATCTTCATCCCGATTTTTATGCTCTCTATGAAGCGGCTGCCGAACGGGGTTTCGTCACGGCTGTCCTGGGAAACCCCGTGAAAAAAGAGTGGATGCGCCGCACGGTTGACATCCAGAAACCCGCTTTCTACCAGGTCAGTCTCGAGGGGCTCCCGGATTACAACGATTATATTCGCGGGAAGGGAACCTTTGCCAGTGTCATGGCTTTTCTGCCGGTTCTCCGTGAGTTTGACATTCCCTCTCACGTCATGCTCACGCTCTCGCGTGAAAACATGGATGACGTTGTTCCGCTCGCGGAGATACTCCGTAATTGTGCCGACAGCTTTACCTTCAATCGCCTCGCACAGGTGGGGGAGGGGACGCGTATTCCCGTTCCCACAGCGATGGAGTATCGGCACTTTCTGACAGAGTACTGTGAGATGGCACAGACAAATCCCGTCATGGGAATCAAGGACAATCTCATCAATATCCTCCGTCATGAAACGGGCGAGACTCTCTTCGGCGGGTGCGCCGGTTTCGGGTGCAGCGCCGCCTTCAACTTTCTCGCCGTTCTGCCTGACGGTGAAGTCCATGCCTGCCGGAAATTTCCCTCATTCATCGGTAATATCTATGAGCAATCCGTCGGCGAGATTTACGATTCCGATGCGGCGTCCCGCTACCGAAGGGGTACGAGCGCCTGCCGAGAGTGCCCGATCCGTCACGTCTGCGGCGGGTGTCTAGCCGTGCTCTATGGTCAGGGGTGCAACATTTTTAGCGACCGTGATCCCCAGTGTTTCCTGAAAGAATAGCCTGACGAAACAATACTACGTAACTTTACTTTTTTGGCCGGTTCGTCGGACAAGCTTGAGTGCTTCGTGACAACAGAGATAAAAAAAGGATGCGACGATTACCGTAATCCAGTCGATGCCGCTGAGTGGTGCGAATCCCAGAAAGGAATTGATAAAGGGAGTATAGATGGCGACCACCGTAAACCCTACGGAAAGCAGAATGGACCAGAGAATAAGAGGATTCGTAAAGAATGTTTTTGAAAAGAGCGACGAATGGCGATAACGGCGCGAAAGAATATTGACGAACTGGCAGAAAACGATGGTTGCATAACTGATTGACGTGGCTTGTGGATAGAGCGCGTGGCCGATTTCGAGAGTTGTTCCCGTTCGCTGCATGAAGAACCAGAAATTGAGAAACGCCAGTCCTCCCATGAGAAAACCGAAGGCCATGATGCCCGTCATTGTTTCCACGTTGACCATGTGTTCTTCCCTGCCTCTGGGAGGAGAGATCATCATCGTTTTCGATGCGGGATCAAAGGTAAGCGCGGTGAGCGGCAGAATTTCCGCCAGAAGATCGATTGCCAGGATCTGGATGGCCAGAATGGGAATGGGCCAGCCAAAGAGAGAGACACCGACGAGTCCCAGCAGAACGATGGATAATTCGCCGACGTTGCTGGTCAGTGATGCGAGGATTGTCTTCTTCAGGTTGTTGTAGATAGTCCGGCCTTCTCTGATGGCATAGACCATCGTGGCATAGCTGTCATCGAGTATCACCACGTCGGATGCCTCTTTTGAGACGTCCGTTCCCATGCCGCCCATGGCGATGCCGATGTGGGCGCTTTTCAGGGCCGGTGCGTCGTTAACACCGTCGCCGGTAACGGCGACGACTTGATCCTGTTCCTTCAGGAGCCTGACGATTCTGAGTTTGTCTTCAGGAGAGACACGTGAGAAAATGAGCGACTCGTCGTCCTCCATGCGTCTTTTCAGGTCCGCATCGGACATCGACGCAAGTTCCTTGCCCGTAATGACAGTGACTTCTTTCCCTTCCCCGCCAAGGGATATCTGCCGTCCCACGGCTTGTGCCGTTACCGCGTGATCGCCGGTCATAATATACGTTGTGATGTGTGCTTCATGTGCCCGCTCGATAGCTTCTTTGACCCCTTCCTTAGGAGGGTCAGTCATGGCCATCAAACCGAGAAAGGTGACATCCCGTTCGATTTCATCGAGAATATAGTCACGCTTTTCTTCGCCGAGGTCTCGATAGGCCACGGCAAGAACGCGCATTGCCTGATCGGCATAGTTCTTATTGATTTCTTCGATGAGGTCTTTATCTTCGCGAGATATTTTTACCGCCGTGCCCTCTTTGTAGATGAATGTGCTGATGGAGAGAATACTGTCCGGGGCCCCTTTCATGCAGAGCACCTGCCTGTCTTCGAAACGACGCACAGAGCTCATCCTTTTTCGCTCGGAATCGAAACTGAATTCGTACAGTTCGGGATTCTCTTCGTCTTCACGCGGGGATCGTGTGCCCAGTTTCGTCGATGCCGAAATAAGCGCCGCCTCAGTGGGGTCACCGACGGCGTACCAGCTTGAATGATTATCATCCGGTTCGTGAATTTCCGCATTCGATGCCATTGTCGCAGCGTCAAGTAAAATTTCGATTTTTCCAATTTCCTCAGAAGTCAGTTCTTCCCCGGCAACTGTCTTTATGATGCCGGTCGGTTCATATCCGACGCCGGTCAATTCATATTCGTTACCGTCGAACCATATTCGTTTGACGGTCATCTCGTTCTTTGTGAGTGTCCCCGTTTTGTCCGTAGCAAGGACGTTCGTCGATCCGAGCGTTTCCACGGATGACAGTTTTTTGACGACGGCATTTTTTTCCGCCAGGCGGGCCACACCGCGTGACAGCGCCACGGTTATCTGCATGGGCAGAGCCTGAGGGACGACGGCCACGGCGATGCCCAATCCGTAGACAAGAGCGATGTTTATTCCCAGGCCCTGCCAGAGAGTGACGGCAAAGAGACCGATACCGATAACAACGGCGAAAACAGAAATGCGACGTGCGATAACAGATAGCTCCCGCTGAAGCGGTGACAGTGAGTGTTTTTCTTCCTGCGTCAGATCGGCGATTTTTCCTACTTCAGTCGCCATGCCGGTGGCGACGACAACACCCTTGCAAGTGCCTGAGGCGACCGTTGTCCCGAGAAAGGCCATGTTTTCACGATCGGCGATGGGGCATGCCTCTTTGATGGTTTCTGTTGACTTTCCCTGCGGCATTGATTCTCCCGTGAGTGAGAAGTCATTTGTTCTGACGTTAAAGGCTTCTATGATGCGAAGATCGGCGGGAATTTTGTCGCCTTCTTCGCAATACACGATATCACCCGGCACGAGGACGTGCTGGTCCCTTTCGACGAGTGTGTTATCCCGATAGACCTTGGCCGGTGACTGGACGAGCTTTTCGAGCGATTCCATGATTTTTTCGGCTTTATGCTCCTGAAGATAGCCGATAATGGCGTTTACGATAACGATAATGACCATGATGGTGCCGTCCCGGCTGTTCCCGATGACAAAGGACAAAATGGCGGCAACGATGAGAACGATGATGAGAACATCTTTCAACTGCAGAAGCACCTTGACCCATTCGGGTTTTTTTACCTTTGAAACAATCCGGTTGGGACCGAACGTTTTCAGCCGTTCCCGCGCTTCGGTTTCACTCAAACCGGTTTCCCGTGAATCGAGTGCGGTCAGTACATCGCGTCCCGACATTAAATAATAGGCGTCATTTTTTTTATTCATGTGCATAATCTCCTGTGCAGCACGTCGGTTCCGTGTTTAGAACGGCCATATGTGAGGAATCAATAGTACGGCGATCATCCAGAAAAGGCAATTCAGCGGCAGACCGATTTTTATGTAGTCCGTGAAACGGTATCCGCCGGGCGCGAAAACCATGATGTTGGTTTGATATCCCATGGGCGTGGTAAAACTGGTAGAGGCCGCAAAGGTAATGGCGACAAGAAACGGCGCGGGATTCACGCCGAGCGATGATGCCATGGAAAAGGCGAGAGGAGCCAGTAAAACGGCTGTTGCATTGTTCGATATCAACTCCGTGAGAAGAGCGGTTGTAATATATAAGAGTGCCAGCGCGACAGTGGGGTGTGCCATGATCGGTGTGTCGGTGATTATGTTCGTAAGATGCCCGGCAAGACCGCTGTTTTGAACGGCCGATCCGAGAGGTATCATGCCGCCGAGAAGGAATATCACTTTCCAGTCAATGGCCTCGTAGGCTTCTTCGATTGACAGGCACCTGGAGGCGACCATGGCGATGGCACCGATGATGGCTGCCACATGTATGGGGAATAGACCTGCCATGATAACCGTTATGACGGAGACAAAAATAAGAGACGCCACAATTGTCCGATTCTTATTAAATAAAATAGGAGGCAATTCGCTGGTCACGATCAAATCGGGGGAATGAAGCATACGGGAGAGTTGAGGTTTATTGCTTTCAAGGAGCAGCGTGTCGTGCGGTTCGAGCCTGTTCTCCGACAGGCGATGCCGCACAATGCGGCCGCGCCGCTGAAGGGCAAGTATGCGTGAGCCGAATCGACGATGAAAGTTGATTTCCTCAATGGTGCGATGCCTGAATTTCGAACGAGGCGGTATGAGAACCTCGACCAGTTTTGCCGAGCCTCTGACGAGTTTTGTGTCCCTGTTGGAAGACTCGCTCTGCATGGCGAGACCCAATTCGTCGCGCCTCTTCATCATGTTTCCTGCGTTTCCATAAATGACAAGTACGTCTTTCGGCTTTATCCTGGCGGTGAGAGGGCGGGACAGTGATGTATCGTCACGGCTGAGAGCGGTCACTTGGCCGCTGATTCTGAATTTTTTTGAGGATTCCCTCCATGATGTTCCCACAAGCGGTGAATCATCCTGAACGACAAATTCCATGACGTAATCGGCAAGGCGGTATTTGTCGATCTGTTCAGATTCACCGCGCCTCTTCGGGAGGAGCCATCGGGATGTCAATGCCAGATATGTTATGCCCGCTGCGGACATGACAAGGCCCAGAGGTGCGAATTCGAAAAGACGGAATGAACTCAACCCGTGCTGAACGCCGAGAGAATTGACGAGAATATTGGTGGAGGTGCCGATCAGTGTGCACACTCCACCGAACTGGCTGGCGAAGGACAATGGTATAAGAACTTTCGAGGCTGAAATATGGCGTTCCGATGCAAGAATGATCGCTACGGGAATAAAGATGGCCACGGTGGCGGTGTTGACGATGAGCGCGGAAAGAAGAGCGATCACGCACATCAGTACGATGAGCAGGCGCATCTCCGAACGACCCGCGAGGGAATTGATTCGTGTCGACAGTGTGTTGATGATTCCCGTTCTGACGAGTCCGGTGCTCATGACAAACATGGCGGCAATGGTCGCAGTTGCCGGGCTGGCAAATCCGGATAATGCCTGGTCGTAATCGATGAGACGCAAGATGACAAGCAAGGCGAGCACAATCAATGCAACGAGATCGGAAGAGATGATATTTGATATGAATAAGATGAGAGCTGTTGAAATAATGAGAATGAGGATGATGCTGTTCATGGGCAGAGACCTTCTCAAACCTCGTGAATTCGCCGTGTGCCGAGGACAGAGTAACAAAGAACGATAAGGAAATCATCAACAAAAGATAGAGCGCGCACACGCCGAGCGTACATCGTGGAGGTATCGCCCGGTACGATAAAAGGTCTTGACAGAGTCTGGTATGTGCGTTAGTCGAGAGCCGACCGACCAGTTTCCGCTCCGTAGCAGGGACAGTATCGGCAAGAGGTGATTTTCATGCTCTCATCGTGGTGTGCATATGTGAAGTAACCATAAGATTTTTTGTCTATTTACACACCAAGAATTCACCAGGGAGGAACAATCATGGCTTTAATGACACCGGAGCAATTCGAAAAAAGTCTGGAGGAGCTGAACCCCCGCATTTTCATGAACGGCGAGGTCGTTGCGGATGTTCGAGAGAACCGGAACACGCG
>Ga0272441_10003771_pt1 | contig 28371 bp, 21 predicted proteins | sample SSMProp6N_FD_193582 | JGI IMG/M metagenome (GOLD analysis project Ga0272441, IMG submission 193582) | Marine sediment archaeal communities from Little Sippewissett salt marsh, Falmouth, MA, United States - SSM-Prop-6N | ecosystem: Environmental > Aquatic > Marine > Wetlands > Sediment ... | reverse complement strand
GCCGTCCCAGGTGTTCCGCAGGTCCGCGTGCGCGTCGATCTGGACGACGAGAAGCTCCGGGTGACGCCCGGCGAGGGCGGCGATCGGCGCGAGGCTCACCGTGTGCTCCCCGCCGAGGGTGCACAGGAGCTTGCCCGTTCGCACGAGGCGGCGGGCCTCGCGCGTGAGCCGCTCGACCGTGCGCTCGGGCTCGGAGGCGTCGAACTCGGCGGCGGGCAGAGTGTGGACGCCGAAGCGGGTGGCCGGCTCGCAGCCGGCGCGCGCGTCGTAGAGCTCGACCTCCTGCGAGGCGGCGAGGATGGCCGCCGGTCCCTCGCACGTGCCGCCCCCGTAGGAGACGGTCACCTCGTAGGGCACGGGCCAGACGAGGACGCGGCTCGATCGAAGGCGCGCGTGGGCGCCGTCGAGCCCAAGGAAGGAGGGGTGCCGCTCGTCGGGCCGGCGGGCGGGCACGGGGCTAGGGCAGCAGGACGGCCGCGGCGATGACCGTCGTCCAGAGCCCGGTCTTGTCGCCGACGGCGGTCTGGGTGACCTCGTTCGTCTTGACGATGTGCCCGCCGAGCTTGTACTGCTCCTTGCGCTCGTCCCAGGAGGTGTCGGGGTTGAACTCGAGGCCGAGGATCGTGGCAAGCATCTGCGCGGCGAGGTCCTCGGCGTAGTCGCCGGCCACGCGCTCGGCCTGGCCGAAGGAGTGGTGCTCGCTCAGGTACCCGTGCTTGTTCTTGTCGCGCGGGATGGCCACGCCTATCGAGGCGGCGAGGAGCCGGTGCGGCTCGTTCGTCGCGTTCTCGCTCATCACGACGAAGGCGATCTGGCCGGTCTCCATGCGGTTCAGCCCCTGCTTCTTCGAGATGAGCTTCGCGTGCGGGGGGAAGATGCTCGAGACGCGCACGAGGTTGTACTCGGCGATGTCCGCATTGCGAAGCGCGAGCTCGAAGCTCGCGAGCTTCTCGCGATGCTTGCCCACGCCCTTCGTGAGGAAGATATGCTTCGGGACGAACGCGTCCAAGCCCAGCCCTCCCCCTCGGTCGCCCTACAGGTCTGGACGGAATCATAACTTCGCGGGGCGGACTGTCAAAGCAAAAACGGCCTTTTCGGAACCCGGCGCGGCCCTTAGAATCGCGGAAAATGAGGTGGACACCGCGCGGGGCGGCGGCGTCTGCTCTCCGGAGGGACGAATGGCACCCGACAGGACGGCGAGCGATGCGGAACTCTTCGCGCAGCTGGCCGGAGGACGCGAGGCGGCCGAGTCGCTCTTCCGCCGTTATGCAGCGATGGCCTACGGTCTCGCGCTCGACGCGATCGGCGACCCGTCCGCGGCCGAGGACGTGGTGCAGGAGGCCTTCCTCAACCTTCTCCGGCGGCCGCCCGGGGCCGCGTCCGGAAGCGTGCGCTCCTACGTCGCGAGCGTCGTCCTGAACGCGGCCCGCAGCCGCTTCCGGAGCGAGAAGCGCCGTCAGGTCCGGGAGGAGAGGGTTGCCCTCGAAAGACCGGCCCGCGGCGCATCTCTCGATGAAGCAGCCGAGACGCGCGAGGCGAGCCGGGCCCTGCGCGTGGCCCTTGCGGGGCTCCCCGGCGAGGTGCGCACGCCGGTCCTCCTCCACGTGGTCCACGAGTTCAGCCAGCGCGAGATCGCGCGCACGCTGAGCCTGCCGCACAGCACGGTCTCGAAGCGCATCAAGCTCGGGCTCGCGCGGGTGCGCGCGGCGCTCCGGCGCGCGGGCTTTGCGTCCATGGCCGACATGGGGCTCCTCGCGGAGCTCGCCGGGGCTGGCGCGGTTGAGGTCCCCTCGAGCCTCGCCGCGTCGCTTACGAGCCTCGCGGCGAAGGCGGTGGCCGGAAAAGCAGGCGCAGCCGGTGCGGCCGGCACGACGGTTCTGAAGGGAGGCGTTGCCATGAAAGCAATCGCAGGAGTCTTGGTAGCGGGCGCGCTCGCTGGCGCGGTCGCGGTTTCGACGGGCATGACGGGCGGGACCTCGCCCGCGGTCGGCGACGGCAAACCCGCACCCGTGAACCCGTACAAGGGGATGCAGGAGCGGGAGGAGGTCTATGAATTTACGGCCAAGCCGGCCGTCAAGAAGGAAGGCGACAAGTGGGTCATTACCTTCGCCTCGAAAGGTAAATGCGACGCGACGGTCGCCATCCTCGGTAAGGACAGCAAGATCGTCCGGCATCTGGCCTCGGGCGTGCTCGGGCCGAACGCGCCGCATCCGTTTCAACAGAATTCTCTCAGCCAGAAGATCGAGTGGGACGGCCTCGCGGACGACTTTAAGAAAGCGCCGGCCGGGTGCAAGGTGCGCGTCTCGCTCGGCCTCAAGGCCGAGTTCGAGCGGAACATCGCCTACGACCCCTACGACCTGCCCGACGGCGCCAGGGGCATCACCCAACAGCTTACGGATGAGGGCAAGTACCTGGCGGCGACCGATTCCGAGGGGAAGCTCTACGTGCTCGCCCTCGGCAGCTTCATCGCCTTCCAGGGCCGCGTCTACGACAAGGACGGCAAGTACGTGCGGACCTTCTGGCCGCCAGCGGCCGCCGACCTCGAGAAGGTCACCAAGATCGGCATCAAGCTCGCCACCACGAAGTGGGGCGACAAGACGCCGGTGACGCGGGGCAAGATCACTTGCTTCGCCTCGCAGGGCAACATGCGCAAGAAGCCCGTCGCCGCGGCGGGGAAGGCGATGTTTGATTTCGTCGGCATCGTCGGTTTCAAGGAGGGCCCGCGGCCGGAGGTGCTGCCGGCGAGCAAGCTCTCAAAGGTCTCGATGCGTATCTTCGCCAAGGTTCCCCGTGCGACCGTGAACCGCGCGGACGAGGAGCTCTACGCCGGCAGTCTCGGCGGCATCTGCCGCTTCGACGGAAAGACCGGCGAGATGGACCCCACCTGGAAGACCAAGGGGAAGTGGGGCCGGCCGGACACGTTCGGCAAGAAGTACGGCGACACCGTGGTCGGGCCGGACGGCCTCCTCTACATCCGCGTCGGCGCGCACGAGCGTTACCTCATGCGCACCGATCGCGACGGGAAGATCATCCCGTTCAAGGAAAACGTCTTTCCCCTCAAGAATGTGCACAACTTCGACGGAAAGAGATTCAGCGACCGGTACGGCGGCCCGCACTGGGACATCAAGCCCGGCTGCCTCATCACCGGCTCCATGGGCAGCGGCAACACCTACATGAACGGCATCGATGTGACCGAGGACGGTACGATTCTGCTCGATCTTCACTCCTGGCAGGTGAAGGACCTCTCCGACCCCAAGGCCATGCGCGTCGCACTCGCGGACACCAACAAGGCACGCAAGGCGGCTGCGGACCTCGGGGTGGACTTCCTGCCCGAGGACGACCCCAAGGGCCGCAAGCGGTACGGCGGGTACATGCTCTCGGTGTGGAAGAACGACGGCACGCTCGTCACGCGCGACGCGGTCGAGGGCAAGGGCATCGGCGACGGCGCGTACATGGACCGCGACGGGAACATCTACCTCGTCCAGGGCGGCGCCTGGCCCGAGGGGCAGAAGACGCTCGACGGGATCACGGACGTCGAGTCGGGCGGCCGCGGGCGGAGCCCCTGGGGCGGCGCCGGGTCTCTCATCAAGTTCCGCGGGCGGGGCGGCACCTACCCAGTCGGCAAGTTCTACGGCAAGATGGGCTACTACGGTGGCTCGGCCAAGCCCGCGCCCGCCGACGCGATGAAGATGACCTTCGGCGGCGGCAACGACCCCATCGCCGTCTCCGGCGCCGAGTGGGCCTACGGCGTGACGAACCAGTCGTCGAACGACTGCAACTGCCCGCACGCGCGGTTCTACCTCGACCCCTGGGCCCGCTCGTGGCTGCCGGCGAACGCGCTCTGCTCGGTCGTGGTGCTCGACTCGAACGGCAACCGCGTCGTGCGCCTGGGCAAGTACGGCAACGTGGACGACACCGAGGCCGACGTGAAGGCGAAGCGCGACGGGCTCCGCTTCATCTGGGTTCGCGCGGTGACGACTTCGGACACCGCGCTCTACGCCATGGACTACGGCAACCGCCGCATCCTCAAGGCCGCACTCTCCTACGCCGCCGAGGAGGAGCTACCCCTGCCGTAGGGGGCGCCTTCCGCTTCGATTCATATTTTCCGGCCCGCGTCCACTTCCCGTGGCGCGGGCCGCTCCCTCTCCGCCCCAGGCCTCTCCGAGCCTCGCTTGACCCGGCGCGCGCCGCGCGCCATAATGCAGCCACCGCATCGCGGGACGGGGGGAGAGCGCGTGACCGAGCGCATCCGGATCGGCGCCACGAACAGCCTGCCCGCGCGCGTCTTCCTCGATCCACTGGGAACGAGGACGCCGCGCTACACCGTCTCGCTCGGCGAGCCGGACGAGATCGCGAGCGGCCTCGCCTCGGGCGAGTTCGACGTCGCGCTCGTGCCCGCGGTCGAGTACTACCGCGCCGGGGCCGAGGGCTACCGCATCGTGCCGGACGCATCGATCTCCACGCGCGGGGAGGCCGGCAGCATGCGACTCTACGCGCGGGTGGACCTCGCCGACGTGAAACGGCTGGGGCTCGACCCGATGGGACCGGGCGAGAGCCTACTCGCGCGCGTGCTCCTCGCCGAGCGGTTCGGCGCCCGGCCGAAATGCGCGAGGCTCAACGCGTCCGGCCCGGCCGCCGGCCGCACCGCGGCCGCGGGACGCGCCAAGCTCGACGCTTTCGTCGTCGCCGGCGATGCGGCCCTCGGCGCGCTCGCGCGCGCAGGCGCCTGGTGCGCGCACGATCTCGACGCGCTCTGGTGGGAGCGCGCGCACCTGCCCTTCGTGCACGCGGTGTGGCTGGCGCGGCCGGGCGTGGGGCTCACGGGCGTGGACAAGGACGTGCTCCTCGCCAAGCGCGGCGCGGCCGAACGGCTCGCCTCGCTTGCCCGGCGCGAGGCGGCTGAGATAGGACTGGAACCGGCGGAACTCGCCTCCCGCCTCACGCGCGCCTTCGTCTACGACCTCTCGCGCACGGAGCTCGGCGGGATGCAGACCTTTTACCGCTACGCGGTGCGCGACGGCCTCGCGCCCGACGGCCGCGAGTTGGAGTTCTACCGCTAGCCATGCTCGCGCGCACGCACTCGGCGGCGGTGGTGGGCATCGAGGCGATCCCCGTCGAGATCGAGGCGGACCTCGCGCCGGGCCTGCCCGGCATGGTCGTCGTGGGCCTGCCCGACGCGGCCGTGAAGGAGAGCCGCGACCGCGTCAAGGCCGCGCTCGTCAACGCCGGTTACAGCTTCCCGAACCGCCGGATCACGGTCAACCTCGCGCCCGCGGACCTGCGCAAGGAGGGGCCGGTCTACGACCTCGCGATCGCGCTGGCGATCCTCGCCGCGAGCGGGCAGATCGAGGCGCGTGCGGGCGAGGCCTGGTGCGTGCTTGGCGAGCTTGCGCTCGACGGCCGCGTGCGGCCGGTGCGCGGCGCGCTCCCGAGCGCGCTCGCCGCGCTCGCCGACGGGAGGACGCATCTTGTCGTGCCGGCCGAGAACGCGGGCGAGGCCGCGGTCGTCGAGGGGCTCGAGGTGCACGGCGCGGGCTCGCTCGCCGAGGCCGTGGGCCTCGTCACCGGCGGGCTCACGCCGGAACCCGCACACGCGGACCTCGACGCGCTCTTCAGCGCGCGCGCCGAGATCGAGATCGACCTCGCCGACGTGCACGGCCAAGCCGCGGCCAAGCGCGCGCTCGAGGTCGCAGCCGCGGGCGGCCACAACCTCCTCATGCTCGGCCCGCCGGGCAGCGGCAAGTCGATGCTCGCCAAGCGCGTGCCCACGATCCTCCCGCGGCTCGCGCGCGAGGAGGCGCTCGAGGTCACCAAGGTCCACTCGGTCGCCGGGCTCCTGGGACACGGCGCGCCGCTCGTCGTGACGCGGCCCTTCCGCAGCCCGCATCACACGGTGAGCTACGCGGGCCTCGTGGGCGGCGGCGCGGTGCCCGTGCCGGGCGAGATCAGCCTCGCGCACCACGGCGTGCTCTTCCTGGACGAACTCCCCGAGTTCGACCGCAAGGCCAAGGAGTCGCTCCGGCAACCGGTCGAGGACGGCGAGATCACGATCTCGCGCACGGCCGGCTCCCTGACCTTTCCCGCGCGCGTGATGCTCATCGCCGCGATGAACCCGTGCCCGTGCGGGCACCTGGGCGAGCGCGGCCGCGTCTGCCGCTGCACTCCCGGCCAGATCGCGCGCTACTTCAGCCAGGTCTCCGGGCCCCTCATGGACCGCATCGACATCCAGGTCGAGGTTCCGGCCGTGCCGTGGCGGGAATTGAAGGAAAAGCGCCCGGCCGAGCCGAGCGCCGAGGTCCGCGCCCGGGTCGAGGCCGCGCGCACGCGCCAGACCGCGCGTTTCGCGGGCTCCTCGGCCTTCGCCAACGCGCAGATGTCCGAGGCGCAGACGCGCGCGTTTGTGAAGCTCGGCGAGGATGCCGAGCGCCTCCTGCGCCAAGCCGTGACCGAGCTCGGTTTCAGCGCCCGCGCCTACTCGCGCGTCCTCAAGGTCAGCCGCACCATCGCGGACCTCGACGGGGCCGAGGAACCGAGCCTTCATCACGTGGCCGAGGCGATCCAGTATCGCACGCTCGACCGCCAGGGGCGGGTGTAGAATCCGTCCTTTCGGCTGCGGAAGTCCTTACCTCCGGCCTTGACACCCGCCCGCTGGGGCGGCTAAGATTGGCGCGCCCGGCGCGAGGGGCGCGGGCGGTTGAACGGAGGGGTGCATGTCCAGAATCACGGCGCTCAAGGCGCGCGAGATCCTCGATTCGCGCGGGAACCCCACGGTCGAGGTCGAGGTCACGCTCGAGACCGGTTTCAACGGCCGCGCGGCCGTCCCCAGCGGCGCCTCGACCGGCGAGAACGAGGCGGTCGAGCTCCGCGACGGCGATAAGTCACGCTACCTCGGCAAGGGCGTCACCCAGGCCGTCGCGAACGTCACCGGTCCGCTCGCCGAGCACGTGATCGGCATGGAGGCCGGCGATCAGGTCGCGCTCGACCGGGCCATGATCGAGCTCGACGGCACGCCGAACAAGGCGAAGCTCGGCGCGAACGCGATCCTGGGCGTCTCGCTCGCCGCGGCCAAGGCCATGGCCGTGGAGTGCGGGTTGCCGCTCTATCGCTACGTCGGCGGAAGCTCGGCGACGGTCCTGCCCGTGCCGATGATGAACATCCTCAACGGCGGCCAGCACGCCGACAACAATGTTGACATCCAGGAGTTCATGGTCATGCCCGTGGGCGCCTCGAGCTTCCGCGAGGGGCTGCGCATGGGCGTCGAGGTCTTCCATGCGCTCAAGGGCGTGCTCAAAAAGAAAAAGCTCAACACCTCGGTCGGCGACGAGGGCGGCTTCGCGCCGAACCTGAAGTCCAACGCCGAGGCGCTCGACGTCATCGTCGAAGCGATCAAGGCCGCCGGGTACAAGGCGGGGAGCGACGTCAAGCTCGCGATCGACTCGGCCGCCAGTTCCTTCTTCAAGGACGGCGCGTACGCGCTCGACGCCGAGGGGAAGACGCTCTCGTCGGACGAGATGGTCGACTTTTATTCCGGGCTCGTCGAAAAATATCCCATCATTTCGATCGAGGACGGCCTCGATGAGAACGACTGGGCCGGTTTCAGCGCGCTCACGAAGAGGCTTGGGAGCCGGGTCCAGATCGTCGGCGACGACCTCTTCGTCACGAACACGAAGTTCCTCTCGCGCGGCATCGAAGAAAAGGCCGCCAACTCGATCCTGGTCAAGGTCAACCAGATCGGCACGCTCACCGAGACGCTCGCGGCCATCGAGATGGCCAAGCGCGCCGGCTTCACCGCGATCGTGAGCCACCGCTCGGGCGAGACCGAGGACACGACGATCAGCCACGTCGTCGTCGCGACGAACGCCGGCCAGATCAAGACCGGCTCCGCCTGCCGGACCGACCGCGTCGCCAAGTACAACCAGCTCCTGCGCATCGAGGAGGAGCTGGGCGCGGCGGCCGAGTACGCCGGCGAGGGCGCGTTCTACAACCTGCGGTAGGGGCGGAATGCCCGCCGCGGGCGCGGCGGGCGAGACGGGACCCGGCGGAGAGGAGGCGAGTCATGGCTGCCTATTTCGACCATGCCGCCACCACGCCGCTCGATCCGGCGGTCCTCGAAGCCATGCGGCCATACCTGGCCGGGGAATACGGCAACCCCGCCTCGCTGTACGAGTTAGCGAACCGCGCAGAGCGCGCGGTCGAGCGAGCGCGCGCGCAGGTTGCCGCGCTCCTCGGTGCCGAGCCGCGCGAGATCGTCTTCACCAGCGGCGGCACCGAGGGCGACAACTGGGCGCTCAAGGCGCTCGCCCTGCGGGAGGGGCGCGCCCCCGGCCGCGTCGTCACGAGCACGGTCGAGCACCACGCCGTGATCGAGTCGGCCGAGTATCTCGAAAAGCTCGGCGGCGAGGTCACGCACGTCGCGGTCGACGGCCACGGCCGGGTGGACCCGGCCGCCGTGGCCGAGGCGCTGGATGTGGGCGAGAAGCCCGCGGTCGCGTCGATCATGGCCGCGAACAACGAGGTCGGCACGATCGAGCCGGTGGGCCAGATCGCCGCGCTCTGCCGCGAGCGGGGCGTGCCCTTCCACACCGACGCGGTCCAGGCCGTGGGCAAGGTCCCCTTCGACGCGCACGCGTTGGGGGTGGACTTGGCCTCGATCTCGTCGCACAAGATCTACGGCCCGAAGGGCGTCGGCGCGATGTACGTACGCAGGGGGTTCCGGCTCGCGGGCTTCATGCACGGCGGCGCGCAGGAGCGGGGCCGCCGGGCGGGCACGGTGAACGTCGCGGGCGTGGTGGGGCTGGGGAAGGCCGCGGAGCTCGCGCGCGAGGGACTCGAGGCGGAGCGCGCGCGCCTCGCGGCGCTCGGGGAACGCCTTGCCGAGGGGCTCCTCGGGCGCGTGCCGAAGATCGCGATTACCGGTCACCCGACCGAGCGGCTGCCCGGGTTCGTCTCGTTCACGGCGCAGGGCGTGGAGGGCGAGGCCATGCTGCTCGGGCTCGACGCGGAGGGCTTCGCGGTCTCCTCGGGTTCGGCGTGCACGACCGGATCCCTCGAGCCCTCGCACGTGCTCCTGGCGATGGGCATCCCGCCCGAGGTCGCGCACGGATCGGTGCGCATCTCGCTCGGCCGCGAGAACACCGGGGAGGAAGTGGGGCGCTTCCTCGAAGTCTTCGGGCGCGTGGTCGAGCGGTTGCGCGCGATGAGCCCCACATGGAAGGGCTGACCGTGCCGGCCTGCGTCCTCCATCTGGCGAACATCTGGGACCCGCAGGAGTCGCGCGAGTGGTGGGGCCAGGGCGATCTCATCCTCGCGGCCGCGATTGCGGTCGTGCTCGTCGTCGCGATCATCGTCTTTCACATCCTGATCCAACGGCGATCGCGCGAGCGCATCCTGCGCGAACGGCGTGAGATATTCCGCCGCATGGTCCGGGACTGCGGCCTCTCCTCGGCGCACGTCGAGATTCTGAAGCACCTGGTGGTGCACTCGGCCCCCACGCGGCCGCACCTCGTGGTCACGAGCCTCAACTTCTACGACAGCATCGTCGATCAGGAGCTCGCGCGCCTCGACCGCGAGGGCCACCCCCTCGATGCCCGGCAGCGCTTCGCGAACCTCTGCATCGAGGCGCGCGAACGGCTCTTCTACGGCGAACGCGGCGGGGGCACGGTCCTGGAGAGCACGAAGGACCTCCTTCCGAACCAGAAGCTGCGCATCGAGATCAAGGGTCAGGAGGGCACCTTCGCGGCCTCGGTCATCCAGTCGAGCGAGAGTTCGCTGACCATCACGATGCCCACGGACAGCGCCGGCCAGCCCGTGCCGCTGACGCGCGGGGCGGAGATCGTCTGCTACCTCACCGCGCGCAGCGATGCGATCTACAGCTTCACCACCGGTGTGGCCGGGATTCGCGGGGGGCGGCTCACGGCCGTGCATCTCTGGCACAGCAGCGAGCTCGACCGGAGCCAGCTGCGCAACTCGGTGCGCATGAGCGTGGACGTGCCCGTCCGCTTCCACCGCCTTGAGATCGACGGCATCCCGGCCGCCCCGGATGCTTCCGCCGCCCCCCCCGACGCCGTCCCTGACGCTCCCCCCGCCGCCCCCGCCGTCCCCGACGGCGTCCCCGACGGCGACCGCACCCCGCCGCCCGTGGACCCGGAGCTCCTGCAGAATGCCCGGCACGTGGGCCTCTTCGAGGGCATGATGCGCGACTTCTCGCTCGGGGGTATGTGCATGCGCTGCCCCTCCCCGTTCCGGAAGGGCGATCACCTCGGCATCCTGCTCCCGATCTTCGACACGGTCGGGGAGCGCTCCGGCGAGATCGAGTTCATCGGCCGCGTGGTGGGCTCGGCCGAGGTGGATTCGCTCCGCGGAAAGACCTGGAACGTCCATGTTCAGTTCGTGGGGATGGGCGAGGAGGCTCAGGCACAGCTCATGATCAACATGTTTCGCCTTCAGCGCCACCTCGGTCGGCACGCCAAGCCCGGTGCCTAGTCGGTCGCCGCACCGGCGGCTGCACTCCGCCGACCGGCTATAGTCCGGAAGATATCAAGCACCATCCCTTGGAGGTCCGGGCTCGGGAGTCCCAATATTTTGTATATTTTTTCTTTTTTTTTCTTGACACATCGCGTCACACGGCCTAAAAGTGCAAACCATTGGAGTTTGGTGTTTGGTGTGGGCCCACACCGAACAAGGGACCTGTGAGAAGGAGGAGAGAGATGGCGAAGAAGAAGAAGGCAGCCAAGAAGAAGAAGAAGGTCGTCAAGAAGAAGAAGGCCAAGAAGAAGAAGTAAACGCCTTCCGAGAGTCAACGAATCTCGGCCCCCGCCGGGCTGCGGTCCGGCGGGGGTTCTTCTTTACCGGGGGCCGGCCCTCGCGCAGGGCGCCGCCAGTGCGCGTCCGCACGCCGCGCTTGACGGGTCGCGGGGGCGGACCTATACTCGCGCTGCGGAAAGGGGTGCCCTATCACGCCGGACACGGTTCTCCTCGTCTTCGCGGCGGTCCTCGGCGCGATCATCGGCTCCTTCCTCAATGCCGTCATCTACCGCCTGCCGCGTGATATCTCGCTGTGGAAGGAGAAACGTTCCTTCTGCCCCGCGTGCCGGGCGCGTATCGCCTGGTACGACAACGTCCCGATCCTGAGCTACCTCGTCCTGCGCGGGCGGTGCCGTGCGTGCCGGGCGCACATTGCCGCGCGGTACCTCGGGGTCGAGCTTCTCTGTGCCGCACTTTTCGCGCTCGCGTACTGGCACATTCGCGTGCGAAATCCCGACGCGCTCGGCTTTCCGGCCCTCGCCCTGTATCTGCCGCTCATGGCAGGGGTTGTGGCGCTCGCCTTCATCGACCTCGAGCACATGATCCTGCCGAACGAGATCACGCTCGCGGGGGTGGTCCTCGGGCCGGTGCTCGCGCTCGCCTGGCCGCATCTCTTCTGGGACCGTATCGAGTGGTTCGAGAAGATCCTCGCCTGGGACGCGCCGGCGGCGGTCGTCCACCGCGCCGATGCGCTCGCGGACAGCCTCGCGGGCATGGTCCTGGGCGGCGGGATGATCTGGCTCACGGGGCGTCTCGGCAGGGCGGTCTTCCGGAAGGAGGCCATGGGCGGCGGGGACGTGAAGCTCGTGGCCGCGTTCGGCGCGATGCTCGGCTGGAAGGCGGCGGTGTATATCTTCTTCCTCGCGCCGGTCGTCGGCTCGGTCATCGGCATCGCCATGTACCTCAAGACGAAGAACCGCTACGTGCCCTTCGGGCCCTTCCTGACCTTTGCGGCCGTGGTCGTCCTCTTCTACCAGCCGATCGCGAGCGCGTACCTGCACAACGCGGCGACGGGCCGCATCGTGCCGCTGCACCACGCGGTGCCGCTCGTCCCGCGCGGATGGGAGATCGGCGCGCCATGATCGCGGTCGTGGACTGCGGCTCGGGGAACCTCCAGAGCGTGACCAAGGCCTTCGAGCACCTGGGCGCGGAGACGATTCTCACGTCCGACCCCGCGTACCTGGCCGCGGCCGAAAAAATCGTCCTGCCCGGGCAGGGTGAGTTCGGGAACGTGCGGCGCCAGATCGACGCACGCGGCCTGACCGGGGTGCTCCTCGATCGCGCGCGAGAGGCCGATGACGGCGGACGGCCCTTCCTGGGTATCTGCGTGGGGCTCCAGGTTCTCTTCGAGCGCTCGGCCGAGTCGCCGGGCGTCGAGGGCCTGGGCGTCTGGACGGGCGGGTGCGCCCGCTTCGACATCGAGGCGCTCGGGCGCGAGGGGCACAAGATCCCGCACATGGGCTGGAGCCCGGTCGAGCCCGCGCCCGCCGCGGCCGGAAGCGTCTACGGCGGGGTGCCTGCGGGGGCGTACTTCTACTTCGTGCACTCGTACGTCGTCGAGCCGGCGGAGGACTCTCTCGTGGCCCTGCGCGCCGAGTACGGCCGCCCCTTCGCGGCCGCGTGCGCGCGAAGGCGGCTCTTCGGCAGCCAGTTCCACCCGGAGAAGAGCCAGGCCGGGGGCCTGGCGATCCTGAAGGCCTTCGTGGATCTCTGAGGAGCGCAGCCGGTGGCGAATCCGGGAAGGCGCGTGAAGCGCGGGGCGCGGGAGAGGGAGGCGGACTGGGCGCGGAGCGCGGCCTCGGACGCCGAGGTCGCCGCGCGTCTCGAGGCGGTCCGCGCCGTGCTCGGGAGGCGGGGCGCCGACGCGCTCCTCGTCTCGGGCGTGGCGAACGTGAGGTACCTCTCCGGGTTCACGGGCGACAGCTCCTGGGCGCTCGTGACGGCCCGACGGGCGGAGCTCGTCACCGACTTCCGCTACTTCGAGGAAGCGGCCGCGAGCGCGCCGCTCTTTCGGGTCGCGCCCCGGAGGCGGACGCTGCTCTCGGCCGCGGTCGGCCGCCTCAAGCGGCTGCGCTCCAGGTGCATCCTGTTCGAGTCGCAGCACATGACCGCCAAGGACGCGGTGGAGTTGGGCTGGTCCCTGGGCGGGCGCGTCCTGAAGCCGGCCGGACCGCTCCTCGAGCGGATGCGCCAGGTCAAGAGCCCGGGCGAGGTTGCGCGCCTCCGCGGGGCGGTCCGCGCGGCCGAGCGGGCCTTCCGGTGGTTGCGGCGGCGACGCTTCGCCGGGCGGACCGAGCGCGAGGTCGCGGCCGACCTCGTGCGGCGCCTCGTGCGCGAGGGTGCCGACGGCCCGGCCTTTCCCGTCATCGCGCTCGCGAACGCGCGCGCGAGCCTGCCCCACGGACGTGCCTCGATCGCGCGGTTCCACGCGGGCGGGACCGCGCTTTTCGACTTCGGCGCGCGCGTGGGAGGGTATCATTCCGACTTGACGCGCTCCTTCGCGCTCGATAGAATCCCCGGCAAGTACCGGCGCATTCACGATCTGGTGCGGCGGGCGCAGAGGGCCGCGCTCGCGGCGGTGCGGCCGGGGGCGCGCTTGGCGGACGTGGACCGTGCGGCGCGCGAGGTTATCGTGCGCGGCGGGTACGGCGGCGCGTTCGGTCACTCGACCGGCCACGGCGTGGGGCTCGAGGTGCACGAGTTGCCGGTGGTCGGGCCGCGCGCCCGGGGGCGGCTGAAGCCCGGGATGGTCTTCACGGTCGAGCCGGGCGTGTACCTTCCGGGCGAGTTCGGCGTGCGCATCGAGGACGACGTGCTCGTGACCGAGGACGGGTGCGAGGTACTGAGCCGTCTGCCGAGGGGATGTTAGGGAGTAGGGGGGCGCGACCGTGGACACCCAGCGTATCCACGAACTCCTGGACCTCATGAAAGCGAACGGTCTGGCGGAGCTTGAGGTCGAAGAGAAGGGCGTGCGGGTGCGGCTCGTGAAGACCCCGCCGGCCCCGCCCCAGGTCACGATCACCCCGGCCGCGGGCGCGGTCGCGGCGGCGCCAAGCGGGCCGGCCGCCGAGAGCGCGGCCGAGCCGGCCATCCCGGACGGCAACTTCATTCTCAAGAGCCCCATCGTTGGCACCTTCTATCACGCGTCCTCGCCCGAGGCCGACCCCTTCGTCGAGCCCGGCGACGAGGTCGGGCCCGAGACCGTGGTCTGCATCATCGAGGCCATGAAGGTCATGAACGAGATCAAGGCCGAGACGAACGGGATCGTCCGCGAGGTCCTCGTCGAGAACGCGCACGCGGTCGAGTACGGGCAGCCGCTTCTCGTCATCGAGCCGCGGCCGGCGGGCGACGAGTAGGACGCGCCCCTATGTTTAGCCGGGTCCTCATTGCCAACCGGGGGGAGATTGCGCTGCGGATCATCCGCACCGCGCGACGCCTGGGGATCGAGACGGTCGCGGTCTACAGCGAGGCCGACCGCGACGCCTCCTGGCTGCGCCTCGCCGACGAGGCCATCTGCATCGGCCCGGCCGCGGCGGGGCGCAGCTACCTGCACATCCCCAGCATCATCGCCGCGGCCGAGATCACCGACGTGGAGGCGATCCACCCCGGCTACGGCTTTCTCGCCGAGAACGCACACTTCGCGGACGTCTGCCGATCCTGCCAGATCGCCTTCATCGGCCCGCCGGTCGAGGCAATGGAGGCGCTCGGGGACAAGAGCCGTGCGCGCACCCTCGCGCGCGAGGCGGGCGTGCCGGTCGCGCCGGGCTCGGACGGCCCGGTCGAGGACGAGGCCGACGCCCTGCGCTGGGCGCACAAGATCGGATACCCGGTCATGATCAAGGCCGCGGCGGGCGGGGGCGGCCGCGGCATGCGCGTGGCCCACAACGACGTCACGCTCGTGAACCAGTTCACGGGCGCGCGCGCCGAGGCTGAGGCCGCCTTCAGCGACGGGCGGGTCTACATCGAGCGGTTCATCGAGAACCCCCGGCACGTGGAGATCCAGATCCTCGCCGACGGGCACGGGAACGTCGTGCACCTGGGCGAGCGCGACTGCACGGCCCAGCGCCGTCACCAGAAGCTCATCGAGGAGTCCCCCAGCCCGGTCGTGGACCGCCGCGCGCGCGAGGAGATGGGCCGCGCCGCGGTGCGCATCGCGCGCGCCGCCGGCTACCGGAACGCCGGCACGGTCGAGTTCCTGATCGACCGGAAGAAGAAGTTCCACTTCATCGAGGTCAACGCGCGCATCCAGGTCGAGCACCCCGTGACCGAGGCGGTCACGGGCACGGACCTGATCGAGCAGCAGTTTCGGATGGCCGCGGGCGAGACGCTCGGCCTGCGCCAGAAGGACGTGCGCCTCGAGGGGCATGCGCTCGAGGTGCGCGTCAACGCCGAGGATCCCTACCGCGATTTCGCGCCCTCGCCGGGTCTCGTGGAGGTCTTCATGCCGCCGGTCGGCGAGGGGGTGCGCGTGGACACGCACGTCTACGCCGGCTGCCGCGTCCCGGCGGCGTACGACTCGCTGCTCGCGAAGGTGATCGTCCACGCGGCCACGCGCGAACAGGCGATCGGGAGGATGCGCCTGGCCCTCGACGAGTTCATTGTCGAAGGCGTGGCGACCACGATCCCGCTGGCGCAGGAGCTTCTCTCGCACGCGCGCTTCCGCGCGTGCGACTACGATACGTCGTTCGTCGAGGACGTGCTCGGATAGGAGGCGAGGCCAATGCGCGGTGCGGTCCGGAGCCTGGCGGTCATCGGATGGGTCCTCCTCGGCGCGATCGGGCTCATGCTCGTCGTCCGTTTCTTCGGCGAGGCGTGGTTCGAGCGGGTCTACTGGGAGAAGCTCCCCCTCGTGAGCGACCCGAGGAGCCCGTGGGCACTCCTGGCGGGGGCGGCACTGATCGTGCTCGACGTCTTCGTGCTCCTGGAGCTCCTCTTCGGCGGGAAGCGCCCGAAGCGGATGACCTTCAAGGACACCGACGGCGACGAGCTCGTGATCGACCTCGTCGGCATCGAGCAGTGCCTCGAGCGCATGCTCGGCGGCGAGGAGGCCGTGCAGTGGGCGCACGTCGAAGTGGACGTGAGCGAGGCGCGCAAGCCCTTCTGCCGCTTCGAGATCGGCCTGCGCGAGGAGTCCGACCTCAAGACGCACCTGAAGCAGCTCAAGGCCAAGGTCGTGGCGCGCTTCGAGGAGCTCCTGCGGCTCGGCACCGAGCTCGACGTGCGCGCCTACGCGCGCCTGGTGCCCTCTCGCCGCGTGGCCAAGCGCGCGGTCGCGCCGGTGCCGGCCGCGCCCGCGCCCGCCGCGCCCGCGCCGGTCGCCGCGTCGCCCCCGGCCGCCCCCGCCGCCCCCGCGCTCGGCGGGCCGAAGCCGATGGAGTTCAAGGGCATCGAGTACCCGGTGGACAAGAGCGAGGGCGGGGGGGAGAAGAAGGAGTAAGCGGCCCCGCAGGGCCTTTTGGGAGAGGAAGCGACCTCATGGCGATCAAGCGGGTGGGAGTGCTGACCGGCGGCGGCGACTGCCCGGGTCTCAACGCGGTGATCCGGGGGCTCGTGACGCGCCTGGCGGCGGGGGGCGTCGCGACCGTGGGCCTGCTCGAGGGCTGGCGCGGCCTGCTCGAGGCGAGGACGCGGGATCTCTCCGTCGCGGACGTGCGCGACATCCTACACCTGGGCGGCACGATCCTCGGCTCCTCGCGCACGAACCCGTTCAAGAACGCCGAGCGGGACGTGCCGCGCGTGCTCGAGAACGTGAAGAAGCTGAAGCTCGACGCGCTCGTGCCCGTGGGCGGCGACGACACCCTGGGCGTCGCGGCCAAGCTCTACACGCAGCACAAGCTCCCCACGGTCGGCGTGCCCAAGACGATCGACAACGACCTCTCCGGCACGGAATTCACCTTCGGCTTCGACACCGCGGTCGAGGTCTGCACGCAGTGCATCGACCGCGTGCGCACCACGGCCGAGAGCCACCGCCGCGTGCTCGTGGTCGAGGTCATGGGCCGGCACGCCGGCTGGATCGCCGGCTTCGCGGGCCTCGCCGCCGGCGCGGACTGGGTCTGCGTGCCCGAGGAGGAGATCGACATCGAAGCGCTCGCGGCGAGCCTGGCTCGCGGCCGCGAGGCGGGCGACCTCTACAACCTCGTCGTCGTGGCCGAGGGCGCGAAGCTCGCCGCCGGGGGTGCCCCCGGGGGCGCCGGCGACGTCACGCAGGACGGGTCGCTCGACTCGTTCGGGCACGTGAAGCTCGGCGGCATCGGCAAGCGCCTCGCCAAACTCATCGAGGAGAAGACCGGCTTCGAGGCGCGGCACGTCATCCTCGGGCACGTACAGCGCGGCGGTGCGCCGACCGCGACCGACCGCATCCTCGGCACGCGCTACGGCGTCAAGGCGGCCGAGATGGTCCTCGCCGGCGAGTTCGGCCGGATGCCCGCGCTCGTGGGCAGCGAGATCAAGGCCGTGGACCTCTCCTTCGCCGCGGGCGAGACCAAGACGCTCCGGCCCGACTACCTCGCGCTCGCGAAGGTCTTCTACGCCTGAGGTGCGGCGCAGCGAATTAAAGAAGGGGCGGCCTTTCGGGGCCGCCCCTTTTGGTTTGTGCCGCGCGCGGCTACCCGGCGGCCTGAGCCGGGTTCAAGACGCGCCCCAGGAAGAGGACGCTCCCCGTCGTGTTGTCGCGGATAAGAAACAAAAACGGCCGGTCGGCCCGGAAGACCGGCGGCATGCCCCGCTCCATGATCACGGCCGTGGCCGCGGCGGCCTCGGTGCCCTTCTCGTCCACGGCCACGAAGGCCTTGTGGATGACGTCGGAGATGACAAGCCCTCCCCTGCCGTCGATGCCCGAAAAATCGCCGCCCGCGGGCATGCCCATGGCCTGGAGCGTCGAGAGAAGGCTGCGCCGCCAGGTCACCTTGAACCGCGGGAGCGTGACCCAGACCCCGTTGGCCGGGCGCAGGCCCGCGAGCCACTTCGAGAGCCTCTCCGGTGTCAGCGCCTTCTCCAGCTTCGCGAGGCCGTTCGGCTCGTCGGGGAGAAGGAGAATCATGCTCAGTGCCTCGCCCTCGTAGGGCATCTCGATCGCGGCGAGGCCGTCGCCCCGGAAGAGGGCGAAGTCGCCGGTCTGGCGCATCATCGGCACGGTGACCGTCTCCTTCGGCGAGACGCGGAACCGGCCGTCGCGGGTCTTTTCCGGGTCGAAGGGCGAGGACCAGAAGCCCTTGAAGTAGATCGCGTTCGTGAGGACGAGGACCGTGTCGGCCGTCAGGTCGCCTTTCTGGAGGAGGTCCTTGATCTTCTCCTTCGTCTTCTCCTCGACCCAACGGTTGATGATCTTGCGCGCCTCCTCGGTCGCACGCGCGAAGTCCACGAGGTTCAGGCCCGCGCCGTAGTGGCGCCGGTTGAGCGCGAGGAACGAGTCGAGGAACCGGTAGCCCTTCTGGCCCCAGAGGGCGTTGGCGACGGCGAGCTCGTAACTGCCGTCGGCACCGCCTTCGTTGAGCTGCCGTGTCAGCGCACCGAACGCGGCGTGCAGCGCCTCGCCCTCCGGCTCGAAGTGCAGGGCCTTGCGCATCTGTTTCTCCGTCTCGCCGCGCGCGCCGGCGCAAGTCATGGCGAGGGCGCTGGAGATGCTGTACGGCGAGAGGAAGAGGTTCTTGTCTTTATTCTTCTCGTCCGCCGCGAGCCTCGCGTAGAGCTCGCACGCGAAGCGAGTGTTGCCCGGCACGACCGCCTTCGCTTCGCCGGGCGCGGGCATCTCCGCGGCCGCGGTCGCAGCCGGTTCCGGCCCGGCCGCGAGAGCCGGTTCGATCATGGGCGCGGGAGCGGGTACGGAAACCACCGGCGCTTCGGCGGGCGGGACGGCCGGCTCCTCGGCGACCGCCCCGGGCGCGCTCGCCACGACCGCGGGAGCGGGGCGCTCCCCGTCCCCGGCCCGTACGCCGCCCGCGAGCGGCGCGAGCGCGAGCAGCACTGCGGCCGCGACCGCGGCCAGTACGAACGGTTTCACCTGGTTCCACACCATCGCTCTCATGCTTCCCTCCATCCATCGAGTGGCCCTGACCGTGGCGCCCGCCGTTCCGAGGCAGGCCGCCTGGATGGAGGCCACGAGGCCCGCCGGCGGCGCGGCCGAGGCGCGGCCCGCGAGCAGCGTCCCGAGGATCGCGGCCGAGAGCATCGCGCCCCGCTTCGCGAGGCGCGCTCTCAGCTTCTCGAGCCCGCGCGCCACGCGCATCGAGACGGCGCTCTGCGAGATGCCCAGCTCCCGCGCGGTCTCGGCCTGCGAGAGGCCGTCCACGTGGCGCAGCACGACCGCCGCGCGGTAGCCCGCCGGGAGCTTCGCGAGCGCGGCGTCGAGGTGCGGGGCGACCCGGCGCCACCGCGCCTCGTCCCGCGTCCCGCGCGGGGCCTCCTGCGTTCGCATGGCCGCCTCCTCCCGCACGCTTCGCCGGATGCGCTCCCGCCGGGCGCGCGCGGCCACGAAGGTCGCGGTCCGCACGAGCCATCCCGCCAGTCCCGGCTGGCCCGCGAGCCGCCGCGCCTTGCGCGCGAGGATCAGGAACACGGCCTGCGAGACGTCCTCCGCCGCGTGCGCGTCGCCAGTCACGCGCCGGGCGGCCGCGTAGACCTTGCCCGCGTGCCGGGCCGCGAGCTCGGCAAAGGCCTCGCCCGAGTCCTTCCGCACGTAGGCGGCGAGAAGGTCCCGATCCGTCGCGCGCACTACCAGTACCTCCATCCAATGGCCTATCCCCGCAGGCTGGGGCCGGACCACGTGCTTTTTCGCGATTTCGTCCGAAGGTTAGACGCGGCGCGCGCCGCGGGGTTTCGCCCTTTGCCGAAAAAAGGGCGTAATCCCTTGTTGTAAAAGCAATTGTGCCCACACCGAAGTGCTGGCAAGGGCGGCTCCTTCCTATTCCTCGTTCTTGGCGGGGCCGACCGGGATCACGAGCTTCATGCCCACCGGCAGCGCGGTCGGCTCGATGCCGCCGTTGGCCTCCTGAATCTCCGTCCAGCGTCCGGGCGCGCCGTAGATCATGATGGCGATCTCCGAGAGCGTGTCCCCCTCCCGGACGGTGAGCGTGTAGTGCCGGTCGATGTGCGGCCCGTTCTCCTTCCACCATTTTTCCCATGCGGCCGCGACCGCCGGGTCGGTGACGATCCCTCCCTCCCGGAAGCGCTGGTGGAACCAGTTCTCGAGCGCACGCTCGGCGTGCCAGTTCCCCCCGCGCCCGAGCGCTTCGATCAGGAGCGGCAGGGCGCGGAGGTCCCGCCGCCCGGCGAGGGCGAGGCCCGCCGCCTCGCGGACCTCGGGCTCCCCGTCCTCGACGAGCGAGTGAAGGATCTCTCGCGCCTCCGGCGAGTCGTGCACCCCGTGCCACGCGAGGGAATCGGCGACCGCGCGCCGGACGGGAGCGCTCGGGTCGCCCGCCGCCCTCCGGAGCGCCTCGAACAGGCCCAGGCGCATCGCGCGCGGCACGGCCGCGCGCCGCACGCTCTCGCTCTCGTCGGCGAGCGCGCGCTCCATGTCCGCGGGATCGGGCTCGGGGATCGCGGCGAGCATCATGACGGCCGCCTCGCGGACGGTCGCGTCCCGGTCCGATCGCATCACCTTTCTGAGGACCGAGACCGCCTCGCCGCTCCCGGCGGGCGGCTCGCTTCCCCGGCGGCGGCCCGCGCCCGCGGCCGCGCCGAGGATCCGGACCGTCGCGTGGCGCGTCTCGCTCCTTCCCTCCTCGTCCTTTTCGCCGAGCGTCCATCCCGGCGCGCGCAGGAGGAGCCCCAACCGCCGCGCGGCCGCCGTGGGCCCGCCGAGCTTCTCGACCGCGTCCATAAGGGTGGCGTGAGGCGAGCGCCATCCTGCGCGCGGTCGCCGGGCGCTGGTAAGGGGGGCGCGTCTGCCTCCGGCCACCGCGCGGACGGTCGCGCGGGTGTGGAGGAAGGGGCCGAGGTAAAGCAAACCGAAGAGGGCGAGCGCGCCGACCAATAAAACGGCCCCGCCGCCGAGCGCGAGGGCCATCCGCGTCGAGAGCCCGCTCGATCGGGGCGCTTCTTTCTCGGGCATGTGTTCGTCCGCCATCCGTGGGGATTATACCCCCTGGCGGCGCTTTTCTTTCGGGGTTTCTTTTTGAAGCCTTCCGGCGCGCGCTACACGTAGTTGTACCCGTACCGGAGCGTCGGCAGGGGCAGCGCCTTGGCGAGCACCTCGCCGAGCGCGCCCGCACCGGCGAACCACTCGCGGTCGGCGCCGTCGGCGTCGCCGAAGAAGGCGCGCGGGAGCTTGTCCCAGTCGAGGCAGAGCGCGTCCGCGCCCAGTCGGAACTCGACGTGCCCGTCAAGCGTGAGGCGCACGCCGACTTCATTGGCGGCATCGCCCGCCCGCTCGCGTGCGAGCGGAAGGGCCGCGCGCCAGAGCGCGAGGGGCCCAAGCACCTTGAGCGTGTAATAGCCCGGCACCGGCTCGGCCGCGACGAGCGCGCCCTCGAGCTGCGCGCGCAGGGCCGCGTCGTGCTCGGGCACCTTGAGGTGGAACACGTCCACCGGCTGCTGCTTCGCGATGGACGAGAGCGCGCCCGCCACGAGCCGCCGGTCGCCGGCCCACTCCGTGACGCGGTTCTCGCCCTTGCGCGTCTCGTGCACGACGAGGTAGGCGGCCGGTTTCCCGCCGCGCTTGACGAGGTACGGCGTGGCCGGATGGTTCTCGCAGACCTTGGTCGCGAGCGCGTCACGCCACTCCCCCACCGAGCGCACCCAGGCGGCGGGTTCGGCCGAGTTGAGCGCGGCGAGAGCCTCGACCCCGTCCCACGCGGGCGCGACCTCGAGAGCGCCGTCGGCGATCTCTCCCGCCTTCTCGGGCGAGACGCGGAAATGCGCCCACCGCCCCACGCGGCGCGCGCCCTGGCGCGTGTAGAGCGAGCGCGCGCCCGAGATGAGAAGGCCGTGCACGCCCGCGGCGACCATGCGCGCCTCGCAGTCGGCGTACACCTGCGAGGCGAGGCCCCGCCCGCGGTAGGCCTCGTCGGTCACGACCGAGCCGAGGCACGCGAGGCGCACGCGCGCGCTGACGAGCTTCGCCTCGAAGACGCGGTAGGCGATGAAGCTCGCCGGCCGCGCGCCGTCGAAGATCGCGCGGCAGTTCTCGAGATTCGCATCGGCGTAGAGCGGCGCGTACTCGTCGCGCATCTCGGGCCGGAAGACGCGGCCGACCAGTTCAAGAAGCGCGGGGCGCTCGGCCGCCGTCAGCGCGCGGGGTCCGTCGAGCTCGGCCATGATGTCGTCCTTCCTCTACTCGTCTTTCCCGTCCGCCTTGTTCTCGAGGACGGGCACCTCGAAGAGCGGGCACGGCGCGTACTCGCTCGTGAGGTAGATCGCGCGCCCGTCCGGACCGTACGAGATTCCCTCGCCCTTGCGGCGGGCCGGCATCGCGAGCCGCCGCCCCTCTCGGCCGAAGGCCTCCGGCCAGGTCTCGTCCTCGGCGCGCGCGTACTCGTAGGCGTCGGCGTAGGTGCCCACGAGTGCGCGCCGGCCGTCGGGCGAGATGTCCATGGCCGTGACCGTGGGGATGCGCAGCGTCGCGACCGCCACCGCCCTGGCCGGCTCGCCCGCGGTGTAGCCGTCTTCCGGCCAGCCTTCGGCGAGGGGGCCCGGCAGGGTGTAGACCTTGCACGTAGCCGCCTTCCTCTTGCTGACGAGGTAGATGGCACCCGTCGCCGGGTCCACGGCCGCGGCCTCGCAGTTGTGCGAGCCGTCCTCGTAGACGAAGGGGATCGCCTCGGCGTCGAGCCGCCTGGGCACGGCCGGCTTCTCTTCCTCGGCGACCTCCGGCTCCTCGAGCCAGTAGAGCGCATATTGGCCTCGCAGCGAGAAGTTGTCGCCCACGTCCGCAGCGAGGAGGTAGCTCGTCTCCTTGATCTTGACGGCGGCCATGTCCTCCCAGTCGATCGCGCCGGCGCGGACGTCGAAGACGCCCAGGCTCTCGCCCTTGCGATTGAAGGCGTAGAGGCGCGGCCGGCCGCCCGAGTCGTTGTGCGTCCAGAAGACGCCGGGGTTGCACCGGCTCGCGGCGAGACCGCTCGACTCGTCGATGGCACCGTTCGCCAGATGCGCGATGCGCTTGCCCTCGCCATATTGAATGGGCGCCGGCGGCTTCTTTTCGATGGGCTCGCCGCCCTCGCCGCCGCCCCCCGTCGCCGGGGCCGCGCCCCCCTCGGCTCCCCGGCAGGAGGCGAAGGACGCGGCCGCGAGCGCGAACGCGAGCGCGGCCCACCGGCCGGTCCGGCCCGCCTTCGCACCGGAGCGTCTTTGTCCGGGCATGGCGACCTCCTTTCGAGAGGGGCGAGTGTATCCCTTTCGCGCGCCGGGGGCAAGCCCCGCCGCGGGGCCCAAACGCCCTTGAAATTTTCCCGCCGCTCGCCTACCTTATAGACGAAGGAAACACGCCCTGCACACCCACCAGAGGGGGGATTCCAATGGCTCGCAGCAAGGTCACCATCGACGGGAACCAGGCCGCCGCGCACGTTGCGCACAAGGTGAGCGAGGTGATCGCGATCTACCCGATCACGCCCTCGAGCCCCATGGGCGAGTGGGCGGACGCGTGGTCCGCGGAGGGGAAGACGAACATCTGGGGCACGGTGCCCCTGGTGATGGAGATGCAGAGCGAGGGCGGCGCGGCCGGCGCGATTCACGGGGCGATCCAGGCCGGCGCGCTCTCGACGACCTTCACGGCCAGCCAGGGCCTGCTCCTCATGCTCCCGAACATGTACAAGATCGCCGGGGAGTTGACGAGCACGGTCTTCCACATCAGCGCGCGCACGGTCGCAACGCACGCGCTCTCGATCTTCGGCGACCACAGCGACGTGATGGCCTGCCGCGCGACCGGCTGGGGCATGCTCGCCTCGGGCAGCATCCAGGAGGTGATGGACTTGGCGCTCGTCGCGCACGCCTCGTCGCTGGCCTCGCGCGTGCCCTTCCTCCACTTCTTCGACGGCTTTCGCTCGAGCCACGAGATCCAGAAAATCGAGGAGCTGACCGAAGAGGACTGCCGTGCGATGATCGATGACGAGCTCGTGCGTGCGCACCGCGCGCGCGCGCTCACGCCGGACCGGCCCGTCCTGCGCGGCACGGCGCAGAACCCGGACGTTTTCTTCCAGGGGCGCGAGGCCGTGAACAAGTACTACCTCGCCTGTCCGGCCCTCGTGCAGGAGACCATGAGCAGGTTCGCCGCGCTCACGGGGCGGCGCTATCACCTCTTCGACTATGTCGGCGCGCCCGACGCCGAGCGCGTCATCGTGCTCATGGGCTCGGGCGTGGAGAGCGCGCACGAGGCGATCGAACACCTCGTCGGCGCGGGCGAGAAGGTGGGCGTCGTGAAGGTGCGCCTCTTCCGGCCGTTCTCGGCCGCGCACTTCCTCGCGGCCCTGCCGAAGAGCGTGAAGCGCATCGCGGTCCTCGACCGCACCAAGGAGGCCGGCGCGCCCGGCGAGCCGCTCTACGAGGACGTGGTCACCGCGGTGGCCGAGGCGGCCAGAGCCGGAACGCTCCCGTTCGCCGAGCGGCCGCTCGTGACGGGCGGCCGCTACGGTCTCTCGTCGAAGGAGTTCACGCCCGCGATGGTCAAGGGCGTGCTCGACGAGCTCGCGAAGGACTCGCCGCGGCCGCACTTCACCGTGGGCATCGAGGACGACGTGACGGGCCTCTCGGTCGAGTTCGACCCGTCCTTCTGCACCGAGTCGCACGAGGCCGTGCGCGCCATGTTCTACGGCCTGGGCTCGGACGGCACGGTGGGCGCGAACAAGAACAGCATCAAGATCATCGGCGAGGAGACCGAGAACTACGCCCAGGGCTACTTCGTCTACGACTCGAAGAAGGCCGGCGCGCTCACCGTCTCGCACCTGCGCTTCGGGCCCGAGCCCATCCGCTCGACCTACCTCGTCAGCCACGCGAACTTCATCGCCTGCCACCAGTGGGTCTTCCTCGAGAAGTACGACATCCTGAAGAACGCGGTCGAGGGCGCGACCTTCCTCCTCAACAGCACCTTCGCCCCCGACGAGGTCTGGGAGAAGCTGCCCTGCCCGGTGCAGGAGGAGATTCTCGCGAAGAAGATCAAGTTCCACGTCATCGACGCCTACAAGGTCGCGCGCGAGACCGGCATGGGCGTGCGTATCAACACGATCATGCAGACCTGCTTCTTCGCGATCAGCGGCGTCCTGCCGCGCGAGGAGGCCATCGCCCAGATCAAGAAGGCCATCAAGAAGACCTACGGCAAGAAGGGCGACGCGGTCGTCCAACAGAACTACGCGGCCGTGGACGCCACGCTCGCGAACCTGAACGAGGTGGCCGTTCCCGCGAAGGTCGCGGGCTGCGTCGAGATGCGCCCGCCCGTTCCGGTCGAGGCGCCCGAGTTCGTCCAGAAGGTCACCGCCGGCATCCTCGCCGGCGAGGGCGACGCGCTCCCCGTCAGCAAGATGCCCATCGACGGCACCTTCCCGACCGCGACCACGCAATGGGAGAAGCGCGCCGTCGCGCAGGAGGTCCCGGTGTGGGAGCCGGAGCTCTGCATCCAGTGCGGCAAGTGTTCATTGGTCTGCCCGCACGCGGTGATCCGCTACAAGATCTACGACGAGGCCGCGCTCGAGGGCGCGCCGGCCTCGTTCAAGAGCGCCGACGCGAAGGGCAAGGACTTCGCCGGCAGGAAGTTCACGATCCAGGTCGCGCCCGAGGACTGCACCGGCTGCGGCACGTGCGTCTTCGTCTGCCCGGCGAAGGACAAGGCGAAAGAGGGTCGCAAGGCGATCAACATGAGCCCGATGCTCCCGCTGCGCGAGGCCGAGGCCGGGAACTTCAAGTTCTTCCTCTCGATCCCGAACACGCCGAGGAACGAGGTCAAGACGAACACGGTGAAGGGTGTGGGGCTTCTCGAGCCGCTTTTTGAATTTTCGGGCGCGTGCGCCGGCTGCGGCGAGACGCCGTACGTCAAGCTCATGAGCCAGCTCTTCGGCGACCGCGCGATCATCTCGAACGCGACGGGGTGCTCCTCGATCTACGGCGGCAACCTGCCGACGACGCCCTGGGCCGTGGACAAGCACGGCCGCGGGCCGACGTGGTCTAACTCCCTCTTCGAGGACAACGCGGAGTTCGGCTTCGGCTTCCGGCTCACCATCGACAAGTTCAAGGAGTACGCGGGCGAGCTCGCGAAGCGCCTCGCCGGCTCGATCGGCGACGACCTCGTGCAGGGCCTGCTCGAAGCCGACCAGTCGAGCGAGGCGGGCATCGAGGCGCAGCGGGGCCGCGTCGCGGCGCTCAAGGAGAAGCTGCGCTCCGAGAAGTCCGAGGAGGCGAGGCAACTCCTCTCCGTCGCCGACTACTTCGCGAGGAAGAGCGTGTGGATCCTCGGCGGCGACGGCTGGGCGTACGACATCGGCTACGGCGGGCTCGACCACGTGCTCGCGAACGGCCGCGACGTGAACGTGCTCGTCCTCGACACCGAGGTCTACTCGAACACGGGCGGGCAGGCGTCGAAGTCCACGCCGCGCGGCGCGGTCGCCAAGTTCGCGGCCTCGGGCAAGCCGAGCCCCAAGAAGGACCTCGCCCTGATCGCGATGACCTACGGCCACATCTACGTGGCCAAGGTCGCGATGGGCGCCTCGGACAGCCAGTGCGTCAAGGCCTTCCTCGAGGCCGAGAGCTACGACGGCCCGTCCTTGATCATCGCCTACAGCCACTGCATCGCGCACGGCATCGACATGACGACCGCGATGGATCTCCAGAAAGCGGCGGTGGCCTCGGGCCACTTCCCGCTCTTCCGCTACGACCCGCGCCTCGCGGCCGCCGGCAAGAACCCGCTCCACCTCGACAGCAAGGCGCCGACGATTCCGTACAAGGACTTCGCCTACCAACAGACGCGCTTCAAGGTGCTCACGAAGACCAATCCCGAGGAGGCCGCGCGCCTCCTCGAGCTCGCGCAGGGGGACGCGGACCTGCGCTGGAAGATGTACGAGAGCCTCGCGAAGATCAACGAGGTCCCGGGCGAGGGGTAGCACGCGCGATTGAATGAGCTAATCCCGGGCCGTCCTCGAGAGGGGCGGCCCGGATTCTTGAAAGGGACGAGAAATGAGCCGCGCGACTCTCGGTTTCGCGATAATGGCGCTTCTCGCGGCAGGCTGCGAGCCTCGCGACGTTCCGTGCTTCAGCCCGGACGGGAAAGAGGTCGCCCTGCTACTCACGGAGAAGGGCGGTGCACCCGCCAAGGCGGGCGAGGAGGCTCGGGCCGTGGGAGTTGTCCCCGTCGGTGGCGGGGCGCGGCGCGATTTTCCCGTGCCTGCGGGGTGGACCGCCGACGGCCTCATCTGGACCGGCGGACGGCTTCTCGTCGAGGTCAAGCGCCCCCTCGAGGAGCCGCGAAAGGGTGGACCGACGGTCGAGGCGAAATATGTGACGCTCGATCCGGTCTCCGGCCGGTCTGGCGAGACGAAGATATCCCCGCACATCTCGTTCCTTCCCTTCGCGGGCCGATTCAAGGGAAAGAGCTGCGTCTATGCGCCGGACATGGACACCAAATCGACGAAGGTATTCTCGATGGACGACCTCGCCGAGCTCGGCGCCTTCCCCTTCGAGGCGCAGGGCGCCGGGGACGGCTGGTTCATCCGAGTGGCCCGAGGGAACGTGACGCGGCCGATCATCGAGGGCGAACACACCGGATGGATCCTCGACTCCCTGCCCGAAGAGGGGCGCACCGTGACCCGGGAGGAGATGACCTCGGTCGAGGTCTTCAGTCTCGACGGGAAGAAGACCTGCACGATTCCCCGCGAGGAGATCGCCAAGGCCTGTTATCGCAGCGCGCGCCAGCCGCTCTGCGCTCGGATCTCCGCGGACGGGAGGACGTTCCTTCTCGGCTTCGGCACGGAGACGAATTTCCGGAGGCATCCCTGCGAGTACACGTTCGGCGTCTTCGACGCGGGCACGGGGAAGTTCCTGTGGCAGGGCGCCTTGAACGGTTTGCAGGGACTGCCCGTCATCAAGGCTGACGCGGTCTATATCCTTGAGGCAAAAAGCCGAAAGCGCTACACGGGCGAGCGCACGGTTGCGGCGTTTACCGAGCCTGTGGACTCGACAAGCGAGCCGACGGATGAGGCCGTCCTCGCGCGGCACACGGCGAAGGGGCGGACGGTCGTGTGCGAGCTGCCCCTCAAGGAGGGGGACCTCGCCGCACGTTACTCCTGCTCGCCGGACCGAAAGAGCTTCGTCCTCCTCGTCGAGGGCAAGAACCCGCGCCTGCTGCTCGTCCCCGTCAAGGAGAAGATTGCGGTGGACGAGGTCCGCGCGATCTTGCTCAAGCCCGAGTAGGGGGAGGGGCAGCCCATGCGTCTCGGCGGGCGGGTCTACGGTGACGTCTCGACGCCCGAAAAGTGGATCGCGGCGGTGAAAGCCAAGGGCTTCCGCGCAGCGCTCTGCCCGCTCGCGGCGGACGCGGACGACGCGAGCGTGCGCGACTATGCCAGCGCCGCGCGCGCGGCCGACATCGTCATCGCCGAGACCGGCGCATGGAGTAATCCTCTTGTTTCAAACGACGCCGAGCGGGCGGCT
>Ga0272441_10003770_pt1 | contig 28379 bp, 28 predicted proteins | sample SSMProp6N_FD_193582 | JGI IMG/M metagenome (GOLD analysis project Ga0272441, IMG submission 193582) | Marine sediment archaeal communities from Little Sippewissett salt marsh, Falmouth, MA, United States - SSM-Prop-6N | ecosystem: Environmental > Aquatic > Marine > Wetlands > Sediment ... | reverse complement strand
TGGTGCCTTTACCAGAACGTACAAGCAGCAGCTGAACAGGATTATACCCTATGTGATCCTGCTGCCCTGTTACGGCGACAGGGGAATATGCTGGGAGCCGTTTGAAAAATTCAACCGGGCTACCAGCCGGGGACGAATAGCCATTCCCATGTATTCAAAAAATCTGCGTATTGCCGTGATTTCGGCGGTAGCGGATCTCCGCTGGCAGATCGCCAAGGAAAAAGCCCAGCATTACTGGATGGAAGAAGGACTGACCGGGTACTACTATATGTACGCCGAAAGCAGGAAAATGCGTGGTGATGTGAAGGAGTATTTCATTCAGGATTATCTGCTCTGGATCACCAAGGAAAGCGAAGGCACCCAGAAGCTCGATCGTGAGGTTAGAGGTATCTTCTGGAGGAACATCCCCTTTCCTCAGGCCTTGAAGGACTCCCTGCGCAAGCGCGGTTTCGTTTACGATGACCTCAACAAGAAGGACAAAAACAGGGCTATGTCGGACGGGTATTAGAAATTGCCGTCCAGTTCAATTCGAACTGAGAAAAAACTGACAGCGGGCAGAAGGCCCTCCTATCTCGATTTTCTTCTCCCGAAGATTGGATGAAAATATGTATCCATGTCTATTTTTGATGAGATGAGCTTTACCGCCAGGTGATAAAGGCCGAAGGCCCCGGCTATGGAAAGTACAAAAAGCAGTAAAAAAAGAACTTGTGCCATTCCCTGATTGATATTCCCTCCGGACAGTATGCTCAGAAGGGCAAGTCCCAGAGTCATAATGAGAACCATTACAATGATGTTGAATACGGTCGCTCCGAGTATAAACAGAACAGTATTCACTTTCTTATTCATGTTCTTCATCCTTTTCAAGAATAAATGAAATTACCAGCAGAATTCCCGCTACCACTACCGATGAATCGGCGATATTGAAGGTGGGCCAGCGTTCCAGACCGAAAAGACCGTAAAACCGGACATCGATAAAGTCGACTACTCCGGCGGGACGGAATACGCGGTCTATCAGATTTCCGAATCCTCCTCCGATGATGCCTGCTACCGCCCACCGCTGCAGGGCGGTGAAACTTTCGGTTCTCAGGAAATACCACAGCAGTGCCGACAGAAGAATGACCGGGAGAATGATAAACAGCAGGTACTTCACCTGCCCCGGCAGGCTGCTTCCCAGACTGAATGCAATAGCGAGATTACGGGTGTGTATAATCCTCAGAAAACCGTTCCAATAGGAGGCCCCGATGGTGTGGAGAGGAATCGACCGGACAATGAGGGCTTTCGATATCTGGTCAAGAAGGATAATCACCAGAGATAAAAAAAGGGGCCGTACAGCCCGCAGAGGGCTGACCTTTTCATAGAATGTATTCACACGGTTCTCCAAATAAGTTCTTACAGTCCTGTCGGTACATCGATAAAGAATGTTTCAAGGTCAAACTCTTGATTGAGCGTCTCCATCAGTTTCTTAATACCGTAGGTCTCGGTGTGGTAATGGCCGCCTGCGATGAGGTTGATCCCGGCTTCGAGACAGCTATGGTATACCTGATGACTGAGTTCTCCGGTGATATAGAGATCGAGATTTTCCAGGATGGCCTGGTCGACTTCCTTGTCAGCGCCGCCTGAGATGATTCCGATGGTCCGTATCTTCTTCTTTCCGAAATCAAGAATACCGAGGGCGTCCTTCCGATCCAGTCTGAGCTTCCGGAGAACAGCCTCAAGTCCGAGAGCCTGAGAGAGTTCGCCCTTTATTCCTATTTTTATTCCATGATATGTACCGAAGGGTTCCCGATTTTCCAATCCGAGAGCATCCGCCAGTACGGCATTGTTTCCGACCTCCATATGCATATCCAGGGGGAGGTGGGCCGCAAAAAGGGCTATATCATGATCCATCAGGTATTTGATTCTCCGGTAGTGTTCTCCGGTGATCGCTGCCGGTTTACCCCAGAAGAGCCCGTGATGGACGCAAAGCAGGTCGGCATCCAGTTCCGCCGCCCGGGTAAAACTCGCCATACAGGCATCAACGGCAAAGGCGGCTTTTTTCACTTCCTGATCGGTCCTGCCGATCTGCAGACCATTCAGGGAATAGTCGATCCGGGCGGTCTCCTCAATGGAAAGCAGTGAATGAAGAAAGGCTGTAATCTGATCCAATTCCATAAACCCATTATAATGGGGCGGCTTATTTTTTCAAGACCAGGAGGATACTTGACAATATGTTTCGACGCTCTCTATATTTAGTCTTACGGAGCTGCATACATGAAACATCGCGAAATTCCCTCTGACCAACTTGCCCTGTATATCGATGAACGGGAGATTGAAGAATTACAGCAGGATGTAGAACTTCCCGATGTAATCGGGCAGTCAAGAGCCATGCGGGCTCTGCAGATGGGCACGGAGATCAGGAAGAAAGGATACAATATTTTCGTTACCGGCCAGCCCGGTACCGGCCGTGCCACGGCCATCCGCAAGATACTATCCCAGTTTTCTCCTTCCATCGACCAGTTAAAGGACATACTGTTCGTGTTCAACTTCCGGGATCCTGATTATCCTTCGGTACTGTATTTACCCCGCGGGCAGGGCGGAGCGTTCAAAGATTCGGTTCACAGTTTTATCGAAAATATGAAGGATCTCATCCGGACCCATCTGGACCGCGAGAATTACCGCCGCCAGAGAGACCGGCTGATCAGCGAAGTTGAACAGGAGGAAAACAGAATCCTGAACGCCTTCGAGCAGAAACTGAAAGAGGAAGGTTTTAAGCTTACTCAGTACAAGGATGTCGATGGAGAATCCACGGATATTCTACCGGTTCATAAAGGTTCTGCCGTGGAGTTCGAGAAACTGCAGGAGCTGTTGAATAAGGGCGAAATAAGCCAGGATTTCTGGAACACTACGCGCTCCCGGTATTTTCAGCTTATCGATGAAATGAAAAATATATTTCAGGACCTGAAGGAAAACCAGAAGAATCTCGACCTTCAGCTCGAACAGCTGAAAAAAACCACGATTACTCCGGGAGTTGAAACGCATATTCGAAAATTGAAGGAAAGGTTCACGGAAAAAAAGGTGCATGAATACCTCGATGGGCTTCAGACGGATGTGCTGGCAAATCTGTACCTTTTTCAGGATAACACTACCACCGACAGAGAGGGTAATTCAGCCCTGGTCCGGTATGGAGTGAACATGCTCGTGGATAACAGCGGCACTAAAACAGTACCCGTTCTTTTTGAACACCACCCCACTCCAACCAATCTGTTCGGGACCATTGAGACGAAGCTCGATCTGAACGGACAGAGCCGGACTACGTTTATGATGATCAAGCCGGGGTCCCTCGTGCGGGCATCAGGAGGATTCATCATTCTCAACGCCCATGATCTGCTGCGGGACGAGGACTTGTGGGACCAGCTCAAGCGTACTCTTCAAACCGAACATGTGGACATCCAGCCCAGCGAGCATATTGTCAGTTTCCATTATACGATGATGAAACCCGACCCTATCATGATTGATACGAAGGTCATCATCGTGGGATCGGAAAATCTCTATGATTTTCTCTACAATCAGGACAACGATTTTCACAAGCACTTTAAAATCAGCGCCGAATTCGACTCTGTTATGCCCCTTTCACAGGACAATCTGGCGCGGTATATCGGTTTTATCAAAATGATACAGCAGGACGAGGGGCTCCTTCCCTTTGAAACCAGCGGAGCCGCCCGGGTGGTTCGGCACGGTGTTTTTCTCTCGGAGCAGCGGGACCGTCTGAGCACAAGGTTTTCTCTGGTAGCGGATCTTCTCCGGGAATCGAGTTACTGGGCACTCAAAATGGGCAAAACAAAGGTGGACCGGGAAGCGGTGCAAAGGGCTCTGGACGAACGCAAGTTCATGGCGGGACTTCCGGAGGAAAAGATGGTGGAGATGATTTCCAACGGCGAGATCAGCATCCAGTTCAGCGGCACCGCCTCCGGGGTAATCAACGGTCTAGCCGTCCACGACAGAGGGTACTACAGTTTCGGTCTGCCTACCGTCGTCTCCGCGAGAGTTGCTCCCGGCAGTGAAGGAATCATCAATATTGAAAGGGAGGTAGGTCTCAGCGGAGAGATCCATGATAAATGGGTGATGATGATCGAAGGATATCTGAGAAATACCTATACCGGCACCTTCCCTCTTTCCATATACGCCAGCCTCTGTTTCGAACAGTCCTACGGTGAAATCGAAGGGGATTCAGCTTCGGCTGCCGAGATGTTTGCCCTCCTTTCAGCAATCGGGGACTTCAATATCGAGCAGGGTATCGCCGTCACCGGTTCGATAAACCAGATGGGAGAAATACAGCCGGTCGGAGGCATCTCGGAAAAGATCGAAGGATTCTTCAAAATGTGCAGCATCTTCGGACTGTCCGGCGAGCAGGGTGTCATCATCCCTGAGAAAAACCTGCAGAACGTCATGCTTGGTACGGATGTCAGTTCGGCGATAGATAAGGGCCTCTTTCATATTTTCCCGATCACCACCATAAATGAGGGATTGGAGATCCTTACGAGCCGCACCGCCGGTGAGAGAAACGAGAAAGGTTTTTTCCCGAAAGATTCCCTCAATGCCTGGATCGAAAGGAGACTGAAGGAAATGGCCAATCAGGTGAAAAACTATTCCGGCTGAAAAATACTTGACTTTCATTTGTCGGCTTTTATGATATAGTACAGATATAGATAAAGATATATGAACATAAAATTCAGGTGGTAAGCATGGCACCCAAGGTCAGTACAGAGCAGATAAAAAAAGCGGTACGCAGTTCCATCCCGCTGGCTATCAAAACGTATACTCTCCCCCATGAAACCGAAGAGTACCTGGAGGAGGTACTCGCCCTCTTTTTAAAGGAATTCGGGCAGGATCACCTGAAGGACAGACTCGCCTACTGTATGAAAGAACTGGCGGTAAACGGGAAAAAGGCAAACACCAAACGGGTATATTTCCAGGAGAAGGAACTCGATATCAACAATCCTTCCCATTACGACGAGGGCATGAAAACATTCAAGGACGAGACTCTTTCACAGATAGATCACTACCTTGCAAAACAGAAGGACGCCGGTCTCTATATCAAAATTGTATTTCATGTTCAGCAGCGTACTTTCACGATAAGTGTAAAAAATAACACCGAGATCTCCAGAAAAGAGCAGATGAGGGTATACGACCGCATTGCCAGGTCCAGAGCCTTCGAAAGCATGGAGGAAGCACTTTCGACAGTCATCGATGACTCGGAAGGTGCCGGCCTGGGCATCGTGATTTTAGTCCTGATGCTGAAAAAAATTGGTCTTGATGAAGACGCCTTCGACATCGATGTGGAAAACGGAGAAACGGTGGCCCGTATAACCCTCCCGTTTTCTGAAATACACGTTGAGAACCTCGATTTGCTCAGTGAAGAAATAGTGCGTGAGATCAATGAGCTTCCCCAGTTTCCGGACAACATCCTGCAGCTCCAGAATCTGATAAACGATCCGGATTCGGAAATCAGTGCCATCGCCCGGCAGATAAGCACCGATCCCTCTCTTACAGCGGACCTTCTCAAGGTAGTAAACTCCGCCCAGTTCATGCTGCCGAAAAGAGTCGACAATATTGTTGAAGCGGTCAAGTTAGTAGGCCTGCGGGGACTGAAGAACCTTCTCTACTCCTATGGAACTCAGCAGATTCTCAACCAGCAAATGAAGTGGCTGTGGAATCACTCCTATAAAACAGCCTTTTACGCCTACAACCTGGCAAAAAACTTCAAGCGAAAGAAAGATCTCCTCGATGACGCATACGTCGGCGGTATTCTGCACGATATGGGTAAGATTATTTTCGCCGAGGTTCACCCTCAGCTGCTTGAAAAAATCTCCGGCTTCTGTGAGGACCGGGATATCGACCGTCAGCTCTTTGAAGACCTTTCCGCCGGCCTGAATCACGCAAAAATCGGCGGCATGATAGCTGAAAAATGGAATTTCCCCGACACCCTCATTGCCGCTATCAGATATCATCATGAACCGCTGCAATGTGATCCTTTAATGCGGGATGTGGTCTTTACCGTCTATCTTGCCAATTCTCTTGTGAATCTCGAGGACGGCGAAATCAGCTATGATCAGCTGAACCAGACGGTTCTCAGGAACTACGGAATCAAGAGTGAAGAACAGGTAAAGATAATAATCGAACGCCTCAGTAAGGCTTTTGAGCAGGAATCAGCCAGACGCGAGAACTGGTAGACTGTCCTCAGTGTCCTGAATACTGCGAATAACTTATTCCCAGGTATAAACCGGAAGATTCTCCGCACCCTGCTTGAAGGGTATATTTATCGTCCGCAGCTACACAACCTGATCGAACGCCGAGTCAAATATTTGAACGACGTGTCATAATATCAAAAACGCAACATATTTAACAAATTTGTCATATTTCGGGCTTGATTATTCCACGATACAATTAGATAGCAAAATATTGGAGGAAAAATATGAAAAAAACTGTGTTTCTTTTTCTGATTATTCTGTTTTTGCTGCCTGGTCTTGCATTCTCGGCCGGACAGCAGGAAAGTGCCGAGGAAGACGGTCCCATAACGCTCGAGTTCTGGACCCATGAAGACCCGAACCGGGACGCTCTGGAAAACAGATATGTCGAAGAGTTCATGGCCGAGAATCCGGGAGTGACGATCAACCGGGTTACCCATTCATCAAAGAAGATTTTCGAACTGGTGCTGACCGCCTTCGCGGCGAACGCCGGACCGGATATTTTCAACATGCAGATCGAACAGGCTTATTCCTACATCATCAACGGGCGGGTCGCGCCCGTCGGCTATGCGGCGATCGGCTACAGCGGTCCCGAGGAAATGATTGACCAGTACATCGAAGGCTCGATGGGTTCGGTCTATGTCGACGGCGACCTGTACGGTATTCCGCTCGAACTCAACAATTGGGCGGTTTTCGTCAACAAGAGAGTCTTCGCCGATGCCGGTCTCGATGCCGAAAAAGACTATCCCAAAACATGGGAAGAGATGGCCGATATCTCAGAAAAACTGATCCTGAGGGACGGCGAAATCATCACCCGCCGCGGATTCGACTTCAGGTATCCGTACTACCTGATCTCCATGGTCCCCATGGTTGAACAGCTTGGCGGTAAACTGGTCAGCGACGACGGCAAAACCGCCATCATCAACGACGAAGCCTGGATCAAATTCCTCACCTACATGCAGGAATGGGGACCCAACGGTCGGAACCTCGGTTCTCCCACCTACAAGAACGCACGGAAAGTCTTCAACATGGACAACAACGATGTCGGCATGTGTCTGTCAGGGCTCTACCAAGAAGCCCGGATCAGGAACGACAACAAGGAGTTCTACGACAGCGGCGACTGGATGGTCATTCCCTACCCGACCTTCGAAAACGCAGTCAACGACGTGGCCAATACCTTCTACGGACAGTACTACATGGTCAACGCACAGAACTCCGATCGTGAGATCCAGATGGCCTGGAAGTTTGTCAACTACATGATGAGTCATGATGAAGAATACCTCAAAGCTGTCAACATCATACCACCGACGAAGAAACTCATGGCTTCGGAAACCTTCAAGAACATGCCGTACTCGGATGTGTTCGTGAATGATCTTGCCCGGGCAAATGTCGTCTATACTGCCGAAAACGGAGCCAAGATGGAAGAGCTCGTCAAAGAAGCAGTTGAATCGGTCATGCTTTCGGGAATTGCTCCTGTTCAGGCCCACGCTACCCTCAAGGCGAAGGCACAGGAACTACTGAACGAAATGTAATTAGATATAGATTTTAGGGTTGGGGCCCGGCGGATACGACCGGGCCCTTTTTTTAGGAGTTTTCTATGGCAAAAGAAAAAATCAAAGGAAGACTCGAACGGAAACTGGCCCGGTGGGGGTTGGCTTTTGTCGCTCCTTCCATCGCATTCTTTTCGGTGTTCGCCTTCTATCCAATATCGAAGGCCTTCTACACAAGCCTGTTCAAGAAGAACCTGCTATCGTTGAAAAAGCCGACTTTTATTGGTCTTGAAAATTACCGATACCTCTTCGGATCGGCTGATTTCTGGAATTCCGTGGAAGCTACCTTCGTCTTCTCGATCGGGACCTTCCTGCCTCTGCTGATCATCAGCCTGATGCTCGCCGCGTTCATTATGAACATTTCGAAGGGCAGGCGGTTCTTCCAGATATCCTATTACACCCCCGCGGTTATATCCTCGGTGGTATCGGCAGCCATCTGGCTTCTGATCTTCGATCCGAGAGGGCTCGCGAACCAGTGGGTGAACTTCATCCTGCACACGCCGGGGATCGATCACCGCTGGCTTGCGGGCAGTATCACCGTCAGGGTTTCGACGATGATCGTCTATTTCTGGAAGTACATCGGCTATTTCGTGATCATTTTCATCGCCGGCCTGGCCAATATACCGCGTTCGATGTATGAGGCTGCCGAAATCGATGGGGCATCGGGCTGGAATGTGTTCTGGCGGATAACTCTGCCGCTGCTGCGGCCAACCGTTGTTCTGGTATCCATCATGAGCATGCTGCAGTGTCTGAAGACCTTTTCGACGCAGTACCTCTTTACCCAGTCAGGGGCTCCTCAGGGACCCATAAATGTCATCACGCTGAATATCTACAACACGGGAATCAGGGATTTCCGCATCGGGAGGGCGAGCGCCATGAGCATCATTCTCTTCGCGATCATGCTTTTTTTCACCTGGCTGCAGTTCAGGACCTCACGGTCCGACGAAGTCAGCTACTAGGGAGGCGGAAAGATGAAATACAAAACCACTCTCAGTCAGAAATCGGCGAAGCTCCTCATCTACACTATTCTGCTGATCTTCGTGATCTTCACGGTCGCCCCGCTGGCTTTCATGACGACGGCATCATTCATGCCCTCGAAGGATATCGTCCGGATGCCGTACGGCTGGATACCGAAAACCTTTCACTGGCCCAATTTCACCAAGGCGATAGCCGGCAATGACGGACGCTACATGTTTCCCCGCAATATCCTCAACTCGCTGCTCGTCGCCGGCGCAGTGACCCTTACGACCGTAGTTCTGGCCTGTATGACCGGGTACGGCCTGGCGAAATTCAGGTTCAGGGGCAGAACCGTCGTATTCCTGATGATCATGGCCACGATGATGATCCCCTTCGAGGCGATCATGATCCCGCTCTACCTCGTTACGACGAAGATGGGGCTGCAAAACAGTTACGGAGGCCTCATCCTGCCCTTCATGGTCAATGCCTTCGGGATATTCATGATGCGTCAATATCTCGTGACCTTTCCTGACGAGTTCATCGAAGCGGCCCGAATTGATGGTATGGGAGAGTTCAGGATCTTCTGGTCTATCATTTTCCCCAACAGCGCACCGACGATAGCGACTTTGTCGATTCTCGCGTTCCGTTCCCAGTGGGACAACCTGCTGTGGCCCCTGCTGGTCGTACAGTCCGAAAAGATGAAGACCATCCCGTTGTACATCGTCAAATTCACCACCGAGAAGCACAGCAACGAGGGAGCGATGATGGCAGTGGCCCTGCTGGCAAGCATCCCCATGTTCATCCTCTTCTTCGCGCTGTCTGAGTATTTTATCGGCGGAGCTTCCGTCTTCTCTTCGAGGAAGGGTTGATGCTGTATATATTCGATGCCGGGGGCGTTGTCCTCCACGATGTATTCGAACTGTCCTCAATCCTGGAAGCGCACGGAGTACAGCTCGAGGTTTCAGCCTTGTACCGGGACGATCTGATGGCTGCCTACGCATCCGGACACATAGACGAGGATGAGTACTGGAGGGGTTTCAACGTGAAATATGGTACCGATATCGCAGCTCCCAAGTGGGGGCTGCGCTTCGAGCCTCGTCTCGATATCGGGATGGTCGGCCTGATTAAAGAGCTGAAGAGATCGCACCGGGTCGTATGCGGGACAAACACGATAGCCCCTCACTGGTGCAGGAGCATCACCCGAGGTGATTACGACTGCTTTCATGCAGTTTATGCATCACACCTGATGGGCTGCGCCAAACCGGATCACCGGTTCTGGCAATATATCCTTGAAAAGGAGAACTACGGCCCGGAAGACACGGTCTTCATCGATGATTTTCCGGAGAACGTCCGGGCTGCCGAAATGCTGGGGATAAGTTCGGTCCTGTACGAGGATATTCCCACGCTGCGGCAGGCTCTCATTCCCGCGGTTTGATTCCGTTCTGATACTGGCTGGGTGAAAGACCGACGATTTTTTTGAACGTACTGCTGAAGTAACTCATGTCGCGGAATCCCGTATCCCGTGCGACTTCATTGATCCTCCTGCCCTGGTCCTGCATAAGGTCCAGGGCCTTTTTTATGCGGTATGATCTGAGGTATTCGAGAAAGCAGTGGCCGGTCCTGCTTTTGAAGAGCCGGGAAAGGTAGCTTTCGGTTATGCCGATGTGTTCTGAAGCATCGCTCAGTGAGATGTCTGCGGCGTAGTTTACTCCGATGAATTCCATTGCTCTGTTTATATAAAAATCCTGCTTGTCCCCATCCGGAGGCGGCACATATTCCATGAATGGCTTCGGAGCAGTTTTTTCCTGCAGCAGTTTCTCACTGGTTCTTTTCAGAGAGGCGTACAGCTCCTCATCATCCACGGGTTTTAGTATGTAGTCTTTTACGCCGAGTTTTATAGCCTGCCGGGCATAATCGAACTCGCTGTGTCCGGACAGGATGATAGCGGCGGGCGGCCTGGTTTTTTCAAGCATCTCAATTCCGTCCAGACCCGGCATGCGGATATCGGTGATGACGATATCCGGTTTCAGCGAAACGATCGCATCGGAACCGGCTATCCCGTTCTCGGCGGTCCCCACCACTTCACAATCGAAGTTTTCCCAGGGAGTAGTCAGCAGAATTTCGTTACGGATCAGTTCTTCATCTTCGACGATCAGTACTTTCAATTTCATTGTTCCGCCTTCAGCCGGGATCCCAGCTTGATGGTTACCACCGAATGTCCATCTCTGTTCTCGAATGTGAGACCGGCTTTTTCCCCGTAGTAGAGCTTCAGGCGGTTGTGCACATTTTTCAGGCCGATCCCCCTTTCACCTGCAAGTGACTTTTCCCACACCTCGTCCGTCATTGCCCCGCCGTTGTCAGCTATGGAAATACCCAAGGGACTTCGCCGGCTGGTTATGATGATGTCCCTTCTGCCGGTCAGGTGTTCAAGGCCGTGGACGACCGAGTTTTCAACGATCGGCTGGATGACGAGCCGCGGTATCCGGATGGAGTAAAGGGCTTCATCGACCTCAATCCGCCAGTTGAATTTCTCACCGTACCTTATTTTCTGGATCTGAAGATAGGCCTCAACCAGCTGCAGGCTGTGGCCGATCGTTGTGAACTCCTCGTCAGAGTCAATGGAATCACGCAGGAGCTTTCCCAGCTGCGTCACGATGGTGGTGATCCTATCCACCCTTTCCAGTTTCGATATGGCTTTCACCGTGTTGAGGGTGTTGTAGAGGAAATGGGGATTGATCTGGGATTGCAGCGCTTTCCGCTCAGCGGTCCGCAGGGCTTTCTCCCTTGCGACCCGCGCCTCCATCAGCGACTTTATCTGCATGCTCATGGTATTGAAACCCTGAAAGAGTATCTCAAACTCGTCCTCCCTGAATTTCTCGATCTGCACTGAAAAATCACCCTGCTCGACCCTTTTCATCGCTTCGACGAGGACCGTGACCGGCTGGGTGATGGTTTTCGCCAGGGAGAAGGCCAGAAGTGATGATAGTATCAATCCGATAATGGAAATCAAAAGTATCATTCTGATCAGCAGCGACAGGTTGGCCGTGGCGGTCCCCAACGTCAAGGTCGCAGCCAGCGTCAGTTCTTCCGGGTATAGAGATGCGTAGGCGACCAGCCGGTTGTCGTCTATCAGAACTCCTGATTCTCCCGCGGGAGTTTTCCAGCCGAGACGCGAGAAATTTCCGAACTCTCCTTCCCTGAAAAGGCTGACGAACTTGTAATTGATGTTATCGATCAGGTAGATATCGTTGAAAAAACCGGCGTTGATCATCTCCATGTCATTTATGAGCGGCTCGATGTTCAGGTCGGTGATGATGAATCCCGACTGGTCGTCCGGCTGCTCCAGTATTCTGAAAAGCGAGATGGCGACTCTGTCGCCTTTCGGGTTGACGAAGCTGTCGACCATCGGAAAAGCTTCGCGTCCGCTTTTCAGTTTCAGATACGTGCTGAGGGACTGTTCCGACGAATTGGGATTGTAGATCGGCGGCAGCACGTGGGTTGAGTATACGCGCTTCCCGTTGAGATTCAGGAAATGGACCGACACGTCGTCTATTTTTCCCGACAGGTTCTTGTAAAGGTCCTGGTAGAGAAGCGATAATTCGCCTTCGCTCGGGGCCTTTTGGTCGAACAGGGCCGCCGTAATCCGGGTGTTTTTCGAGAGCCGCTGCGTCGCCTCGCGGTAGCCGGAGATGGTGGTGTTCATCGTGTTTACCAGCTGTTCCATGCGCCCTCTCGATTGTGTGCTGTATGTTTCGTGGATAAGACGTGAGGAGAAGAGCATGGTGAAGGTCCCCAGCAAAATGATCTGGATCAGTCCGCTCAGAAGCAGAGACAGAAATATCTGAACCAGAAAGCGTCGGCTGAAAAACGATGGTAACATTTTATTATTCCCTGAAGGCTATTCTACCACGTACGATGGTCAGAGTGGTTCTGAAATTTTGATCAAAAACCGTAATATCGGCGCTGTGGCCCGGAATCAGCAGTCCGCGATCCCTGTCGATACCAAGGACCCTCGCAGGATTTGCAGTTGCCATCATGATCGCATCAACCAGGGGAATTCCCCATAAAACCAGGTTTTCAATGCCCTTCATCATGGTAAGCGAAGACCCGGCAATCACATCATCCTTTTTCTTATAGAAGACTCCATCTTTGAAATACACCTCTTCCCTGTTTGCCCTCATCACCCCTCCTTTCTGCATGGTGGGGCCCAGGGAATCGGTTACGAGTACGATTTTATCGACCGGCTTGTTGCGGTAGAGCAGCTTAATGAGTGCCGGATGAACGTGGTGCCCGTCAGCGATGATCTCGCATGAGATTTCGGGATGTATCAGGATGGCCCCGACACAGCCGGGGTCGCGATGGTGCAGCGGCCGCATTGCGTTGAAGAAGTGGGTGGAGTGGAGGATACCGGCCTGCATTCCCTCGAGCATATGCCCGTAGGCGGCGTTCGTATGGCCGGCCGAAAGGGTGATTCCCTCCCTGACGCAGAAGAGGGCCAGCTCGCGCATGTGCTTCAACTCCGGAGCGACCGTCATGAGCGAAATACATCCCCGGCCCATCTCCGTGTATTTTTTCATGAGTCCGAGGTCCGCTTCCTTCAGGGAGGACTCCTCCTGCGCTCCTATCCGCTTTCTTGAAATAAAAGGCCCTTCCAGGTGCAGCCCTGCTATCCGGGCTCCGGATTCCTGTCCCATGGCACGGACACCCGCCCAGATCGATTCGGTGAAGCGGTCCTCTTCCTGCGTGTAAATCGTCGGACAGAAAGTCGTGACTCCGTACGACACCAGCTGTTCCGACATCCTGAGAAAGGATTCTTCCCTCGCGTCCGAGGTCTCATAGCCCATGAATCCGTGTATATGCGTATCGATGAAACCGGCACAAAGGGTATTGCCCCCGGCATCGATGCATTCGGTGTTTGCCGGAATGTTCATCTTGAGGAACCGTTCCCTCCCGACCACATCGGCAATCAGGCCGTCCCTGATGACAACTGCTCCGTTCGGAATCGTGGTGATGCCGGTGAAAATATGCGCGTTTGTGATGCATATCATGTTGTCCATGTCAGAAGTTTAGCCGATTCGAAAGGGGTATTCTACCCGGCCCTATGAACACAAGGAATTTGACATTCTTAAATCTATATATTATATTTTCTATACAACACATAGCGGAGGAAAAGCATGGCTGTCTCTTTGTACACGACCCCGACATGCGGATATTGCAGGAAAGCAAAAGATTATTTTCGTCAGAATAAAATACCTTTCAGTGAATACAACGTGGCGATGGATCAATCGAAGGCCGATGAAATGGTACGTAAATCCGGACAGATGGGTGTACCGGTAATCGATATCAATGGACGTGTCATTGTAGGTTTCAATCAGCAGGAAATCGAACGTGCACTGCACCGCTGATTTCATATATACCCCCATTTTGGTTTTGAGGCAGGCTTTCCTGATGGAAAACCTGCCTCTTTTTTTCCCCAATATTTTCTGAAAGTTGAAGCAGATCAATACCCCGGGCGCTCTTCTTTTACAGGGAGGAGAGATATGGTAAGTATTTTCAAAGTCAGATCTGTCAAGGCAGTAGTGGAAAATGGAAAACTGGGGGTTCAGGGTAAATTACAGGAGCTGCCTGAGGGACAGACGGTAAGTGCGCGGTTACCCTCCAGGGAGGTGGCCGCTTTGATACCGAGGGAGATAATTATCGGGGATGAAAAAATTGTCCAGACTCAAATTATTGATACTCTGGATGATATGCTGGCAAAACTTGTAACCGGGAGACTTGTGAGGACCTGGGAATTCTCGGGAGAGATATATTTCAACTTTCTGAAGTGGGGGTCTGTCAAGTTTGAGCAGCCGCAATTGACGAAGTCCATGCATTGAGCAGAACTCCCACGGCAACAGACACATTGAGGGAGGCTTTTGCCCCTCTCAGAGGGATGGATACAATTCCGCCGCTTTGCCGTGCAAGTTTGCGTGCTTCCGGACTGATACCCAGTTCCTCGGATCCGATAACGGCAACCCCTCTCTCGGGGAAATGGAAGTCCCCCAATTCATCACCGCCAAGCTCCAATGCAAACAGGGTTTGTGATGCCGCTATATGCTCCAGTTCGACGGTTTCCCAGGGAACTGACAGAGTACAGCCCATGGAGGTCCTGAGAGCCCTCTTATGAGTCGGGGATGCAGTGTACCGGGAGAGGTATATTTTCTCAATACCGAAAGCTTCCGCAGTCCTGAATATTGATCCGACATTATATGGAGACCGGATATCATCGAGGTAGAGACCTGCAGGAAGGACCATTTCGGGATTCCGGTACATTTCACCGGTCCGGGGATGGTAAAAATCCCAGTCCGCCGGCACAATCCCGAGAGAGTTCATAAAGCCGTAACGGAGATGGTGAAGGTTACGCTGAATTGCAGGGGACGATTTTTCATCTTGTTCGGAAAACCCTGATCGCAGACAGAAAATGAGGTTCTGTATTGCTGCATGATATGGCTGCATTGCCTCGTCCGGTTCCTCGAGGAGCAGTTCAAGGATCTGCCGGTAGTAGAGCCGGTCGACTGAATCCCCTTGTACAAGTTTTCGCTCCCAGTCTTCCAGCAGAGTGACAATCTTTCGAAGCCTGGTCCTGGGAGGCAGGGACTTCAGTTTGCGGATTGTTATCATGGATATCCCTCAGCGGGCGTTTTCCAGAAAACCGAGCAGTTCCGATGGGCCGACGGCTCCGGGCAGGGATGTCATGAACGGGACTTCCATTACCTTGCTTACGGTCTGTGTCAGATGGGTATCCTCGACACCCAGCTCGCTCAGTCGGCCCGGGAGCTGTTCAACTCCCAGGGATGCTCTGATTGACTCGACAACACGGTCGGCGGCCGCAACGACGGAAAGGCCTTTGAGATTTTCTCCCAGCATATTGCCCATACGGGCTACTTTTTCCGGACAGACTTTCAAGCCGTATTCCAGCACATATGGAAGCAGAACAGTAGCGATAACGGACGGCGGAACCCGGAGGAGGCTTCCGAGGATGTAGGCTGTGGCAGTCCCCCAGCCAGGAGAACTCATCGATAATCCGTAGCCGGTGAAAAAACCCGCCTGCTGTGCACGGAATACCACTTCCGCCTCATCAGGCCGCTGTAAAACACCGGGGAGGGTGTCGATGGAAAGTCCGATGCCCCTCAGTAGGAGGGTATCGGAGAAGTAGGTGGAATCATTGGAAAAATAACCTTCCACCGCAATCATCAGGGTTTCCAGAAGATTCGCTATCCGGTATTTGCGCGAGAAATCCTTAAGAAGGGCCGGGTCCTGGATAAAAGCTTTCGGTGAAAAATTTTCCAGATACAGAAAGCGGGCGGATTTATCATATCGATCCTGAAGGACCAAACCGCCATTGAAGAAAAAAGGCGATACATAGACCGCCGGAATTTCCAGGTAGGGAAGCGCCTGAGCTTTTCCAATCATGTCGGAAGTCATATCATCGATATTCAAAACGGAATTATGAAGCATCGCGATAGTCCTGGCTGCCGATAGAGCCGCCACGTCACCGAAACCTATCACCCCCTCCACGTAGCTGATACGGGCGATATCCCGGAGCTTATCTATTACCTCATCGGTGGAAAAAGGACTGACTTCCGTTTCAATAATTAATTCCAGCCCTTTTTCATCGGCCGTCTTCCTGATTATTTTAAGAGCACTTCCATTTTGCAGATTATCGTTGCTTACCAGAAGGATTCTTTTTCCGCCGCCAAAATGACTGCTGTCAAGATTGGAAAGGGCGGCATGACCGCTGAAAACCCTCGTAGGTATATAGAGGTTCATTTCCCCCATTTTCTTCTTCCTCGCTTTCTGTAAGACATAAAAAAAGGCAGAGATTATCCCTGCCTCGTATTGATCTACTTACGTTTAGGTGACCTCGATATCAGCTGATATCAAATAGTTTCATAAGTGAGCCGGCTACATCATTGATGACGGTATTGTTCATATAGTTGGGGTCTTTCAGTTTTTCCTTTACCTCAGCAATGCGGTCCCACCGGACATCATCAGCGGCCCTTACCTGTTCGGCTATCTTGTACACCTCACCCATGGTTTTGGCATCGGATGAAATATGCACCGAATCCTTGCTTTCCGTCTTAGAGGTTTGCTGTGCCTTGTGACCTTTTGTGAGCTTCGATATTTGATCGATAGGTCCTATACCTTCAATATTCATTACCGACTCCTACCTTTCAATTTACTTATCGTCATCTCCACCATAGATATTAACTCTTTTTCCTGCCGGAAACAAGTACTACAAACTCTCCCTTCTGTGTTTTCCGCTCATCCAGGAGCCTAAAGACCTCTTCCGCCGTGCCTTCAAGATATTCTTCGTGGAGTTTGGTCATTTCCCGACCAATTACAACATGACGGCTTGGTTCTTTTTCGGCCAATACTGCCATAATCTTCAGTATTCTGTGTGGGGATTCATATAATAAAAAATTTTCTTCTCTTTCCAGAAGTTCTTCGATCCTTTTCCGCTGTTTTCCGGATTTCGGACTGAGAAATCCATCGAAAGTAAAGGTACGACCCGCACATCCCGCCACACTCAGCAGGGTCGTCAGAGCGGAAGCCCCGGGAATCGGAATTACCGTGAATCCTTCCTTCCTGACTTCCGATACCAGCCGCTGGCCGGGATCGCTCACCCCGGGAGTCCCCGCGTCACTTGCGTAGGCAACATCTTTGCCTTCTTTAAGAAGCTGTACGATCCGTCCTGCAGCTTCCGCCTCGTTCTGGGCTCTGCAGCTGATGAGGGGTTTGGAAATCTGATAATGATTGAGGAGTTTCCTGGTGTGCCGGGTATCCTCGCACGCGATAGTGTCCACATCCTGGAGTATATCCAGGGCTCTCAGGGTAATATCAGCGAGGTTGCCAATCGGTGTTGCTACAATAAAAAGCGTTGCCACACCCCCATTGTAACGACTACAATGGGGATACACAAGAATCCCAAGACGAAGGAGTCAGCTTATTGAGTACCTGGTACTAACTGTCACGGCAGTGCTGATGCTCACTTTACTCTCCTTGGGTATAAGCCGGAGATCGGGAGGTTCATCCGGGACGAAAAGGAAACCAAAGGGTACATCGGTAACGGGACCGGTAATCGATCCTCATGAATTAAGCCCTCGAAAGGAACCTCGGGAATCCGCTCCCGTCACTCCCGGCAAACCGAAAATCCACCCGTCAGGATCAGGGCCCCGGGGTTTTCACCAATGTCCCCTCTGCGGTACGATTCTCAGGAAAAACGAACGGGTAAAATCAATCCTCTACCCCGGCAAACCTGATGGAATCATGGAGATACAAGGCTGTCCCTACTGTTTCGGAGCAAAGGCGGTTCATACCAGGATCTGTCCGGTCTGTTCCCGTCCTGTTCCCGACGGAGAAGTTATTTACGCCCGTTTCTTCGAAAGTCCTCAGCGCCGGCATGTGCATGTCCTGGGCTGCAGAGCCTGTTATACCCGTCACGGGAGCGCATAGATGGTGCTCCTGATACTGTGTATCAATTGATTCCAACTCACCCTTCAAACACCCGCTGAAGACAGAAACCTTCCTCTCCTTCCTGATTTCCTCATATCTGCACCGGTATTTAAAGCCGGAAATGAGATGTCCGCAGGATTAAAACACTGAATAGTGCTCCCGTCCGGCCAAGCCCGGGACGATCTGTCTTGAAAAGGTATTCTCAGTAATGGTAAAGTCTTGACCATGGAAAATATGAAACGAACCGCAACATGCGGAGAACTGACGAAAGAATGGATCGGACGAGAGGTCACCCTGAACGGATGGGTTCATCGCACCCGTGACCATGGAGGAATACACTTCATCAGCCTGCGGGACCGCTACGGGATCACCCAGGTAGTCATAGATACCGATGCGGAGGAGGAGCTCAAGGAGACTTCCCGGCAATTAAAGCGTGAATACTGCATTGCCATACAAGGTACCGTGCGTCCCAGACCCCAGGATATGGTGAACCAGGATATGGTGACCGGAGAAATAGAAGTCGAGACGACTGGCCTCGCGGTACTGAACACCTGCGAGCCTCTCCCCTTCAACATTGATGAACGAACGGATGCCAAGGAAGACCTCCGACTGACCTACCGCTATCTTGATCTCAGGTCTTTCAGCATGCAGCGGAAGATAAAACTGAGGACCGATGTCACCTTCGCCGTCAGGGAATACCTGACCGGCCGGGGATTTATGGAAATAGAAACTCCCAGTATGATCAAATCAACTCCCGAGGGAGCACGGGACTTTCTGGTACCCTCACGGCTTCATCCGGGGCATTTTTACGCCCTGCCTCAGAGTCCGCAGCTCTTTAAACAGATCCTTATGGTTTCCGGCTTCGACCGGTATTTTCAGATCGCCCACTGTTTCAGGGATGAGGATGCCCGGGGGGACAGGCAGCCCGAACACACGCAGATCGATATGGAGATGAGCTTCGTCTCCAAGGAAGATGTCTTCGCGGTTATCGAAGGTATGCTATCCCATATATTCGAGAAAACCCTCGGCCTGAACCTGGAAACACCTTTTCTGAGGCTCACGTATCATGATGCGATGAACCTCTACGGAAGCGACAAACCGGACCTCCGATTTGATCTATCCATGCGGGATTTCAATGATCTCTCCGGCAGAAGTGGTTTCAACGCCTTCAAATCGGTGGTGGAAAAGGGCGGTACCGTCAAGGCTCTGGTAGCTCCGGGATGTGCAGCATATTCCAGAAAACAGATCAGTCAGCTCGAAGAGGATGCCAGAATATACGGCGCCCAGGGTCTTGCCTGGATGAAAGTCGGCGAAGAGGGGCTGGAAGGCGGTATCTCGAAGTTTTTTGCCGATCAGGCGGATGAAGTCATAAGCAGTCTTGAGGCCAAACCGGGGGATTTGATACTTGCCGTCGCCGATAGCTGGAACACGGCGTGTACCTCCATGGGGGCAATCCGCAGCAGACTGGGGAAGGACCTCAAACTGGCCGCTCCCGGCACCTTCCGCTTCGGCTGGATCATAGACTTTCCTCTTTTCGAACGGAATGAAGAGGAAGGCCGATGGGAGGCAGCCCATCATATGTTTACCATGCCCCAGGAACAGTACCTGGAAAACATGGAGGAAAACCCCGGCGAGGTAAAAGGAGATCTCTACGATCTGGTGTGCAACGGCTATGAGATGGCCTCAGGTTCCATAAGGATCCATGATCCCGAAATCCAGAAGAGAATATTCAATATCGTCGGCTTCTCGGAAGAGGAAGCGGAGCGAAGATTTGGTTTTCTGCTCAAAGCCTTCCGCTACGGCGCCCCGCCCCACGGCGGGATTGCTCCGGGTCTTGACCGCCTGGTCATGGTTATGGCCCAGGAAGAATCCATCAAGGAAGTCATAGCCTTCCCGAAAAACAACGTCGGGATCAGTCCGATGGATGATTCCCCCTCGATCATCGATGAGGAGCAGCTGAAGGATTTGTACCTCCAGCTCAACCTGCCAACGGAGGATGGCGGGAAGGATGACAAGGATCAAAACGGGAAGGGAAAAGGGGAAGAGGGAAAATAAATCCAGTACCGGACTCTGAACGGGAGAATGAAACTGAAGCGGCTTTGATCAGCCGAAATTAGTAGGCGCTGTAAGGCTGAACTTCCCGCAGATCAATTTTAATCCTGACCGACGAATGATACCCCCCCGCGTCGATGGTCGCATAGGGCGGTTCGGCAAACACAACCCGGGCACTAATCTGCCTGGGTTTATTTTTTATCATCGGCCGCAGGTACTCCCGCAGGGCGTTTTTTATCCCCTGATCGAAGGACTCGAATTTTGCCTTGTAGCCCCCCTGGAGAGACACGGTACCTCGTCCGCCGATGGATTCGAGGGTGTTGCTGCTCCAGGCCTTAAGACGCTGGATCTGATGCGGCTGCAGGTTATAGCGGATCTGCACGAAATACTTGTTCTCCCGGATACGCACGTTCAGGACCCGTAAATTTACATCCCCCGGAGGGATGAGAGCTCTCGGCAGGACCTCCATTTCCTCCTCAACCTCCCGTGCCAGGTCCAGCGGAACATACCGCACGTCAAAACCGTATATCATACCTGACAGCACGATTCGTGCCTCCTCGAGGGTTCGCCGCACCGCCGTCTCCTGGGAGAGCACACCGCTGTGATCGAAATCTACCACCGGGTCGAGTTCGGTCCAGAATTCTCCGGTCAGCATGTCCGTATCATCGGAATATGCCGGGAGAGGTCCTGCTGCTGTCAGAAGAAAAAGGGAGATAATACCGAAGAAGAAAACGAAATGTGAAAACTGGTACCGCCTCAGCGCCAATATCCCCCTCTCCCCCCGCTTTTGAAGGAATCAATAGGATTGATCCCGGTCCGTATAAGCAGATAGAGATAAGCGATACCAAAACCCGCAAGATGGGTAAGATGGGCGACTCCGCTCTGAAGGCCGAAGACTTCATTGAAAAGCTCGATTATGGTGTAAGCTATCACGAGCACCGGGGCCCGGACCGGAAAGATGCCGAATATATATATATTCGCATGAGGATAAAAAACCGCAAACGCCAGAAGTACCCCGAATACCGCCCCGGAAGCACCGATCAGAATCACCCCGTACATTCCCGTTAGAATATAGACAATAAAGGAAAATACCCCCGCCAGGGTACCCGTCGTAAGGTAAAAAAGGAGAAATTCCCGGCTGCCCATACGCCGCTCCACCTGAGTCCCGAAAATCAGAAGGGCAAGCATATTGAACAGCAGATGAAACATGCCGCCGTGGCTGAACATATAGGTAAAAAACTGCCATACATAGAATCTATCCAGGATGAGGCCGGGAATAAGGGCGGTGTAGTATAAGGTGCCCCGGCTGAGAGTGTTCAGAAAAAAAACGGCCACATTCACGATAATCAATCCTATAGCATAATTCTCGTTGCTGTAGCGTAATGGTCGCTGGATGAATGAACGTTTCATAGTGAGAAGGTAGTATCTTTTTTTAAAGCGGTCAAGTCAAATCAGATTTCGCTGCTTTCGAGGCTCCTGTTTCCGGCCCTTCGACGGTGTCACCGAAACGGTACCTGGATTGCATGTAATTTTCGTCTGAGGATCGATATTCAGGATAAATTCGGGGAAACTCCTGTACTCGTTTATTTACCGTGATATCTATCCGGACAGAACACCTTGGGTGATCATTGAAGCGCCGTTTCGGGGACACCGGCTTTCGGTTCCACTTCACCGGCGCTTAATATATACTTGAAAATACTGGAGGATACCATGGACCGTTCCCGTCCCGATTATTTTACCAGAAAAGCGAAAAAATCAGGTTATCCCGCCCGGTCGGTTTTCAAACTCGAGGAAATCAACGCCAAATACCGAATTCTGCGAAAGGGTCAACGGGTTCTTGATATCGGTGCGGCTCCCGGCAGCTGGAGTATGTTCGCCTCCCGTAAAATCGGTCCTGAGGGAAGGGTTGTCTCCGTCGATCTCAAGGAATGCCGGATCCCTTCCGGATACGGTAATATAACCGTTTATACAGGCGATGCGTTTTCCCCGGAGATAAAAAACCGTCTATCGGAAAAGGGCCCTTTCGATCTTATTCTGAGCGATGCGGCGCCGGCCACAACCGGAAATAAAACTATCGACACCTCCCGCTCCACCGCTCTTGCCGAGGAATGTATCCAGACCGGTATCTCTTCCCTCAAAGCGGGAGGAAACCTCGTATTCAAGCTTTTCCAGGGAGGAGATGAAAAGAACCTCATGCAGCAGCTCCGTTCCCTGTTTGAAACTGTAAAGATCTTCAAACCGAAATCAAGCCGCAAGGACTCATTTGAAATTTTTTTTATAGCCACGGGTTTTCAGCCTCCGGTAGATTCACACGCGAACACGGAGAGGGACGGGGTATGATCAGACAACACCCGAATACACAGCCGAGAAGACTGAAACATCCGGTTCTGTCATCTTTTGCATGTATCGGACTTCTTCTCCTTTCAGGCTGTCAAAGCCTCGGTACCGGAGGAGGCCCTCTTGGCCGGATACCGGGTTCAGAGCAGCAGATGAAGAGCGGCGATCTGAGTAAACTGCAGAATGAGCTGGTTGAAGGGGCATACTTCGTAAAAGGGAAGCGGAGCCTGCGGGTAAACGGCAGGACCTTCAACAGTGATTGCACCGGAACCGTACTCGCAATCTACTGGTATGCCGGTATAGACCTTGCCCGTCCCCTGGAGAATTACTCCGGCAACGGTGTCAGCAGGCTGTTTTCATACCTGCAGGATTCACAGCTTGTCCTCGAAACCAAAGATCCGGCTGCCGGCGATATCATTTTCTGGGACAACACCTACGACCGGAACGGAGATACCCTGGCCAATGACTTTCTGACACATACAGGTATGATCGTGAAGGTGGAAAAGGACGGGACTATTCACTATGTTCATCATAATTACAGAAAGGGCGTCGTATTTGCCCGGATGAATCTCTATAAACCGGAGGTCTACAAGGAAGAAGTCGACGGACGCCCGATCATCGTGAACTCTCCCATGCGGATGAAAGGTTCACCGGAATATGATAAATGGCTCGCCTCCGAGCTGACCCGGTCCTTCGGCCGGGCCTGGATGATGTTCTAAAAATCCTTCATCTCATTTTCCAGAAGCTCAACCACGTCTTTGAACTTGGGCCGATTATCTTCGTGGATATCCATAAGGGCTTTGTGGGCCTCCATCAGCATTCGGAGATCCTCCGCCCGGCCCCGTTCCTGGTCGGGAATCTCCTCACTTGCCTCTATTTCCGGATAAGCTTCCACAATCGTAAAGAGCTTGTCAAATCGCACGCTCTGCAGGATCTCGTTGATGTCCTGGTTGGGTGAAAGGATGGTAACATGGATACTGGGATTATGCCGTGTCCGGCCGGCGATCTTTGCGATCAGACCCAGATTCGTACTGTCGATATACAAAGCCTCGGAGAGATCGATGATGACATTCCTGTAACCCCGTTCCATCAGGCCATCGACAAAGTGATCAAAACCGGAGCTGCTGGTATACTTCAGGTTTCCCACCATCTTCAGATACGTAAACTCATCCTTCTCCGCAAAATAGTATCTACCTCGATCCATTGAGACCGCTCCTCTTCATCATCAGGAAGGTTATATCATCGGGAAAACTGTATTGTCTGGACAAGCCCAGTTTTTCGGTAATATCCTGCAGGGATAATCCGGTCCGCGAAAAGATGGTGCAAAGGAGTTCTCTCTTCTGTTTGATCGACGCCTGGGACATGATTTCCAGTATACCATCCGACACGAGCAGGAGAGAAGCGTGTTCTGAGATCTCTATCTCCTCTACGATAAACTCCGGCTCCGCGAACAAGCCGACGGGAGTACCCGTCCGGGACAAAGCCCTAATACTGCCGAAATCCCGCAGAAGAGGATAGGGAAACTGCCCGCAGTTTGTATACCGCAGCTTGTTTCGCTTCAGATCCAATACTCCGTAGAATATGGTGAGGTACTTACCGAAATTCTCTCTCATCAGCTCACTGTTGAGGCGCCGTACCAGCATATGAGGCCGGATGATCATGGAGTCCCCTTTGTTCCAGTAATTTTCAAGCTGTAAATCGATGAAGTTCTTCAGAAGTACGGTAATAAAGGCCGAGGATATTCCGTGACCGGAGACATCGGCCATATAAAAACCGATCAGATGTTCATCAATCTCAAAGTAATCAAGAAAATCACCGCTCAGGTACATGGATGAATACACTCTACTGGAGAAAGTACAATCTCCGAAAGTCTTCTGGGTATCCGGCAGCAGTTTCTGCTGCATGCGCCCTCCAGCTTCCTGGTCGTTTTCGAGACGGGTGATGTAGGTTCTCAGTTGTGAGTTTGCCTTGGACAGCGCGTTGGTCCGGTCCAGGATTTTCCCTTCCATCGCACTATTCAGATGGGCGATGGTCCTCAGGTCAGTGTAGGACCGGAAGGCGGTGATGAGAGCGGAACGGAGTCTGCCTTCGCCGAACTGCCGTTTATGGTGATAATCGCTGATATCATAATCGATAATGGCTTGTTCTTCCGGCTGATCTTTTTCAGCGTCGACCCTGAGTATGATACGCAGATGTTTATCCTTCAGTTCCTGTCTGATAGCACGGATGAGGGACAGGCCGGACAAGTCATTTTTTATCAGTTCATCGATTACAGCTACGGCGATATCTTTTTGGGTCAGGAGCATATCGATAGCTTCACGGGCTGAATAGGCATTGAGGAGCTGTACTTTACGATCGTTGAATGAAAGATCTTTTAATAGTCTGCGCGAGAGAGTGTGAAACTCCTCCTCATGATCAACCACCAGGACTTTCCATGTCGGAGGGAAACAGCTCTCCTTTACCAATTGATCCTGTCCGATTTGATCATCCGCCACGCACTGCCGTCCTTTGCATAACATATTACACCGCAAACATCGTTTACGTTCAATCCCCACCAACTAGATGTAGCATATAAAGAGAAACATGAGAAGTCAAAAAAAAAGGAAAATGAGTATTGTAATCCCCGGCGGACCTGTCATTCATGCTGCGGGCCGCCTGCCAGCAGGATTGCAGGGCCGTAGTCGGAGGATTGACCTAAGAGGGAATAAGCGGCGAGAATGCCAGCGCCAGAAACGAGAACGCTGCAATCGTTCCGATGAAAAGGATGCATTGAATACCATCGGGATTGCCTTTTGATCCTGTTTTCCCTTCCTTCTTCTGAATCATCCTCCTGAGCAGCACATACTGAAGGATACAGATTAGGGCAGAGAAAAAAATCAGGGACTCATAGGTATTGGTCACAGCGGGGAAACCTATGCTCGAGCTGGAGTACGCAAAATCAAACAGGAGAAGTACCGCAGCCATGAGAAAAAAAATTTGTTCCACTTCATAGGTCTGGGGAGATCTTCGAAACAGTTTCACTGTCTGCAAAACCAGTAATACAATAAGCAGGACAAAGGCAGTGCCGGAAAACATACGCGGGTCCTCAGGTCTTTATTGAAAATATCAGTTTATCGAACATAATCAATCCGAATCCGATGGTCAACAGAGATCCTTCTTTATCCCGCCCTTCAATTACACCGGAAGGCACCTGATGGTACCGGACTGCTCCGGTCTCCCTTCCTGCTGTCAGTAGGTAGTCACATCAACTTCTTCTGCAGGACTGCCTCCTTCAATCTCCATAAATATCCTGTTCGGCATGCAGGCACTCCATTCCCCGCTCTCATCCAGCTCACCTGCCTGTATGCAGAGTTTGTTCGAACAGGGGGATTCCACGAAGGCCGCGTGTTCGTCATGGATATGGATATAACTTGTTCCCAGGGGCCCTTCAACGGCTATTTCTCTATCTTCGTCCAGAGGATAGATAAAAATATTTTCATCGGTGCGGATTTTCACCCTCAGAGGCCCGTTTCCGCCTGAATAAACGAAAACTGCGGATCCAATAGCCGCCGCGAGTACGAGTAGCAATATGAGATAATCCATGCTTTTCAAACGCATCGTTTCAATCCTCAGTATACCGGTATTTCAGTTATAAAAAAAGCCGTCCCCTGTTTATGAACTGACCCCCTCGAAGGATATACCTCAAGGGATCCGTTCATTTGAAGGAACGGCCTTATATATTCGCCTCGCGGGGACTCCCTGCCAGGTTCTTACATAGCCTACATAGCCTGTTCGAGAATCCGGTTCAAGCGTTTTACGAACTCCGCGGGCTTCTTCAGTTCAGCACCTTCCACCAGCATAGCCTGGTCAAGCAGGAGAAAGCTTACATCCTCGAGGAGCGCCGAATCTTCGGAGTTCTGCAGACGATTTATAATAGCGTGTTTCGGATTGACCTCCAGGATCGGCTTGAATTCCGGGATCTCCTGCTGCCCCATAGCTTTGAGAATCTGCTGCATCTGAACAGTCGGGTCATTTTCGTCAGCTACTATGCAGGAGGGGGAGTCACTGAGCCGATTGGATGCCACTACATCCTTGACACGGTCCCCAAGAACCTCCTTGATCTTTTCGAGGAGAGGTTTAACTTCCTCCTCCTTGACCTTATCCTCTTCAGTTTTCAGTTCCTCCGCCGCTCCGCTTCTATTTACCGATTTCAATTCCAGGTCCTGGTAACGGCCGATGGTGGGTATGACGATCTCGTCAATATCATCGTCCATCAGGAGCACTTCAATATTCTTCTCACGATAGGCTTCGAGAAGGGGAGAATTCCTGAGGGTCTCTTCATCTTCACCGGTGACATAGTAAATAACCTTCTGGTCCTCATTCATCCGTTCCTTATATTCGGCGAGACTGGTGAAGCCGTCGACCTGCGTCGACTTGAAGCGCACCAGTTCTAGGAGAACATCACGGTTCGTGAAATCCGAATAGAGGCCTTCCTTGAGGGGGCGATTGAACTGCCCGATAAACTCCCCGTACTTTTCACTGTTGTTTTCGGAGAGCTGTTTGAACTCCGCGAGGAGTTTCTTCACCGAGCTGGTTTTTATCTGGTTCATTATTTTATTCTGCTGCAGTATCTCCCTGCTCACATTCAGAGGCAGATCATCGGAATCCATGACACCCCGGACAAACCGGAGATAGGCAGGCATCAGTTCCTTCGAGTCATCGGTTATGAAAACCCTGTTCACATAGAGCTTCACGCCCGGAGCATAATCGGCCTGATACATATCGAAGGGCGCCTTTCCGGGAACAAAGAAGAGCGTTGTATACTGGAGGGTTCCTTCAGCTTTGGTATGTACATAGTAAAGAGGATCATCATTGTCATGACTGATGCTTTTGTAGAACTCGTTGTATTCCTCTTCGCTTATATCCGATTTCGGCCTTTTCCAGAGAGCGGAAGCTTTATTTACCTGTTCCCTTTTGTGTTCGATCTTCTCCTTCCGGTCATCCCCCTCTCCCTCGTACTTTTTCTGGTCATACTCGAGAAAGATGGGAAAGGCAATATGATCGGAATACTTCTCCACCAGCTGCCGGATCTGCCATTGATTGGCGTACTCGGCGCCATTTTCGTTGAGGTGCAGGGTAATGGTTGTTCCGGCCTCCGGCCGTTCAGCCTCCTTGATGGTGTAGTTTTCCTCTCCCGTACTGGTCCAAAGCCAGGCGCTTTCCTCACCGGCCTTCCGTGTCAGAACTTCCACCTTGTCGGCCACCATAAATACCGAATAAAAGCCCACCCCGAACTGACCAATCAGGCTCGCGGCCTGTTTCGCGTCGTCCTGGAGCTGACTCAGGAAATTTCTGGTTCCGGAACGGGCGATGGTTCCCAATTGCTCATCCAGATCATCGCTGTTCATACCGATCCCGCTGTCCTTGATGGTGAGGGTTTTCCTGTCCTTATCCTCGAAGGTCAGTTCAATCCGAGGTTCGAAATGCAGTTTCTTGAAATTGTCATCCGTCAAGGTCAGATATTTCAGTTTGTCCAGAGCATCCGAAGCATTGGATATAAGTTCCCGGAGAAATATTTCCTTATGCGAATAGAGGCTGTGGATGATCAGTTTCAGAAGCTGATTCACCTCGGTCTTAAACTTGTGCTTGGCCATTCAATTGCTCCTTGTTCATTGATAGTTATTATGTATGTTTTTCGAAATTCCGGACCCCGGAATTTCTCTGTAGAAGCACTACTTTTTGAAAATATACAAAAAAAATGCCTCTGCGGCAAACTTCATCTTTC